>Ga0210384_10000396_pt1 | contig 66823 bp, 57 predicted proteins | sample IncBWH2MmetaG_FD_160574 | JGI IMG/M metagenome (GOLD analysis project Ga0210384, IMG submission 160574) | Forest soil microbial communities from Barre Woods Harvard Forest LTER site, Petersham, Massachusetts, United States - Inc-BW-H-2-M | ecosystem: Environmental > Terrestrial > Soil >... | reverse complement strand
GACAGCGCCTTGCCGGCAGCGATGTCTTCCTTGATCCACTCGGCGACCTGCTTCCAGCCGGCGTCCTGCCACAGCTCGAACGGGCCCTGCTTCGAACCGAAGCCCCAGCGCATCGCGAAGTCGATCTCGCGCGCGGAGTCGGCGATGTCCTTCAGGTGCACGGCGGCGTAGTGGAAGCTGTCGCGCAGGATGGCCCACAGGAACTGCGCCTGCGGGTTGGTGGATTCGCGCAGCAGCTTCAGGCGCTCGGCCGCGGGCTTCTTCAGGATGCGGTCGACGATGGTGTCGGCCTTGGCGCCGCCGGCGACGTACTCGCCCTTGGACGGATCCAGGCGCAGGATGTCCTTGCCCACCTTCTTGTAGAAGCCGGCACCCGACTTCTGGCCCAGCGCGCCCTGCTCGATCAGGCGGCCGACGACGGCCGGCGTGGCGTAGCTGGGATAGAACGGGTCGTCCTTCAGGTTGTCCTGCAGCGTCTTGATGACGTGCGCCATCGTGTCGAGGCCCACGACGTCGGCGGTGCGGAACGTGCCCGAGCTCGCGCGGCCCAGCTTCTTGCCGGTGAGGTCGTCGACGACGTCGTACGGCAGGCCGAACTTCTCGGCCTCGATGATGGTGGCCAGCATGCCGGCGATGCCCACGCGGTTGGCCACGAAGTTGGGCGTGTCCTTGGCGCGCACGACGCCCTTGCCGAGCGCCGTGGTGACGAACGACTCGAGCTGGTCGAGGATGTGCGGCTCGGTGGTGGGCGTGGGGATCAGCTCCACCAGGCGCATGTAGCGCGGCGGGTTGAAGAAGTGGATGCCGCAGAAGCGCGGCTTGATCTCTTCCGGCAGCACTTCGGAGAGCCTGGTGATCGACAGGCCCGAGGTATTGGACGCGACGATGGCGTGCGGGGCGATGAACGGCGCGACCTTGGTGTACAGGTCGAGCTTCCAGTCCATGCGCTCGGCGATGGCCTCGATGATGAGGTCGCAGTCGCGCAGCAGCTCGAGGTCGTCCTCGTAGTTCGCCTGCTGGATCAGCGCGGCGTCGTCGGCCACGCCCAGCGGCGCCGGCTTCAGCTTCTTCAGGCCGTCGACGGCCTTCGTGACGATCCCGTTCTTGGGGCCTGACTTGGCGGGCAGGTCGAACAGCACGACCGGCACCTTGACGTTGACCAGATGGGCGGCGATCTGCGCGCCCATCACGCCGGCGCCGAGCACGGCCACCTTGCGAACTTGGAATCGACTCACTTTGTTTCTCTCCAGGGGTGAACGGGGTCGGCCGGCAGCGCGCTGCTGCCCGGCCCCGGTGGTTTCTTGCTTATTCGGCTCGAACCCAGGTCTGCGTGCGGCCGAACATCGGCGAGCCGATGTAGCCGCGCACTTCCAGCTTCTTGCCGCCTTCGATGACCTTCAGGCGCACCTTGTACGTGCTGCCCTTGGCCGGGTCGAGGATCAGGCCGCCGGCCCACAGGTTCGGCTCTTCCGCATCCTGCTTGACGTCGTTGATGATGGTCATGCCCACGATGGGCTTGTCCTTGCGGTCGTCCTCGCACTTGACGCACTTCTCGTCGGCCTTGGCCGGGTCGGTGATGTGCTCGACCTTGCCGCTCAGCACGCCGCCGTTGATCACGATGCGCACGGTCGACTTCTCGGTCTTGCCGTCGTCGTCGATGGTCCGCCACAGGCCCGCCGGCGTGCTCTGCGCCATCGCGAGGATGCTGGCGGTGGCGAGGACGAATGCAACTGCTGCTTTTTTCATCAAGTGGGTCTCCTAGGTTTGTTGAAACGGCCGGGGCCGCGGACCAATGATCGCTCTGAATGCGGCGATTTCGTGTCCGCCTCGCGACGAAGTCGCCTGCGGGTTCTGCTCAGAAGAGGGCCTCGTCCATTTCCATCAGCGGCGCCAGGCCGGCGCGGCAGGTGCGGATCAGGCCGGCCGTCTCGGGCAGCAGCTTGGCGAAGTAGAAGCGCGCCGTCGTCAGCTTGGCCTTGTAGAACGTGTCGCCGGAATTCTTCTTCTCCAGCGCGACCTTGGCCATGCGGGCGAAGAAGTAGGCGAAGACGAGGTGGCCGCAGACGCGCAGGTAGTCCACCGCGGCGGCGCCCACTTCGTCGGGGTTCTGGAACGCCTTCATGCCGATCTCGGTGGTCAGCTTGGTGACCTTGTCGCCCAGCTCGGCGAGCGGGTTCACGAATTCCTGCATCTCTTCGCTGATGCCCTCGTCCTCGACGAACTGGGCGATCTTCTTGCCGAACTTCTTGAGCTTGGCGCCGTTGTCGCCCAGCACCTTGCGGCCCAGCAGGTCCAGCGACTGGATCGTGTTGGTGCCTTCGTAGATCATGTTGATGCGCGCGTCGCGCACGTACTGCTCCATGCCCCACTCGTGGATGAAGCCGTGGCCGCCGTACACCTGCATGCAGTGCGAGGTGGCGATCCAGCCGTTGTCGGTCATGAAGGCCTTGACGATGGGCGTCAGCAGCGCCACCTCGTCGGCGCACTCCTTGCGCACGTCGGCGTCGGGGTGGTGCAGTTCCTTGTCGATCAGCAGCGCGGTGTGGACGGCCAGCGCGCGGCCGCCCTCGGCGTAGGCGCGGGCGGTCAGCAGCATCTTGCGCACGTCCGGGTGCACGATGATCGGGTCGGCCGGCTTGTCCGGCGCCTTCGGGCCCGACAGCGCGCGCATCTGCAGGCGATCCTTGGCATAGGCCACGGCGTTCTGGTACGCCACTTCGGTGAGGCCCAGCGACTGCATGCCCACGCCCAGGCGGGCCGCGTTCATCATCACGAACATCGCGTTGAGGCCCTTGTTGGGCTCGCCCACCAGCGTGCCCACGGCGCCTTCGAGCACCATCTGACAGGTGGAGTTGGCGTGGATGCCCATCTTGTGCTCGATGCCGGCGCAGAAGATCTGGTTGCGCTCGCCGAGCGAGCCGTCGGCGTGGACCTTGAACTTCGGCACGACGAACAGCGAGATGCCCTTCGAGCCCGCGGGCGCGTCCGGCAGGCGGGCCAGCACCAGGTGCAGGATGTTGGACACCATGTCGTGCTCGCCGGCCGAGATGAAGATCTTGGCGCCGGTGATCCTGTAGGTGCCGTCGGCCTGCGGTTCGGCCTTCGTGCGCAGCAGGCCCAGGTCGGTGCCGCAGTGCGGCTCGGTCAGGCACATCGTGCCCGTCCACTCGCCCGAGGTCAGCTTGGGCAGGAACATCTTCTTCTGCTCGGGCGTGCCGTGCGCGTGCAGCGCCTCGTACGCGCCGTGCGACAGGCCGGGGTACATCGTCCACGCCTGGTTGCCGCTGTTGAGCATTTCGTAGAAGCACTGGTTCAGCGTGACCGGCAGGCCCTGGCCGCCGTATTCCGGGTCGGCCGACAGCGAAGGCCAGCCGCCTTCGACGTAGGTCCTGTAGGCCTCCTTGAAGCCCTTGGGCGGGGTCACTTCGTGCGTCGTCTTGTCCAGCGTGCAGCCTTCGGCATCGCCGCTGAGGTTGATCGGGAAGATCACCTCGGAGGCGAACTTGCCGCCTTCTTCCAGCACCGCGTTGAACGTGTCGACGTCGACGTCGGCATGCCGCGGCATCGCCTTCAGCTCGTCGACCACGTTCAGGACTTCATGCAGGACGAACTGCATGTCGCGAAGCGGCGGGTTGTATTGGGGCATGGAAAAGCTCCTGGAACGTGTCGGAAAGAAAGCGGAGGGGAAAGGACGATCAGCGGCGCGGCGTGCGCGCCTCTTTCGATCTGGCCGGTGCGGCCTCCGGCGCGGGGCCGGATGCGGCAAGCGAATGGGCCAGCAGGCGCTCGAAGCCCAGGCGGGCGCGTTCGACGCTGCCGGGGTTGCGCAGGAAGCGCGCGTCGTGGTGCAGCGCGAGGATCAGGCCGTGGATCTCGAACATGAGCTGCTCGGGCGAGGTCTCGCCGGTGAGGTGGCCCACGTCGATCGCCAGCTGGATGGAACGCGTCAGAGCGTCCTGCCAGGTCTGGACCATGGTGGCCAGCGCGTCGCGCACGGGGCCGGGGCGGTCGTCGAACTCCACGGCGCCGCTGATGTAGATGCAGCCCGAGTCGATCTCGAAGGAGACGCGGCGCACCCAGCGCTCGAACATGGCGCGCAGGCGCGGCAGGCCGCGCGGCTCGCGGATGGCGGGAAGGAAGACCTCTTCCTCGAACTTGACGTGATAGTCTCGAATGACCGAGATCTGCAGTTCCTCGCGCGAACCGAAGTGCGCGAAGACGCCCGACTTGCTCATGCCCGTGACCTCGGCGAGCAGGCCGATGGACAGGCCCTCGAGGCCCTTGTTGGCCGCGAGGCCCAGCGCCGCCTCGATGATCGTGGCGCGCGTCTGCAAACCCTTTTGAAGGGGACGAGGCGGGCGGCGAAGGGCAGTGGCGTCGTTCACGGGGTCTGCCGGGGCGAACCGGAGTGCGTTGAGTGCCTGTCGGGATCTTCGGCAGCCAGGGTGGCGGCTGGACGAAGAAATCGAACGGTCGTGCTATTTTGCATAGGACCGGGCCCGGCGCCAATGCCGCCGACCACTTTTTTTAGGGTCCGGATCCTAGAAAGAGACACGAATAGCACGATCGTGCGATTTCCATAGTGGTTAACGCGCAAGCCGAACAGGAATCGATGACCGATGCGTGACGCCGCCGAGTTGGCCATGGCTGGCGAGCAACGTCGGTAGCCCGTCCGGTTGAGGTTCCATCCAGTAGTTGTATGCTTGCAGTACAGAAGGAGCGCCCCGGAATGGATGTTCTGCAGCTGGACGTGTCGGGAAGGCCACAGGCCTGGATGACGGTCAAGGAGGCCGCCATCCTGTATGCGTGCGACGCCGTGGCGTGGACGCTGGGCGACCCGTGCCATGTGATGCGGGGCGGGCTCCAGCGCGCCACCGGGTTGCAGTCGCGCATCGACGTGCACTCCATCATCGCGGTGCGCGGCACCGTCCCTTCGCGGGCCTGGCGCCAGGCGCCCGCGCTCACCAACGGCAAGCTGTTCGCGCGCGACCGCCACATCTGCGCCTATTGCGCCGGCCGCTTCGCCAGCGACGAGCTCACCCGCGAACACATCATCCCGGTCTCGCGCCGCGGCCTCGATACGTGGATGAACTGCATCACCGCCTGCCGGGGCTGCAACGGCCGCAAGGGCAACCGCATGCCCGAAGAGGCCCACATGACGCTCATGTACCTGCCCTACGTGCCCAGCCTGCACGAGGACATGATCCTGCGCGGCCGCCGCATCCTCGCCGACCAGATGGAATTCCTGCTGGCCAGCGTGCCGCGCAGCAGTCGTCTTCATGGATGATCCACAGCTGAACCGAGGCTGTCGCCGGCACATTTCTTTACCCACTGCTGCCACCTCGGGCAATTGCTTTGCTGCACAGTGGAAGCACCTGATGGGTGTCAACGGCTGGCGACTTGCCGGCGTTGGCAGGTCATCCCCGGAGAAATGATCATGTTCAAGCAACTCACCCTGATCGCCGCCGTCGCTGGCGCCGTGTCGCTCACCGGCTGCGTCGTGGCCAATCCCAACACGGTCAGCGCGTACGACGCGCAGCGCATGTCCACCGTGATCGACGCCACCGTGCTGTCGGTGCGTCCCGTCACACTGCAGGGCCGCGATACCGGCGTGGGCACCATCAGCGGCGCCGTCATCGGTGGCATCGCCGGCTCCAACGTCGGCGGCCCGCGCACTGGCGGCATCGTCGGCATCGCCGGCGCCGTCGTCGGCGGCCTGATCGGCAACGCGGTCGAGCGCGATGCCACGCAACAGCAGGCCGTCGAGATCCTGCTGCAGCTCAAGAACGGCGACCGCCGCCAGGTCGTCCAGGGCATCGGCACCGACGCCTTCGCCGCCGGCGACCCGGTGATCCTGGTCACCACGGGCGGCCGCACGCGCGTGATGCGCGCGCCGCCGGTCACCACCGGCAGCACGGCGCCCAACGCCTATCCGACGGCGTATCCGGCGCCTGCGCAGCAGTAGGCGACGCGGGCCGGCGGCGCCTCACGCCGTGAGCCACCGACTCTCCAGGATGCGGGCTACGGCTCGCATTTCTTTTGGCAGTTCCAGAAGTCGCGGGGCCGCTGGAGAGAAGAAGTGCCCCTCAAGATCGTCGTGACGCTGCACGGGATCCGCACCCGCGGGCAGTGGCAGAAGCAGATCACGCCCTACCTGGCCCGCCACGGGCTCATTCCCTACCACCTCGACTACGGCTTCTTCGGCGTGCTGTCGTTCCTGATGCCGTGGACGCGCGCCGGCCGCGTGCAGTGGCTGCGCGGCGAGCTGCGCGACCTGATGGATCGCACCGGCGCCACGCGCGTGAGCCTGATCGCCCACAGCTTCGGCACCTGGCTCGCGCTGGAGGTGCTCGAGGCCGAGAACGGCAACCTGCGCTTCGACCGCGTGGTGCTCACCGGCAGCATCGTGCGGCGCGATTTCCCGTGGGGGTCGACGCTGCTGCGCAAGCGCTGGATCCAGGCCGTGCGCAACGAGCGCGCCACCGGCGACTGGGTGGTGCGCGCCGCGGAGCTGTTCGCCCGCCTGGCCGGGCCGCTCGCGCCGCGCGCCGGGGCGAGCGGCGCCCTCGGCTTCAACACCGCCTGCCCCGGCGTGCACGATCACCACGTCGCCGGCGGCCACAGCGAGGTGCTCAACATCGCCAACTACGACCGCTGGGCCCGCTTCATCGCGTTCCCGCGCCTGCCGCCCGACCACCTGCGCCGCGTGCGCATGCTGGTGCAGCAGATCCGCGCGCTGGCGGCGTCGCGGCTGGGCGTGGACGCGTCGCTGGTGCGCGCCAACCTCTTCGTGCCGAGCGCCAACGCCCTGCGCATGATCCCCGGCGCGTGGGACAACATGAGCTGGGCCCCGGAGCACGACATCGAGCTGGCGCCGGACCACGGCAGCACGGGCCGCGCGTTCACCGACGGCACGCCGTTCTCCATCCGGCGCCAGGGCGGCAGCTGGACCGCCGGCGTCCTGCCCGGCCCCGAGCAGGCCAGGCTCGACCCGCGCCTGCAGTGGGTGCTGTCGCTGCCCATCGGGCGGCTCGTCACGCGCGACGGCATCACCGTCGCGCGCGACGTGGTGGCCGTGCTCAACGTCGACGGGCTCGACAGCGTTCCGCCCTTGCTGCAGACTGCGGACGACCCGACGCTGAAGACGCTCGTCTTCACGTTGTGGGCCTCGACGGAGAAGATCCGCGAGTCGCTGGCCCTGGCCGACACCGGAGAACCGCTGCATGACGATTGACCCCCCCGCCACCTTGCACGACGTCGCCGAACACCACGACGAGCTCGTGCAGTTCGTCTACCGCGCCGCCGCCGCGCCGGGCCTCGTGGCCAACGCCCGCTCGCTGCTGGCCGCCGCGCCCACCGAGCTCGCCGCGTCCTTCGAGCAGGCGATGCTGGCGTCGGAGTTCGCATCCTGAGCGCCATCGACGAGGCCCGGCTGGCCGACCTGGTGGCACGCGCCCGCGCCGCGCTGCCCAACGCGCACGCGCCCTACTCGGACTTCCGCGTGGCCGCCGCCGTGCTGGACGACCAGGGCCGCGTGCACCTGGGCGTCAACGTCGAGAACGCGTCCTACGGGCTCACCAACTGTGCCGAGCGCGTGGCCATCGGAGTGGCCGTCGCCGCCGGCGCGAAGCGCATCCTGGCGGTGGGCGTCACCGCCGCGAAGCTGAAGCCCATCACGCCCTGCGGCGCCTGCCGCCAGGTGATCCGCGAGTTCGCCGACGCCGACGCCCCGGTGGCCAGCGACGGGCTCGACGGCCGCATCGTGGTGACCACCGCGGGCGAGCTGCTGCCCGGCGCGTTCCTCAGCCTGACGCAGCCCGACTAAGCTCGCGCACCAGCTGTGCGGCCGGAATCGCCCGGCAGCCGCTCACGTCCTGCCCGGCCCACAGCGGCGAGAAATCGCCGCGGCCGGCCTGCTCGGCGGCCGCGCGCAACGGCGCGATCGCGTTGACGGCGGACGGGAAGGCCGGCGGCAGCGCGCTGATGGGCCCCAGCTCGCGCATCAGCCGGTTGACGATGCCGCGCGCCGGCCGGCCGCTGAACAGGTTGGTGAGCGCGGTCTGGCCCGCCGCCGCGCCCTGAAGCGCGGCCCGATGCACCGCGCTGGTGGTGGCCTCGTCGCAGAGCAGGAAGGCCGTGCCCAGCTGCACGGCGCTGGCGCCCAGGCGCAGCGCTTCGTCCACCCCGGCCGCGTCGGCGATGCCGCCGGTGGCGATCACCGGCACGCGTACGGCCTCGAGGATGGACGGCAGCAACGCACGCGTGCGCAGCTGCGACGCGAGGTCGAACGATGCGCCCGCGGGCAGGAACACGCCGCGATGGCCGCCGGCCTCCAAGCCCTGCGCGATGATCGCGTCGACGCCGTGCGCGGCCAGCCACCGGGCCTCGGCCACGGTCGTCGCCGACGACCACACCTGCGCGCCGGCGCGACGCACGCGCTCGAGCAGCGGCGCGGGCGGCAGCCCGAAGTGGAAGCTGACGACCTCGGGGCGCAGCGCCTCGATCACGTCGGCCGCCTCGTCGCCGAACGGCAGCCGGCCCGGGCCATTGGCGATCGCCGAGAACGACAGGCCCAGCTCCTCGTAGTACGGCCGCAGCGCCTCGCGCCACGCAGCCTCGCGCGCGGGGTCGGGCGCGGGTTGGGCGTGACAGAAGAAGTTGAGGTTCACCGGCAGGCCGCGGTCGCGCCGCATCGCGCCCACCGCGTCGCGCAAGGCCTGCGGGGTCATCGCGGCGCCCGGCAGCGACCCCAGCGCGCCGGCGCCGGAAACCGCGGTGGCCATCGCCGCGCCCTGGAAGCCGGCCATCGGGGCCTGGATGAGCGGCAGCTCGAGGCCCAGCCGGGCGGCGAACGCGCGGGTGGCGGGCGTGTCGTGCATGGACGCATGTTGGCATCGATCGGACATCCCGGCCTGCAACGTGGCGTTTCCGAGCACAGGCAATGCCCGGCCGTTCCCGTATGCTCGCGCGGACCCGCTCCGCACTCCGGGAGTCGCGCCACTCCCATGAACGACAAGCAACAGCACCTCCAGACACAGCGCCTCGACGCCACCGCCATGACGGTGGTGAGTTCGTTGCTGCAGTCCTTGCTGATCGGCCTGTTCGCCTGGACCGGCACCACCAGCTGGAGCGTCGCGTTCGCGTTCTTCGTGCTCAGCGCGGGCACCACGAGCCTGTTCTTCCTGGCGGTGCATCGCGGCTGGAACCTGCGCTTCCGCGACCGCTGGCTGCTGTGGGGCCAGCTGATCTGCAACTACGTCATCCAGCTGGTCTTCATCGTCGCGGCGCCCACGCTGTGGATGATCTTCCTCGCCTCCAGCCTCGTGTCGTTCAACTACGCGATGCTGGGCTTCGCGCCGCGGCAATTCCGCTGGACGTGGCTCGGGTTCGGCGCCACCACCGCGCTGGCGCTGTGGGCCGGCCGGGCCCGCTTCGGCTATCCCGCGCTGACCGATCTCAACATCGTGCTGATGTGGCTGTTCTTCTTCCTGGCGGTGCGCCGTCTCGCGCTGATCGGCACGCAGTTCAGCACGCTGCGCTCCGAGCTGTCGCAGCGCAACCGGCAGCTGACGCTGTCGCTCGCGCGCATCCAGGAGCTGGCGAGCCACGACGACCTCACCGGCACGTTCAACCGCCGTCACTTCATGGAGCTGCTGCACGACGAGCGCGAACGCTCGCATCGCACGCAGCAGCCGTACTCGGTGGCCCTGTTCGACCTCGACCACTTCAAGACGATCAACGACCGCTTCGGCCACGCGGCGGGCGACGCCGTGCTGCGCGACTTCTGCACGCTGGTGCAGGCCCACATGCGCGTCACCGACCGCTTCGCGCGCTGGGGCGGCGAGGAGTTCGTGCTGCTGATGCCGGTGACCACGCCCGTGGAGAGCGCGTCGCTGGCCGTGGAACGCATCCGCAGCGCGGTGGCCGCGCACGACTGGAGCAGCACGTCGGCGCTGCCCGCCGACGCGCGGGTGACCGTGTCGGCAGGCGTGGCCACCTGCGTGCCGGGCGAGTCGGCCGAGACCCTCGTCGCGCGCGCCGACGTGGCGCTGTACCAGGCCAAGGACGCCGGGCGCAACTGCTTCGTGATGGCGCCGTAGCCTGAACTAGCTCGCGCGCCAGCTGGTGAAGAACAGCCCCGCGACAGCCACGCCCATCACCGCCGTCGCCGCCCAGCCGAAGAAGCGGTGGCGCAGGCTGATCGTGAACTGGCCCATCAGGCGCCTGGACTGGCCGATCCACATCATCACCACCATGATGGGCACCGAGATCACGCCGTTGACGATGGCGCTCCACACCAGCGCCCTGATCGGGTCGACCTCCACGACGCTCATCAGCGTGCCGATGAGCGTGGCGGCGATGATGATCACGTAGAAGCCGCGGGCCTCGTGGAAGCCACGCGACAGCCCGGCCTTCCACCCGAAGGCCTCGCTCACGGCGTAGGCCGCCGAGCCGGCCAGCACCGGCACCGCGAGCAGGCCGGTGCCGATGATGCCCAGCGCGAAGATCGCGAACGCGAACTCGCCGGCCACCGGCCGCAACGCCTCGGCGGCCTGCGACGAGGTCTGGATGTTGGTGACGCCGCGCAGGTTCAGCGTGACGGCCGTCGCGATCACGATGCACAGCGCGATCACGTTGGAGAACACCATGCCGAACGAGGTGTCCTGCTTGATGCGCGACAAGTGCTCCGCGGCGTATTCCGGGTTGCCGCGCAGCTTGGCCGCCTCGGGCCGGCGCGCGTTGTCCTCCACCTCCTGCGAGGCCTGCCAGAAGAACAGGTAGGGGCTGATGGTGGTGCCCAGCACGGCCACCACCATGGCCGCGTAGTCGTTCATCGACGTGCCCGGCGGCACGAAGCGCCACGGCGTCAGGCCCTCGATGGCCACCTGGCGCCAGGGCACCGACACCGACAGGACCACCGCCACGTAGGCGAACAGCCCCAGGGTGAGCCACTTGAGCACGCGCACCGTGCGCTCGTACGAGAACGACACCTGGCAGACGATGGACAACACGCCGAAGCCCAGCACGTACGGCGCGGGATGGCCGCCCGCGAGCAGGCGCACGCCCTCGCCCATCGCGCCGATGTCGGCCGCGATGTTGATGGTGTTGGCCACCACCAGCAGGCCCACCAGCGCCAGCGTGAGCCAGCGCGGGCACATCTTGGCGATGTTGGCGCCCAGGCCCTCGCCGGTGACCCAGCCGATGCGCGCCGACAGCATCTGGATGCCGATCATCAGCGGCGTGGTCAGCAGCAGCGTCCACACGAGCCCGAAGCGGAACTGCGAGCCGATCTGCGAATAGGTGGCGATGCCGCTCGGATCGTCGTCGGCGGCGCCGGTGATGAGGCCGGGGCCCAGTCGCCTGGCAAAGCCGTTGATCTGGCCGTTGAGACTCGTGTTCATGCGGAACTCCCCCGCGCGCCCGGTGGGACGCTGGCGGATGGACGACGCGGGGCGTCGGATGAGGAGAACCGGAAAGGAAGCGCGCCGGGGGGGGGCGCCTCGCTGGCCGGGCGTTTCGGGGAAGGGGTGCCTTCTCCGCCCGGCGGCAGGTGCTCAGACCCGCGAGATGGACGACGAAGGCACGCAACTGGGATGGGAGTCCATGGCCTGCGCGTGTCGTGAGCTAAGCACGGATTATCGGCAGCCTTGCAAAACCCGGTCAAGCGGGTTCGGCGCCGATCCGAAGCCTCGCCGCCGGCCGGCTCGGCACGCCAAGTGCCGTGCGACGGGATGAATCCGCCCTCGTCCGCATGGCGCCGCCTGCTTCCGCGCTCGATCGCTGGCCGCGTCGCGCTGGGCGTGTTCGCCGGCCTCGTCGCGCTCGCCTGCGCGTTCGACTGGAACTGGTGCCGGCCGATGATCCGCCGCTACGTGATGTCGCACTCGGGCCGCGACATCCGTTTCGACGACCTGCAGGTGCACTGGCGCGACGGGCTCGACCCGACGATCGAGTTCCGCGGACTGACGATAGACAACGCCCCGTGGGCCGGGTCGCACGAACCCTTCATCCGCGCAGGACGCATCGCGGCCACGCTGTCGTGGCGAAGCCTGGGCTCGGACATGACGATCGTGAACCTGATCGAGCTGGAGGACGCGCAGGTCGACATGGAGCGCCTCGCCGACGGCCTGCGCAACTGGCGCCTCACGCGCCCGGACGACCGCGGACCGCCCCACGTGCGCGTGCTGGCGCTCGACGCGCGGCGCAGCGGCCTGCACCTGATCCACCGCGGCATCGGGCTGGAACTCGACGCGCGGACGACGCCGCTGCCCGCCGCGGAGACGCTGGCCGGCCACGCCGCCACGCCGCTGACGAAGCGCCTGTCATTCTCGGGCACCATCGACGGCCACGCGTTCGACGGCGACGCGCACGCGAGCGACGTGCTCACCTTCGGCGCCACGCCGCGCCAGTTCGCGGTGCGCGGCACGGCCCGCCTGGGCGCGCTGGAGCTGGACGCGTCGGGCGTGTCCAGCGACGTGCACGGGCTGGGCGATGTCGACGGCGACGCGACGCTCACCGCTGAAGGCACCGGGCCGCCCTGGCCGCTGCCCGACGCCCTCGCGCGCCTGCGCCCGCTCGTCGCGCGCGGGCACGTCGCGAAGACCGGCGATCGCTGGACCGCCGGCGACCTGCACCTGGCGGCCGGCCGCCACACCACGCTGGTCGCCGACGTGGCGTTCACCGGCACGTGGAGGAGCGACACGCCGCGCCGCACGCTGAAGGCCACGCTGCGCGACGCCGTCCTCGACGTCGACGACCTGTCGCTGCCGCGCGGCAAGACGCCGGCGCGCGAGCCCACGCTGTCCACCACGCCCCTGCCGCTGGATCGCCTGCGCGCGCTCGACGCCGACGTCGACCTGCGTCCCGCCCGCCTCGTCGGCGCGGAGCGCGCCTTCGCGCAGAGCGTGCGCGCCCACGCGGTGCTCCGGGACGGCGTGTTGCGCGTCCAGCCACTGGACATCGGCATCGCCGGCGGCCATGTGGGCGGCACGCTGGTGATCGACGCCGCGCGCACGCCCGCCACGCTGGCTGCGGACCTGCAGGCGCGGCAACTGCGCATCGAGCAGCTGTCATCCACGCTCGCGGCCAACGGCGCGCTGACCGGCGCGGTCGACGGCCACGCCTCGGTGCACACGCGCGGGGACTCGCCGCGCGCGCTCGTCGCGGCCGCCGAGGGCAGCGTCACGCTGTCGCTGGCCGCGGGCGCCACGGTCTCGAGGCGCCTCGACGCCAGGCTGGGCCTGAACGGCGGCGAGTGGCTGCGCACGCTGTTCGACGAGCCGGCTCGCGTGCCGGTGCAGTGCGCCGAGGCTACGCTGGCGCTGGCGGGCGGCGTGGCCACGCAGCGTCGCTTCGTGTTCGAGACGCCCGACACCGCGCTGGCCGCGCAGGGTTCGCTGAACCTGGTGGACGAGACCGTCGATGCGACGTTGACGCCGGCGCACAAGAGGCTCGCGCTGCTGGCGCTGGACAAGTCCATCCATGCCGAAGGCTCGTGGCACGACGTGAAGATCTCGCTGAAGCCGCCCGCGGACGTGACGCCCGCCCGCTGCGGGCGCTGAGCTCAGAACCTGTGAATGGATCCCGCGTGCGCGATCGGGGTCACGGACTCGCGCCGCGCGCGCCCGTCCAGCAACGGCACCAGCCACACGATCACCGCCACCAGCAGCACGAGCAGGCCCAGCGCCCAGGTGAGGCTGGTGGCCTGCGCGAGCCAGCCGATCAGCGGCGGTCCGAGCAGCAGGCCCGAATAGCCGAAGCCCGACAGCAGCGCCACCGCGCGCGCCGCCGAGGCCTCGCCGGCCGCGCCGCCTGCCAGCGCATCGGCGCGCCGCCCGGCCGCGGCGAACGCGGTGGGCACGACGGTGGCCATGCCCAGGCCCAGCAGCACGAACGCGAGCATCGCGGAGTCCACACGCGCCAGCACCAGCGCGCCCGCGAGCGCCGCCGTGCCCAGCGCGGTGAGCAGGCGCAGCAGCCGCACGCTGCCGAAGATCTCGAGCAGGCGGTCGCCCACCATGCGCATCGTCGTCATCGCGCCGGCAAACACCGCGTAGCCGAGTGCGGCCAGCGACTCGCTCGCCTGCGCCTTGTCGTGCAGCCACACGGCGCTCCAGTCGGCCAGCGCGCCCTCGGTGAGGAACGCGCAGAAGCAGATCAGGCCCAGTCCCAGCAGCACGCGATCGGCGCGCGGGCCGCGGCGCCGGAAGCTCATCGACGGACGGACCGGCAGCGGCGCCGCGCCGGTGCGCGCGGGCAGGCGTGCCCGCGCGAGCAGCATCAGCGCCGCCAGCAGCACGCCGGCCAGCGCGACCGCGGCACCCGCCAGGTGCAGCAGCGGCGACAGCGCCGCGTGCGCGGCCAGGCTGCCCACGCCGGCGCCCACCAGGCCGCCGGCGCTCCACGCGCCGTGCAGCGACGACATGATCGGACGCGGCACGCGCGCCTGCACGTCCACGGCCAGCACGTTCATCGCCACCTGCATCGTGCCGAGCGCGGCGCCCACCTCGAGCATCACGAGCACCAGCGACGGCACGATGCCGATCAGGAACGGCATCGGCAGCATCACGAGCAGCGCGAGGCCGGCCAGCAGCGCCAGCTGGCGGGCGCCCATCAGCTGCGCGCCCTTGCCCGCCAGCGGAAACGACAGCAGCACGCCGCACGACATCGCGAACAGCACGCTGCCCAGCGTGCCGTCGCTGAGCCCCAGGCCCGCGCGCAGCGCCGGGATGCGCGAGACCCAGGACGCGAACGCGGCCCCGTTGACGAAGAAGATCAGGCCGACGCCGACGCGCGCCCGCAGCATCGTGGCCGCGGTGATGACAGGGGAAGGCGGCGCCGGATCATCCATGCCGGAATGCTAGCGGCGAAATTGCCACAGTCAAGCAATTTCGAGCAATTTCGAGCAATTGCGCGGGGATTCATTCCTACAATGTGAACCGTCGCCGCCTTCTCAGGATTGACCTTGGACATCGACTCCCGATCGCCCCGCTTCACCGCCGAGCGCCAACGCCGCATCGAGGCCATGCTGCGCGAGCAGGGTCGCGTGGAAGTGCTCGAACTTGCTCGACTGCTGCAGGTCTCCGAGCACACGGTGCGGCGCGACCTGCTGGCGCTGCAGGAGCAGGGCCTGCTCCAGCGCACCCACGGCGGTGCCGTGACGCTGGACACGCAGCGCCTGGGCCTGGGTGCACGTGCGTCGGTGCTGGCCGACGCCAAGGCCGCCGTCGGACGCGCCGCGGCCGCGCTGGTCGAGCCGGGCCAGACCGTCGTGCTCGATGCCGGCTCCACGCCACTGGCGATGGCCCGCGCATTGACGGTGCGGCCGTTGACGGTCATCACGAGCTCGCTGGACGTGGCCGCGATCTTCGCCGGCGACCCGCAGGTGCAGATCGCGCTCACCGGCGGCACCTGGCAGCACGAGAACCGCGCGCTGTGGGGCCCGGCCGCCGTGGCGATGCTGGCCAACTGCCGCGCCGACTGGGCCGTGCCCGGCGCCTGCGCGATCGACGAGCGCCTGGGCGTCAGCGCCCCCGACGAGGCCGATGCGGCGCTCAAGCGCGCGATGATCGCCTGCGCGCGCCGCACGCTGATCCTGGCCGACCACTCCAAGCTGGGCAACACCGCGCCCTTCCACGTGGCGCAGTGGTCGCAGGTGCACGCGCTGATGCTCGACGAGCCGTGGGCCGAAGGCGCGGCGGCCGGCGTGCCGGTGGTCGTCGCCGGCGCCCAGCGCTAGAAGAACTTCGGTATCGGCCCGTTCTGCGGCGTGGTGTCGCCGCCCAGGTCGAGCATCAGCTTGTCGACGAAGCACCAGCCCCAGCCCTCGGGCGGGTCGTAGCCTTCGATGATGGGGTGCGCCGTCGCGTGGAAGTGCCTGGTGGCGTGGCGGTTGGGCGAGTCGTCGCAGCAGCCCACGTGGCCGCAGATGCGGCACAGCCGGAGGTGCACCCATTCGTCGCCCGTCTTCAGGCATTCCTCGCAACCGAGCGCGCTGGGCGTGACGGTGGCGATCAGGTGCAGGTGCGTGCAGTGCTTGCTCATCGGGGACCTCGTTCGCGGCGGCGTTGCGAGCCATTCTGCGCGAAGGGCGGCGGCCCGTCGCGACAGCCCGCTGTCACGGGCGATTCATGCGCCTGTCTTACGCTGGCTCCAAAGGAGTGCCGCATGAAGATCCTGATCGTCACGGACGCCTGGACGCCGCAGATCAACGGCGTCGTGCGCACCCTGCAGATGACGGTGCGCGAACTGCAGGCGCTGGGGCATGCCGTCGAGATCCTGTCGCCCGACCTGTTCCGTTCCATCGCCTGCCCGGGCTACGCGGAGATCCGGCTGGCGCTGGCGAGCCGCCGCGCGGTGCGCCGCCGCATGCTGGCGCTCGCGCCCGACGCGCTGCACCTCGCCACGGAAGGCCCGCTCGGCGTGCACGCCCGCGCGGTCGCGCTCGAACGGGGCTGGCCCTTCACCACGGCGTACCACACGCGCTTTCCGGAATACCTGCGCGCGCGCCTGCCGATCCCGACGGCGATGACCTACGCGTTCCTGCGCCGCTTCCACGACGCCGGCACGGCCACGCTGGCGGCCACGCCGGCGATCGTCGACGACCTGCGCGCGCACGGGTTCGCCGCGCCGCGCGTGTGGTCGCGTGGCGTCGACACCACCCTGTTCCATCCCGACGGCCCGCGCGAGCCGCGCGGCAGCGCGCCCGTGTTCCTGCACGTGGGCCGCATCGCCGTCGAGAAGCAGGTGGACGAGTTCCTCAAGCTGGACCTGCCCGGCGAGAAGTGGGTGGTGGGCGACGGCCCCGAGCGAGCGCGCCTGCAGGCCGCGTACCCCGAGGCGCGCTGGTTCGGCGCGCTGCAGGGCGAGGCGCTGGCCCGCGTGTTCCGCAGCGCCGACGTGAAGGTGTTCACCAGCGTCACCGACACCTTCGGCCTGGTGCTGGTGGAGGCCATGGCCAGCGGCACGCCGGTGGCGGCCTTCCCCGTGGCCGGGCCCATCGACGTGGTGGGCCGCTCGGGCGGCGGCGTGCTCGACGCCGACCTGCGCCGCGCCTGCCTGGCCGCGCTCGCACTGCCGCGCGAGGGTGCGCGGGCGCACGCGATGGGCTTCAGCTGGGCGGCGGCCACGCGCCAGTTCGTCGATGCGTTGCCGCTCATCCCGCGCCCGGTGGCCGGCGTGCTGCGGCACGCGGCTTGATCAACGGCTTGCCATCACCTCGGACAGCACCGCCAGCTCGGGCTGGCGCACGCCGGGCTGCGGCAGCGCGTCGTCGTCGCGGCCCGCGGGCTTGCCGTGCAGGTCGCGCTTGGACCAGTCGAGGATCTCCAGGCGGCCGTCCGGATGCTCCACCAGCGCCGTGAGGCTCTCCACCCAGTCGCCGTCGTTGCAATAGAGCACGCCGTCGATGTCGCGCATCTCAGCGTGGTGGATGTGGCCGCAGACCACGCCGTCGGCGCCGCGGCGCTTGGCCTCGCGCGCCACGGCCACCTCGAAGTCGCCGATGTAGCTCACCGCGCGCTTGACCTTCTGCTTCAGGTACTTCGACAGGCTCCAGTACGGCAGCCCCATGCGCGCGCGCAGCGAGTTGAAGTGCTTGTTGAGCTTGAGGATGAAGGTGTAGAGCGAGTCGCCCACGTAGGCGAGCCACTTCGCGCACTGGATCACGCCGTCGAACAGATCGCCATGGGTGATCCACAGGCGGCGGCCGTCGGCCGTCTCGTGCATCCACTCGGTGACCACCTCGATGCCGCCGAACTCGTGCTCCACGTACTTGCGGGCGAACTCGTCGTGGTTGCCCGGCACGAAGATCACGCGCGTGCCCTTGCGCGCCTTGCGCAACAGCTTCTGGATCACGTCGTTGTGCGCCTGCGGCCAGTACCACGAGCGGCGCAGCTGCCACCCGTCGATGATGTCGCCCACCAGGAACAGCTGGTCGCAGTCGACCTGCTTCAGGAAGTCCAGCAGCGCCACGGCCTGGCAGCCGGGCGTGCCCAGGTGGAGGTCGGAGATCCAGACCGTGCGGACGCGTACCGTGGCGCCGTCGCGCGGCCGGTTGTCTTCGAACGGCGGCGAAAGGGGGTGGGCATGGCGATCCATGGCTCGCCATCGTGCGCGCGGCGCATGATGATGGCGCGACAGCGGCGTGACGTTTGCGTGACTCGACCCCAGGTTGGCGCGGGGCTTGCAAGGCTGCTACAACCCGAACGGCACCAGGAGACTCCCATGAAGCAGAAATCCGTCCTCACCGGCGCCGACGTCGCGCGCATCCTCGATCACGCGCGCGCCGAGGCGCAGGCCAACCAGTGGGCCGTGACGATCGCCATCGTCGACGACGGTGGCCACCCGCTGGCGCTCGAGCGCATGGACGGCGCCGCGCCGGTGTCGGCCTACATCGCCACCGAGAAGGCGCGCACCTCGGCCATGGGGCGCCGGCCCTCGGGCGACTACGAGGAGATGATCAAGGCCGGTCGCAACGCGTTCCTGTCGGCGCCGCTCACCGCGATGCTGGAAGGCGGCGTGCCGATCGTGGTGGACGGGCAGGTGATCGGCGCGGTGGGCGTGTCCGGCGTGAAGTCCGACCAGGACGCCCAGGTTGCCCGCGTCGGCATCGCGAGCCTGGCGGAGTGATCCGCGGCGCCGCACCAGGATGGGCTCGCGGCCCCCGCCGCACCGTCCTGGCGCGGGCGTAAGCATCGACTGACGCCCGTTCGAGCCAGATACCGACTGACACGCGGTCGCTTTGCGGCGACCATGCAAGCACACCGGCCGCGCACTGTTGACTGCCGTGAAACCAACCGGCAGGAACCATGCTCATCAAGATCGGCTTCGACATCGAGCTCAGCGTCACCACCCCGATGGCCCTGATCTACCTGCTGCACGTGCACCCGTCGCGCCAGGACGACCTGCAGGCGCCGGAGGACTTCCACGTGTCGCCGCCGGTGGACGTGGACAACTTCGTCGACTACTTCGGCAACCACTGCGGCCGCATCAACGTGCCGGCCGGCGTCAACAAGGTGCGCTTCACCAACGACGCCGTGGTCGCCGACTCCGGCCTGCCCGACCCGACCGACTGGAATGCCTGGCAGCATGACCCCTGCGAGCTGCCGGTCAGCACGCTGCAGTTCCTGCTCGCGAGCCGCTACTGCGAGGTCGACAGCGAGCTGATGCAGTTCGCCTGGAACACCTTCGGCAACACGCCCGTGGGCTGGGGCCGCGTGCAGGCGATCTGCGACTTCGTGCACCAGCACCTGCGTTTCGACTACATGCAGGCACGGTCCACGCGCACCGCGCTCGACGGCTTCCGCGAGAGGACCGGCGTGTGCCGCGACTTCACGCACCTGGCGATCACGCTGTGCCGCTGCATGAACATCCCGGCGCGCTACTGCACCGGCTACCTGGGCGACATCGGCATCCCGCCGGTGCCCTACCCGATGGACTTCAGCGCCTGGTTCGAGGTGTTCCTGGGCGACCGCTGGCACACCTTCGACGCGCGCCACAACACGCCACGCATCGGCCGCATCGTGATGGCGCGCGGGCGCGACGCCAGCGACGTGTCGATCACGATGGCCTTCGGGCAGAACACGCTGGCGCGGTTCGAGGTCACCACCTGCGAGGTGGCGCACGCCTGATGCCCCTGCGCGCCGCTGCGGTGTGTACCGCGCGGCACGTGGCGTGCTTACACTGGGTCGAACCCACCCATTGCCGCGCTCGCGCGCGGCCGCCGCACCGTGAGCACCAGCGACTCGTTCGAATCCGTCCCCGTCCTCACGCAGGCGGTCACGCTCGCGCCCGCGCAGGAGACCGCGGGCTCGCGCATCCACCTGATCGGCGGCGAGAAGGGCGGCGTGGGCAAGTCGGTGCTCGCTCGCCTGCTGGCGCAGTACTTCATCGACCACAACCTGGCGTTCACCGGCTTCGACACCGACCGCTCGCACGGCGCGCTCATGCGCTTCTACAAGGACTACGCGTCGCCGGTGCTGGTGGATCGCTTCGAGGCGCTGGACGCCATCGTCGAGAGCGCGATCGAGCACTCCGGCCAGCGCGTGCTGGTCGACCTGGCCGCGCAGACGCACGACCCGCTGGTGCGCTGGATGGACGAATCCGGCGTGCTGGAGCTGGCCGCCGAGAGCGGCGTGCAGATCCACTACTGGCACGTGATGGACGCCGGGCGCGACTCCGTCGACCTGCTCGAGCGCCTCATCGACCGCTTCGAGGATCGCCTGCGGTACGTGCTGGTGCTCAACGAGCTGCGCGGCGACGACTTCGGCAACCTGCTGCGCTCGGGCCAGTTCGAGCGGGCCAAGGTGCTCGGCGCGCGCGTGGTGCGGCTCAGGCACCTGCAGGACGCCGTGCTGCGCAAGATCGACGCCGCCGACACGAGCTTCTGGGCCGCCCGCACGATGGGCAGCAACGAAGGCCCGAAGCTGGGCCTGCTGGAGCGCCAGCGGCTGAAGATGTGGCTGGCGCACGCGTTCACGGAGATCGCGACGGCAGGGGTCTGAGAGGGCGCGCACACCAGGCGCCCAGACGAAAACGCCCGCCGCGGCAAGCCGGGGCGGGCTGGTCTTTGCGGCCTGCCCGCTTGGGCAAGACAGGCCGATGAAGTCGATCAGAACGAGTGGCGAAGGCCCAGCACGTACTGGTTGATGCTCAGGTCGCCGGCGGCGGTCAGGCCAGCCGGGATCGAGGTGTCGAAGCGCGCGACACCCTTGTTCTGCATGCGCGTGGCCGACGTGTACAGGGAAGTACGCTTGGAGAAGTCGTACTGGTAGCCCAGCCCGTAGGCATTGGTCTTGGCGGTGTTGCCCGACACGATGGCGTAGCCGGCGCCCGTGTTGTCCAGCTTGTTGTACACGTACTGGGCCTTCAGCAGGCTCGCGCCGATGCGGTAGTCGCCACCGACCCAGAAGCCTTGGCCGCTTTGCTTGACGGCGATGTTGCGCTTGTCGTCGCCGTGCAGGTAGCCGGCTTCGATGTGCGCGACGTCGATGGTGTACTTGGCAGCGACGGTGATGATGTTCACGTCCGCCGAGGTGGCCAGCGCGGCGCCTTGCGCCTTGTCGTTGACGAACGACACGACGGCGTCCAGGCCGTAGCCCGTGTAGCGCGCCGAGAGGTCGTACAGGCGAGTCTTCGTGGTCTGGCCGGTGACTTCGCCGGCGCCGTACAGGCCGCTGGCCGTGAAGCCCGAGAACGACGGCGTGGTGTAGCGCACCGAGTTGTTGACTCGCGCCGGGCTGCCATTGACTTCGGATCCCGTGGCGTTCGTCAGCGTGGTGACATTGGCCGAGCCCTGGATTGGTTCGTAGCCGCCGGCGAAGCCGCCGATGATGGCCGTCGAAGCGCCGGCCGGCGTGTTGCTGAAGGCGCTGAACTGGTCGGTGATCGTGTAGAGCGTGCTGTACTGGCGACCGGCGCTGATCGTGCCGAATTCCGTGCTGCGCAGGGCGCCGAAGGCTTGACGGCCAAACAGCGCGCCGCCTTGTGCGGACGAGCCGGTATCCAGGTTCAGGCCGCCTTCGAGGGCGAAGTCGACGTAGTAGCCGGAGCCCAGGTCCTCGGTGCCCTTGAAGCCGATGCGGCTGCCGTTCAGGCCGCCGGACTGGACGCGCACGTCCGTGCTGGCGCCGTGAAGGTATTCGCCGTAGGCGTCGACGACGCCGTAGATGGTGACGCTGGACTGCGCGAAGGCGGCGGGGGCGGCGAGGGCCAGGGCGATGGCGCCGAATTTGAAGTTCATGGAATGGTTCTTTGGAATCAGGATGAATGAAGGAGGCGAGCCGGCCTGAGCCGCTGTTCGGGCGTTTCTGGCGGGCTGACGACGCTGTCGACCATGCGAATTGTGGATTTCAGGCGCCAATACAGCCAGGGCTCAGGCTCGCCAAAGTATCGCTAAGCTTATGAATTTATTGAGCTTCGCGCCGTTTCACCGGCCTTGCCATGGTGCTCACCGGGTGTGACACCCAATTGACAACAGCGCTTTTGCTTGCCCATTTCGTGGCAGGCGAACAACGGAATCGCACCCTTCCGCCATCAGGGTCAAGACGGTGCACATGCCCCTCGAACTGGCATGCCCATGCACTTGCAAGGTGCCCGGCCGTGCGCGTAAAGTCCGCGCAATCGTTTGCGCAAACGTTTGCGCGACCGATATCCGTGGCTTCAACCGGCCCGACAGCACGGCTGCATCGACGCCGGCGCGGCCCTTCTTCCAGGAGACAACCCATGATCCGTTCGACCCGCCGTCTGGCCCTTCACACCCTGGCCGCCTGCGCCGCCCTGGCGCTCGCGCCGCAGTTCGCGCTCGCCGCCGACGCCAAGCCGCGCGTGGCGCTGGTGATGAAATCGCTCGCCAACGAGTTCTTCCAGACGATGCAGGACGGCGCCAAGGCCGACCAGAAGGCGCGCGCGTCGCAGTACACGCTGATCTCCAACGGCATCAAGGACGAGACCGACACCGCCGCGCAGATCAAGATCGTCCAGCAGATGCTCGTGGAGCACGTCGACGCGATCGTGATCGCGCCGGCCGACTCCAAGGCGCTGGTGCCGGTGCTGGCCGAGGCCGCGGCCAAGGGCGTGATCGTCGTCAACATCGACAACAAGCTCGACGCCGACGCGCTCAAGGAAAAGAACCTGGTGGTGCCCTTCGTCGGCCCCGACAACCGCAAGGGCGCGAAGCTGGCCGGCGACTATCTCGGCAAGCAGCTGAAGGCCGGCGACAAGGTGGGCATCCTCGAGGGCGTGTCCACCACCTTCAACGCGCAGCAGCGCACCGCCGGCTTCACCGACGCGATGAAGGCCGTCGGCGCCAACATCGTGAGCACGCAGTCGGGCCAGTGGGAGATGGACAAGGCCAACGCCGTGGCCGCCGCGATGCTGCGCGAGCACCCGGACCTGCGCGCGCTGCTGGCCGGCAACGACAACATGGCGCTCGGCGCCGTCGCCGCCATCAAGAGCGCGGGCAAGACCGGCAAGGTGCTGGTGGTGGGCTACGACAACATCAGCGCGCTCAAGCCGATGCTGGCCGACGGCCGCGTGCTGGCCACGGTGGACCAGTTCGGCGCCAAGCAGGCCGTGTTCGGCATCGACACCGCGCTGAAGGCGATCAAGGAGAAGAAGGCGCAGAAGGACCTGGCGCCGGTGGTCGAGACGCAAGTCACGCTGATCACGAAGTGACGGACGCGATGTCGCCCGTGCTGCTGCAGGGTCGCGGCATCGGCAAGACCTACGCCACGCCGGTGCTCTCCGGCGTGGACTTGGCGCTGCATGCCGGCGAGGTGCTGGCGCTGACCGGCGAGAACGGCGCCGGCAAGAGCACGCTGTCGAAGATCGTGGCCGGCCTGGTGCAGCCCACGCACGGCACGCTCACCCTCGCGGGCGAGCCGTTCGCCCCAGTGTCGCGCAAGGACGCCGAGCGGTGCGGCGTGCGCATGGTGATGCAGGAGCTGAGCCTCGTGCCCACGCTCAGCGTCGCCGAGAACCTGTTGCTGGGCCGTCTTCCACACCGCCTGGGTTTCATCCGCGGCGAGGCGCTCAACGAGGCCGCCGCGCGCCAGATGGCGCTGATCGGCCTGGACGACGTCGACCCGCGCCTGCCCGTGGGCGCGCTGGGCGTGGGCTACCAGCAGATGGTGGAGATCGCGCGCAGCCTGGTGGGCGAGTGCCGCCTGCTGATCCTGGACGAGCCCACGGCCACGCTCACCTCGCGCGAGATCGCGCACCTGTTCCGCCAGATCGAGCTGCTGAAGGCGCGCGGCGTGGCCATCGTCTACATCTCGCACCGGCTCGACGAGCTGCAGCAGGTGGCCGACCGCGTGATGGTGCTGCGCGACGGCCGCCACATCGACACCCGGCCCATGCGCGAGCTGACCCAGGCCGACATCGTGCGCCGCATGGTGGGCCGCGACGTGCACGAAGGGCTCGATCGCGACGTGCGCCCGCGCGGCCGGCGCGCGCTCGCGGTGCGCGGGATCGCGCGCGGGAGCACCGTGCGCGACGTCTCGTTCGACCTGCACGCCGGCGAGGTGCTGGGCCTGGCCGGGCTCGTGGGCTCGGGCCGCACCGAGCTGCTGCGCCTGATCGTGGGAGCCGACCGCAAGGAGTCGGGCGACGTGATGCTCGGCGAATCGGATGCGCCCGTGGCGATCGCCTCGCCCGTGCAGGCCGTGCGCGCCGGCATCGGCTTCGTCACCGAGGATCGCAAGTCGCAGGGCCTGCTGCTGCCGCAACCCATCCGCGTGAACGCCACGCTGGCCAACCTCGGCGCGGTCTCGCGCGGAGGCTGGCTGCGGCGCGCGGAGGAGCAGGCCGAGGTGGAACGCCTGCGCGAGCTGCTGCGCGTGCGCAGCGACTCCATCGAGCAGCCGGTCAACGAGCTGTCCGGCGGCAACCAGCAGAAGGTGATCTTCGCCCGCTGGCTGCACCGCGACTGCGACGTGCTGCTGCTGGACGAACCCACGCGCGGCGTCGACATCGGCGCGCGCGCCGACATCTACGCGCAGATGGACAAGCTGGCCGCGGCCGGCAAGGCGCTGCTGATGGTGTCGTCCGACCTGCGCGAGCTGATGTCGCAGTGCGACCGCATCGGCGTGATGAGCGCCGGCCGCCTCGTGCGCATCTTCGAGCGCGGCGAGTGGTCCGAACAATCGCTGCTGGAGGCCGCCTTCAGCGCCTACGCCGCCGCCGAACGACACGTCACCCTCGCAACCGCCGCATGAGCTCGTCCACTCCCCTCACGACCCGCGCCGCGCTCGCCAGCGCGATCGGCACCGTCGCCGGCCTGCTGGCCGCCCTCGCGCTCATGGTCGGCTTCTTCAGCTGGCAGAGCGAATACTTCTTCACCGCCGACACGTTCATCACGATCGCCAACGACATCCCCGCCGTGGCCGTCACCGCCGTGGGCATGACCTTCGTGCTGATCATCGCGGGCATCGACCTGTCGGTGGGCTCGACGATGGCGCTGGCCGCCGCCGTGGCCGGCATCGCGATGCTGCAGTGGCACTGGTCGCTGCTGCCGGCGACGCTGCTGGCGATGCTCGTCGGGCTGGCCGTGGGCGCCGTCAACGGCGCGATCACCGTGGCGTGGCGCCTGCCGTCGTTCATCGTCACGCTGGGCATGCTGGAGATGGCGCGCGGCGCGGCCTACGTGGCCACCGACTCGCGCACGCAGTACATCGGCGGCGCGATCGACTGGCTGGGCAAGCCGGTGGTGGCCGGGCTGTCGCCGGCGTTCTTCATCGCGATCGCCATCGTCGCGCTGGCGCAAGTGGTGCTCACCCGCACCGTGTTCGGCCGCAGCATGATCGGCATCGGCACCAACGAGGAGGCGATGCGCCTGGCCGGCGTCGACCCACGGCCCGTCAAGATCGCCGTGTTCGCGATCGCCGGCCTGCTCGCGGGCCTGGGCGGCGTGTTCCTGTCGTCGCGCCTGGAGGCCGCCGACCCGAACGCCGGCACCGGCGCCGAGCTGGTGGTGATCGCCTCGGTGGTCATCGGCGGCACCAGCCTGATGGGCGGCCGCGGCTCGGTGGCGAGCACCTTCTTCGGCGTGCTGGTGATCTCGGTGCTGGAGGCCGGCCTCGCGCAGATCGGCGCCAGCGAGCCCACCAAGCGCATCATCACCGGCTTCGTGATCATCATCGCCGTGGTACTGGATACGCTGCGCGAACGCAGGAAAAAAGGATGACGACCCCTCCCCGCGGCCACGCCGCCCAGCCCACCGGCCGCGCCAGCATCCGCGACGTGGCGGCGCGCGCCGGCGTGTCGGTCACCACCGTCTCGCACACGCTCAACGCCACGCGCTTCGTCAGCGCCGAGGCCAAGGCCAAGGTGCACGAGGCCGCGCACGCGCTCGGCTACGTGCCCAGCGAGGTGGCGCGCGGCCTCAAGCACAACACCACGCGCACCCTCGGCATGCTGGTGCCCAACAACTCGAACCCGTACTTCGCCGAGATCATCCGCGGCGTGGAGCACCACTGCTACGGCGCCGGCTACAGCCTGCTGCTGTGCAACTCTAACGACGATCCGCAGCAGCAGGCCGACCACCTGCGCGTGCTGGCCGAGCGCCGCGTGGACGGCATCGTGCTGGTGGCCTCGGGCGACGACGACTCCATCGTCGCCAGCTGCAAGGACCTGCGCCTGCCGCTGGTGCTGGTCGACCGCGAGATCGACGCGATCGCCGCCGACCTGATCGAGGTCGACCACGCCGCCGGCGGCGAGCTGGCCACGGCCCACCTGCTGTCGCTGGGCCATGCGCGCGTGGCGTGCATCGTGGGCCCGGCCGACCTGCGGCCCAGCCAGCAGCGCGAGGCCGGCTGGCGCCGCGCGCTCGCGGGCGCGGGCATCACGCCGCGCGCGGACGAGATCGTGCGCGGCGACTTCGGCCCGGAGAGCGGCGCCGCCGCGATGCGCCGGCTGCTGCAGTCGGCGCATCGGCCGACGGCCGTGTTCGTGTGCAACGACATGATGGCCATCGGCGCGCTGCATGCCGCGCACGAGGCCGGCATCGCCGTGCCGGCGCAGCTGTCCGTCGTCGGCTTCGACGACATCGAGCTGGCCGCCTACACCTCGCCGCCGCTGACCACGGTGGCCCAGCCCAAGGAAGCCATCGGCACCGGCGCCGCCGGCCTGCTGCTGGAGCGCCTGCGCGACGGCCGCGCCGAGCCGCGCCGCGCGATCCTGCAACCCGAGCTGCACCGCCGCGCATCCACCGCGCGCCCGCAGGACTGAGATGAACCCGTTCCCCCCTTTCGCGAGGACCACCCCATGAGCTCCTCCATCGTCGTCGTCGGCAGCCTCAACATGGACCTGGTGATGCGCATGGCGCGCGCGCCGGTCGGCGGCGAGACCCTGCCCGGTCTCGATTTCGCGATGCTGCCCGGAGGCAAGGGCGCGAACCAGGCCGTCGCGTGCGCGCGCATGGGCGCCAACGTGATCATGGTCGGCCGCGTCGGCATCGACCCGAACGGCGACGTGCTCAAGGCCGGCCTGGCCGCCGACGGCGTCGACGCGCGCGAAGTCAAGGGCCTGGCGTCCACGCACACCGGCGTCGCGTCGATCTGGGTGGAGGAGGACGGCCAGAACCGCATCGTGCTCGCGCCCGGCGCCAACGGCCTGCTCGACCCGGCCAGCGTGGCGCGCGCCAACACGATGATCGACATGGCCGGCATGCTGATCGTGCAGCTGGAGGTGCCGATGCCCGCGGTGGAGGCGGCCATCGACCGCGCGTTCGCCGCGCACGTGCCGGTGCTGCTGAACCCCGCGCCGGCCGCGCCGCTGCCCGATTCGATGTGGGCCAGGATCGATATCCTCGTGCTCAACGAGAGCGAGGCCAGCGCCTACGCCAGCCTGCCGGTGGTCGACCCGAACTCCGCGGCCGAGGCCGGCGCTCTGCTGCGTGCGCGCGGCCCCGACCGCGTGCTGGTGACCCTCGGAGCGCAGGGCGTCGTCGTGGTGGACGGCGCGGGCGCGCGCCATTCGCCCGCGAAGAAGGTCAAGGCCGTCGACACCACCGCCGCCGGCGACACGTTCATCGGCGCCCTGGCCACCGCCCTGTGCGAAGGCCAGTCGCTGGACGACGCCGTCGCCCTCGGCCAGGCCGCCAGCGCGCTGTGCGTCACGCGCAAGGGCGCGCAGACCTCCATCCCGTACCGCCGCCAGCTCGCGGCGCCCGGAGGCGGCCGGCCATGAAGCGCACGACGCTGCTGCACGCCGAGCTCTCGGAAGTCATCGCCCGCCTGGGCCATGGCGACCTGCTGGTGATCGGCGACGCGGGCCTGCCGATTCCCGACGGCCCGCGCCGCATCGACCTCGCGGTGAGCGCCAACGTGCCGCGCTTTCGCGACGTGCTGGCGGCCGTGCTGGCCGAGATGCAGGTGGAGGCCGCGATCGTCGCCGAGGAACTCGCGCCGGCCAATCCCTCCGTGCACGCCGACCTGCGCCGCCTGCTCGGCGAGACGCCCGTCTCCACGCTGTCGCACGAGCAGTTCAAGGCCGCCACGCGCGGCGCGCGCGCGATCGTGCGCACGGGCGAGTTCTCGCCCTACGCCAACGTGATCCTGCGCGCGGGCGTGGTGTTCTAGGGCGGCAGTTGCCGCAGGGGTCTGGCATCTCCTCGAATCGCGCCAGGCCCCGAATCGCAGCAGTCGCGCGGGTCGCGATTCGAGGCAATGCCTGACCCCGATCCCCGCTTGCGTTCGGGGTCAGGCATTGCCTTCGTCCGCAACCAGCCGCACCACGGTCGCCGGCGCTTGGGCGCGGACGAAAGAGATGCCAGACCCCTCGGCGACTACCCGGAGACGTGGATCACGTCCCGCACGATCGGATAGATCTGGTTCTGCCAGCGCTTGCCGCTGAACACGCCGTAGTGGCCCACGTTGGACTGCACGTAGTGCGTGCGCAGGTAGGGCCGCAGGCTGCTGGCCAGGTCCTGCGCGGCCAGCGTCTGGCCGATCGCGCAGATGTCGTCGCGTTCGCCCTCGATCGTCACCAGCGCCGTGCGGCGGATCGCGGCCGGGTTGATGGCGCGGCCGCGGAAGGCGAGCAGGCCCCGCGGCAGCGCGAATTCCTGGAACACCTTGGCCACGGTCTCGAGGTAGAACTCCGCCGCGAGGTCGGCCACCGCCAGGTATTCCTCGTAGAACACGCGCGTGACGTCGGCGCGGTCGAAGTCGCCCTCGAGCAGTTGCCTGTAGTAATCCTTGAACGCGTTCTCGTGGCGCTGGCGGTTCATGCTGATGAAGGCCGACAGCTGCACGAAGCCCGGATAGACGCGGCGCCCGCCACCCGCGTGCTGCCAGGGCACCACGCCGATCAGGTTCTGCTCGAACCACTCGATGGGCTTGGACATCGCCAGCTGGTTGACGCTGGTCGGGCTGATGCGGCAGTCGATCGGCCCGGCCATCAGCGTGAGGCTGGCGGGCGTGGCCGGATGGCTGTCCTCCGACATCAGCGCCACCGCCGCCAGCGCCGCCACCGTCGGCTGGCACACGGCCAGCACGTGTCCGCCCGGGCCCAGCGCCTCGGTGAACCACATCACGTGCTCGATGTATTCGTCCAGTCCGAAGCGTCCGGCGGCCAGTGGCACGTCGCGCACGTTGAGCCAGTCGGTGACGTAGACGTCGTGGTCCTGCAGCGCGGTGCGCACGGTGTCGCGCAGCAGCGTGGCGAAGTGGCCGGACATCGGCGCCACCACCAGCAGCCTGGGCTGCCCCACCACGCCCGGCTTGTGGAAGCGCAGCAGCTCGGCGAACGGCGTGCGCTGCACGACCTCCTCGACGACCGGCTGCTCCTCGCCCTTGACCATCACGCTGGCGATGCGCCAGGGCGGCCGGCGGTGCGTCACCTCCGACAGCTCGAACACCTTGCTGGCGGCCATCGCCGGCCGGGCCACGCTCTCCAGCCCCGGCCGCGGCGGCTCGGTGCCGAGCATGGAGCCGTGCACCTTCGCCAAGTGGCGCAGCGGTCGCAGGAGGTCGGACTGCGCCTGATAGGCCTGGTACATCATGGATTCCCCAAGAGCTTCACCCTCGTGAGGTTGCAACTAGCGTGCCGCCGCGTCGTGGCACGCGCCTTGCGTCGATCGGTACGAATCCGCCACGGAGCCGACATGCCCGCATCCGCCAAGAGCCCGACGAAACCCGCCGCACGCAAGCCGGCGGCCGCGAAGACGAAGGCCGCCGCCACGGCGTCCCTCACGCTGAGCAGCAGGAACTATTCGTCGTGGTCGCTGCGCGGCTGGCTGCTGGCGCGGTTCGCCGGACTCGACTTCGTGGAGACCATGGTCTCGCCCGACGACGCCGACGCGCGGCGCGAGCTGCTGCTGCTGGCGCCGTCCATCCGCGTGCCATGCCTCACGCACGACGGCGCGCGCGTGTGGAACACGATGGCGATCGCGCAGTACCTCGACGAGGTGTGTCCCGGGGCGGGGCTGTTTCCCGACGACCGCGTCGCGCGGGCGCACTGCCGCTCGGTGTGCGGCGAGATGAACTCGGGCTTCGCCAACCTGCGCTCGTCGCTGCCGATGAACCTGAAGGCGCGCCTGCCCGGCCACAAGATCTGGGCCGGCGCGCAGCCCGACATCGACCGCATCGTGGAGATCTGGACGGAGTGCATCGCCACCTACGGCGGTCCCTGGCTGTTCGGCGCGCGGCGCGGCGCAGCCGACGCGATGTACGCGCCGGTGGTCACGCGCTTCCTGACCTACGATGTGAAGCTCAACCGTGCGTGCATCGAGTATTCGCGCACGGTCATGGCGATGCCCGAGATGGCCGAGTGGATCGCGGCGGCGAAGCTCGAGCCCGACGACATCGAAGAGCTCGACATGGACTTCTGAGGCGCGCCGCTCACCAGGCGTGCGGCGCGGGCACGTCCGTCTGCGGCGGCATGTCGATCGACTTGAAGTCGGCCGGCGCCACGATCTCGAGGTACTCCATGTCCGGCGAGTAGTCGAACAGGTAGTGGACGATGCCGGGCATCTGGTGCACGCAGTCGCCGGCCTCCACCAGCGTCTCCTGGTCGCCGTACATGAACCTCGCCCAGCCCTTGGTCATCAGCACGATCTGGAATTCGGCCTCATGCCGGTGCCAGCCGGTGCCCTTTTCCGGTGCCATGTTGGCTTTCACAAGGTGCGCGATCACCTTGCCGTTCGTGGCCGCGGCCACGCCAAGATCGCGGTAGAGGAAGAAGTCGCGCAGGCCGTCGCTGCGCCAGGGCGTGTCCCCGGGCTTGACATGCGAGAACTGGGTGGCAGCCTGATCCGTCATTTGCGTCCTCCTGGCATGTGGAACCTGCCCGGTGACATGCATAAGCTGTGCCGGATTGCTGCACCGCAGCGAAGCCGCGCGGAGCTTGCAATGCGCTGCCGCCGGGCGCATGGGGCGATACCGGCCGGCGGCCCGATGCGCCTCCGTGGCGCGACGTTTCATAATCGCGCGACTGGGACCCCGCAGGAGTGCGCTTGAATCTGTTGTTCGCGGTGATCGGAGCCTTCGTCGGCGGCGTATTGGGCAATGTGTCCGCCGCGTTCGCGCTGGCCGTGGCGGGCGCGCTCGCCGGGTGGTGGTGGAGCGCGCATCGCGCGTCGCCCGAGGGCGAGCCGTCGGACATTCTCGACGGCGTCCTGCTGCGGCGGCGGCTCGACGCGCTGGAACGGGAAGTCGCGGCGCTGCGGCAGCGAATGGGCGAGACCGCGCCAGCGCCGGTCACGAAGCCTCCCGCGGCGGAGCCGCCGGCGCCGATCGTGACGCCGCCTGCCAGACCGCATGCCGCCGAGGCCCCGCGGCCGGCCGTCGCGGCCGCGCCCGTCGCGCAGCCGGTCGACAGCCCGCCGCCGCCCCCCCGGCCGCCGGTGGCACCGCCGCCGCCGTCCGTGCCGCTGCGCGACCGCCTGCCGCCGTTCGTGGCGCGCTGGATCTTCGGCGGCAACACCATCGTCAAGGTGGGCGTGCTGATCCTGTTCCTGGGCCTGGCCTTCCTGCTGCGCTACACGGCCGAACGCGTGACGGTGCCGGTGGAGTGGCGCTACGCCGGCGTCGGGCTGGTGGGCGTCGTGCTCACGGCGCTCGGCTGGCGCCTGCGCGCCCGGCGCGACGGCTACGGCCTGATCCTGCAGGGCGCGGGCATCGGCGTGTTCTACCTGACGACGCTCGGCGCGCTGCGCCTGCAGCCTCTACTATCACCCGAGCTCGCGTTCGCGTTCATGGCGTTGGTGGCCGTGTTCGGCGCGCTGCTGGCCGTGCTGCAGGACGCGCCCTGGCTCGCGCTGGTGTCGGTGGCCGAGGGCTTCGCCGCGCCGGTGCTGGTGAGCACGGGCAGCGGCGCGTACGTGCCGCTGATGTCGTACATGGCCATCCTCGACGCGGGCATCCTGGCGATGGCCTGGTTCAAGGCCTGGCGCCCGCTGAACCTGGTGGGCGCGGTCGCCACGTTCACGCTCGCGGGCGCATGGGCGCAGGCGCACTACGTCGCCAGCGACTACGCCGGCGTGCAGGCTTTCCTGCTGCTGTTCTTCCTGCTGTTCACCGTCACCGGCGTGCTGTTCGCGCGGCGCGCGCTGGCGGCCGGCGACGAGCCGCCGGCGCGGGCCTCGCTCGCCGATCGGGCGGCCGACGCGCTGCGCCAGGTGGGCCGCGTCGACAGCACGCTCACCTTCGGCGTGCCGCTGGCCGCGTTCACGCTGCAGTACCTGCTCGTGCGCGACCAGGCCTGGGGGCCGGCCTGGGCCGCGGCCGGCTTCGCGCTGTTCCACATCCTGCTGGGTGGAGCCCTGATGCGCACCACGCGCCCGCGCTATGCCCTGCTGGGCGAGGCGCACGTGATCGTCGGCACGATCTTCGCCACGCTGGCCGTTCCGCTGGCGCTGCAAGGCGTGTGGACGGGCGCCACCTGGGCCATCGAGGCCGCCGGCATGTACTGGCTCGGCACGCGCCAGCGCCGCACCTATGCGCGCGCGTTCGCGCTGGCGGTGATGCTGGGCGCGGCGATGCGCCTCGTCGCCGGGCTCACGCTGGATCTCCGCCCCGGCGTGCCGCTGGTCGCCGGCTCGGCGCTGGGCATGGCGATGCTGGCGCTGGCGCTCGCCGCGCTGGACACGACGCGCCGGCGCCTGGCCGCCGACGCGCGCCACGCCGTCGACGCCATCGCCGCGACGGCGGCGCCGTTCGCCGCGGCCTTCGCGCTCGCCACGCTGGCCTGGATGCTCTGCCCCGTGCTGTGGGCCGGGGCGATCACCGCATGGATCGCCTACGGCTGCGCCGCGCTGGCGCGCCGGCTGGCGGCGCCGTCGCTGCGCGTGGCCAGCGCCTTGCTGCACCTGGCCGCGCTGTCGGCCACCACCGCGGCACTGCAGGTGGTGACGCCGGCCCATTCATGGCAGGACCTCGTCGCCGCGCTGCTGATCGGCCTCGCGCTGCTGGCCACCGGCTGGCTGGGCCTGCGCGACGCCTGGCGCGAGGCCACGCAAGGCGCGCCGCGACCCATCCCCCTGTCCAGCAGCGTCGGCCTGGTGCTGGGCCTGGCCGTGGCCAGCCTGAGCCTGCTGTTCGAGCTGGCGCCGGCCGATGCCGCGCTGGCGTGGCCGTTGATCGGCCTCGCCGCCGCCGCCATCGGCGCGCGCCTGCGCAGCGGCGCGCTGGTGGGCACCGGCTTCGCGCTGCAGGTGGCGGCCGGCGCGGCCAGCCTCTGCTGCGAACCCTCGGTATGGAACTACGTGCCGGCCGGCGTCGCCATCGCCCCCACGCTGTGGATCCCGTTGCTGCTGTCGGCCGCCGGCCTCTGGCTGGGCGACCTGCTGCGCGCGGCGCAGGCCACCGGCCGCCGCGCGTGGTGGCATGCGGCGGCCACCCAGTGGGTCGTCGTGGCCTGGGTGCTGCCGTGGTGGGCGCGCACGCTGCCGCCGCTGGTCTGGCACCTGCTGCAGGCCTCGCTGCCGGGGCCCGACACCTTCGCCGTCTGGCCGCACTGGCAGCTGGTCTGGGTGACGCTCAGCGCGCTGGCCGCCGTGTCGCTCGCGCGCTGGCGCGACTGGCGCGTGCTGGGCCAGGCCACGCTGGTCACGGTGCCGGCGTGGATCCTGATGACGCTGCACGAGGACGCCGGCGTGCCGCCGTCCGCGCACCTGGGCTGGCTCGCGTGGCCGCTGGCGCTGGCCGCGCACCCCTGGCTGGACCGCCTGCAGGCACGCTGGCGTCCGGCGCTGGCGGGGGCCGCGCTGCAGGTGGTCGGCTGGTGGCTGTTCGCCGCGCTGGCCACCACCGAATGCGTGCTGCGCGTGCAGGCGGTGGCGGGCGACGCCTCGGCGTGGCGTTCGCTGGCGGAGATGGCGGTGCCCGCCGCCGTGCTGGTCGCCAGCGCAAGGCCCGTGCTGTGGCGCCGCTTCGCCGACGCGACGCAGGCCCTCGCCTGGCGCGTGGCGGGCTGCGCCGCGCTGGCGCTGTACCTGCTGGCCTGGCTGTGGGTGGGCAACACCCGTGCCGGCGACGCCGCGCCGCTGCCGTGGGTGCCTCTGCTCAATCCGCTGGAGATCGGCCAGGGCGTCGCGCTGCTGGCGCTGGTGGGCTGGGTGCGCTCGCTGCCGGCCGAGTGGCGCGACCGCGTGCCGCCGCGCGCGTGGCCGGTGCTGGGCGGCGTGACGGCCTTCGCGCTGGTCACGGGGCTCGTGCTGCGCACCTGCCATCACTGGGCCGGCGTCGCGTGGAACGCGGACGCGCTCTACGCCTCGACGCTGGCGCAGGCCGCGCTGTCGGTGGCGTGGTCGCTGATCGGCGTGGCATTGATGGTGACGGGCCACCGCCGGGCGCGCCGCGTGCTGTGGGGCGTGGGCGCCGCGCTGCTGGGCCTGGTCGTGGCCAAGCTGTTCCTGGTGGAGCTGGCGGATCGCGGTACGCTCTCGCGCATCGTGTCGTTCATCGTCGTCGGCGGCCTGATGCTGGCCGTCGGATACTTCGCGCCGATCCCGCCGCGCCGCGCGGACGCCGAGCCGGCACTGCCTGGAGACACCGCATGAAGACAGCCGCCCTCGCGACGCTGGGCCTGGCCTGCACGCAGGCCGTCCTGGCCGCGTCGTCCGATGCCACCCTGCCGCTGACGCTGGCCGGCACGGGCCCGTACTACACGCTGGACGTGACCCTGCAGGCCCGCCAGCTCTCGGCCTCGGCCAGCCTCGCCGACCTGCGCGTGCGCAACGGCGCCGGCGAGACCATGGCCTTCGCCTGGGTCGACGCCCCGACGTCGCCGCCCGTGCTCCAGCGCGTACCGGCGCGCCTGTACAAGGTGCCGCTGCCGCCCGCCGCCGCCTCGGCCACGGCCGGCCCGCCGCGCCAGGCCTGGATCGTCGACACCCAGGACACCGGCGACGACCTGCTGCACCTCGACCTGGGCCTGGAGCACGACACGCAAGGCGTCTACACGCTGGCCATCGAGGCGAGCGACGACCTGCAGCACTGGCGCACGCTGCAGCTCGACGCGCAACTGGTGCAGCTGGAGGCGCTGCCGCAGGTGGGCGCCGCCGGCGCGCTGGCCACGCAGGCCGGGCGCGAGCACCTTGGCTCCAACGGCATCGACCTGGACGACGTGCCGGCGCGCTACCTGCGCCTGACGACCGCGCCGCGCTCCGGCATACCGCCCCTGGTATCGGCGACGATCACGCGCGCGCCGCATCGCCCCGCACCGCCGCCGCTGCAATGGAGCGACCCGATCGCGGCATCGGGCTGCGAGACGACGTCGTGCGACTACCCGCTGCCGCGCAACGCGGCGCTCGCCGCCGTGCAGATCACGCCCGCCGACGTCGACACCATCGGCCAGGTGATGGTGATGGGCCAGGTGGACGCGGATCGCCTGCCGCCGCCGCGCCATTCGCTGCTGCGCGGTCCGTTGCACGCGCTGCGCCTGAAGGCCGAGCGCGCGCCCACGCAGGCCGGCATGGCCTGGGACAGCGCCGCGATGGCCAACGTGTACTGGCTCACGCAGCCGTCCGGCGCACCCGACCTGCATTCGCCGCCGGTGCGCCTGGATGGCGCCCCCTGGCGCATGCTGCGGCTCGAGACCTTCGGCCCGATCACGCAGCTGGGCCACGCGGCGCCCACGATCCGCATCGGCATCCGCCCGCGCCAGCTCGTGTTCGTGGCGCGCGGCGCCGGCCCGTTCGTGCTGGCGCGCGCGCCGGCCAGCGAGCCGACGGCGCCGATGCCGCTCGCGCAACTGATGCCCGGCCGCGCGCCCGATGCGCCCCTGCCCGAAGCGGCCGCGACCCTCGCGGCGGCCGCGCCCGCGGCCGCCGCGCCGCCGGTCGCCGCCGCATCGGAGCCCGCCCCGGCGCCCTCGCGCACGCCCTGGCTGTGGGCCGCGCTGCTGGCCGGCCTGGCCCTGATGGGCGGCATGGCGTGGTCGCTGCTGCGCAAGCCGCCGACGCCGCCCTCGGCCTGAGCCTTACTCCCGCGCCAGCGCGTTGACCGGATCGAGCCGCGCCGCGTTGCGCGCCGGCACGAAGCCGAACACGATGCCGATCGTCGTCGAGACGGCGAACGCGCCGACGATGGACGCCGTGGAGAACACCATGTGGATGCCCACGTTCAGGCTGTTGAACACGCCGCCGGCCAGCAGCGCCAGACCCACGCCCATCGCCCCGCCGATGAGGCACACGAGCACGGCTTCGATCAGGAACTGGCGCAGGATGTCGGCCTGGCGCGCGCCCACGGCCATGCGCACGCCGATCTCCTGCGTGCGCTCGGTGACCGACACCAGCATGATGTTCATCACGCCGATGCCGCCCACCACCAGCGCGATCAGCGCGATCGACGAGATCAGCAGCGTGATGGTGGCCGTGGTGGTGTCGAGCTGCTTGCGGACGGAGTCGGTGCGCCAGACGAAGAAGTCCTTCTTGCCGTGGCGCTGCGTCAGCAGCCGGTTGACGCCTTCCTCGGCCGCATCCATCGGCGCCGAGTCCTTCACCCGCACGTTGATGTCACGCAGCGGCTCCTGGCCGATCAGGCGCGTGGTGGCGGTGGTGTAGGGGATCCAGACCTGCAGGCTGTCGTTGCTGAACAGCCCCTCGACCTTGGCCGTGACGCCGACGATGCGCACGGGCACGCTGCCCAGCAGGAGCACCTGGCCCAGCGGCTCCGTGCCGTCCTTGAACAGCGCCTTGCGCGCGTTGTCGTCGATCACGGCCACCTGAGATTGCTGGCGGATCGCATCCTCGTCGAACGCGCGGCCCGACGCGAAGTTGCTGCCGTGAACGCGAAAATACTGCGCGCCCACGCCGCTGACGCCGCCCGACACGTCGACGTTGCCGCGCCGCAGCGTCACGCCGGCGGCGTAGCTGGGCGTCACCGCGTCGATGTAGTCGAGCTTGGCCAGCGCGTCGGCGTCGCCGATGCCGAGCGTGAGCACGCGCCCCGCGCGGCGGTCGCCGATGCCCTCGCCAGGGAACACCTCGATCGTGTTGGTGCCGAGCGAGTTCAGCTCCCCCTGCAGCCGCTCGCGCGATCCCTCGCCGAGCGCGACGATGGACACCACCGACGAGATGCCGATGATGATGCCCAGCATCGTCAGCAGCGTGCGCAGGCGATGGCTGGTCATGGCGCGCACGGCCATCTGCGTGGCCTCGGCCACGCGCCCGAACAGGTCGCGCAGCGGATTGGCGCGATGGCGCGGCCTTGCGGGCAGCGTGGCCGGCGTGGCGCGCGCGGTGGTGCGTTCGTCGCGCACCACGCGGCCGTCGGACAGCTCGATCACGCGGTCGGCGTTGGCCGCCACCTGCGCGTCGTGCGTCACCAGGATGATGGTGTGGCCCTGCGCGTGCAGCTCCTTGAGGATGGCCATCACCTCCTGGCCGCTCGCGCGGTCGAGCGCGCCGGTGGGCTCGTCGGCCAGGATCACGTCGCCGCCGTTCATCAGCGCCCGCGCGATGCTCACGCGCTGCTGCTGGCCGCCCGACAGCTGGCCCGGCTTGTGGCCCAGGCGCGTGCCCAGGCCCAGCCGCCCGAGCAGCTCCCGCGCCCGCGCGTGACGCGCCGGCGCGGGCACGCCTGCGTAGATGGCGGGGATCTCGACGTTGCCCACGGCGCTGAGTGCGCCCAGCAGCTGGTAGCGCTGGAACACGAAGCCGAAGTGCTCGCGGCGCAGGCTGGCGAGCTCGTCGGGCGTCATCGCGCCCACCTGCTGGCCGGCCACCGCGTAGGTGCCGCCGGTGGGCCGGTCGAGGCAGCCGAGGATGTTCATCAGCGTCGACTTGCCCGAGCCCGACGGGCCCATGATGGCCACCATCTCGCCGGCCGCGATCGTGAAATCGACGTCGCGCAGCGCGGAGATGGTGCCCTCGCCCGCGGGGTAGTCGCGGCCGAGGCCGCGCAGCTCGATGAGCGGCCGCATGCTCACTTCGCGCCGTCGGCGCCGCTGGCCGCGCTGGCGGCGCCGCCCGGCACGGGCGCCTCGCTGGTGACGACGCGTTCGCCCGCCTTCAGGCCGTCGAGCACCTGCGCCTGCACGCGGTTGTTCAGGCCGATGCGCACCCGGCGATCCTGGGCGACGCCGGCGCCCACGCTCGCGGCGGCTTCCGACACCACGCGCACCGTGTAGCGCCCGTCCTTGGCCCTGGCCCCGAGCGCCGCGCTGGGGATCAGCAGCGCGTCCTTGACCTTGTCCAGCACGATGGTGGCCTGCGCCGTCATCGCGATGCGCAGCTTGCCCTGCGGGTTGGGCGCGTCGAAGATGCCGTTGTAGTAGATGGCCGTGGCCGCGGTGCTGGACGTGACGGCGGCGGCGGTGTCGCTGGCCAGCGTGGTGGGGCCGGGCTCGACGGCGCGCAGCGTGGTGTCGTAGCGCGTGTCGGGGTCGCCCAGCAGCGTGAAGTAGACGGGCATGCCGGCCTTGACGCGCGGCACGTCGGCCTCGGAGATCTGCGCCTTGATCGTCATCGTGTCCAGCCGCGCCAGCTTGATGATGGTGGGCGACATCTGCACCGCGTTGACCGTCTGGCCCTGCTCGGTGACGATGGCCACCACGGTGCCGTCCATGGGGGCGAGCACGTGCGCGTAGCCGACGTTCACGCGTGCGGTGTCCTCGGCCAGCGTGGCCTGCGCGATGGCGGCCTCGGCCACCGTGACGCCGGCGCGCGCGCTGTCGACGTTGGCCTCGGCGGTCTCGAGGTCCACGTGCGAGCCGGCGTCGATGGCCACCAGCGATCGCGCGCGGGTCACCGCGAGCTCGTCCTGCCTGAGCGTGGCCTGGCGGGCGCGCAGGTCGGCCTTGGCGCTCTGCAGCGCGGCGCTCGCCTTCAGCAGCTCGTTGTCCTGCTGCTTGGAGTCGATCTCGGCGATCGGGTCGCCCTTCTTCACCTTGTCGCCGAGCGCGACGTAAAGGCGCTTGACCTCACCGGTGGCCTGCGCGCCCACGCTCACCAGCCTGGCCGCCTCGATGGTGCCGGTGGCCAGCACGCCGATCTCGAGGTCGCCGCGCGTCGCGGCCGAGGTCGTGATGGCCGGCGGCGGCGGCCTCTTGAAGTGGCTGCACGCGACGAGCGTCGTCACGCTGAGGACGACGACGGCGATCGCGATGCGCCACGGGGTGAACCACTTGCGAAGCTTCAATTCGATTCCTTCCAGCCGCCGCCCAGCGTCTTGTAGAGGGTGATGCGGTTGTCCTGTTCCGCCAGCGCCAGCGCGATGCCGGCCTGCTGGGCGCCATAGAGTCCGCGCTGCGCGTCCAGCACTTCGAGGTAGCTGCTGCCGCCGTTGCGGAACAGCGCCTCGGCGAAGCGCAGCGCCGTCTCGCTGGCACGCACCTGCGCCTGCTGCGCCGCGAGGCGTTCGTCCAGCGTCGTGCGCACCGCCAGCGCGTCGGCCACCTCGCCGAATGCCGTCTGCACGGTCTTGTCGTAGGTGGCCAGCGCGATGTCGCGCTGCGCCCTGGCCGAGTCCACGCCGGCCCGCAGCGCGCCGCCATCGAGGATCGGCAGCGTCACCGACGGGCCGAAGCTCCACGATCCGCTGCCGCTCCTGAACAGCCCCGACAGGCTCGCGCTGGCCGTGCCGGCGCTGCCGGTGAGCGTGATGGCGGGGAAGTACGCGGCGCGGGCGACGCCGATGTCGAGCTGCGCCGCCTGCAGCGAATGCTCGGCGGACAGCACGTCGGGGCGTTGCTGCAGCGTGCGCGAGGGCAGGCCGGCCGGCACGGCCACCAGCACCGTGGCCTCGCCGGGCAGCGCCTGCAGGGGCAGCAGTTCCTCCGGCAGCTCGCGGCCCACGACCAGCGTCAGCGCGTTGCGATCCTGCCGCACCTGGGCGCGGCCGGCGGCCACCGCGCCGCGCGTGGCCTCGGCCGCGGCCTGGGCCTGCACCACCGGCAGGCCCTTGATGGCGCCGAGCTCGTGCATGCGCTGGTTCAGTTCGAGGCTCTTGCGGTCCGCCGCCAGCGTGCGTTCGTTCAGTCGCAGCGTCTCCGCGTCGGCCGCCAGCGCGAGCCACTGGGTGGCGACCGACGCGACGAGCGCGATGCGCGCGGCCCGCGCGCCCTCGGTCGTGGCCAGCCAGCTCTGGAGCGCCGCGTCGCTGGTGTTCTTCACGCGGCCGAACAGGTCGATCTCGTAGCCGGACAGCGCCACGCCCACGCTGGCGTTGTTGGTGGCGATGCCCGCGGTCGACGCGTGCGTGAAGCCCGCGCTGCCGCCCACGGCGGGAAAGCGCGCCGAATCCTGGATGCGGTACTGCGCCCGCGCGTTCTCCACGTTCAGCAGCGCGATGCGCAGGTCGCGGTTGTTGGCGATGGCCAGTTCGACGACGCGGCGCAGCCGGTCGTCGACGACGAAATCGCGCCAGCCGATGTCGGACGCGTCGTTCGCGCTCGCAGGCGCCGATGCCGCGGGCCAGGCGGCCGCCACCGGGGCCTCGGGGCGCTGGTAGGCCGGCGCCAGGTCCACGCAGGCGGACAGCGCGAGCGCGGACGACAGGACGGCGCCGGCGAGCGGCAGCCGCGAGAACGGTCTCATGCAGGGATTCCCTCTTTGGCGACGCCCGATTCTGCCGGCAATCGAACCCCCTCCGATGGGGGATGCGCGGCGTCCGATCGGATGCATGGTTAGCCGATCGCGAGGGTTGGCCCGTCGTGAAAGAAGAGGTTCCCCGGCTTCGGGACGACCCCGAGACGGTCACTCCGCCAGGGACACGGCGGCCGGGACGGCCTGACGCGTCTCAGGCGCGCCAGGAACGCGATCCCACGCGCGAGCCGAACGCGAAGGTCGAGGCACGTCCCGGGCAGACCACGTCGCGGCCCAGCGCCGCGATCTCGGCCACCACGTCGGCGGCGAATTGCTCGCTGTCGAAGTCGGCGAGCACCACGCCCGCGCCGTCCTGGATGTCCAGCGTGCGCACCAGCAGCGCGGCGAGCGCCTGCGGGTGGCGGGTGGCGGCGGCGCGCTCGGCGTCCAACGGGTCGACTTCGCCGTGGGCGGTGACCACGATGCTGTCCTTGCCCGCCGCGGCGGCGGGCGGCATCCCGGGCGTCCTGCGCGAGATCGAGACCAGCCTGGCCTTGCGGAACGTCGCCCAATGGGTGGCGTTGACGGCCTTCTCTTCGTCGCCGGTCAGCGAGAGCACGTATGTCGTCATGGCGGTCCTGGGCTCAGTTCGTGGCAGGTTCTTCGCACGCGGCGGCCGGGCGGCCGCGCGCGGCGATCACGGCGCCAGCCGCGCGCAGCAGCTCGAACGCGATCGCGGGGAAGGCGGCGGTCAGCTCCTTCTGGCGCGGCAGCGAGAGCTCGAGGATCAGCGCGTCCTCCAGCGTGCGGACGTCCACGTCGCCGGGCGCGTCGGAGAAGAGCGTGTCCTCGCCCAGGATCGTGCCGGGCAGCAGCAGCCGCGGCTGGCCGGCGGTCGCGTGCGCGGACGCCTCGCACACCTGCCAGAGGCTGCCCTCGACCACGAAGCGCAGCGTGCGGTCGGCGCGGCCGCGGATCACGACGCGATGGTCCGGCGGCAGGCGCCGTTCGATGCAGAAGCTCGAGAGCGTGCGCCAGTCGGCGGCGTTGAGCGCCGGCCGGAAGGCGTGGCGCGACGTCAGCTTGCGCGCCTCGGCGGCGAAGCGCGCCGCGGCGCAATCCTTCGCGGCGGGCACCCGGTCGCGGCACAGGTCCAGGTCGGCCGGGAACCGCAGCGGCTTCTCGCGGGCGGCGAAGAGGCGGTCGACGGACGACGGGATGCCGTAGCGGACTTCGGTGGGCGTGTTGAACATGGGGGTCACCTGCTTGATCCGGGAGTGATTGGCGCCATCGGGATGGCATGGAACGCATCTTCGGCCGGGGAGGCGCCCGGATCCATTACGGTCGATAACGCGGGCGCGGCTTCACGAAGCGCCACTACACTTCCCGCTGCGCCGATGCGTTCGTCGGCGAAGAAAGTTGGGACCATGGGTACGTTGTTCGATCCCCGCACCGGCGAGCGGGTGGTGCTCCGCGCAGAGCACGTGTTCGGCCGCAATGCGCTGCGCGCCGACACCGCGATCGACCACCCCGGGATCTCGCTGATGCACGCCGTGGCGCGCTGGCGCAACGGGCGCTGGATGCTGTCGGACCACAGCCGCAACGGCACCTTCGTGGACGGGCGGGCGCTGGTTCCCGGCGAGCCGTTCGCCCTGGCGGTGGGCACCGAGCTGCGGCTGGGCCTCGGTCCGGAGGTGGCCTGGCAGGTGCAGGACATCGCCGAACCCGTGGACGCCCTGGTGCCGGCCGACTCGCGGCGGCCGGTCATCGCGCTGGCGCCGCACAACCTGCTTCCCAGCAGCGAGGCGCCGGAACTGTGCGTCTACCAGGCGCGCCCGGGGCTATGGATGCTGGAACAGAACGGCGAGACGCGCGCCCTGAAGGACGGCGACCGCCTGGAGATGGGCCCCTTCGGCCCGCACCGCTTCGTGGCGGCGGCGCCCATGGACGACACCCAGGTGGCCGAGATCGTGCGGGAGGCCGACGCGCCCTGGCTGGTCATGCGCCTGAGCCTGGACGAGGAGCACGCCAGCCTGGAGGTGAAGGACGGCGCCGCGAAGACCGACCTGGGCGAGCGCACCCACCACTACTGCCTGGCGACGCTCGCGCGCCGGCGCATGGCCGACCAGGAGCGCGGCCTCGAGCCGGGGGCCCAGGGCTGGCTGGGCAGCGCCGAGCTCTCGCGCATGCTGGGCCTGGAGCCGGCGCACCTGAACATCCAGATCTTCCGGGCCCGCGAGCAGCTGATGACGGCCCTCCCGGGCCTGGCCGCGCTGTCGCGGCTGATCGAGCGCCGCCGGGGCGAGCTGCGCATTGGCGACCTGCCCTTCGAGGTCTACCGGGGCGATCGCCTGGAGTGCCGCTACCGACCGGTCTCCGTGCGCTGAGGCGGCTGCAGCAAGGCCTCCAGTTCCGCGCGGGCCGCGGCCCGGTGGGCCTCGGGCAGGCCGGCCAGCAGGCTCTCGATGAACGCGGGCCGCGAGCCGCCGGCCGCATCCGCCGCGCGCTTGACGATGACGCCGGCCAGCGGCCCCAGCCGGCGCGCCAGCAGGTGCTGGGCGCCGGCGATGGCCTCGGGTGGCAGGGCGAGGGGTGGCGCCTCGGCATGCACGGCCGGCGGGGGCGCGGCGGCCTCCGGCGCGTACAGCGACATCGAGTCCACCAGCGCGGGCCGGGCGTGGGCGTCGCGCGGCAGCACCCGCAACATCGAGTCGGCGAGGTACGCCGGCGCGCGCTGGATCAGCACCCGGTCGTCGATGCCCCCGTGCGGGTGCGCGGCGCCCTGCACCACCGTGCCGATCACCGTGGCCAGCGTCGCCTCGGCGGCGCGCGCCGCCGCGGCGTCCAGCGCGTCGCGCATCTCCTCGGCGGTCGCGAAACGGTCGTCGGGACGCTTGGCCAGCGCACGCGCGATCACGTCGTCGAACGCGCGCGCCGCCGGGCCCACGCCGGCCGCGCCCAGGGAGGGCGGCTCCTCATGCAGGATCTGGTGCATCACGGCGGCCGGCGCGCCGGAGAACGGGCGGCGCCCGCTCAGCAGCAGGTACAGCAGCACGCCGCAGGCGAACAGGTCGGCCCGGTGGTCGAGCGCCGCGCCGGTGAACTGCTCGGGCGCCATGAACGCCGGCGTGCCGATGAGGGACGAGACCCGCGTGAGCCCGAGGTCGCGCAGCCGCGCCACGCCGAAGTCGGTGAGCTTCACGCGGCCCGCGCGGGTGATCATGATGTTGGCAGGCTTCACGTCGCGGTGGCAGATGCCCTGGCGGTGCACGGCGCCGAGCGCGTCCAGGAGTTCGTCCAGGATGGCCAGGGCGCGTTCCTGGCCCACCAGGGGCGTGCGCAGGAGCAGGTCGGCCAGCGTGCTGCCCTCGACGTACTCCATCGCGATCCAGCTGTGCAGGCCGTCCTCCCCGAATTCGTCGACGGCGACGACCCCGGGATGGCGCAGCCGCCCGATCACGCGCGCCTCGTGGCGGAAGCGCAGCAGGATGGCGTCGGCGTCCGCCTCGCCGTCGCCGTCGGCGTCGGTGTCGGCATCGCTGCGCTGCAGCGTCTTGATGGCGACGACGCGGTCGGTGGCCGGATCGACGCCCTTGTAGACGATGCTCGTGGCGCCGCGCCCGAGCTCGGCGGAGACGTCGTAGCGGCCAATTCGTTGGGGAAGCATGTCCGGAAGATCCTCCGCGGCGCGCGCGTCGCCTGGAGTATCCGCCAGATCCGGCGCGCCTACTCGTCGATGAATTTCCAGGTGTCCGCGCCGTCGAAGCGGCGCACGCGGACCGAGGCGATCAGCGCCGGATCGAAGTTGCCGAGGTTCACCCCGTGCCTGCCGTCGGAGGTGGGCTCCAGCGGTTCCCAGTGCGTGACGCAGCCGCAGGTGCGGCAATGGATGGTGCGCAGGGTGCGGTCGCCCCAGACGTATCCGGCGGTGGCCTCCGGATGGCCTTCGATCTTCACCGTGCCGAACTTGAAGTAGACCCAGGGCCCGCCGATGCGGCGGCACAGGGAGCAGTTGCAATCGGTCGCCACCTCGGGTGTGGCCGGCAAGGTGAGGCGGACGGCGCCGCAGTGGCAAGAACCTTGGTGCATCGTGGTCTCCTGGTGTCGTGTCCCGGCTCAGCGATTGGCGCTGCGCAGGGTCGTGGTCAGCAGCTTCAGCTTGTCCCGCAGCTCGCCGCCTTCGGCCTGGCCCAGCTCGCAGGCGTCCACGAACTTGCCGCTGGCGGATTCTGCCTTGGCCCGCAGGGCGCGGCCTTCGCGCGTCAGTTCGATGCTGAGGTTGCGCTCGTCGTCGGCCGCGCGCGATCGCGTGACGAACGACGCCTCCTCCAGCCGCTTGACCAGCGGCGTGACCGACCCGGAGTCCAGGCCCAGGCGCTCCGCCAGCCGCTTGACCGTGATGCCGTCCTCCTCCCACAGGACCAGCATCGCGAGGTACTGCGGATAGGTGAGCCCGATGGCGGCGAGCAGGGGCTTGTAGCTCTGCAGCATGGCCAGCGAGCTCGAATACAGCGCGAAGCACAGCTTGTCGTCCAGCGTCGGGAACTTCGGTGGCTTGGCGTCGGGGGCGTGCTTGGACATCGTTGCGGATCCTGTCGGGGGAAGGGATCCGCGCGCGCTCGAGCGGCACGCGCGGATCGGTCTTGGGGCAAGCTTACTTCGACTTCGCCGCGATGGCCTGGGCCGCCTGCTCGATGGCCGCCGCCACCGCGGCCGGTTGCGAGACGTACACGGCGTGGCTGCCGGGCACCTCCGTCACCGTGGCGCCGGCGCGCCTGGCCATCAGTCGTTGCGCCGGCGGCGGGATCATGTGGTCGTCCTGGGCCACGAGGTACCAGCTGGGCTTCACCCTCCACGCGGCGCTGGTGACGGCGCCGTCGAGCGCCGCGACGCCCCAGGGCACCTGCGAGATCGCCATGAAGCGGGCCTTGTCCGGGCTCACGTCGGCGGCGAACGAGGCGGCGAACTTCGCCTGGTCGAGGAACAGGAAACCGTCCTGCGGCGGCAGGATCGGCGGCACCGGCGCGCCGGGCGGGGGGTTCTTGATCAGCGACGAGACCGACTCGCCCTTGTCGGGCGCGAACGCGGCCACGTAGACCAGGCCCTGCACCTTGGGATCGTTGCCGGATTCGGTGATGACCACGCCGCCGTAGGAGTGCCCGACCAGCAGGACCGGCCCCTTCTGCGCCGCGATGGCGCGCCGGGTCACCGCCACGTCGTCCTCGAGCGAGAGCGTCGGGTTCTGGACCACCGTCACGGCGTAGCCATCCTTCTGCAGGATGCTGGATACGCCCTCCCAGCCGGAGCCGTCGACGAAGCCGCCGTGGACCAGGACGATGCTGAGTGCGATTGCGTTCATGATGAATTTCCTTTCGATGCGCGGTTGAGGTTGGAGCCTTGCGCCGCCATCGTTCGAAGCGCCTTGCTTCGGGGGATTTCTTGCGGCACGGACGTAAGATTACCGCGCTAACGATTAGCGCGCTATTCATTTCCGATCGACCCCTCGGCGATGTCGGATATTGATTAGCGCGCTAATCGAATGGCCGCGCGGCCCTTCGCGGCGCTTCGAGCGCGTCCTCAGGGCAGCAGCACGATCTTGCCGATGACCTGCCGGCCTTCGAGATCCCGGTGGGCCTGCGCGCCCTCGCGCAGCGCATACGCGCGCGAGACGCGCAAGGCCACCGCGCCCGACCCGATCCAGCCGAACAGTTCGGCGGCGCGCGTCCGGCGCTCCTGCGCCGTGGTCAGCACGTTCCACAGGTCGCCGCCCACCAGGCGCAGCGACCGGTCCATGAGCAGTCGCGGATCCACCGGCGCGGGGTCGCCCGCGGCCATGCCGTAGAAGACCACCGTGCCGCCGATGCGGGCCGCGTCCAGGCTGTCGCGCAGGGTGGTGCCCACCGAGTCGTACACGACGTCCGCGCCGCGCCCGCCGGTGAGCGACTTCACCGCCTGCGCCCAGCCTTCCGTCGGCAGAACCGCATCCGCGCCCAGATCCCGCACGGCCTGGCGCTTGGCCTCGGTCGATGCGATGCCCGCGACGCGCGCGCCCAGGTGCCGCAGCATCTGGACGAGCAGCAGCCCCACGCCGCCCGCCGCCGCATGCACGACGGCCCAGTCGCCGGCGCGCGCGGCGTAGCTGTCGCGGCACAGGTACTGCGCGGTGAGGCCTTGCAGCAGGCTGCCGGCGGCCGTCTCGAACGGGATCGCGTCCGGCAGCGGGATCAGGCGGTCGACGTCCACCGCGCACAGCTCCGCATTGGCGAACGGGCTGTCGGCGAAGCCCACGCGCTGGCCGGCGCGCAGGCCGCTGCCTTCCGGCGCCGAGACCACCTCGCCCGCGCCCTCGTAGCCGAGGATCCAGGGCGGCGTGCCGGCCAGGTGGTAGTTGCCCTTGCGCCGGTAGACGTCGGCGAAGTTCAGGCCGACGGCGCGCATGCGCACCAGCGCCTGCTGCGGCCCGGGCACCGGATCGGGCACCTGTTCGTGGCGCAGGACATCGGCACTCCCGAACTCATGGAAGACAAGCGCATGCATGGGTCACCTCGGACGATCTGCGGAGGGAGAGATTGTCACTTGCAGGGTCGCGAACAAATCCCGGCGGCCGGAATCGCCCTCCGGACGCGGGCGCCCCGGGGCCGGATACGGCTGGGCGTACGAGGTGAATCGCCCTGCCGCCGCGTGCGGTCAGGGTCGCCGAAATCGCATAGTGGTTAGTCCGGTTGTCGAACTAATTCGCCATCGCTGGAATTGACAGCACCGGATGACAGCGTTGCCATGGGCATCGCGCCACCCGGTCGCGCGGTGTCCAGCCCTGGCGCCGCCCGGGTCCCCCATACCTATCACAACTTGTCCGGAGACTCATGAACCACAACCACTTCCTGTCCGGCGCCGTCGTGGCGCTCGCCCTCGCCGCGCCCGGCGCGCAGGCCGCTACCTGGTCGGCCACGTCCGCGGCCACGTCGTCGTGTTCCGCCGCGAACCTGTTCGCCACCTGGACCTACGGCAGCTACGGCTTCAACAACGACGTGTGGTCGCCCTGCGGCGGCACCGCCGCCGGCGCGCAGACGATCTGGGCCAACTCCAACGTGGACTGGGGCGTCTGGTCCGACCAGCCCAACACGGGCGGCATCAAGTCGTACCCGCACATCACGTACACGGTCAACCGCGCGATCGGCTCGATGACCAAGCTGTCGGTGCCCATCGCGGCCACCACGCCGTCGGGCGGCGCCTGGGAGTCGACCTTCGACATCTGGGCCGACAGCAACGCCGACGAGATCATGCTCTGGCTCAACTACACCGGCACGGCGGCCGGCTGCGGCAACGTCAAGCCGATCTCGTACAACTGGACGTCGGCCGGCTGCGCGATTCCCGTCTACAGCAACGTGACGGTCGGCGGCGGCACCTGGAACGTCTACCGCGGCACCAACGGCAGCAACATGGTGTTCTCGTTCCTGCGTACCTCCAAGACCAACAACACCACGGTGGACGTGCTGGCCATCCTCAACTACCTGAAGAACCTCTCGTGGATCGGCAACGTGACGGTGGGCGACCTGCAGTACGGCTTCGAGATCACGTCGTCGTCCGGCGGCATGAACTTCGCCTCGAAGAACTTCGCCGTCACGGTGCAGTGAACTGGCCAGGATCGTAGAAGAACCGCTCTTCCACGATCCGGTCCGCCGCCCAGCGCTGGTACGCCAGTTCCTCGAAGTGGACGGCGCGGCCCTTGCCGTCCACGTAGTCGAAGATCCAGCGGATGACGGCGACGTCGTCCGCCACGAGGATCGGGCGGACGCACTGCGCTCTCAGGCCGCTGACGGCCGCCTGGGCCGCCGCCTCGCGGGCCATGAGCGCGGCCTTGCCGACGCGCGGCGCGCCCTGGTTCTCGCTGACCTCGGCGTCGTCCGCGTAGAACCGGTCCAGGGCCGCGAGTCCCTGGCCGGATTCCACGAGCTGGACGAAGCGTTCGACGGTCTGGAGCGATGGCATGGCGCCATTCTCCGGGAATCGCACGACCCGCTTGCAAGACACGACGGCGACGCCTATAGTTCACCACATGGTGAACCATGAAATCGGGCTCGACGCCGTGTTCGCGGCTCTGTCGAACGCGACCCGTCGGCAGATCCTCGCCCGGCTGGAAGACGCCGACGGGCAATCGGTGAGCGACCTCGCCCAGCCGCTGGGCATCAAGCTGCCGGCCATGCTCAAGCAACTGGGCGTGCTGGAAGACGCGCGACTGATCACCCGCCACAAGCAAGGCCGCACCGTGCACGTCAGCCTGGCGGCCGGCCCGATGGCCGACGCCACGGCGTGGCTGCAGCGATACGAGCGCTTCTGGTCGCCACGGCTCGATCGCCTTGCGGCGGTCGCCGAAGCCATGGATCGTCAAAAGGGAAAGGCAAGGAAATGAGCAGCATGACCCTGGTTCGACGCATCGCCGCGTCGCCCGACACCGTGTTCGACCTTCTCTCCACGCCCGAGGGCATCGCGCAGTGGTGGGGGCCGGACGACGGCCCCGTGCTGCTGGCCGAGTTCGACGCGCGCGTCGGCGGACGCTTCCGGCTGCGCTTTCGCATGCGCGACGGCAGCGAGCACGAGTGCCACGGCGAGGTGCTCGAGCTCGTGCGGCCGACCCGGCTGGTGACCACCTGGAACTGGCTCGAGAACGACGGCGAGGCGGCCTCGCGGATCGAGATCGCGCTGGAGGCCGTCGGCGGCGGTTGCGAGATTCTGTTCACACACGCCCTGTTGCCCGACGAGGCGACGGCCAAGGGCCACGAGAAGGGCTGGAGCGGATCGCTGGCCAAGCTGCGGCTCGCCGCCGAGGGACGCCAAGGCTAGCAGGCAAGATGCACGCGTCGCAGATCAACGTGTACCTGGGCGGCCCGGACGGCCACTCCGACTGGGTCAGGTAAGCAGGACCCGTCGCAGCGCCGCGCCGGCATGCGCCAGCGCGGCGTGCGAGTCGTCGAACAGGTGCTCCAGCGTGAAGAACGCATGGAGCATCCCGTCGTGGCGCCGCATCTCCACGGGCACGCCGGCCGCGGCCAGGCGGCGCCCGTAGGCCTCGCTCTCGTCACGCAGCGGGTCGCATTCCGCGGTGATCAGCAGCGCCGGCGGCAGGCCGGCCAGGTCGGGCGCCAGCAGCGGCGACGCCAGCGGATCGCGGCCCGACGCGGCGTCGGGCAGGTAGTGGTTCCAGTTCCACTGCATGCCGGCGCGCGTCAGCAGGAAGCCGTCGGCGTACTGCCGGTACGACGGCGTGTCGAAGGCGTGGTGCGTGACCGGGTAGACCAGCAGCTGGAACACCAGCGCAGGCCCGCCGTGGTCGCGCGCCATGAGCGTCACGGCGGCGGCGATGTTGCCGCCGGCGCTGTCGCCGCCCACCGCCAGGCGCGTCGCGTCGACGCCCTGGCCGGACGCGTGCGCGACCAGCCATTGCAGCGCGGCGTACGCGTCGCGCGGCGCCGCGGGAAACTTCGCCTCCGGCGCGCAGCGGTATTCGACGGCCACCACCTGGCATCCCGAAAGCACGGTGAGCCAGCGGCAGGTCGGGTCGTGCGTGTCGAGGTCGCCGGTCACCCAGCCGCCGCCGTGGAAGAACACCAGCGTGGGCAGCGGGCCGGGCGGCGCATCGGGCGGCACGTAGAAGCGCAGCCGCATCGGGTGGCCGTCGGCATCGGGGATCGCCACGTCACGCGTGGCGCCCACCACCGGACCGGCCGGACGCGGGAGGTCGGGGTCGCCGCGGCGAGCCTCCTCGACCGTCGGTTCCACATCGGAAGCGGCTGGCAGGCTCGCCAGGAATTCGCGGGCTTGCGGATGCAGCGTCATGGCGAAACCGGCTCCCATTCCAGGTGGACGACGCGGTAGCCGCCGGCCTTCAACCTGGCCAGCAGCAACGGCAGCGCGTCGGCCGTCTGGTCCTGCGCGTCGTGAAGCAGGATGATGCCGCGCCCGGCGGGCGCCAGCCGCTCCATGAGCCGGTCCGCCAGCATGCGCGGTCCCTGCGCCGGCAGCCAGTCGTCGATGCCCACGTCCACCGAGACGATGGTGATGCCCTGCGAATTCAGCGCGTCCACGAGCGTCGGCGTCTCCTCCAGGAACGGGAAGCGATACGCCGGCGCCGGCTCGCCGAACGCGCGGCGATACGTGTCCTCCACGGCCCGCAGGTCGGCCAGCTGGTCGGCCTCCGGCTGGGAGGCGGCGTGCGCGTGTGCGTAGCCGTGCATGCCCGTCGAATGGCCCTCGGCGCGCACGCGCTGTGCGAGGCCGCTGTTGCGCGCCAGGGCCTCGCCCACCATGAAGAACGTCGCCTTGACGCATTGACGGCGCAGCGCCGCCAGTACCCTCGGCGTGGACTCGGGCCGCGGCCCGTCGTCGAAGGTGATCACGACCTCGCCCGGAGCCAGCGGAAGCGCGGCGTGTTGCGCCGTGCCGTAGGCCGCCGCCGCGCGCGGGAGCGCCAGGGTGCGCGACGTGCCGAGCACGTTGGCGCCGCAGTCGGCTCGCGCCGCATCGCCGGCCAGGACGGTGACCGCGACGAGGCCTCCCGCTCCGATGCGACGCGCGATCCGCCTCATGGCACGATCGCCGGAGAGATGCGCAGCATCACCACGCCATGCGAGGCGACGAGCCCTCCGACGCCGTCGCGCGCGCCGCGCGTGACGCGGTGGCGCCAGAGGTCCGCCACGTCGGCCTGGATGCGGGCGGGCAGGTTCAGTTGCGCCCAACCAACGTGCATGGTCACGGCCTGCGGGCCGCGATTGAACAGCACGACCGCCACGTCGCCGCCCTGGAGCGGCCGCGCCCAGATCTCCTGGTCACCGTCCTTCCAGATGCGGCGTGCCTGCTGGCCGAGCGCGTCCTGGTCGATGGCGATCACGTCGCGATTGCTCAGGATGCGTTGCGTGTCGGGGCTCATCGCGGACAGGTCGTCGCCGGCGATCAGCGGCGCCGCCAGCATCGCCCACAGCGAGAAGTGCGACTCGTATTCGGTGGTCGTCATGCCGCCGTTGCCCACCTCGAGCATGTCGGGGTCGTTCCAGCGGTTCGGGCCCGAGTGGCGCCAGGCGTCGACCTGCAGGTCGAGGATGTCGACCATGCCGGACGACCAGTCGCGCCTGCCTTGCCAGGCGTCGTAGATGTCGCCCGTGGTCCGCCACAGGTGGCCGACGGTCGGCCCCCAGCGCTCGGGGTGGTTGTTACCCCACTCGCAGATCGACAGCACGATGTCGCGGCCCGACTCGCGCAAGGCCTTCGCCATGATCGTATAGGCGGCCTCGGCGTCGCGCGTGCCGGTGTGACACCAGTCGTATTTCAGGTAGTCGACGCCCCAGGCCGCGTACTGGCGGGCATCCTGGAATTCGCGCCCGGCACTGCCCGGGCGGCCGCCGCAGGTCAACGTGCCTGCGTCGGAGTACAGCCCGAACTTCAGGCCCTTCGAATGCACGAAGTCGGCGAGCGCGCGGATGCCGGCCGGAAAGCGCGCCGCATCGGCCACGATGTTGCCGGCGTCGTCGCGGCTGGCCTGCCAGCAGTCGTCGATGACGATGTAGCGGTAGCCCGCCGCGGCCAGGCCGGAACTGGCCATCGCCTCGGCCTGCCGCCGAACGGTGGCCTCGTCGATGTTGCAGCCGAAGCGGTTCCACGAATTCCAGCCCATCGGCGGGGTACCCGCGAGATCCGGCTTGGGCGCGTCCAGGTGCAGCGACTCGTTCGCCCGGACGGGCACGGTCGCCACGATGAACAGGGCAACCAGGACCACCAGGCGGTGCAGGTTCATGACAAGCCCTGCCGGCATTCAGACGACGCCGCGCCGCGCCTCGAGCGCCACGCGGATCTCGTGCATGCGCGTCTCCGTGAGCTGGAAGCGCAGGATCGCCACCAGCGCCAGCACCAGGCCGATCACCGGGATGCTGGAGAGCAGGATGCGGATCATGAAGATCGCGTGCTCGGTCTGCACCGGCAGCTTCGAGTCGAAGCCCGTCAACTGCAGGATCCAGCCCGATGCGCCGACGCCCAGCGCGATCCCGAACTTCGAGGTCCAGGACTGGCAGGCCGAGAACGAGCCTTCGCGGCGCTTGCCGGTTTCGAGCTCGTCGTAGTCGACGACGTCGGCGATGGTGGAGCCGTACAGCGTCCAGAATCCGGCGCCCGTGAACGCGACGAAGCCGCACGCGAACAGTTGCAATACCGGCAGCGCCGGGTCGTAGAGCCACCAGTCGCCGATGAACGCCCCGATCGCCAGCACGAAGACCAGGACGAGCGCGTTGCGCTTGCCATGGCGGCGCGCGATCCACATGAAGAACGGGATACCCAGGAAGCCGAACAACATGCCCGTGATACCCATGCCGGTATTCCACTTCGCCCCCAGCGCGACGTCGCCGTGGCACACGTAGTAGACCGTGTTGCAGTAGCCCAGGGCCCCGACCATCGCGGTGCCGATGCCGTAGGAGAGCATCATCAGCAGCACATGGCGAAACGGCTGGCAGCGCATCGTGCGCCACAGCGTGTCGGAGAACGGGATCTTCTCCTGCTTCTGGCGCACGAGGTTGGCGTAGTAGCGCTCCTTGACCAGCAGGAAGATCGCGACGGAGGCCACCACCATGATGACGCCGAGGATCGTGCAGTAGGTCTGCGCGCCGCGCAGGATGTCGGGCTTGCCGTGCGCATCGTTGAAGATCGCCAGCGTCGTGAACTGCGCCGCGAAGAACATCGCCAGCTCGGGCGCCTTCTGGATCGCGTTGCGCACCGACTGCACGGTGGTGCGCTCGTGGTAGTCGGGCGTCATCTCGGCGCCCAGGCTGGACCACGGCATGTTGAAGCAGCTCATCACCGGCACGTACAGCGCCGTGGTGACCAGCATGAAGACGAAGTACTCCGTATCGGTCCAGCCGCGGCCGACGGCGAACAGCAGCGGCAGTCCGACGCCCGCCAGCACGCCGCCGACGAGGATGAACGGGCGCCGGCGCCCGAAGCGCGTGCGCGTGTTGTCGGACATCCAGCCGAACAGGGTGTCGGACGCCGCGTCGATGAAGATCTTGATCATCTGCACCGTGGAGATCAGTCCCGGCGCCACGCCCAGGAACACGATGAAGACCTGGAACGACAGCGTCGGATAGAGCCAGTGGCCCCACATGTCGACGAAGGCACCGAGGCCGTAGCCGACCTTCTGCCTGACGGGCAGGCGGCCTTCGACGACGGGCGGCACGAGCGGCGGCTCCTGCAGCGTGGGCGGGTTCACCGCGAGATCGATCGTGCTGGAGGACATGGGCTGGCTCTCAGAGGACGGTGCGGGTGCGCATCACGTCGGCGTAGTAGAACGCCGAGAGCTTGGGCGTGCGCTTCTGCGTCTCGAAATCGCAGTGCACGATGCCGAAGCGGCGCTGGTAGCCGTCCTCCCATTCGTAGTTGTCGATGAACGACCACAGGAAGTAGCCGGCTATGGGGGTGCCGTCGGCGATCGCGCGGTGCACCTCGCGCAGGTGGCTGCGCAGGTAGTCGCGGCGGTGCAGGTCGATCACCTCGCCGTTGACCACCGGCTCCTCGTTGTAGCCGCAGCCGTTCTCGGTGATGAGGATGGACGGGAACTCGTAGAGCTCGTGGCACATGCGCGAGGCCCAGTAGATCGCCTGCGGCACCAGGTTCAGCCACGGGCTGTCGGCGCGCGGGTAGTTGGCCGGCAGGCTCAGCGCCTCCCAGGCCTGGCCGTCGCGGCCCGCGCGCACGTAGGTGGCGGTGTAGATGTTGACGCCCAGGAAGTCGCAGGGCAGGCAGATCAGGTCGAAGTCGCCCGGCTGCACGCGCGGGGCGTCGGCGCCGGCGCGCGCCAGGTAGCGCTCGGCGTAGCCCTTGCCGTGCAGCGCGCCGAGGATGTGCTCGTTCTTCTCGAGGAACCAGGCCTTGGCGGCGGCGATGTCGCGCGGCGTCTCGGTGACGGGCACGCTCACGTCGCAGTTGTCGGTGAGCCCGACGCGCGCGCCCTCCCCGCCGTACGCGCGCACCGCGCGCACGCCGTGGCCGTGCGCCAGCAGCGCGTGGTGGTAGGTCTGGTTGACCACCGCGGCGCTCTCCTTGCGGCCCGGCGCCTTGGTGCCGTAGCCGTACGCCAGCATCGTGAAGCAGCGGATCTCGTTGAGCGTGATCCAGTTCTTCACCACGCCGCCGAAGGCCTTGACGACGGTGTCGGCATAGTTGGCGAACGCGTCGACCGTGACGCGCGAGGTCCAGCCGCCGCGGTCTTCCAGCGATTGCGGCAGGTCCCAGTGGAACAGCGTCACCCACGGCGTGATGCCGTGGCGGGCCATGCTGGCGAACAGGCGATGGTAGAAGTCGAGGCCGGCCTGGTTGATCGCGCCGTCGCCATTGGGAAAGATGCGCGGCCACGCCAGCGACAGGCGATAGTCCTTCACGCCCAGCGAGGCCATCAGCGCGAAGTCCTCGTCGAAGCGGTGGTAGTGGTCGCAGGCCACGTCCAGCGTGTCGCCGTCGTGCACCTTGCCCGGAATGCGGCAGAAGCGGTCCCAGATCGACTCGCCCTTGCCGTCCTCGAACGCGGCGCCCTCGATCTGCGCGGAGGCGGCCGCCACGCCGAACGTGAAGGTCGACGGGAACGGGCTGGAGTAGGTGAACGTGCTCATGGTCGTCAGGGGGAAATCGTTCTTCATTCGGTTTTCTCAGGGCCTCGCGGGATTCGCATCCAGCAGGCGTTGCAGGGTGGGGTTCATCTGGCCGGCCCAGATCGCATACCCCTTGTCGTTCGGGTGCAGCAGGTCGGGCATCACGTCGCGCGACAGCGTGCCGTCGGGGTTGGCGAGCGCCGCGTCGATGTCCAGGAAGAACACGTCGCGGTCGTCGGCGAACGTGGCGATGGCCTGGTTCAGGCGGTCGTTGATGCGGCGCAGCGGGCTGTCGGGCTTCTCGTCGCGCGGGAACACGGCCAGCAGCAGGATCTTCGCACCCGGCTGGCGTCGGCGCACCTCGTCGACGAGGCGGCGCACGCCGGCGGCGGTGGTCGCCGGATCCTCCATCCGGTCGCCGGTGTTGTTGGTGCCGATCATCATCACGACGACGCGGGCCCGGTAGCCGTCGAGCTCGCCGTGCTGCAGGCGCCACAGCACGTTCTCGGTGTGGTCGCCGCCGAAACCGAGGTCCAGCGCGTGGTACCTCGCGTAGTTCGCGGCCCAGACGGCCTGGCCATCCTTCTCCCAGTTGTGGGTGATGGAGTCGCCGATGAACACGACGTCGGGCTGCACGCCGGCCGCGCGCAGCGCCGCGATCTCGGCCAGCTTCTGCTCGTGGCGCGGGATCCACCAATCCATGGACCACACCTGCTCGAGCGGGGTGGGCGAGACCGATTGGGTGCGGTAGTCCGGGCACGCCACGTTGCCCTTGGCGTGGCGCACGAAGCGCAGGTTGGCGATCGCGGCCTCGCCGGTGCCGCTGGAGTCCAGCGTGAAGGCGCGCGTGACCGCGGAGAAGTCGTCGCCGTCGTGGGCGAAGCAGCGCATCGGGATCACCAGGCGCTGCCAGCCCTTGCCGGCCAGCGCGCGCGACGGGACGACGTACGGCAGCTTGCGCCCGCAGTCGGCGCCGCAGCCGACGACGAAGGTCAGGCCGGCCTTGGCCATGTCGACAGCGTCCAGGTCGAACGCCACGGCGCCGTCGGCCAGGAACGGGCGCAGGTCCACGGGCTGCGCGGCGTCGAAGCGCAGGCTCGCGTACCAGGCGTCGCTCCACTTCATCGTCAGCGCGTCGCGCTTCGCGTGCTTTCCGGAGACATGCGCCTCGACGTGGTTGTCCTCGCCGTGCGGCTTGTCGACCTTCGGCAGCACGACGCTGTCGCCGGCCAGCGGCAGGTGGCTGTCGAAGTCGCCGAGCTCGACATGCCATGCGGCGCCGGGCACCAGGCGCAGCGTATCGGCCGCGGACGCCGAGCCCGCGCAGGCAGACATCAAGGAGAGGATGACCAGGCGAGAAAGGGCGTTCATTGCAAGTCTCCCAGGCGACGCGATTCGCCCGGCTTCAGGTTCAGCGCGACGACCTTGTCGCCATAGCGCACGATGCCGCCGCCGGGGCCGGCCACCGAGCGGATCGTGGCCGCGGCGAGCCTGCCGTCGGCCCAGTCCAGGTCGACCAGGAAGCCGCCACGCGCCCGCAGGCCGTGCACGGAGCCGGTCTTCCAGGCCGCGGGCAGCGCCGGCAGCAGGTGCAGCTCGCCGTCCTGCGATTGCAGCAGCATCTCGCAGATGGCCGCGGTCGCGCCGAAGTTGCCGTCGATCTGGAACGGCGGGTGGGCGTCGAACAGGTTCGGGTAGGTGCCGCCGGCGTTGTTCACCTCGGTACCCGGGCCGTGCTGTTGCGAGGCGCGCGCACCGGGCGTGGCGAGCAGGCCGCGCAGCATCAGGTACGCATGATCGCCGTCGAGCAGGCGCGCCCAGTAGGCCGCCTTCCACGCCATGGACCAGCCGGTGCCGGCGTCGCCGCGCGCGGCCAGCGTCGTGCGCGCGGCCGCGGCGAGCGCGGGCGTGCGCACGGGCGAGACCTGGCGGCCGGGGAACAGCGCGAACAGGTGCGAGACATGGCGGTGGGTGTCGCCCGGCGTGTCGAGCACCGGGTCGTGCTTCTCGTCCAGCCACTCCAGCAACTGGCCCCACGAGCCGGTGCGAGGCGCCGCGAGGCGATCACGCAGGCCCGCGATCTCGTCGCGGAACGCGCGGTCGTCGCCAAGCGCATCGGCGGCCTCCGCGGTGTTGTTGAACAGGTCCCAGACCAGTTCCTGGTCGTACGTGACGCCGTCCTCCACCGGGCCATGCTCGGGCGACCAGCCGTGCGGCGCGACCAGGCGGCCGTCCGGCAGCGCCTTCAGGTGGTCCTGCCAGAACGCGCAGGCCTCCTTCATCACCGGATACGCCACGTCGCGCAGGAACGCGCGATCCTGCGTGTAGGCGTAGTGCTCCCAGAAGTGCTGCGCGTACCAGGCGTTGCCGGTCTTGTTCCACAGGTAGCCCATCGCGCCGAACGGGTTGGACTCGGTGCGCACCGTCCAGCCGCGCACCGGCTTGCCGGCGCCGGTGACGAAGGTCTCGGCGACCAGCGGCACGTCGCCGCCCGCGGGGTTGGGCGCGGACGCCGCGGCGCCGGGATGCGCGATCGCCTGGGCCGCGGTGTCGGCCACCACCTGGCGCCACACCGGCGACACGCTGCGCACGAACTGGAACAGCGGCTGCGCCAGCTCCGGCAGGTTGGCCGGTTCCGCCGGCCAGTAGTTCATCTGGATGTTGATGTTGGTGTGATAGTCCGAGTTCCAGGGCGGCGTCCTGCTGCGGTTCCACAGGCCCTGCAGGTTCGCGGGCAGCGAGTCGCGCGAGCTCGAGATCAGCAGATAACGGCCGAACTGGAAGTACAGCGCCTCGAGCTCGGGGTCGTTGCCTTGCGCGGTATAGGCGGCGATGCGCGCGCCGGTGGTCAGCGCACGGCGCGCGGCGGCGGAGGCCCCGAGATCGATGTGCACGCGATCGAACAGCGCGCGGTAGTCACGCTCATGTTCCGAACGCAGCGCGGCCAGCGGACGCGCCGCCGCGGCCGCCGCCTGCGCGGCGACGCGCGCCAGCGGCGCCTCGCCCTCGAACTGCGCCGCGGCGTCGGGCACGTAGCTGGTGCCGGCGGCCAGCGTCAGCGTCAGCGAATCGCAGTGCGAGAACAGCAGCCGGTCGCCCTCGACACGCACCCGGCCACCCACGTGGCCGACGCGCAGCACGCTGGCGTAGTGCATCACCGTGGCCGGCGGCGTGGCGAGATCGCCCACCGCCCGCAGGCCGTCGGCGATGGCCTCGACGCGCGCGCCGTGCGCATCGACCAGCCGGATGGCGCCGGTGTAGCGGCCCGGGGCGCTCGCGTCCAGGCGCATCACGATGGCCTGCGCCGGATGGCTGGCGAATGCCTCGCGGCGGTAGGTGACGCCGTCAATCGCGTAGCTCGTGCGCTGTTCCGCCCGCGCGATGTCCAGCGTGCGCGCGTAGCGGCGCACGGGCCTGTCGTGCCCTTCCAGGTCGATGAACACGTCGCCGAACGGCTGGTACGCGCCCATGGTGCGCGCGTCGCCGGTCCACAGCGTGATCTCGTTGAACTGCAGGTGCTCGTGCGCCACCTGGCCGAAGATCATCGCGCCGATGCGGCCGTTGCCGATGGGCAGCGCCTCGCGCTCCCAGCCGTCCGCGGTGTCGGGCGCGGGCGCGGCGTAGCGCAGCGCGAGCTCGCGCGCGTGCGCCGACGTCCCGCACGCGCACGCGAGCACCAGCAGCAGGCGCAGCAACGTCCTCATGCCGCGCGCGGCCTGCCCACGAGCACGCCGCGGCCGTGCGCCGCCACGTACAGGGTGCCGTATTCGAGCGGATCGGCCGCCATGGCCAGGACGTAGCCGTAGCGGTGGGCGTCGTCGTTGATGCGCACGAAGCTGGCGCCGCCGTCGATGGAACGGAACAACCCTTCCACGACGTTGCTGCCGATGCGCACCTTGCCCCAGACGTAGACGCTGTCGACGCCAGCGCCGGGCGCGCCCTTGCCGAGCGCCACCATCCAGGGCTCCACCGCCGCCGTCAAGGTCTTCATCGGCTGGGCCAGGCCCGGGAAGTGGAGGAGGCCGCCGGGCAGCGCCAGCCACAGGTCGCGGATCGCACCCGTGCCGCAGATCAGCTGCGACGTCTGCCAGCCCTCCACCGGCGGCAGGCCCGTGATGCACGGCGCGAAGCTCACGCCGCCATCGACGCTCACGAGGATCTCGCCCTTCACGGGGTCGTGCACGTAGCACACGCCGTCGACGACGCGGTCGGCGATGGCCACCAGCCTGACGTCGCGCGTCGCGGGCCAGCCCGCCGACTCGATCCAGGTCTTGCCGTGGTCGCGCGAGAACAGCGCCGCCTTCTTCTCGGGCACCAGGACGAAGGCCGTGCCGCCGGCGGACACGGCGATAGCTCCCGTCTCGAGGTGGGCGTGGTCGGGCGCGGTCGTGTTGCGCGGCCCCGGCCAGAAGGGACGCCAGCTGGCGCCGCCGTCCTGCGACCAGTAGCCGCCCGGCGACCAGGCGCCGGCCATGGCCTGCTGGTCCACGCTGCGGGCGATGATGCCGGGCCTCAGCTGCGCGAAGTCCACCGAGCGGTTGGTCATGTACTCGGGCACGAACAGGCCGGCGGCCGGCGTCCTGCCGACGTCGTCCCACGCGGCGCCCGCGACGTCGCCCATGGCCGCCAGCAGCGTGGCGCCGCCCGAGGGGCTGCGCACCTGCAGCGTGGCCGTCTCCTCGAGGTTGGCCACCGTGAACTCCCAGTTCACCGTGCCGCCCTTCTCCGCGGCGCCCAGGTCGTGCGTCATCCACAGGCCGTAGCCGGTGCCGTACAGCGCGGTCTCGCCGTCGAACGGGTCGATCTTGACGTCGGCCAGCCAGTGGCCCATCTTGTCCTGGCCCTGCATGTAGTTCGCGAGCCAGGGATACGGCGTGGCGTCGTGGCGCGAGTGCGCGCCGAGCGCCGTCCAGTGCGCGCCGTCGTCGGAGGACACGAACAGGTTGTCGCCGCCGTCGCCCCAGTGCTCCAGCGTCGAGACGACGAGGCGGCCCGGGCGGCGCAGGTCGACGTCGATGCCCGAGTAGCCGAAGCCCTCGTCGCCGGTGCCGGGCTTCAGCGGCGAGATGTTCTTCCAGTGGCCGGCCGGATCGCGCTTCCACACGCCGCCCGCCTTCGCGTTGCCAGGGTTGGTGGCGAAGGCCCCGGGGCCCAGCGCGAAGGTGACGTAGAGCGAGCCGTCGGCGCCGAAGCAGGCGCGCTGCGGCACCTGCGCGGGCGCGTCGGTGTCGCGCGCGAAGGTCGAGCCGCCGTCGTGCGACACGTACAGGCCCGGCTGGTCATGGCCGCCGGCCCACACCGTCCTCGACGCCTGGCCCGGCGTGCCGCTGCGCGGATCGACCAGCATCAGCGACACGTGGCGCGGCGGCGCCGAGACCGCGCCGAAGGTGGCGCCGCGGTCGGTGCTGCGCCACACGCCGTCCTTGGTCGTGCCCAGGAACAGGATCTCGCCGTTGTTCGGATCGACCTGCAGCCGCTCGCCGGTGCCGCGGCCCGGCTCGTTGCCGCCCAGCTTGATGGCCAGGTCGTTGATCTTCCACGTGGCGCCGCGATCGGTGGACGAGAGCACGGCCGCCTTGCGATTCCATTGCCCGGTGTAGATGCCGCAGGCGGCGTAGACGCGGTCGGCGTCGTTCGGGTCGACGGCGATGCTCAGCACGCCCATCAGGTCGCCGTCGGACTTGCCCATCTGGTCGAGCAGGGGCACCCACGAGCGCGCGCCGGGGTCGAAGCGGTACATGCCGCCGATGTCGGTGCGCGCGTACAGCACGCCCGCCTTCCTCGGGTGGTAGACGAAGCCGTCGATGAAGCCGCCGGCCCCGAAGGGCACGGTCTTCCACGTGTACGGTCCGGCGGCGTCGGCCTGGGTGGCCGCGGCGAAAGCGGCCGGCAGCCCGGTGGCCGCCAGCGCGCCGAGACCGGCACCCCCGAGGATCTGACGCCTGCGCATGTTGAGTGTTTCCATCGCTCAGTAGCGGCCCATCCGGACCTTCAGGATCACGGGCTGGGCCGTGAAGTTGAGGCCCCAGTCGGTCTGGTCGCCGTTCCAGTTGCGCTCCATCACCCACTTGCCCGACGGCTCGAAGTGCCCTTCCTCGACCCGCGCGAACATCGCGCCGTTGCCCTGCGCGGCCGTGGAGGCGATGCGCACGCGCGCGTGCTGGCCCACGATCACGAACTCGTCGTCGGCGATCTGCGCGATCGCCACACCGCCGTTGGGCTGCTCGGTGCCGGGCGGGAATTCCGCCGGATGGCTGGGCCACGACTTCTCGCCGAACTGCCACTCGCGGAACGACACGGTGGCCGTCCAGGCGCCCATCGCGATCGTCCGGTCCTTGCGGTCGTCGGGCTCGGCGACGCCGTGCGTGCGGCCCTCGAAGGCCCAGCGCGACCAGAGGCGCTGCATGGAGCCGAAGACCGCGTACGTGGCCGCGAACGGCTCGACGATGGGCTTGCCGGTGAGCTTGGTACCCAGCGGGAAGTTGGTGTACGTGGTGTAGTCGATGCCGAAGGGCGCGATGCCCAGCGAGCCGCTGCCCAGCACCTGGTAGACGTAGCGTCCGTAGCCCGGCGCGTGGCTCATCTCGGGCACCAGCAGCGGGTTGTCGGGGCGCTGGAACTTGGCCAGCGTCGCGTCGAACTGCACCGACTCCGGGTTGTAGATGTCGGGCGCCGCGATGTCGATGTGCGGCGCGGCGGCCTTGTAGATGCCGATCACGTCGTACGTGGGGCCGCCGCTGGCGAAGTCGTCCTTCCACGGCGCCAGGGGTGCCGCGGAATTGCGTTGCGCGTTGTTCACGTACATCGGCAGGTCGTACACGGCGCGGCCGGCCTTGGCGACCTCCTCGATGTAGCTGGCGATGGCCCAGGCGTGGAAGTACTCGTCGGCGTAGTCGCCGTAGACCTCGCGCCACGAGCCCGCGGCCGCGAGCGCCACCGGCGACTTCTGGCGCTGCAGCACCGCGGCCGGCACGGCTTGCTCGAACAGCGCCTGCGCCTTGGCCCCGAAGTCGCGCACGGTGCCGTAGGTGCCCACCTCGTTCTCCACCTGCACCATCAGCACTGTGTGGCGCGCGGCGTCGATCTGCCTGAGGTGCGTCATCAGCGCGACGAAGGCCTTGCGGTCGGCCTTGAGCGTCTCGTCGCCGAACGGCGTCAGGCAGTAGATGGTCTTGCCCTGCTTGTCGACCATGCGCGGGAAGCGCTTGTTGTCGAACTTGACCCACTCCGGCGCGTAGGCCGGGCCGGTGTTCTTCCAGGTGCCGAACCACAGCAGCACCAGGTGCTGGCCGTGCTGGCGCGCCTGCGCGAGCAGCGTGTCGACGTAGCCGAAGTCGAAGCGGCCCTCGACGGGCTCGACCTGCTCCCAGGCCACCGGGATCTCGACCGTGTTGGCGTGCACGTCCAGCGCCGCCGGCCAGACCTTGTCCAGCGCCGCCGGGTAGTTGCTGGAGTTGTTGACCTGCACGCCCAGCATCGTGAACGGCGCGCCGTCCACGATCAGGGCGGTGCGGCCGTCGCGCGATGCGAGGTGCGGCGCGGTGGTCGCCGCGGTCGCGACGCACGCGGCCGACAGCGCCAGCGCGGCGAACGGGAGTGAGAGGGTCTTGCGCATTCGTGGGCTCGCTGGATTCTGCGGGAACGACCCCGCGCAGGCGGGGCGGCGGCTTGCGGCCGCCGCCTCGTCCGGCAGTGTCCTCATCTTCGGAAGTCCCGTGCCGCTCGGGTGCGGCACTGGCATCGTGCTCACGTCAGAACGTGTAGCGCAGCTGGGCGTTGTAGCTCGGGCCCGACGTGAAGTAGGCACGACCCATCATGCCGATGTGCTGCTGCATCGACTGCTTGTAGGTCGAGTCGGTCAGGTTGGTGCCTTCCAGGCCGATGGTGAAGTGGTCGTCGATCTTGTAGAAGATGCCCGCGTCCAGCTGTCCGAAGCCATCCGCATAGAGCGGCAGGCCCCAGGCCAGGTTGTGCACGGTCGGGTTGGCGGGATCGGTGCCGTCGGTGCCCTGGGTGCCGTTCACGTTGACGCCCTGCAGGTACCTCGAGCGCCAGTTGTAGGCCACGCGCGCCGAGATCGGCCCCTGGTCATACAGCAGCGCCACGTTGAACGTGTTGCGCGACACCCCTTGCAGCGGCAGGTTGCCGAACGGCTGGCCGTTCGTGTCGCAGCCGTTGATGTTCAGGTTCAGGTTGGCCGCGCCGCCGCTGGTGTTGCCGCAGAAGGCCGCGTTCACCGGGTTGTACGGCGACGTGTGACTGTTGACGAAGGTGTAGTTCGCCTGCACGCCGAAGCCCGACAGGAAGCCCGGCAGCTTGTCGAAGTACTGCTGGTACGCCACCTCGAAGCCACGCGCGTAGCCCTTGGCGCCGTTGACGGGCGCGGTCGTCGTGAACTGGACGGTGTTGCCGGACGCGTCGGTGACCGGCACGTTGTAGCTCTGGTTGACGATGATGTCCTTGAGCTCCTTGTCGAAGGCCGCGAAGGTCAGCGAGCTGGACTTGGAGAAGTACCATTCCGCCGTCGCGTCGGCCTGGTTCGACTTGATGGGCCGCAGGTTCGGGTTGCCGGATCCCGTGCCGGTGTTGCTGACGGACGTCACGTCGTTGGTGCTGCCGGTCGTGGTGACGGTGGCCGTGGTGCCCAGCGTCGTGTAGGCCTGCATCTGCGAGAAGTCGGGGCGCGTCATGGCCTTGGCGAGCGCGAACCGGAACTGCAGGTCGTTCGTTGCCTTCGCGCGCAGGTTCAGGCTGGGCAGGAAGTCGTTGTACGTGTTCTTGAAGTCCTTGGCGACCGCGAACGCCGCGATGACCGGGATGGGCACGCCCGTGGCGTTGGCGGGCACGTTGGTCGGGGGCGTGTACACGGTGTAGCCGTGCGCGTCCGCCTCGGTACGCACCATGCGCAGGCCGAGGTTGCCGTCGACCGGAACCTTCCAGTCGTCCCAACCGAAGCGCAGTTGGCCGAACGCCGTCTGCGTGCGCTCGGTCTGCACGTTCGTGCCGGCCGGGTCGTTGGCGCCGTAGGCCGCGGGATGGTAGAAGCTGCAGGTGGTGCTGCCGCCGCTGCAGAGCTCGTTCGTGTAGCCGTGCAGCGTCGCGTAGCTGTTCGGGTAGCCGGCGGCCAGCGACACGTCCGGCATGACAAGTGACGGCACGGAGACCTTGCCGTTCATGAAGTTCGAGAAGTTGACGACCTGCGTGTTGCCGCTGAAGCGCGGGTCGCCCAGGTAGGCCAGCGAGGTGAGGCCTTGCCAGGTCTGCGAGATGGGCGACCAGTTGTAGCTCGGGTTGGAGTTCTGCGTGGTGGCGTCGCGGTCGGTCAGGCGCACGCCGAAGCGGATGTCCTGCAGCACCGGATTGTCGAAGTCGTACTTCGCGTTGAGCTTGAGCGCCTTCTCGGTGGCGATGCCCCTGTCGAAGTGCTCCTGCGTGAACGCCCAGTAATACTTGTTGGCGTTGGCCAGCGTGGCGGCGGAGGCCGAGTCGAAGCTGATGTTCGGAAGGCCGCCCGAAAGATCCAGCGTCTCCGAGGGCACCTGGATGCCGGTGGCCACGACGGAGTCGAAGTCGTTGGTGGTCGCCTTGATCAGCTGCAGGTCGGCGTTGAGGTTCCAGCGGTCGCTGGCCTTCCAGTTGAAGTTCCAGGAGATGTCCTGCGTGTCCGACTTGCGCCGGGCCACGCGGGTGTCCGCACCGAAGTTCAGGCCGCCGTCGGCGTCGTCACGCAGCGTTCCCTTCTGGAACACGCCCTGGGAGTTGAAGGTCGCGCCCGGATCGACGGTGAGGTTGTAGGGCGTGGACGCCTGCGTGAAGATCGCGTTCTCGTCCCATTCCTGGTTGTAGCGCGACTTGAAGTACGTCAGCGAGGACGCGAAGTCGTCCTTCTTCCACTGCAGCGCGGCGTAGATGCCGTCGCGCTTGTTGGTGAAGTCGACCCGGCGCCACGACGCGCTCTCGGGCACCCAGACCGAGGCGCCGTTGGAGGTGATGTTGAAGTACGGGTCGACCTGGAACGCGTCGGTGCGGGTCTTGCTCACCGAATGCGCCAGGTCGATCAACGCGCCGAACTGGCCCGCGCTGCCGAGGTCCCAGCGGTTCGAATAGAGGCCGGAGATCTTCGGGCTCCCCGCCTTGCGCAGCGTGGAATAGGCATCCGACAGCGAGATCGAGAATTTCTGGCCGGTGAAGTCGAATGGCATCGCCGTGCGCAGGTTCACGAGGCCGCCGATACCGCCTTCGATCTGCTCCGCCGACGGGTTCTTGTAGACGTCGACGCCGGACATCAGTTCGGGCGTGACGTCCTCGAAGTTCAGCGAGCGTCCACCGTTGGCCGAGAACGAGTCGCGGCCGTTCAGCTCGGAACGCACGTAGGTGAGGCCGCGGATGTTCACGCCGGAGCCTTCGACCGAATAGTGCTCGGGGTCGTTGTTGGAGATCAGGTGGCCGATGGTGACGCCGACGACGCGTTGCAGCACCTCGGTGACCGAGCGATCCGGCAGCTTGCCGATGTCGTCGGCGACGATCGAGTCGACGATCTCGTCCGAGTCCTGCTTGATCTTCTGGGCGGACTGCAGCGCGGCGCGCTGGCCCGTGACCACGACGGTGATCGCCTCGTCCTTGTCCTTCGCCGCCGGCTTGCTCGCGGCTGCAGCAGAGGCCGCGGCCTCCGGTGCCGGCGCCGTCTGCGCCAGCGCGACCCCACTCCACAGCAGGGCAACCTGTGCCGCTGCGACTGACAACGCTGTCCTCTGAAATTGTCTCATGTTATGGTCTCTTTTTGGTTTCGGGACTCGCCCCAGGGCATGGGGCGACTGGCGCGCGGCTTTGCCGTCGCGGCTACGGAATCGCGTGATCCAGGCAGATCTGGATTGGACACGCGATGTTCGATTCCGGATGCGATGTCACGGTCGCATCCACGCAATCGTCGAGGGCGCACCGCCTCCCCGCGCGGACGTCGCGCGCGTCCGCTGCGTGATGGAAGGGATGCGGGTTGGGGGCCATGTCAGGCGCTGAAACGGTTGACGAGGTTCTCCAGGAATTCCTGGCGTCCGGATTTTGGCTGAGGATCCACGTTGGCCGCCAGCACCTGGTCGGCGAGCGCCTCGAGCGACACGCGGCCTTCGAGGATGTCGCGCGAGTCGCCGGTGTTCCAGCCGGCGTAGCGCGCGTCGACCGCCGCCTTCAGGCCGCCGTCGACGATCATGCGTTCAGCCATCAGCAGCGCGCTGGCGCAGACGTCCATGCCGCCCACGTGGCCGTGCAGCAGGTCCTCCGCGTCTATGGACTGGCGCCGCACCTTGGAGTCGAAGTTCATGCCGCCGCTGCCCAGGCCGCCGGCCTGCAGCACGTGGTAGATCGCGATCGCGGTCTCGGGCACGTTGTTGGGGAACTGGTCGGTGTCCCAGCCCAGCTGCGGATCGCCGCGGTTCATGTCCAGGCTGCCGAGGATGCCCAGCGCCGCCGCCGTGGCGATCTCGTGCTCGAAGCTGTGGCCCGACAGCGTGGCGTGGTTCGCCTCGATGTTGACCTTGACCTCGTTCTCGAGGCCGTGGCGCTTGAGGAAGCCGTAGACGGTGGCGACGTCGAAGTCGTACTGGTGCTTGGCCGGCTCGCGCGGCTTCGGCTCGATCAGGATCGCGCCCTTGAAGCCGATCTTGTGCTTGTATTCCACGGCCATGCTCAGGAAGCGGCCCAGCTGGTCGAGCTCCTGGCCGACGCGCGTGTTCAGCAG
>Ga0210384_10000395_pt1 | contig 66864 bp, 69 predicted proteins | sample IncBWH2MmetaG_FD_160574 | JGI IMG/M metagenome (GOLD analysis project Ga0210384, IMG submission 160574) | Forest soil microbial communities from Barre Woods Harvard Forest LTER site, Petersham, Massachusetts, United States - Inc-BW-H-2-M | ecosystem: Environmental > Terrestrial > Soil >... | reverse complement strand
CGCCAAGACTGGCAACGCATGGAGCAAGCCTCCTAGACTATTTCGGCGAGGTTTGCTCATGCAGACACAATCCGCGCAGCACTACCGGGCCGGGCAGTGAATCCCCATGCAACGCGTTCTCAAGGCAAATTCACTACGTGATGCCAACTAAGCTCAATACAGGTTTTAGGACACCAAAACGATTCAAGATCGGCCAGCACTTAGCATCTGGCTCCTGAAAGGATCGGGAGAAGAGTTTTACCTGTTGCCACTCTCCTTACCCATATATGACAAATCGGGTTAAATACTTTCAGGTGACAATCAGGTTTTTTTAGATCGGAAAGAATATCCATGAAAACATGGCATCTTCAATCCGTCAATATAGTGCAAAACTACTAAACAGCCATAAGTTCCAAAACGGGAAGCGATTGCAAAACTTGCACAATGAAGTGTGCAACCCACAGGCGTCTTCGTCTCAAAATTGGACACCAAGCCTTCTTGCTCCTATCTTGCTTCTACAAGAATGGCGCACGAGCCATTTCTTGCAGGCAGTTTTCAGCAATTTAACGTCTTTGCTATCTGATATGACGAAGAAGGAAGAAACCTTTCACGACGCCAAATTGTGCAAAGTCTTAAATAGTTTTGGCGGTTGTTCGGGACAAGAAAGAGGTCATGCGAATTTGCTTGGTGCATTTTTAGTTGAGCAACTCTCCGACGGGCTTCTTGAAAATCTCCTTTTCCTGACTGCCTCAGCACGTGTGCCCATGAATTCTGAATACAATTCTTCGAGTCTTGATCGAAGCACTTGGCCTCTCCTTCCAATCTGGAGCTAGTGTCGTTTTGGCACACCTGGAATATTAAAGAACCTCAACAATGCGCGGACGTAAGCAGGTTTGTGCTAAAGTGCGCCTCTCACTCAAGGCTGCGCGTCGTTCATCGCTCCGTTTTTTTTCTAAATGTTGGGTGGGACATATCCACCGAAGGAACGTTCCAAATGACTGAAACCAGCGAAAGCTACACTCTACCTTTGTTCCGTACTTTCGATGTGATCGCAAAAGAGTGGCTGCGGTCCAAATCTGTCGGTATTTCTCCAAACCATCGTTATATCAAGCCCTGGACCTACAGAACGTATGAGGGCGACATCAACGCACTGAGTCGTTTTTTCGGCCATCAAACCATGGACGAGATCCGTGGCCGCGCCGATAGTTTGACAAAGTATCAGGTCTGGCGTTCATCCAAGGCCGGTCCAAACAAGATTACTCACGAACTCCAGACTTTTATTGCCATATTGAAGCGCGAAGAGGCGTGGACCAAAGAACATGCACAAAACTATTTGCCTTTCAGGAAGGAGGAACCCGACATCCCTCGTGCTCTGACCCCTTCTGAGCAGGAGCTCTGGCTGGAGACCGCCAAGGGCAACCCAAAATGGCTGTGGGTCTATTGGTTGAGTGTTCTGGGGTTCCGAACGGCGGCGTCCGTATTGGAAATCCGGTGTTTGACGATCGGTGATGTAAACTTGGAGGGCGGGTATATCAGGGTAACGAATGACAACGCTAAGAATCGATATCGCGTTCGCAGTATTCCCATTGTCGGGGATGCGTTTGACGCAACCTGCCATTTATTAACGCGCGCGAAGAAAGTAGGAGCTTCTCAGCCATGGCATTACCTGTTTCCGCGGCGAGTTGCTCTACACTACGATCCCACCCGCCATATCGGCGACCTTGTTCCCTGGTGGGGTGAGATCAGGGTTACTTGCGGTCTGCATGGTTTTCAACCCAGCCACTTAAGACACACCGCCATTACCCGTATGGCCGAAGCTGGAACCCCGATTCCGGTCATCATGAGCATGGCCGGTCATATGACCCGTAAGATGTGTGAGCACTATACCTGGATCAGTGAACACGCAAAGCGGCAGGCAATCAAAGCTGTTGCTGAAGGAACCCCGTATCAGAAGCCTATTCCGGAGAAAAGGCCTGGATCAGTGAACACAGTACTCTCTACGACTGCTTTTCTAACAGGCACTGTTACCGGAACCGATTAGGCGCGAAGCATTTAGTTACGTTCATTCCCAGGAGAACCGTATGCTTTGGTGGCGCAAGTATTTATGGAATAAGGACGACCGGTCCGATGGCTCCAATGTAGCTTACACGCTTCCCTTATTCCGTACTTTTGCGGCAGTTGCCGACCAATGGCTACGCGCAAGAAAGCCGCTTTTCTCTGCAAAACATTGCTATGTAAAAGAATCAACATTGAGAAGCTTCGCGTTTCTAATCGCGGCGCTGAACCAGTTCTTTGGCGAAAAGACAATGGAAGAGATTCGGGCTTGCCCAGATATTCTTGCTGAGTATCAGATCTGGCGGTCGGCCAAGGCAGGACCTCGAAAAATCAATCAGGAGCTGAATATTTGTATCCGCATTCTCAAAGCGGAGGGTGCCTGGACACAACAGCACTCGCTTAGGTACCGACGTTTCAGAACGGTGGAATCCGACATCCCCCGCGCTCTGACACCGTCGGATCAGGCCTTGTGGCTTGAAACTGCTAAAAGTCAACCGCAATGGGATTGGGTCTATTGGTACACGGTGCTGGGACTGCGGACCACGGCATCACCTTGGGAGCTTCGAACCCTCAAACTTGAGCATGTCAATCTCCATGGTGGCTATATCCAGGTTACGAGCGCAACTGCCAAGACGAAGTATCGGGTTCGTAGCATTCCGCTGACCGAAGATGCATTTGACGCGGCGCACAAACTATTGACCCGCGCTCAAAGACTGGGCGCTGACAAGCCTTGGCATTATCTATTTCCCATGCATTTTGGCCTGCACTATGATCCCACCCGTTATCTGAGTTCAGTGAAGTGGCGGTGGGACGAAGTCAGGGCCGCATCGGGATTACACAACTTTCGCCCCTATCATTTAAGACACACGGCGATCACGCGCCTGGCTGAAGCTGGCACTCCCATTGCGGTCATCATGAGTATGGCGGGCCATCTCGACCGAAAAATGACCGAACACTATACCTGGGTAGGTGAACACGCAAAGCGCAGGGCACTGGAAGCCGCAGCCGAAAACAGGATGTACCATGAAACCCCGCCAGACTCCATGTCATAAGCAAACGATACTATGGACATTTGATCCCACGAACCTTAGAAATTGAGGCCCGAAGCAACCCCAGAAAAGCAGAGTACCTCCAACAGGCTAACCCCTGGAGTAAGGTGTGGTGTGTTTTGATCAAATCCGATTCTCAGTCTGAAACGAAAACGGAAAGTGTACATGCGGTCTCCCCGAGTACCGCTGCTAACAAGCCTGAATCGCGCAAACCCAAGATTTTGTTAATCGATAGCGAGCCTGACCGTAAGGGCAGGATTGCCATCCTTAAGAACCATGGCTTCATGGTTTATCCAGCTCTCGCCATCGAACAGGCCCGTACCCGTTGCCGTTCTGGCGCCTATGATTTGATTATTGTTAACGCGAGCAGCCAAGAGAGGGCGGTCGAATTTTGCGATGAGATTCGCAAAGACCTTCCGCAACAAAAGGTGCTCATGATCATTTCTGGCAAGTCATCCGCCGGCTCCGATGACCGCGCCGTGGCCGGCGACCCCGAACAGCTGGTGGCCAAGGTGGAATCCTTGTTTCGGACCAGCGGCGCCAACTCTCAACTGCGTGCGGCATAGGCGGTTGGCAAGACGAACCTACGTGCCAATCCTGGTACGCGAACGAGGGACGGAGCCGACTTCCGTGCTATAACACGCACGTGCGGTCGGTCATCCACTTTACGAACCGGGCCCCGTCGCAATTAGGGGATCGTCTCAATGCGGCTGGCTACAAAGTTTTTGAAGCCCTGGAACTTTCAGAGGTGATGTATCTCTGTGAACATGAGAACATCGATGTCTTGGTCATTGGACCTGAGATCGAGGCCGCAGACTTCATTGAAGCTCAGTTGCGGCACCTCACCATTAAGTTGAAACCAGGCTTTGAAGCAAAGGATGTATTGTGGGAGCTCTCCAATTTTTTCCCGGACACAGAGAGCCGGATTCAATGATCCATGTCCTCGGAAGGTAGAGCCGGCAAAGGTTGGGCAATCAGCGTGGACGAGAGTCTTTTTCGCAAAGATTGTACTGCTGTCTGGTTGCCTTGCAGTTTCTGATCGGCTGCCGCGCTCTGGCCAATCCTCTGACGGCTTGATGCTCTGAATCGCTCTTGCACGTCTTTCACCAGCTCTACCTCGTAACGCCGGCGATCGAGGACTTCCAGAAAACCGAGAACCTGGGGCGGCTCCACAGTGATCTTTCCCGCCACTTCCTGAATGACCACGCCGGTGCGACGGCAGAGCGTTTGCAATGCTTGCTGGTCGATATTTCTGGCTTCTTTCTGAACTCGTATCGAGGCTAGGTAGCGAGCGGCTCGGACGTGGGTTCTCGCGTATTCTTCGATTACCGCGAAATCGATAAATTGCAGGTCCTCACGAATCATGGCGATATTTCTGGGTACAGAACTTAGGATGGCGCCCTGCAGTTTGCCGATAAACTCAAATCCGGCAGGTCGAAAGATATAGACGGCGTGGCCGTCGACGAGAAGATCAAAGTCCTCGTCGAGCTTGAAGATCTTGTCCTCCACAATTTTCAAAGTGTCGGTAAAAATCCTGATCAGGCGACTTTTCAGTATGCCCTTGAACTGCGTGGACCGCCGAATCGCGGTCAAACGGCGGCTGTGCCGGTCGGTGATGTGCGCGAAATAGCAGAAGATCTGGGAGGGCTGCGAAAGGCCCCCCGTGTCAAAAGAAACATTTGTTGCCTGATGAATGAGACGAATCTGCTCCGCCAAATCATCCTCAAGTGCCAGAGAAAGGTGCTCACAGCTGCCGTAACACTCCGCGGGTTCGTATGTCCTGGAATCCGCACTTCGCTGTTGCATGCCGCTTTTCGTAGCCATTGCCATTTGCGTTAGGGCCTGTTGCACGCCGGTGTCGACCGGTACCAGGCACACCTCGTGCCGGTTCCTGGCGTCAACGCCAACCCCAAATTCAACCGTGGTAACACTTGCGAAATCAAAGTCAATCATGATGGCTGTACCTCAAAATAAACGGTGTCGCTCAAGCGATAAGCGTTCAGAAAACTGCCGTCGGCAATGCAGGTCCGACGTGTTATCAGGATGTAAGCATCGGTGCCACTCAGCGGGTTCTCATCCTTCGGCGGCAGGATGGTGAACACGCGGTAGTCAAGCAAGAGGAAGAGCAGGTTCATGTAGTGCAGGTTCAAGCGCCAAAACAGGAAGATCACAAAGCCAAGCGCGACCAGAATTGCGATAAGATCCCGCGTGCTCGTCAGGTCAACCGGATAAAAGGGCAGGAGCATGGCGAACAGATAAACAAGTAAGTGATCCCGGTGATCTTCAGCTGAACCTACGCTGAGCTCACGACGCTCGTTCAATCTTCGTGCAGTCCGGATTCGCAACCAGAGAAATGTGTACGGTACGACCACCATTGCCATGCACCCGCCAAGCAGATACGGGTCGCGAATCGGTGGGCTTCCACGAATCGCCCACACGACGAAAAGGGGCGAGATGCTGCTCACGACCATGAGTAACCGGGCTGTCTTTAACCCTTCGCGATGGATACCGTCGGTCAATTGTTCGGCTCTTTACTAGGTGGTTATAGTTTTTAGTACCTTTGCTGAGAGGCCACGCGCGCTTCGAGTTGATTTATATTATAGCGAACAAAAAGCGAATATACAATTAGAAGTCATGGGTTTGTTGGTATGAAAGGGGCAGAAAGGTTTCTCTGGGAGTCCCAATCTTAGGTGCTTATGCAAATATTGTGCAGCTATGTTTTCCGAAATGGAACACCTTTCCATTGTGAAATTGCAGATGTGAGCACGTACAACTTTGTGTTTGCTTTTCGATAGTGCCGGTTTAGACTTCTGCTTCACTGCGAATTCACTCGAAGAGAACCGCGAAGTGATTGCCGTTTGTACGCGTCACTGTTGCGGATTTCTTAATTCCTTAACCCAATTTGGCGTTTTTCAGCTTAATAAACTCTAAGGAGGCGTTCCATGAAAAAGCGGACATTTTTTAGCTTTCTTCTAGTTCTTGTCATCACGCTGGTCGCGCAAGCGCAGGTTCCAGTCGAAATACGCACAAACAACGTAAAGGCGAGAGCGATGCCCGACACTAAGACACCCGCTATCGCCACCTTGCATAAGGGCGAAGTGTTTGTGATCACCGACGATCAGCCCTATTGGTATGAAATCACGCTGCACAACGGCAAATCGGCCTGGGTTCGCAAAAGCTCGTGCACGGTAGTCGATAAAGTGGATTCGCAAGACAATCAAGATGAGTCCAATCCATCCAATCCCTCTCCTTCGATCACCAATCCGCCCGTCTCTTCCCCTTCCTGTACCGAGACCTCGGTTCCGGCCGATTGGAGTGTCTGTCCTGCAACCGGAAGCGGGGGCATGTATGCTCAGGCATACGTTCAGAAGAACAGAACTAACGTGCCATGTACCTACACTCCAATGAGCGTCGACGACATGCTCGCTTTAAGACCATTATCCAAATCCGTGCGCGCGTTGCCCGACACAGATCCAGATGCGCAATACCTGAAGAGTGCTGAATCGAAAACAGTCGTCGTGGAAGGCTTTCTCGCCCTGGCTAAGGACGGCGGGAAAGAGGGGGTGAATTGCGGTTCCGGCACCCGGCTAGATACACATATGGAACTAGTAGATACAGACTCCCAGGATCCAAAAGGCAACCGCAATAAACATGTGATTGCGGAAATCACTCCTTGGTTCCATGAAGCCGTGCCCACTTGGTCTACCACGGACGTGGGACAGTTCGCGAGTTACATGAATGATTACAAGGCGCCCAGTGAAAAGAACCCGCCAACGAAAATCCGCGTTTATGGGTATCTGTTTTTTGACGAAGCCCATGCCACAGGGGCAGAAAGCTGGCGTGGAACAGCCTGGGAGGTGCACCCCACTACGAAAATCGAGATGTTCGAAAACGGCGTTTGGAAGGAGATTGGCGGGGTGCACTGATACCTTCTCCAAGACGTACGTTATACCGCAATCTCGAGTGCAGGCGGACAAGAATGTTGGGAACAATTGAGGAACGTGCCGATGGCCAAAAACATAGTGATTTGCTGCGACGGAACCAGCAATGAGTTTGGAGATTCCAACACCAATGTCGTAAAGCTTTATCAAATGCTGGTGTCGGACCCAAATCAACAACTGGTCTACTATCACCCCGGTCTCGGCACGATGGGTGCTCGGGGGGCTCTTACAAAGGTGGGCCGTTGGTGGACGGGCGTGCTTGGCCTCGCCTTCGGGTACGGGATTACTAGCAATATCGGCGATTGTTATCAGTTCTTGATGGACAACTTTGAGGATGGCGACAAGGTATTTCTATTTGGATTTAGCCGCGGCGCCTATACGGCGAGAGCGTTGGGAGCAATGCTGCACATGTTCGGGTTGCTGAGAAAAGGCAATGATATTCAGTTCCCCTATGCCGCCCGAATGTTCAAGCAAAAACTAAACAACCACGACTTTGCAGTCGCCGATGAATTCAAATCCACTTTCTCTCGAGTTTGTAAACCCTACTTTGTGGGCGTTTGGGATACCGTCAGCTCGGTGGGTTGGATCTATGACCCGGTACGTCTTCCCTTTACTACGACCAACCCCGATATCGGCATTGGTAGGCACGCGATTTCAATTGATGAGCGACGATGTATGTATCGGCAGAACCTGTGGGGAACCGGCCAACCCCATCAAGACCTGAAACAAGTTTGGTTTGCAGGCGTGCATTCAGACGTTGGTGGGGGCTATCCGGAGCCGCAAAGCAGCTTTTCCAAGGTCACGCTCAAGTGGATGTTGCGGGAGGCGAAATTAGCTGGGTTATTGACTCGACCAGAGGTCGAGGAATTATTTCTTGAAGGAACCCCTATTCCGAATAGCCCGATCTCGACAAACTTCACGTTTGCTAAGCCCGATCCGACAGCTACTCCCCAACCATCACTTCGAGGATGGTGGTGGCTCCTCGAATTATGCCCGAAACAATATCAGGCGAAAGAAGATGGCCGTTGGGTTAAAAAATGGAAGATACCATTGGGCCGCCGTCGCGTCATTCCAGATGACTCACTCATCCACGTCAGCGTCGAGGTACGCAAGAAATTGCCTGGATACGATCCTAAAAATCTGCCCAAGGGCTCCAGCTATGTCTCGTAGGACGACCCCAGAACCTGGCTCATGGCGCAAGTTGCCCACGACGGCAACCGGGCAGTCTCTATGAACAATGTATCTTGGATCGCCGTGTTGATTGCTCTACCGGGCACAGCCTCTAGCCAAGCGGTAAAACCAGAGGCCGCAAAAATATGTCGTGATCGATCATCTACGTTAGGAGAAATTTATGCGCCCCTTTTCAGTTGTTTTCCTTGCCGTATCAATCGCAGCGGGGCAGGCAGATGTCCTCACGCAGCACAATGACAACCAGCGTACCGGGGTGAATACGCGTGAAACCATTCTGAATGTCCAGAACGTTCGCACAAAATTCGGTAAGTTGTGGACGCTCTATTCTGACGCAAAGGTAATGGCCCAACCCCTATACGTTTCCAACCTGAAGAGCGATAAATGCCCAACCGGTTGTAACACCGTGATCTTTGCTTCCATGAAGGGAACCATCTATGCCTATATGGCAGACCAGTAGCCTCATGCGCAAAGTGACACGTTGGTCTGGGCACGTTATCTGGGCGATCCGCAGAACGGCAGCGGCGACTGGGACATGTGGGCCACAGACGATCCGTGGTGGGGCATTCTGGGTACGCCGGTCATTGACCGTGCAGCGAATTCGATCTATGCAGTCGTCTGGAATAAGGATAGTCAGTACCGGTTATACGAACTGGAACTCAGCTCGGGAAACGTCAAGAAGGGGCCGGTGGTGATACAAGGATCTGTGAATGGAGTCAATTTTGCCGAAACCACCCAAGGCTCTGAGCAACTAAGAAAGCAGCGCGCTGCGCTGCTGTTGTCGCAGGGTTCTCTGTATGTGGCCTTTGGAGGCGACAATTACAAAGGGCTTGCCGGATGGTTGTTTGTCTACGACGCCAACACCCTGGTGCTGCTGACGGTCTGGAGTCCGACGCCAGGGGGCTGCAATGGTGGCATCTGGCAGTCAGGCCAAGGACCCGCTATCGACAACGAAGGGAATGTTTACCTGCAAACTGGCGATGGCCAAGTTGACCCCAGTCACCAACTATATGGCTCGAGCCTAGTGAAGCTGCGGCTTACACCGAATGGTCTGAAGGTGACTGACTTCTTCACGCCATGTAATCAAGTGATGCTGCGCCGCTGCGATGCCGATCAGGGGTCTGCTGGCCCTCTATTATTCAAAGACATGGTAATAGGGGGTGGCAAGAATGGGGAACTCTACCTGATGCACGCGAACAAATTAGCGGGTTACACCCCTGGCCCATCGTCATCGCTGAATAATGCCTGTCCTGTTCCGGTCGCCTGTCATCCAGGATCGATTCCCGACTGTCCGGATGGACAGGATGTCGTGCAGAAATGGCCAGCGACCCTGGGCCATATCCATGGTGCGCCTGTGTTCTGGCAGGGGCCGAACGGAAAAAGCTGGCTCTATCTAATGGGTGAGGGAGACCACCTGAAAGCATTTCCTTTTGTGAAAGGAAGGTTCAATCTTTCCGGTGTTCGTAAGAGTTTGTGGGCTCCAGCTAAACCGGAGAAACCATCATGCGGCGGTGAGGTTATGAACTGGATGCCTGGCGGAATCCTCAGCGTTTCGAGCAATGCCGACCAGCCGGGAACCGGCATCGTATGGGTGGTGGTTTCGGCGAATGGAGATGCCAACAGTTATCGTGGTGTGAAAGGGATGCTTCTTGCGCTCGATGCTGAAGACGTAAGCAAGGAATTGTGGCGAAGTCAGGCCCACAACGCCGCTTCAGATACTGCAGACAGCTTCGGGTTGCTGGCACGATTCGCGCCAGTGACGGTGGCGGGTGGAAAAGTATTTGTTGGTAATGCCGGGGACAAAGAGCCTTTTAAACGATGGTGTCCACCGAACCGTCCAACCATGTTTCCGCAGAATTATGCTGTAGTGGTATACGGACTCAATCACTGAACAGATGCCTGTCGCCTCCACTGGAGGTCTTAGCAGCGACTGGTGTTGAGCATAAGACACGAGACTCTTAGAAGAACAACACGAGACAGGCAGTTGCTAACCGTGGAAACCGACTAAACTAATTAGCTGTATCTTTTTCCAGTTTAAGATTGAGGGTGATCGGTTTGCCGTCGGGAATCAATTTTTTCTCTACTGTCTTATAACCCTTCATGGTGATGAGAACTGTACGCTCTGCGCCTGCCTTATTCAGCAATAAAAACCTGATTCTACCGCCCGTAGATTTGCCGTCCACCGCAATATCGGCACCAGCCGGGTCGGTGAAGACAGTCATGATCGACCCCATAGTTGCAGGGAGAGCCGGCGCCGGATTGAGAATCGCCATTGCCTGTTGCACGGCTGGCGACATCTGAGGCTGTGCGGGCTGTGAGGCTTGGGGCTGTATGAATTTCACGTTGCCGCATGATTGTGTTCCGTCATCGGTCCAATATGTGCCGTCTTCATACATGATTCTTTGCGGCCACACCATTGCTCCCATGGTGCGGCCATATTCATGTTCGTAAACGCCATCCGCCCAATATGGCTTCTTGGTTTCGCCAGGCCGTACTTTCTGTTCCGATTCATAGTTGTAAACGGAACGATCTGCCTCTCGCATTCCGCTTACAAAATAGACGCCGAAGCGGATACCGGCGATGGTCTTGTTGGAAACGTTGCTGTATTCGATTTGCAGGTAACTGTCCCACGGGTCTTTGCCAGACTCATAGTCCAACAGACCCGAAGAGAATGGGAAGGCGCGTGGGTTAACTTTCTTGACAGCTATCGGGCACGTCTGTTGCGGTGCTTGCGCCAAGCTCGGAGATACAAACAAAAGCACTAAGAGGCAAAGAGCCCTTATCATTCTTATCCTCCTTTTATCCCTCTGGTTATAACCAGTATGGGTTTGGCCAGAGTACCAAGACACTGCTGGATATGCAAGATATTCAGAAGAAGGTAGGGGCTAACATGCGGGCTTTGCGGCGAAAGCGAAAATTGTCGCAAGACGTGTTTGCGGAACGCTCGGGCCTGCACCGGGCTCACGTGGGAGAAATTGAGCGCGGTGAGAGTAATGTCACGATTCAAACCTTGAAAATTATTGCTGACACTTTGGGCGTCAAAATCGTGGATCTAGTAAGGAATCTTTGAGCAGATTAAGCCCGAGTTAATCGGTTGGGTGGAATGCGATCCAGTAGCCAGGGTTCCTATATTCTAACTAGCCGCTACGGCTCGCTTCTGGGGATGAGGTGAACCTTACGCAGCTCAGACGACTCGGGTTTGCGTCTGCCGTTCGTCGGTTGAAAATGCCAATAGTGTCCAACTGGCCGTGTTGTTCGTGGGGACACGTTTCCTTTTGTCATGACATCGGCAACATATTACCGAACGGTTCAGAGTCTGCGATGGTCGAAAGACCGCCCTCGCGCTGGAGCTCGCTGCACGTCAACCTGGCCCCATTGTTTTCCGCACTGCTGACAGCGCCACTGCGCCCCTATCCTCGCGACCAACGTGCTTCTGCAGTTGGGACACTTAGTTGGCTCCACTGGAGCTTCGCGGGGCCCGGATATATTACATACATAGCAACGCCAGGTCTCCGAGTAGACAGCAACAGCAGCACCGCACTGCGGACAAACTTTCCTTATTGGTTCCTTTACTGTTGTTCTTGCCTCATACTGTTGCCGCCAGTATTCAACCAGTCCATGCATGTGCTGCCCGCGCTTAAACCAGTCCAGCGCCTGAGAAGTTGAATCGGCCTGATCGTCGTATTTGGCTCTAGGAAAAGTGACGAGTTCGTGGACGTATTCGGCCAGCCAGTGTGCCCTTTCTGGAAGATGCACAAACCCATTTTCGATCGTACTGGTGACTGAATTCATTCGCATGATCTTATCGAGCAGAGGCTCATAGCGCTGGACACCATGGATTCCTTCGGTGATTAGATCCTGAATTAATTGTGTTCCAGAGGCTTTATCCTCGATCAAAATAGTTTTCGTGTTGAAAAAGTCACTTTGGTCACGAACAGCCCTCTTCAAATCCGGATAACTGAGGCGTTTACGAAACACGTTGAGAAGGTATAGATGCTTGTCTTTAACTCCCCAAGTAGTACAAACGCTGTAATCGCTCAGCTGCGTCGGCTTGTTCGCCGTGTCCCAACTCTGGAATTGCATTTCGAAGTTTGAAGGTAGATTACTTTCCGTATAGCTTTTGAACCATTCAGACTTAACCATACCCCCGCCGAGTGGGGCAGGTGCCTGCTGATACTGGCTTGCGAAGTTATACTCGCCTAGGGTTTCGCGTATATTCTTCAGAATTGCCAGGGGTTCGCGTTCAGGATGGAGCGCCTCGCCGATTCGTCGCGTAAATTGTTTATCCGGAGGCTGGATATTGAAAATTTCTTCCTCCTCCGCTATGGCAGGAAAGCGTAAAACCTCCCAATGCTCCCGGCCGAGGACATGGCCGACGAGGTCGTCTTCGTGCAGCCGTTGCATAATAATAATGATGCAGCCGGTGCTTTTATCGTTCATTCGGCTATAAAGGGTGCCGTCGTACCAGGCGTTTACACTACTGCGCTGGACATCGGAAATTGCCTCCTCAGGTTTTAAGACGTCATCGAGAATTATGAAATCGGCTCCACGGCCGGTTAGAGTTCCACCGACCGAAGTCGCCATTCGAAAGCCACCCTTCGTGGTGCCAAACTCTGTTATTGCCTGCCGCTCCTTCGATAGCCTGCTTGGGAAGAGTTTCTGATAGAAAGGACTTTTCATTAATGCGCGACAATCAACCGCATGTTTATTTGCGAGATCCTGTGAATAACTGGCACAGATGATCTGAGCGCTTGGGTCATGACCCAGCAGAAAGGCGGGAAAAGCCACAGAAGCGCAGAAGGACTTCAAGGATCGTGGAGGCACATTGATGATCAAGCGCTTGATTTCGCTGCGCCGGCATTTCTCCAGTCGGTCGGCTATCACTTCAAGGTGCCAATTGGGAAGAAATTCTGTTCCGGGGTTTACCTCATTAAAGCTGCGGTCAACAAACCCATGAAAGTCGGAACGGAGTAATGCCCGATATTCACGTACGCTCAGACTCATTGGATTTGCGTCCTGTCGCGCCATTGCTGAATCGTTTGAGAATTCTCTCGAGTACCCTCTGATCGGTCTCTCCGAGCTTTGTGTCTGGTGCCTCAGTTTCGCTCGACCGCTCTTCGGCCGAGATCACCAGCATCATTAAATGCCTGAGCGCTGCTAAATCCCCGCCCGCTGATTTATTCACCAATTGTTTGATTGCCGCCTCCATCTTGGTTACCGTTTTACGCTGGCCGTTCTCATTGATGATCACTTTTTCGCGTAGCTCTTTATCGAGGACGGTGGTCAGGTTCAGCGTCCCCTTGGGGCGCCCTTTAGGATTACCTGACTGGCCTTTTTTGAATTGAGTGCTTTTGGGCGGGCGGCCATAGCCTACTTTTGTGCTGTCATTTATGGTCATTTCCTTTCCGCCCTCTCCATCTCGCCAAAGCTCTTGCCCGATGCCTCGTGCTTGGCATCCTGGCCCGTGAATATTTGCCAGCGACGAATGGCAACGTCGACGTAAGCTGGTTCCAGCTCTAAGCCGTAGCACTCGCGGCCGGTGCGCTCGGCGGCGAGCACCGTCGTACCGCTACCCAAGAAAGGATCCAAGATGATGTCACCGCGTTTGGAGCAATCCAGCACAGCGTCAGCAACCAGAGCTGTTGGCTTAACGGTAGGATGAAGAGCAAGCAAGTTGCCCTCCTCGGTATGGCGCGAGAATGAATTGACTCCCGGGTAATGCCAGACATTGCTGCGATTTCTGCCGAACTGACCGAGCTGCACGTTGTTGCGGTGCCGGTCCTTGCCCGATTTGAACACTGCCACCAACTCATGTTGGCTGCGATAGAACGAGCCCATACCGGAGTTGTCTTTGACCCAGACACACAAGTTCTTGAGTTCCGTATATGCAGAGCGGCCGGCGGCAAGCAACTGACCGATATGGCGCCAGTCCATGCAAATGTAATGAAGCGAGCCCTTACGGCTGTGTTGAGCCATCAGCCTGCAGACATCGCCCAAGAAATTCGTGAACTCCTCTTCATCCATATCTCCCGAAGCCATGGGGAATTCGGAGTGATGTATGCTGCCTTTGCCGGTGACAAAACCATCGATGGGGACGTTGTATGGAGGGTCGGTGAAAACCATCTCTGCGAGCTGCTTCCGTAGGAGCGTTTCGTAGCTTGTCTTTTCGAGAGCGCTGCCACAATAGACGGCGTGCCGGTCCAATCTCCAAAGGTCGCCAGGCTGGGTGACCTGACAGTTCGTGGTATCGGGCAAAGAGTCAGCGGGGTCGGACTCTCCCACGTGCGCCGGTGTGCTGCCCTCGATTAGCACGTCGATCTCGCCCATCTGGAAGCCGGTTGTTTCCAGCTCAAAATCGAGTTCGACCTCTGCCAGTGCCTTGAATTGCTCCGCAAGCAGCAGCTGATCCCATTCGGAGTTTTCCGTCAGCCGGTTGTCGGCAATCATGAACGCTCGGATCTGGTCCTCACTCAGGTGCTCAAGGCAGACGGTTGGAACCACTTCAAGTTTCAGCAGCCCGGCAGCAAGAACTCGGCCATGTCCGGCAATGACGCGGGCGCGGCCATCAATCAGGACTGGAACAATGAAGCCAAATACCTCAATGCTGCGTGCGATCTGCCGAACCTGGCTGTTGCTGTGAAGCCGGGGATTCTTCGGATTCAGAGTCAGTTCTGCGATTGGCCTATATTTGATCGATAGGCGTTCCGGGGAACTGACGCTCGCTGGTTTGGCCACAATTTCCTCTCAATAAGCTGGACTTGTGGCCAGGATGGCACAATTTAGGACGAGATCAGGGCCTGAAATTAGTGAGAAAAAAGTAAATATTGGTGAGAAAAATTCAAGAAGGCGTAGAGGGGGGATTGCAGCGTAGTTTGAACCCGGAACCGCGGTTGCTAATCTTGACCGGCTCGCGCGTTATGTCGCAGATACTCCGGGCGCGGTCCAACTTTTATGCTGAAAACAGCCACTTTGTCATCGGAAGCAAGCTCAGCTGTAGCCGCCGCCGAGCCATTTTTTTCAGCAAGTACCCGATTCCGGTCGGCAAGGATTCCAGCGTTGTCCGTAGGCACTCCGTTCTTTTGGATGTCCCGGAGAATAGCCATGGATTGCTTCATTTTGGGGGTTTGCATCTCGGTCTCCGAAGCCCTAGATATAACAAAGACCTCCGGTGAGCCTTCTGGCTGCCACTCCGCCAAAATTTGCTTTACTCGGCGTGGTCCAATTGGCATATTGCGTTTCTTTACCGCATCTATCGCTTCCTGAATAGCGGCCTCGTACTTCTCTCCCCTTGCCCGTGCCTCATTAAATGTATGTACCACAATCACAGCCCGCTCCAGCATCCAGGCGGGTTGCAGACCGTTCATGCGCGGTCTACCACGTTTAGCCATTTGTACCTCCTATTTGCTTTCAGCTGTTTGCAGGATCACCTACTTTGTCCTTAAATTGAGCCTACCCAGACAACCAACTCGAAGTCAAGGCATAGCCCCCGCGTCTTTGAGTGATTTACGGACCTCGGGTCTTAAGCTCAAACACATATCGGGTTTAAACGGTGGCTGGGGAGTAACGAGCAAGTCAGGACACAGAGTTCCACGTCAACAGCTGCTCCAGTTTGGCATCTGTCACTTTGTCGCCGTCAAGAAAAACCTCGGGAATCCCACCTCCGTAATACCGAACATTCTCTTCACCGAATATGTCGCAAGCAGCTTTTACCGGAGATGATTCCGCAAAGTCTCGTGTCTTCAAATCAATCGGTCTATACCAACCAGGATTCTGCTTGTCCTTATTCACGACGGTACAGTGCACAGCCGGCCAGCTGCGTTGGCGTCTGGCGGAGAAGAAGGCGCGATAGGTGACATCGTCCGGCGGCAAAGAATATCCCATGAAAATTATGTGACTTGCCTGCATCGTGGTAGCCCGCAATTCGCGCTGGATTTCCTCGATGAACGATGGTAGGCGGGGCTTGAAGGAACTTTGCATCAAAGCCTGTGTATGGTGGGTGTATGTCAAGGTGCCACAATGGAGGCATCTTCGGGCATCGATCTTTCCTTTTTTGCGCTGATCACGTTCAGTTTGAGGTATCCGAGCTGCACACTTTCTCCTATCAAATGCTCGCAACGGCGGAGGAGGAAACAAACCGGGGGCGCCAAGATCCCATTCGTCACCGTGATACGCGGAAAGTTTGCCGCAGTCCGGGCATTCCCGCCAGCACAGGCAGCCGTGCGGAAACAGGAACTTGGTCAATCTAACCCGATAATCAACTCCCTTTTTTGATTCGTTGAGCCGCTGGGCAGCCGCCTCATTAAGGGGATACCAAGGCCAATCAGCGTCACCTTTACCTATTCTGCGTGCGGGAATTAGGTGGCCGAAGTCGTGAAATAAGTGAAGGGGTTCAAGTGGAGAACCGACGCGCGGCACATGCTTGTCCCTATTTAGTTCGCGATTAGCGACGAACTGCACCCAGAGGGCAATTGGATCGTAATTCAGACTTACGAAGCCGACGTCACCTTGGTAGAACTCGGGCTGGTCGAGACGGTAGTGGTCACTAAGATCGGAAGCTTGGCGCTGCATGCGACGCCCTAGTGCTTTTGCGAATTCGTAATATTGCCGGAGCACTTTCTGGTTCGACGCAATACACACCTGGTAGTCGATGTAGAAGGACGCGATCAGGATCATAAGTAGAGCGTTTTTCGCGCCGATAAGTCTCCGGGCGTCAAAGAACTGCTCTCCGGGTCGCTTATCGGGGGGGGCCTGATGCGCGGGCGCACGAACTCCGAAGCCCGGTGGAATGTGCATGTCCAACAGGTTAAATAAATCATTGAGCTTGAATTTGCCTGTCTTGCTTCCCGGACAAATGCTAGTCACTGATTTCAACGCGGGCCAGTCGTAAAACAGACGGAGCTCAATGATCCGCCGGTAAAGCTCTTCTTTATTCGCTCCCGCTCTCCAGTTCCGACGCATGGCATCGAGTTGCTCGGAATCAATATGGTTGATGCTGCCATAAGCGGCGTCGGTATCACCGAGAATAGTGATCATATCGAAAAGGGCATCATGCCATGGTTTTGCTACATGCGAACCGAGCGCTTTCTTAACGCGCTTTTTGAGTGTCTCGCCAGAAGCGTTTGCGTCAGTAATGCAATGGATGAATTCTTCTTGCTGGGCTGTCGTACGGATTCCGAGCTCACGAGTCGCGCCAGCACCCCAGAAAATGACGCTTTGTGGTTGTGCAATGCGGCCGCGTATCAAGGGTGGCTCCATGAACTGCTGGTACATTAAGTATTCTAGATTAGAAACCCTAGCCCTTGCTGCTTCTGATCGTTCTTGTCTGATGAATTCCGTTGCTAAACATAGAGAGATAACAAAAACACGATGGATGGACCGAGGATGGTAGTCACACCAGCTTCCTGAAAATGCACGGGTATTGTTGCCGGTGATGCCAGCGCGCAAACACCCGAGATGCAACCAACGTCGAAAACTTCGTTAATTCCGCTGAGGCCATCTTCAAAGCCTAGCTCAATCGGAGTACTGGGCCATCAGTTTTCTCTTAGTTCGCTTGACTGTTTGCTCAAGCAGAGCGTCAATGTGCTCAGCCCGAACAAAGGCCAAGGAGTAGCAATGGACGTTCAAAATCAACTTGCAATCCTGCCAAAGATGAGCAAAGCGCAATTGCTAAATCTGTGGCGGGAGCATTTTAATAAGATCGCACCTAGTCAAGTGCGAAGGGAATTACTGGTTCGAATTCTTGCCTACAAGATTCAGGAGAAAGCTTTTGGTGGGCTCAGGAACACAACCCGCCGTCGGCTTCGCCAACTGGCAGACGCGCTCGAAGCTAACCCGAGCGCAGCACTTCCAAATGTCCGCCGAATCAAGCCCGGCACTAGGCTCATCCGGCAGTGGCAGGGCAAGACACACCAAGTAACGGTAGGCGAGGCCGACTACGAGTATAGCGGTCAGCGATACGCAAGCCTCTCGGAGATTGCTCGTCTGATCACTGGCACTCGCTGGTCCGGACCACTCTTCTTTGGTCTCAAAGGAAATGGCAGCAAGCAGGTGGAGAGTCAATGACCGCCGACCGAAAGTCTCCTATTCGCTGTGCGATTTACACCCGCAAATCGTCCGAGGAAGGTTTGGATCAGTCCTTCAATTCTCTGGACGCCCAGCGTGAAGCCTGCCACGCCTACATTGTCAGCCAGCGTCACGAAGGTTGGCGGGCTGTCAATATTCAGTACGACGATGGTGGGTATTCCGGTGGATCGATGGAACGCCCGGCGCTCAAGCGCCTGCTCGATGACATAGGTGTGGGTAAGGTAGACATTGTTGTCGTATATAAGGTTGACCGTCTCACGCGCAGCCTGGCAGATTTTGCTAAGATGATCGAAGTCTTCGACTCCCATACGGTCAGCTTTGTTTCGGTCACCCAACAATTCAACACCACGTCTTCAATGGGCCGCCTGACCTTGAATGTGCTCCTTTCCTTTGCGCAATTCGAACGCGAGGTTACGGGTGAGCGCATCCGGGACAAGATTGCAGCTTCCAAGCGCAAAGGGATGTGGATGGGTGGAATGGTGCCTCTTGGTTACACACTGGACGACCGTAAGCTCGAGGTCAATCATAAAGAGGCTGAGCGCGTACGCGAAATCTATCGTACGTATCTCAAGCTGGGTTGCGTTGCCAAACTCAAGGCGCCCCTCGACAAGAGTGGCTTCAAGACCAAAATCCGCGTGAGTAAGGCGGGCCGTAAATCGGGCGGCAATGCCTATTCACGTGGCGCGCTCTATGAGCTGCTGCAGAATCGCCTGTACCTAGGCGAGATTACACACCGGGGGCACTCCTATCCCGGCCAACATCAGGCAATCGTTCCACAGGACCTTTGGGACCGAGTCCAGTCCAGGCTTAGAACCAACAACGCCGCACGGCGCAACGGTGTGAGCGCCAGAAATCCAAGCTTACTTGCAGGTTTGATTTACGACCCGGACGGAAACCGCTACACGCCTTCACACGCCGTTAAAGATGGTAAGCGATATCGTTACTATGTTTCGCAGGCCGTAATTCACCACCGTCCAGGTTCGAGTAAGGCCCCCACCAGAATTCCGGCGCAAGAGATCGAAAAGTTGGTCGTAGCCAAATTACAGTCGTTCTTGTCCTTCGGACAGGGTGTCGTTGATACTCTGGGTCTCGACAGTCACAACTCTAGAGCAACTCGGGCCCTGGTCACTGCCGCTCAAAGGACCTCGGCTACTCTGCGCAGCGGAGCCCTCGCAGAACTGAGCCGGTTCGTGCGCTCCGTATCTACGCGCGTGGTGGTGCAAGAAGCAGCTATAGCACTGAGGGTAAATAAAGCCTCGATGCGGGATGCACTTCTAAATGCTTCCTGTGCCAAACCGGCGAGATTACCGCTTAGCGTCAACGGAACTGGTCAAGACGAGGTATTTGTCCTAACTATCAAAGTCAGCCTCAAACGCTGCGGCGGTGAGGTCAGATTGATCCTGGAAGGTCCAGGCACACACGAGCCGGCAAGACCCGTCCCGTCGATGATCAAGGCCATTGCACGGGCGCATCAATGGCATGAGCAGGTTCTGCAGGGAAAAGAAGAGGGTCACCGTTCAATCGGGAAGCGAGCGGGACTCGATGAACGTTACGTCGGCATGATTCTACAGTGCGCGTTCCTCGCGCCCGACATCGTGGAAGCAATTCTCGAGGGACGACAGCCGCCGAGCCTTGCGCTAGCGAAGATAACATCGCGACTACCTGCGAGCTGGGTTGAACAGCGTCGAAAGCTAGGGTTTACACACACCGTTTCCTGAAGTTTCGATGGCGATCTCCCCCTTAAGAAGGTTCGAAACTACGACGCGGGATCCCAAAACTCTACTTGCATGCGGTCGAATACATATCGAATGTGAGTAAAGAAGCTCGCTGATCCGTCTGGCAAGCCGGCAATATGCATTCCGACGACACTGTGCGCATCCGTAGTATCCGTTACGGCGGCGCCAGAGTCGCCTTCACTAGATGGCGCATCGTACTGAGCGAGGTCCACAAAGTAGACGCTCGGATCTCCAGGTAGCTGACGGTAGGTTATCCGTGTTGTGACGTGCAAATTTACGATAGTCCCCGTCTCTGGGCCTGTGACAGCCCCTGCCCTCTGTACACCCATTTGCTTGATCGCTGAGTCACCCTCCAGAGTCAGATCGCGAATTCCATTGGGAGTCCCAATTCCAGGAATTTCGTTTGATAGATCGATATCGGTGAGCGGGTCGGCTACGGCCGCGTCTACAGCGTTGCTTAGTGACCCTGGATCAATTCTTGTAAAACGCAATAAGTGACCGACGACGTTAGGCCCAGGATTTTCCCCAGGACTGGCTGGACTCTCCACTTGATCTCCCAAACGTCCTCTGCCGGCTGCCGCTAGCACGTGCGAACAGCTGAGGATCAAGGGATCCCCTGTTGCATTATCACGCACCGCCATTGTCATCGTACCTGAGTTGCCAGCGAGATCTCCAATAGAAGCGCCTGAGGATAGAAGTCCGTGGGCAACCGGAGCCTGTTCCCACTCCTGAACATCAGTCCGGATTGTCAAACCGGTGGTGTTGAGGAGCAATTGCTTGGGGATTTCTATCGAGTGCCGGAGTCTGGACCGTGGCAGCTTCTTACGTACAAAAAATACTAAGCAGAACTCAGAAGCGGCAGACACGGTCGCTCTAATTTTTGGTCCCACTCCAAAGCCGAGAATATTACTATCGGTAATCAATGATCGCGCTGTCCGCCGATCCCTTTCGAAATGAGTCTGGCGCTCATCCCGGCGCGGACGGACTGTCCGCTTCGCGAAACGATTCAATGCGAAGACTGTGGCGCGGGCACGCTCGTACTTGTTGTTTTTCATTTGAGTAATTTGTCGAGTACTGACTTAACTGGGACATTGATACCGAAGGTAAATTTTGGTGTCGTCTTGATCTTCAAATTGTTCTGCAATTGCGCATTGGTTGTGGGAGAGCCGACGGTCAAGGTCGCCGGACGTTTGCCGCTGTTAAACGTTACGCCCGCAAAAAACTGGAAGTTCTGCACCGGCTTGATAGGAAGTCCTATTGCCCCCCCGACAAACGGCCTGTCCCAAGGTTTGCTGGAAAGAGGAAGTCCCACCAAAATTCTCGGCCAAAGATTGGATTTCGGATCCGACAAATCAACTGGGTGGAGCATCAGATTGAACATCGCGTAGGCGCTCTGTTTGTCTATCTGCGAGGCGACCACTGTATTGTCGGAACTGGAGTACTGTAGGTCTTTGATCTTGTGCACGGGAATGCCAATGCTGGCATCCCACCAGTAGAGCTGCTCGTCGTTGAAGGCACCTACGGCGCCAATCTGGAATTTTGAGCGCTCCTCTTCCTTAAAAGTCTCTTGTGTATATCCTGCGATGCTGACGTCGCTTGGCAACCCAATATTCTCAATACGGCCGGCTCCCCATATGTTGATATCCTCCGTGGGGATCAAGTCGCATAGCTCCTTAGCCTGTGCGAAGGGACCGACAATCTTAAGAATACTAATGAGATTCGCCACATTAGCGGGCATTCTCTTAACGACGGCGGACTCATAGTGTACGTTGACGTAGGTGTCCACAACTGCTCCAGTTGTGAGCCACGTAAAATGCGCACGTGCGTCACTTGTACAGAGATACTTGAGAGCTTTGTCAGGGTGGTTTGGATCAGGGATGAAAGTGTTGCTTTCTAGCGCCTTCCTCTCCTCGGTGTTCAAATTCTTTTCTTTTTCAGTGGTTACGCCTTTCGCATGCAGATGAACAAAGAGGAAAAGAACCAAAGGCGATCCATACATGCGGCGGCTTGTGAACTGTTGAAAAGTCCACTTCGGATCGCTCGAATGATACAGGTACCAACCGTCGGTGACGCTATCGCTGGAGTTTGAGCTCTGATGTCCTTGGTTTCCAGATTTCGATTGATAGTCGGCCCAGTGAATCACAACATACGTCGATTTATTCAAGTCCACTCCTACAGTGTCTTTGACAAGCTTTTCTATTCGGTGTGGAGTGCAGTCCTGTGGACTCTTCTTGCAGTCCCAAAGCTCAGGGTGGCTCCCGAATCCTTTGATTGCGTCAGCGGTCCAGGTCTGGTCAAGTACTCCCATGGGACTTGCGAGGAATTTCCACGGCAACTGCTTGGGATCACCACTAGCAGTCGGCTGGGCTGTTACTGGTGCACTAGAAGAGACTCCTCCATCGTCGGACGACCTTGCTGGTAGCACCGACGAGCACAACAGCAGAAACGTAGAAGCAAACATAATGCGACGAATGATCTTCATTTCTTAAATCCTCCAAAGTGAAATACCGGTGTTCTGGTGCGCCCACTGAACCCTCCTGCAGATGCCATTTCTGATGGCTCAGATCTGGAACTCTTCCAGAGAAAACAATTTCAAACTTCGCTAAGACGTCCCGACATTTCCGGCGGCCTTCTTACTCAGATAAGCTCCTTGCCCCAAACCAAAGGCGGCCAGGATTGTCGTATCCACATTAGGAAGCTTGATTACATCTGAAACCATAATGAAATTCAGAAAGTGAAATATCGAGATCAAGTACATTCCTCCGGCCAAGAGAGTCACAACCAGCATCTGAAAGTCGCCGAAATCGAAGTGTCCGACGTCATTCTGTGTAAGGTCGTTCCAAAAATGTGGTGTGCCGAGCGGTTTCGGATTTGGAATTCCTTTGGCGGCTGCAGCATCGACTTTGGCAGTCGTAATTCCCTTTGCTCCAGCAAAGGTCAATGCACTCATACCGGAAAGCATCAATAAGTTGTTGGGTATATTCACTCCACCAAAGAGGTCCCAACCGATCTGGGACACACGCAGATAAACGACTGCCAGATACGTTGCTATAAGTACGCAGAACCATACAGCCATTTGGAACTTAGAATTGCTGTACCTTCCATCGTCGCCGATAATCAAACACTGTGGACGCCAAGATGTTAGTAACGCTGTCAAGAGAAAACAAAAGACAAATGCGGTTACTAGCACTCTTATACGATCGGTCATTGTTACTGATCTACCTATAAGCTTAAGTGCTGCAACAATGGAGCCTGAATTGACACTAATCAAGACAATGTCTCCTGCACGAAAAGTCCGAAGGGTCGGCATAAAGTCGGGCGGCACCATCAACGTCAACTCGCGGCCGTTGCATTGTTGTTCGCAAATTTTTACTGAGACCCTTGCTTTATCGATATCGATCTCTTCGATTCGGACTCGACGTGGCGAAGAATTCGAGGGCGCGCCCATTCTTGGGTCATCCCCTTTTGTCTGGCCGTCCCTGTTGCTGTCTGCTGCACGACTGCTCTGTACAGCAGCTAAAACATCAGATCCGGTCGGGTTCTTCTTTGCTTTACTGGGAATCGTTTCTCGTGCTGGTAGGGGAGGGCTGGTTCTGTCATTCGGATGCTTGGGGAGAATTTGCTCAGCACTTTGACCTTGGCAATTGACGACTGCCAACCAAATCACCAAAATGGCAACGTAGCCCTTCATTGGATTCTCCTCCTGGATCATCAAGAAGTTTTGTTCTGCTTACAAAGGTTTAAACGAGAAACCGATCAGAGCTCCTTTTGAAAGCGGTATATTTCCAAGAAGGCGTCAGCACCTTAAGTCGACGCTAGCCGCGCTTGGCCCTTCATGTCGGAGTCGGAATGTTGTAAGATTCGCTGACATTGTTTTCCCGTCACTCGTCGATGTCTACCGTGGAGTTGATCCGCGCCTGCGTCGAGTCGAACGACAGCGCGCCATGGGAGGAGTTCGTTTCCCGCTTTGATCGGTCTATCCTGCTTTCTATCATTCGTACTGTCTATCAATGGGGAGAAGCTCCAGGGCAAGTAGTTGATGACCTGGTGCAGGAGACGTATCTCAAGCTGTGTGTCAACAAGTGCCGCCTGCTTCTCGACTTCGCGATCGAGCATCCTGACGCAGTTGCGGGCTACATAAAGACAATCGCTGTTAACGTCGCTCACGACCACTTCAAGGCTCTCTATTCTCAGAAGCGCGGAGCAGGGACGGCACGCGAATCACTGGAGGACATTGACCCCAAGGCAGGGAACGAGAGCATAGGCGGTCAAACCGCAATGGAGCGGGAAATCCTTCTTCGGCAAATCGACAAGTACCTTGAAAGATGCTCCGAGGGCCCCGACCAGGAACGAGATCGCCTCATCTTCTGGCTCTATTATCAGCAAGGTATGAGCGCCAAAGCTATCGCGGCTCTGCCGACGATAGGGCTTACTGCAAAAGGAGTAGAGAGCGCAATCCTGCGGCTCACGAGGCTGGTTCGTGAGCAGGTTGTGAATCTTCGGTTACCGGGAGAACCCGGGGTGGGCAAAAAAGGATTTTGGCCCGCAGAATCGTATTGAGAGGAGAAGCTAGTTTTGATACGGCCTGTAGACAAACATCTCGACGAATCCGAGATTGATGCACTAGTGTCTCCGTCGAGACAACATCTGAAGGATTCGGAGCCCCTCTCGGAGCAAACTTTGGGAGAGGCCCGGCGCCACCTTGAGTCTTGCGAATACTGCGACCGAAAGGTGCAGATGCACATGCGGGTGCAGGGCGAGATTTCACGCTTGGGACCTTCAAGTGGGCCCAAATCAGAATGCCCGAAGGATGTCGATTGGCTGCATGTCGCAGCTGGTCTGCTGCCAGAGACGAGAGCCAGAAGACTAATGTGGCATGCTGCACAATGCGGAAACTGCGGGCCATTACTCCGAAATGCCTCGCTTTTGCTATCAGAAGCCGCTACCGGTCAAGAGGAGGCTTTAATTGCGCAATTGCAGGCTACTCGTACTGATCGGCAGCAAGAAATCACTAGCAGACTCTACCGGAACATACGACCGGGACGCGGTGCCGATAGTACGCGGTCGGGTTGGTGGGCAGGACTCCTTCTGTGGCAACGTTATGTCTTCGCCGCAGCTTCTTTGGTTGTAGCAATTCTAGTTGGCTGGCTGGGCCAAGTCCTGCAGACTCCCTCTGTACAAACACTTGTGGCCCAAGCTTATACGCAACGCAGAACCCTGGAACTGCGGATTCCTGGCGCGGCATACGCCCCGATGCAAGTACAACGCGGCGCCATCCGATCAAATCTCGACCGACCACCCTCACTGCTGAAGGCCGAAGGCATGATTGGCGAGAATCTCCAGCGGTATCCAAACGATCCAGAATGGTTGCAAGCGAAAGCACGCGTGGACTTGCTGGACGGAAACTACGAGTCAGCAATCCAGTCGTTACAACGGGCACTTGAGGCTCAGCCAAATTCGACGAGCCTGTTGATTGATCTGGCCTCAGCATATTTTCAGCGGGCGGAGGCCACCGACCATGCGATAGATTACGGCTCCGCCATTGATTGTTTGGGTAAGGCGCTTGCCAAGGCGCCGGATGACCCGGTTGCCCTATTCAATCGAGCTATCGTTTCGGAACGAGTGTTTCTATATCACCAAGCGGTAGATGATTGGCAACACTACTTACGCATTGACCCTACAGGGGCTTGGTCGGAGGAAGCCCGCAAGCGCCTTTCCGCCTTAGAAGACAAGCTAAGAAAACACGAAAACGATGCTGCCGAACCAATGCTAAGTCCAATCGAGTTCGTCAACAAGATCAGTCTATCTGACGAGGCTACATGGGCGACAGTGGACTCTCGCGTCGAGGATTATCTAGACCTCGCAACTCAGAGCTGGTTGGAACTCGCGTACCCGGCGAATAGCGTTAACCCGGACCACGGAAAAAAAACATCTGCTGAAAGGTCACTTAAGATACTTGCAAAGATTCTTACGGCTAGACACAACGAGAGTTGGCTGGTCGACTTCATGCACTCGGAGCCGTCCGAGGCCCTTGCTGCCGCGGTCCGCGCACTGGCTAGGGCAATCGACGCGAACAATGCTGGCAACTCTTCCGTCGGCCATCGGGAGTCTTTGCAAGCCGAGCACTTCTTCCAAAAAGCAAATAGCCCAGTTGGTATGCGTCGCGCTGAAATGGAAGAGCTGTATTCCTTGCATCGGCTCTTTCATAGTTCTGAATGTTCGCGGCTTGCTTCACGCATTGAGAACAGCATAGCTGATAGCCACTATGCTTGGATCGAAACCCAACTCCGGCTAGAAGAGTTCTCTTGCTTTGATGCTCAAGCCAGGATGGACAGAGGCGACCGCGTCATCCGCGAAGCATTGAATCTAGCAACAAGTTCCGGCTACGCGACTCTTTTACTTCGGGCGGTTGGCTTCGCGGCGGTTCTCGCCACTGACGAGGGGAATCTTGCCACCGCGGCCGCATGGGATCAATTCGGACTTCAGCGGTATTGGTCAGGCATATATCCACCAATGAGGGCGTATCAGTTTTATGACGATTTGACAGATCAGTTACAGCGCGCGCAAAAATGGCATGCTGCGAGCGCAATCGCGCGAGAAGCAGTGCGGGCAATTGCCGCTACACCGAACCGTTCCGGCGAAGGAATGGCACACTTTCAGCTTGCAATCTCTTTAGGGATGGCAGGTGACTCGACTGAAGCCTCAAATGAATACGCAATAGCCCTCGATGTTTTTTCCCGTTTGCCATCGAATCCAGGCATTGACGGGATCAAAGCTGATGCAGAACTACAATTGGCTGAGGCTGAAGCGATTCAGGGCCGAATAGGGGAAGCGGAATCCCGGTTGCTGAATGCAAAGGCCGAGCTTCCCAAGGCGTTCAATTCTTTCCACACTTGGTTGACATATTATCGGACTCAAGCGCAAATTGCACGGCTGCGTGGCGATGCAAAGAGCCTGCAGCAAGCGTGTACTTCCGCCGTTGCTATTGGCGAATCGGGATTGAGTACGATCCTTACAGAGCGTGATCGGCTCACGTGGAACCATGCGACGGCAAGTTGTTATCGTGATTTGGTGACGGTGAAGCTACGTGAGAATGATCCTACTGCGGCTTTAGCAATATGGGAGTGGTATCAAGGTGCGGCGATTCGCTCGACCCCTCCCGGCTCACTGCCTGCGATATCTGGCGTATCTGAGCCCCAACCACATTTGCCGCACTCCGAAAACATCGAGCAGCATCTGCAGCAGTTGAACCACGAGACCGTCCTGGCATACGCAGAACTTGGCGAAGAGGTCTCGGCTTGGATCTACGACGACCGCGGGGTGTATTGGCAGAAAGTACCAGTTGATGGTGGAAGGCTCGCACATGTTGCAAACGAATTTGCTGCTCAGTGCGCCGATCCGAACTCAGACTTAAGCACTTTGCAGAGCAATGGCCGTCTACTCTACGACTGGTTGGTCGCTCCTTTTGAATCGCGCATGGAGAGCAAGCGAACGCTCATCATCGAGACGAACGGGAATCTAGCCACTGTGCCATTTCAGGCGTTCGTCGAGCCTGACGGCTCTTATCTGCAATCGCATCACACCCTTGTTTTCTCGCCTGGCCTTGATTACATGTTGCGATTACGCGCGGGCATCCCGATTTCACGGAATCTCGTGGCCGTAGTCGTGGGAAATCCTTCGGTTTCTCTTGGATCTTCGACGCTAACTCCACTCGCGGACGCAGCCCACGAAGCGGAACAGATTAGCAGGTTGTTCACAACTTCTATTTTGCTGACAGGCAAAGACGCCGCAGGAGGTGTGATCACAAAACAGCTTGAACGAGCTGAAGTATTCCACTTCGCTGGTCATGCTGTCTCTGGCCCGGAGGGTACGGGACTTGAAGTTGCTCCTGATGAAAAATCGGCTCAGTTTGCGTTTCGCACGCTACTTACGCCCGAGCGAATCGTAGCCGCGAACCCCTGGCATCTACAGCTTGTGGTTCTCTCCGCATGTTCGACAGGGCGATCGGGAGAAGAGGGGTTGGCTGGTCCAGAAGACATCGCCGCCGCGTTCCTCCAGACTGGTGCGCCTCACGTGGTTGCGACTCGTTGGAATATCGACTCAGAGGCGACTATGAACCTTATGGGGCTGGTTTACAAGTCGATGCTCCGAGGGGAATCGGTGTCTGCTTCAGTTCGACTGGCTGCTCAACAGGTAAGAGATACCACAAACAGGTCTCACCCATACTACTGGGCGGCCTTCAGTGTATTTGGGCGTAGTTAATTCAGATGAGAATATAGCTTTTAAGAAAGGAAGTACCATGAAAGAAATCAAGCGCAGAAATGTATTGAAAGGCATAGCCAGCTTGTCAGCCCTGTCTATGCTCGGACGGCTTGCCGCCCAGACGGGTGTGCATGGCGAACAAAAGGCAGTACTAGCAAGTACCCCCTCCGCGTGCGCAGGTAAGTTTCCACGTGTAAACGTAGTTCTTCACGGGCTGCAAGCTCTAATCTTTGATCAAACTCAAAAGAAGCTTCGTATCTTAGTTCCGAACGTTCCCGACCATGCTTTCGCCGTTGGCAATTTCGGGCACGAACAGCCCCTTAACAGCAGCACCCTGGCTAACCCTCACACGCTTAGCAATGTCACCGGGGGTAGCTTTGGTGGGCCCACACCTGGGTCGACCGACAATGTCGTCATTAAGTGGAGCAAAGGCATCATGGACTATGGAGATGCCCCCTATTGTGTTTTCGAACTACCGTGGCCCGACTGCGTGATTCAATTGCGAGAATACAAGCCCGGCGTACCGTTTTTCTTACCCGGTGCTACGGTAACGGATCATTCGCTCAATACTGTAACTAGCGTACCCTTAATATATGTTCTGAGCTATACGAATGTGGGAGCGAATATGGCTCTCGCCGGCGTGAAGCTGGACTTCGACGCGACTGGCGTGGCACACGCACACATTATTTCGGAACCTGCTTTTGAGTCCGACATGGGCGGTTCCCACTCGATGAGAGCCTTTTCAATGCTAAACATTCTCTTTGACCCTCCTCTGGATCTTCGAGTGAATCCTCAAATCAACATGCCTATACCTCCGCCGAAGTCGACTGAGCCAGGAGTCAGCGCCCTCGAAGTGTACTCGACAGCGGAGTTACGGCTCAAAGCAGCTGGCCTTATCCAAGGCGGCAGTGCTCGCAACTGTATGGCAATCAACGTCATCAAGTTGTGACTAGTGTGTCAGACTGAGTAATCCTATGCGAATAACTACTGGCACAATTAGCCGAATGCCATGCAAGCTTCTCGTGCTCTTACTCTTCACGATCGTGCAGAACATAGCAGCACAGGGCACACCTTCGCCAGGCGAAAACGGCCAAAGTGGACTTCAGCCGGGCTGGACCATTATGTTCTACATCCGCGGGGACAATACACTTGAGTGCGAAGCTCTGAAGGTGTTCAATCAGCTCAGTGCCTCACCCGATTCTTCCTACCGTTCAGTTTTTGTTGAACTCGGACGAATGGGCTCGCCCTGCGACGGTTATGAGGACTGGCAGGGTATTCGCCGTTTCAACATCAGACAGGGTATGTTGCCAACCGAGCAAAGCGCGTGTGTTCCGGAAGAATGTGGGTATAAGAAAGACGAGGACATGGGTCAACGCAATACTCTGGAAGGTTTTGTTCGTTGGGGTGTACGACAGGCCCATCGCGAACACCTGATGTTGGTCATGTGGGGACATGGTGATGCAACCACCATATGGTTCCAAATTTACGCACTTTCTTTTGTAGCCGCCTCCACTGACCAGTCAGTGGTTCCTGCTGATTTCCTGCATGTTCCTGCTATCGAGGGCATTTCAGCGATCTCAGGCTCACCCTCGTCCCCTTTGAACCTGGACGACGTAAAAGAAGCGCTAACCAGTGTTGTCAGCCCCAATCAGCTTGATGTCTTGGTTCTGGATGCTTGCAACATGGGATCCATTGAAGCGAGTTATGAGCTTGCACCCGCTGTACAGTTGCTGGTCGCCGATGAGCGCACCCACAACCCTGGACTTTGGGACTACGCCTCTTTTTTGAACACGATCGGGGAATTTCCCAGAACGGCAGTACAAGCAGCGGGGGCAGTGCACGACGCGTTTACCGATCAGTTCACAGCAGCACTGGGGCGAAAGCTTACAGTCGTCAGTACTGATGACGTCGGCAATCTTGTTGGACATATCTCAGACTTAGCACAAGATCTCTCCGCTCCGGAAAGCAAAAACATCTTGTCTTCAGCGAGAAAAGTAGCTTCAGAGCAAACGCTGTCTGGAATCCCGGCTGACAGAATTGATCTAGGACGTTTCTTGGAAGCAATTTTAAGCAACCCGCAGATCTCAGGTGGGTCAAGAGTAAAGGCACAGATGGCCTACCAAGAGCTACAGCACGTTAAGGCAATCCTTCCAGCAGACCCGCCCGATGATTTTTTATCCGTATATTTTCCCGAAAATTACTCGCAATGGCACGGCGACACGGATCTCGACAAGTGCACAGGTGACGGACAACATCCTTTGGCGTTTGTGTGTCACACCTGTTGGTACAACTTGTTTCAAGACTATTTCTCTAGGCCGAGAACTCCGCCATGCTGAAGAGAAGAGGCTTCATTAACTGCGACTCACCGATTGTAAAGAACCTTGTCGGCATAACTGCCCACGATCGCCGCCGTGGAGCAGGGTATTGCAGAACCCGCAGATTACCCATCTCTTGATGGTATCCAACGGAATGAAACATTTAGAGCTGAAACGTTAGGCACTGTGACTAGAATCGCAAAGGCGCACGCTAGAGCCTAGCCTGGCAAGCATTCGGAGTCAAAAATGGAGCGGCCAGTGAGGATGAGATGCGAGGACGAATTGAGAAATACCGCCGCATACCGACTTCAACAAAAGAGGACTATAGAATTAGGATGCATTTTGCTTGAGTCCCCGTTCTTCTTTCGCCGTGAGGACTGGGTTCCGCTGCCAGGTTGGGCCCAAAGTATTGTTAGGGGGAAGAGCTACGATTCAGATGTGGATGGCAAGGAGATCTGGGATCGTGTTCGCTCTATATTATCGGTGCAGCAAGCTACGGAGAAAGCCTTCGGCCAAACTGCCGACCGGTTCGGAGAGCCTCAACTCATTTTCCCGCGACTTGGCCAAGGATCCTTCCGGATCATTGTCACTGACCTTTATAAGAAAAGGTGTGCCTTCACAGGTTCACCAGTATTGCATGTGCTTGAAGCAGCTCACATTCGACCTTATGCCCGCGGTGGAACACACGATCCACAAAATGGAATTTTGCTTCGCCAGGATCTCCACACCTTATTCGACCGAGGTTATATGACAGTGACCCCGGATTTCCGAGTTGAGGTCAGCCGTCGGATAAAAGACGAATTCAACAATGGCCGCGAGTACTATGCTTTGCACGGCAGTTCAGTAGCCGTCCCAGAGCAAGAATCTGTCCGCCCTGAGCGTTCATTACTTCTGTGGCATGCTGAGAACATCTATCAAGGTTAAAGGCAACAACGAGGCTCACTATCGATCCGCTCTGAGCAACACCGAATTTCTGTGGAAATCTAGAAACTTCTTCTGTCCTTCGGTAAAACCGCCTACATTTGTGGTTCGCTTCGTTTCTACACCCATGCGCTCGAGAGAGGGATGATGAGCAACTGGCGAAAGGATAAGGACTCCCGAATCCTCAAAACCTATGAAACCTCGGTCGAACAGGTGGTCGATACTCGGTGTAAGAAGGAGGCCATTCTCTCCATTCAGTCGCTCCTCGTTCGTTGAATGTCGCCAGGGTTTACAGTGGCTGGCTACGAGATGAACGGCATTGTCGACGCCGGTGATACGGCACTTTGTCTCAATCTCACCGACACGCTGCTTAAATAGCCCTTGCCCGCGGCGTGCGTGAATGATCGCCTCCCTTTGAGTCGGGGGGATAGTTGGATCGAATTCAAGCCCTCTTTCAATGTTGTGTTCCCAATCGTCAAGATCGTCCCTATCCCGCAGCAGTGATTGTGGATGAGGGAGAGCTGTTGCGGAAGCGATCTGATTTACCTCTGGGCCAATCAGGCCCCCCAGCACCTCAGCGAAATTTTGGGATATTTCGGTCAAATAGATGGATTGAATTCCATTGCCATTTTGCTGCAAAGGGGAATAGCGAGAAGGCAGAACTGCACGCAGGATACCGATATGGTCCTTTGGACGAATTGAGTGGAGCAATTTTGTGAAACCGACATTTATTTTCCAACCGATATTGTCCCAATTTTGACCAGCAGATCCGAATTCCTGCGGTTTGGGACTTTCAAAACAATAAGATTCAGCAGTACCGATTGCAGCAATTCGGGTGTCGACAAACGAAAATATGAGGTCGCCAGGCGCAACTTCCCTCATCGCCTCGTAAAAGGGGTTCCTGGCTGCATTCGCATTTCGCTTTGGCGACCAGAGGTAACCGCCCGCAATTTCGTGGCGATAGGTCTGGTTCTGGTTAACCCACCAATAACGCACTTTGGGAAGAATGCTAACACGTCGCGGGCCGTATGAGATGGTCCGTGTTATCTAGTTCTAGCAGTGTGGGTTGTGGACAGCAGCCGATTGCCAGAACCAAAATGTCTCCTCGGATAGTCTCGTAGGAAATTGGCGAATGGCCCAATATGAGCGTGGAATCCCTGTGAGGTTGGTAGTCGATGATAGGCTCGGAAAAAGCCGCTGGCAAGTGGGACCGGCTCGCCGAATGCATTGAGATTGTAGTGGTGAGATGCACCGGCACCAAATAACCAAAATGTTTTCGGAGATTCGAGGAGAATACGTGCACGTGCCTCTGGAGCCAGATTCTGCCAGCAGAAGGCGAGAAACTCGTCTTCCATATCTTTAGGATCGATAACAGCACTCATGTTATCGTGCCTGCGATTTTGAACCGTGGAGAAGAGAGCAAACTCTGCATTTTAGGACCTACCAATTTCCGAGTGTTTCGACGATTTCGACGGCGTCTGGTACGTTCTGACCGTTCAATGTTTGTTGGAAGTGTGTATCGGTAATACGAATTGATCGAAGACCGCACTGAAATGTAGCCTCTCTGTCTTCTTGTTGTGGATGTGGGGTAGTCTCAGTCGTAAGGATACATTGTGTGGAACCTTCGTTGGAAAAACGCCCAAGAAGATTGAGGACACTGACGGCGAAATCTACTTGCTCGGTAGATTCCGGAGACCACATGACCATGGCTCCGTCTAATTTGTCTGCTTTGAACTTCAGCCCGGCAATTATGACGTTGTTTGACTTGGTGACGTACCATAAGGAATCTGGCTTATGTTCCAATGACCACGCGGCATTTTCGCTGAGGTGAGAGGATTTGGAAACGAGTGTCAGAACGTTGTCTTTGATAGCTCCGAGAGAGACTTTCTGTCCACCAATCTCGATCTCGCACTTGAGAGGCTGTTTCCGGCAATTAATTGTTGTTGGTGCCTGTGCAACTGATGAGGGCACCTGGAAGATCATCAAGAAAAGCAGGCTCAGAATGTAGCTCAGGGTCTTGCCCATTATCCCCCCTCCGTGGTCCGTGCTGGATGATAATATCAGCCCCGGCTGTCGGAGGCAGCCTTGTTCATCTAGCCCGATGTCTCTTAAGAAAGTATTTCTTCCAACCCAGAACTGTGGGATTGGCCGGTGAGACGGCGATGCATGGCAATTGCCTGAGATTCTGTCATGCTGGCAATTAGGTCAACTGGGATCCTTAACAGCTCATTCGTATCGTCTTGGTATTTGTGAATGCGTTCGCGATAAAACCTGGGAAAAATCGAGGTCTGTTGTGAGGATCTCACGGCGTGAGCATAAATATCATACAGGTCTGCTATTACCTTCTTTTGACCATGTTGTTGCGCGGCTAAACTGGCGGCCTCGATTACGTATGTCCAGGTGAGTTCTTTCAACATGGTTACTTCTAAGCGTAAGTCAGAATCAATCATGAGTTTGGGATGTCCGTCTTCCATTCCCATGTTGGTTCCTCCGACGTATCTACCGATAAGGTTGCCCGTGAAATTACGCAAGAGGGACCGATGTTCAGCAGAGCCGTCGTAGGCTGAGGAAATAGAGAATGTGAGGATCACCTCTTTAAAAGCACCTTTTAAGTCGTCTGCGGCTTGAAAGCTCGTGTCATCCTTTCGTCGTTCGAAGACGTTGAGAAAAAATGCATTGCGTTCAGGTGAGTCGAGCTGCGCGAGCAGATGTAAAGGCATGCGTCCGGCGCGAAAGAAATCTTCGAGATCGTGAACTGAGTAAGTTATGTCATCTGCCCAATCCATAAGTTCAGCTTCAATACTGGGCCGATTCCTGCCCGGGAGGAGGCTGGATGCAAACTCAAAATGTGTTTGTTCGGAATGATATGCGCCCCACTTTTTGGGCCTCGCGGGATTGTCGTTCCGAAACCAGGGGTACTTAAGAATGGCCAACAACGTCGCAGCCGTAAGATCGAGGCCGCTGTGTTTTGGAGAACGAGAAGCAAGCGTCGTAACAATTCGAAAGCTTTGAGCATTTCCTTCGAAGCCGCCAATGTTGTCGGCCTTTACATTCAACATTTGTTCGGCGATATGCCCGAATGGTGGATGCCCTAAATCATGGGCAAGGCAAGCAGCTTCAACAACGTCAGGATCAATGATCGCTGATCGCGAGCTGTCTTGGACGAGTAGTTTCTCTGCGAGACGACGGCCGACCTGTGCTACTTGCAACGAATGGGTGAGGCGATTGTGGAAAACGTAGCCACTATTCGCAGCTACGACTTGGGTTACTTCTGCAAGGCGTCGGAATGATGAAGTATAAAGGATACGATCCCGGTCACGTTGAGAGGGAGAACGGAAATCTGTCGGTGGCTTGTTGCTATTGTCGAAAAGGCGGGTCGTTCGCAATGAGATTCACTGCCCGTGGTGTTTATGCGGCGTTTTGATTTACAGATCTCAGAATGCGCTGAGAAGTAAGTTCAATTACGCCTTCCCTAAGAAGTCCGGAAAGAGCCTCTTTGATATCGGACTCGGCATAACCCTTCCCGCAAAGCACTCGAAGCAACTCACTTGGACGATGTTCTTTCGGTGGACGTAATTCGTCCAGAATTGCGTCTCGGACTGGAACCGCTGTGGTTGTCATACCAGACATTTGATGCTCCAGATGATCAGGCTGTTGTGATTAGAAGTCTCTCGTAAAAATACCACATCGTCAACCAAAAAAGCCGCGCGGCAAATTCTTTGGTAACTAGCAAAGACTGGCTCGTAAGGATCGCCGTGAAACGGTTGGACATAGTCATCCAACCAGATGAAAAAGCCGCGGAGAGTAAAAAAAGTGAACGTTCATTTAGTCCTCAAACAGGCTACGAGACGTGCATGTTGTGTCGAGGGCGGAATCACAAAGTGTCTTGAATTGTTCGCAAGAGAGCCGCACATTGCCAAGATGAACAGCGCCGAGCTCTATCACTTCTTTTTGATCTGCGTTGTATCCGGCGATCTGTACGTGCCCGGTTACGACCTCAACGGGAAGCTTGAAGAGAAATCCAAACTCTACCGCACCGCCAAAGCGCATGGCATAGACCCGAAGGCTATTCGTAAGAAGGTCGAAGATGCCATGACCGCGAAGGGCAAATAGGTGGAGCCATGCGTCAGAGAACCTGTCAGGAGCGGACTAATCCCCCGCTCCTGGCCTCACCAGCGCCCGAGGAAGAACCTGACGACACAGGCTTTTATGCCGCAACCCGAACCGCCATTGTGTGCCCGCAAAGGCGCAATGTTACAACAGGAGAACACCATAAGCACTGAGTCAGCGATTGAATAGCAGGTGACTCGACTCTGTGCAACCGCCGAGAACAAGGCAAAACACAACCACTTCGGTTGTGAGTTATAGTCAAAGTCGGGAATTTGTCTACCGATACACCTAATGTATTCCCGGTTGCACCATCCGGGCGGCAGATGCCCGCTCCGTAAAACTAGCTGTCAGAATATTTCAGACATCGAGCTGGAGTCGCAAATGAAGAGAATTGTCTTTTATTCATGGCAATCGGACCTTCCCAATGCTTGTAATCGGGGATTCATTCAGACCGCGCTGGAAAGAGCTGCTGCCGCCATCACGGCGGACGACACCGTCGCTGTCGAGCCGGTGGTGGATCGTGATACGCAGGGCGTGGCAGGGGCGCCAGACATCGCGTCGACTATTTTTGCGAAGATTGACGCTGCCGATGTTTTCGTGGCAGACATAACGATTACAGCAAGACCCAACGATGGACGGGTAGCTCCGAACCCAAATGTACTCGTAGAGCTGGGTTTTGCTTTCAAGGCTCTCGGCTACGAAAAGGTAATCCTTGTTTTCAACCGAGCCTTTGGAAAGATAGAAGAACTGCCTTTCGATTTGCGCATGCGCCGGGTTATCTCTTACGACATGCCTGCTGCGACCGATGAGCGAGCGTCGGAACGAAAGAGCCTGGAAAAGGTCTTAGACCAGGCTATCCGTAGCGCTCTTGAGGGTATTCCTGAGCGCGAGGGGCAGGCGACGGAACGCACGAACGAGATTTTGTTAGAACGAGCAACCACGGTTGTCGAAGAAATGATCATCGGTCACAGCTATACCGCGGAACTTCAAAATTGGACCGCTGGCAACTGGAAGCGGTCAGACACATACTTCAAACTAGCCCTCATCCCCAAAGAACAGAGAGAGATCCCTTTAGATGTCCGTCCAGAGCAGAAATTCGTCACGCTGATCCATAAATACTATCGCCGCGTGCAGAGCACCTTAGGTGGGGCCAACCCCGTTGCAAATGACGCACATAACCGCAATGCGGACTTCTATGAGTATCGTTGGTATCACAAGAATCTTGATTACGAGGGGCGCTGGCGCATTACAGATCGTCTTCAAATTGCCCATGCTACGCAGATCAAGGAGGGCAACCAGTGGAGTCTTCTTGATGTAGTCGTCTACACGATTCTATTCCTTCGGGTCGCGGCACACTGGTGGAAAATGTTCAACTATTCCGGAAACGGTATCTTGTTTGCGGATTTGAGCGTGCCCAGTCTCGAACTCGCGCGTGGAGCATCTGGCCAATTCCTGAAACTCTTTGGTCCAGGTGCCGGCGACTTCGCGATGCGTCCTGATGTTCTCTTGGTCCACACGCAGCAACGCCCGAAAACCCGGGCATACATTGACGTCAATTCTGCCACGATGCTCGACAGCATTCCCTTGATGGTGACCTCGATCATGAATCTTCTTCTGCGATCTTTGGGCCATGCTGTTCTTTGGGCGGAATTTGAAGACAATGTGCGCGTTATTGCGAACGGCGTCTGACATAAGCCGGCGAGCTGAAGCTTGGTCCCCTTACACCCAGTTCAAGGCGTTAAAGAGGAATTTCAACACTGACTGTTCTCTAGACCTTTTCGCGACGGACCTTTGCCGCATCCACGTCTTCTTCCATTTTCTCGGCCGTTAGCCCAACTCCCCATCGGCCCGGGTCGCTCTTCGGGTAGATTGGCGAAGGGGCAGTTTGGTATCTCCAGCCCGTGGAAGCGCCTGTGAAGTTGCTCCCGCAATTCCGGTGTAAATCCGTTCCGGGTGCGCCCGGCATAGAGTAGGCGCTTCCTTCGTAGTAGCCGAAGGCAACGGCATCAAATGTTTTGGGACCCCGATCGCTGGCCCGGTTCATAGACGCCCTCGAGATTCTTTGCGACGATGCCCTCAAGGCCCTGGGCGCGCACTGCATGGATGACGTCAGACAGACTCGCGTCCAGGACCGGACAGTCACGAATAGGATCTTCTACTTTTGGCACCACAAGACCGCGCAACAATTCGCGTCGAGCTCTCAGCGGTTGCGCCATGACGTTATGTCCGGAGAGCACGAGCACGTCAAATATGTAGTAAAAGAGTGAGATGCCGGCGGGCTGATAATTTTGAAGTGAGTTGAATGAAGGCCTTCCAGTTGCGTCGAGGGCTACGATCTCACCATCAACAACCGTGTTGTCCGGAAGGGCCTGCAGGCCCTTTGCAATTGCCGAATACTTCCTCGCGAAATCTTTGTCGTTTCGGGAGCGAAGTTTTACCTTGCCGTTCGTTCTGATACCAATGGCACGGTAGCCATCCAACTTCAATTCTTATGTTCGATTCAGAATTATGTTGTATTCACACCCAGCAGCACGATTAAGCGTGGACAAGATCGAAGCATGCGCAACATAAGTGTTATCTGCATATAGAATTGACGGCAGTGACTTAACCTATGCTGAAAAAGCCACCAATTGCCGCTCGGTCGTACCCCAGGGACATTGAGGTCCAGATTACATTTGTGTCGTCCGACCGAGGCGGAAGGAAAACTCCAGCAATGACTGGCTATCGTCCTCAGTTTTCATACGACGGACGAGACTGGGACGCGATTCAAATGTACCCCGACAGAGAATGTGTGTACCCGGGAGAAACCGTCATTGCCTACATTGCTTTTCTCAGTCCGGAAGATCACAAGGGGAAGCTATTTCCTGGCAAGGAGTTTCAAGTCCGCGAGGGTTCAAGAGTCGTGGCAACAGGCTGTGTTACGAAGATTCTCGAGCTTGACACCCGGAAGAGCAAACCACTTGAACAGGTATCAGAAGCAAGGTTCGTCGCTGGAGATCGAGTCCGAGTCTTGGATGATTTCTTTTGGGCAAAAGGAGCTACCGGAACCATCTCCGCGCCGCCACCCGAGGTTACTTCAATTACTGGCCCTTGGAATGAAGGGTTGACACGGCAGGAAATGAGCGCCCTCGGAACGAATACTGTGTATTGGGTCTGGTTCGACGTAGCACAGCACGACGCTGCCGGAGATGGCCCGTATAGGGGTGGTCAAATTTGGGAAAGTGCGCTTGTACTCGTGGCAACGAAACACAAGTAACTCGTTGTGTCACAAGACCAAATACTTGATGCAATCAGGCGGTGTCGCTAATTGCCCGTTTCTGAAGGAGAATATGATGTTCAAGTAGCAGGCCGATAGGTGACTTCAAGGCTTCTATCGAGCGAACTTCACGCCTTCGTGTCAGCTGGAAAATCTTCGACGTACTTTGGGACGCCTTGAAGTTCCAGATGGACGTGGTTTCCATTCACCACGATGCGTCCACCCCATTTTGGCTCTAGGGTTAGCCGAATTGTTCCGCTTCGGTCTAACGGAATCGGAATGATGTTCTCACTGACCTCGCCGTCGATTTCTAGTGCTCCATCCCCCAAGTCCGCTGGCCATTTCGCAGTAGAGCCCTCGACACTCCCATTGTTCAACACGAGGGTCACGTCCTGGAGCCAACCCGTTCCGGCATCCGTGCCGGGCGTTCCGTCGCTCTTGTGAATGTAAGCAGAAAGACAGACCTCGAGCGCGGCACCTCGCTGGCTGATCGAAGTGAGACAAGAATCGTGGATTTCGATTGCGCTGTTCATGCTTGTCCAGTATCACACATGTGCGGTTATGTCGGACTGCCTAACTCCCTCAGCCGTTTCTTGGCGTCTTCTATCTTAAGGAGATTCAGCTTTGGGTCAGTTTTCTCAAGCGCCATCTTGTAATCGGCAATGGCCGTTTCATTTTCTCGCCGCAAGTCATGAGCTTTTGCGCGATTGTAATATACCCAGGCGTTGTTCGGGCATAGTGCGATCGACGCCTCAAAGTCTGCGAATGCTTTTTCAAACTCGCCCATGGCAGCGAGGGCAGCAGCCCGCCCATTGCGCGCATACGCCCTAGTTTGTTGCTGCCAGGTCGAATCCGCCCTGTTGCGCTGATCAAGACACCGTAATACGAGATCCAAATCACGCAGTGCCTTCTCGTTATCGCCAGATTCCATCAATACATGGCCGCGCCCCAGTAACGAAATGATGTCCTCGGAGTTCGCATTTAGGACGCGTGTGTAGTCTTCGATTGCTTCCGTAAGCTTTCCCGAGTACCAGAATAGGACTGCACGAGCTCCGTAGGCTCCAAGATCGCCTGAATATTCGATAATGTATCGGGAGAAATACTCGATCCCCTCCTGATACCTGTCTTGCCATAGCCATGTGAAACCAAGACTATTTAGAGTCCGATCAATGAACGCTGCATATGCGGCATAACTCGTCGCGTGGCGATAGTTGAGGATTCTCAGAAAGAGACGTCGTGCCTCATCAAGCTCTCCCGCCTGAAAGTGAACGCGGGCGGCTTCAGTAAGTGAGTCAAAGTCATCCTGGTCATCCTTAGCTTGGGGCCCCGATGAAAACCCGCTCCTTTGGCTTTCGATTCTTTGCAAAACCTGCCGCTTGGTTACGCCTTGCTTTTTCAGCAGCCTTGCGGTGAAAGAGAATCTTTTAGAAATCAAAGCCAGCAACAGATGCTTTGTGCCAATACGAGCATCTGAGCGTTGATCAGCTTCTTTCGCGGCTATCCCCAACATGATCTTGGATTCACGACTCAGTGGGATCTTATCTTCTTGGTCGCGAACCTTCACAGGAAACTTGTAGCGAGACTCGACCGCCAGACGAATATTCTTGGTAACGTCTTCGGGGGTGAGCAGTCCATACATAAGAGTTTTGTCTTCCCGAATCCAGCCTAATAACAGGTGCTCGCTTTTGATTTCACTTGATCCAAATTGAAGAGCCTCATAGCGTGCGAAGAAGATCACTCGTCGGGCTGCTTCGTTATAACGCTCGAACATGACAGAACCTTAAGTGTTGAATAGGGTACTTAGTTTGATTGCTGTCGCACGAACTGCATCAGTGTAACGTCCTCCTTCCAGTGCGTAGGCGGAGGAGATTATCATTTATATATGGCAAATGAGCCGCACACTCGGCGACACCATCAAAATGTTGATGGTCCATTCTACGTCACGAGTGGGCAGTGCATGTCTTGCGGCGCGCCCGAAATGCACGCTCCAGGGCTGCTATCACACGACTCCGGCGGCCATTGCTTCTTTGCTCGACAGCCGGCAAGCCCTGAGGAAACGAACGAGGCAATCGAAAGCATCTGGGCTTCGTGTTGTGGGGCTTTGCGGTATGGAGGCACCAACCGTGAAATCGTCGTTCGCCTTGCGGAACTGGGCCTGGCTGACCAATGTGATTTTCGCCTAAAAGATGAGCCCAAGCTTTGTCCGAGAACTTGTGTCAGTTTTGAATATGCAAGCCAAGCAAAAACTGCGGCGGCGAGCGCAGAAGAGATTACAAGATATGTTGCCGATTGTTTCGGAAAGCTTGGTGGTGGGGACAGCAAGGTGCGGTTGCTGCGTTTCACGGAGACAGGCGGCTCTTTCGTCTACGAGTGGGGCGACATCCTAGCCGAACCATGCCGCGCAATGTTTGCCGTTGAATCTGATCGACATCGTTGGTGGATTGTGATATCGCGCGAAGATGGTCTTGGGACAACATCGTTTGTAATCAGTATTCACAAGGCACTAATCGAAGACTCGCGTTTTCGTTCCATTCAGTGGTTCACTGATAACGAGCGGAAGATCGGCACGAATGTTGGTCATTCGCTCCCTTACTAACAACGAATGGAGAACTGAATGCCAACGCTCGAAATCTCTGATCAGGATAATGGTTACTTGGCCTTTGATCTGGGCGACATTCTTGAAGTAATCGAGCAGTTTGCGTTGCAACTGTGCTGGTACGTTGTCGAGTTCGAACCGGTGGGGCTAGCCGCAACGGAGGATGGGGAAGGTTCTCCACCCACCTGGGTTACCGAGCTGTGGCAAACATCAGAGACAGGGGCAGTCCAATGTTTGAGTTGGGCACGCTTGAAGGAGCTGGCTACTCATGTCACGCAAACAATGGACGCGCTCTTTGTTGCTACCGATCAGGGAACAGCTGCGCCCACTCCCTCGCTGGACCCCAATGATGAGCAGTTCAAATTAGTAATCCAAGCCGTCGATACTTCCTTCTGGGCGGTAACTTCTCGTGATGACAACGTGTTAAACAGCCTTAAGGAACGATTTCACGATGTGAGGCTGCTACCCGCCACACAAAGATACTTTTGAAAGTGTCCGGCTTTCCCGCAGCGCACGGCAGCAAGGAATCGACTATTCCGAGCAATGAAGTGAATGCATTGACCATAGGTAAGTGTTCGGGGAACCAAGTTGGACGGGCGCGAACAGCAGACGGAGTAGGAGACGTGTCGAAGCCATTCACGGAACTGTTAGTAACCGGACCACCGCGAAATATAAAATACGACATGAGGTGCAAGGCGATGGCAAATCGTAATGTCTTTACTCTGGGTTCTCAAATTGGTGGGCCCGATGCCGCTGTGGCAATACAGCGGGAAGAACAACAACTCAGGGATGCCATGAATCAGTGGACTGGCGACTATTGCCGTGAGATCCGAGAATTCGCCTTCCTTTTGAGAGTCGATGGTCAATTTCACACGTACACCCAGGAGTGGAACATTCAGGGTGCACAAAAGGCAAAACGAAAGAAAGATTGGATCGAGGTGGAAATTGGCATACCTGAAAGCTGGTGGCGGGGGGATCAGGGCAGACAGTACAAGGAGCATTTGATCCAAGAGATCGAAAAGGGTTTGCACTCCATGATCGAGGTCCTGCGGAAAAATCGGCATTCGGTTCACGCGGAGGCGTTGCTGGCGGATTGGGAGAAGATCAAAAGCGATTATCTCAGCCAAAGCTCTGTAAGTGTCGATGATCCTCCTGACCCAATGCTAACGAAGGCCCTAGCTTCGATAAAGGAACTAACCTCGGTGCTTGGCATCCAGAAGAAGTGGAAGAACGAGTCCGGAACGAACCCGATACTAAAACTTTACAAAGATAATCATTATTGGGAAGCATGGCAGACGAGCGGCCGAATTACGATTCACTGGGGTGAGATAGGCGATCAAGGGAATGTCCGTGAGATCAACCTATCCCCAAGTGACAACGCATCGTCCATCATCATGGCCGAAGCAGCGCAAAGACGGACCGAAGGTTATCGAGCGATTGAGGATGATCGATTGCGGCGTATCACCATTCAATATCCAATTATCGAAATGGGTACGACAACTGATCTTGACAAAAGACATGAAGTCGAAGCGCTAATGAATCAGCGTCTTGGCTGGACCGGACTTGGGCGCTGCGATGGTGGAGATATCGGCAATGGCACCATGAATGTTTTCTGTTCCGTTGTAGATGCAGACAAGGCGGAACAAGTCATCACCAAAGAGCTTGAGACGCACAACCTCTTGACCGAAGCCAAGATCATCTTGGTCTCAGAAGAAGATGACGAGCAACTACTGTTCCCGAAAGATTCGCTCAAACACGTCCAGTGAAAAGAATAACACTGACGGGCGCCTGTAACATCCGAGTGTGAAGACCGACTCCCATTCTTCAGAGGAACTTACATGTGGAAACTCGTTGCACTTCTAGTTCTTGCAGGGGCTGTCCTTTTCGTTTGCGCCACACTGTATCGTAGAAACTGTGATCGGCGCGAAGCGGCCTTCCAGTCGCGAGTTGAACAGGTGAGGCACGATGCAAAGGAAAGACTGAAGATAGGCACGAAGAAGGACGACATTGTGCGATTCTTCTCGGAAAATGGCTTTCGGAAACCATATTTTAGCGAGTCGCGAGCCACGGGAAGGATTCTTACAACTAGAGGATGCCGTTCTTTAGGATGCGGCATTGGCCCAGAGGGTGGAGAGATAAAAGTTACAGTGACAGTCGATCAGCAAGGAACCGTGCAAGGAAGTCCTGTGGTAGACGAAAGGTTCATGGGCGATTGCATCTGATGAGAATGAACGACACACATAATTGAATGAAAATCAGACTAACTGCCGGTCGTGAGGATTGGCTGAAATATCTCTCGTATTTGGATTCTGTCTGGTCCTCATTGCCTCCGGGAACAAAAACATTTGTACGTGAGGAGTGGTTTTACGAGCACGATGATCACCGTTGTCCCCATGATGCATGGCTTCAGGATCTTAGAGTCGAAGAACACGCTAGTGGAGATCGCCAACAGTATCGAACTTTGCAGATCAAGATTCGGCTTCTTGGGGCCTACCATGATCATCAGCTCGAATTTGTTCATAAGAATGTGATTGAGTACGAAGCAAGGTCGAAGAATACTAAACGACCGCGAGTAGCCCACGGTGATTTCCTCTGGAATGAGATCAGATATGAAGAAGGGAAAGTCGTCCATGAGCTGATTTTTTCCGAAGACTCATCATGGGTCATAAAATGCTCTGACATCGACTATAGCTGGATCCCTTTAGCTGATGTTAATTGAGCGATTGTTTTCCAGCAGTCTCTACAAAGAGAGTTCGCTCACCTCGAAATCACGGCAATAAAAACTCAACGTGAGGTCTTGCTCGGTGTTATGAACGTGATAGCTCAGTCCTTCGAGTTGGTCAGCAACGACGGAGGTGATATTCAGGCAGCAGAGGCAACCGGGGTGAACGTCTGCAACGCGCAAGTTCTGAACCCCTAAAAAGGTGATAGAAATCTTGCCTGAAAGGTTTTTCTTCAGCATCTCGAGAGTGAGACTTTGGCTTGGTTCGCCGAGTTCAAAGGGAATTTGGTCGACGTGAAGCGCAAGCACCCGGAGATTATTTGCACTCATGGCGTTGTATTTCTCGATATGCGACTCTGCGGCAGTCACTTGCTCTCTCATGAATTTACTCCTAGTGGGTCACTGTCATGATAATCAATTAACCTCAGTGATCACTTCAAGAGGGTTCTTCCGCACTATTGGTGAAGGCCTCCAGTTCGATGCTTTCGTCGTGAGTGAAATGGCGATATTTCAACAGTTACGATGGACGGAGCCTCACGCCCGTTTCCAAAAGCCCCTATTTTAAGCGATGATACAAGTTGTCGACGTTGGTATACGGAAGGAGCAGTGAATGGCAGCTCGGACATTCGATACCGTTTGGTATCTACCACACGAGAACAGGTGGCGCGATCTGAACATCCTTGCGTACAGGGACACTGGCAAGCTTACGGTGGGAGAGAACTCGATTGAATTTAACGGTGGCAAGGAAACCGTTGTCATTACGAATATTCAGCGCGTCACTTTCGGAAAGCAAGGGAGAGACTTCGTCAACAATTGGGTCAAGATTGAATATGGAGACATAACAACTCCGTCCGTCGCATTTCTCGCAGACGGCAGCTTGCTTGGCTGGGGTGGCATTTTCGGAGGAACGAAGAAAATCTTAGAGGCAGTGAAACAGAACATTCACGATGCCGTCAGGTAAACGACGGGGCGTAACTGTTGAAATCAGGGGTTTGCGCGCACAACCTAGCTCAACCGACGCCATGGCGATTCAACAACAATCACGGCAGACGAACGGTGTAAAACCCCTGCTCCTTGAAGCGAAAAGCGGGGTCGAGTATTGCTTCCAAGTGGATTTCTTCGTTAGCCGCTGGTGGCGTCCTAAAGTCTCCATCCCACACTCCGTACAATTCGACGCTCGATTCACCGGTCTGCCGCAGTAGCGTAACTAGGACTTCTCGGTTGTGCTGTTCAGCCGCCTTCCTCTGGCGATCAAGTTCGCCCTCGTTCTCATACTCAAACCATGGCCACTCGCCATTCTGAAACGTGACATGCGGGAAATCACACCCGCAACCAGATGTAGAGCCGATGTACTGCACTTCTGGCTTGCTGAAGTGTGTGGTAATGGGACTCTCGCGGTCGGTCAGTGCCTTAACAGACAAGTCGGGAGCCTCCTTGCGCCATTCCTTGCGCAGCATTGGTTTCGATGTTCCTGCGTAAAGCACGAAGCACATTGTGTCCTCACGACAATTGTAGACGTGCGTAATTGATGAAATCAGGGGATTTCGCCACTCGACGGGTTGCTGGCGAGATGGCGATGCAACAACAACTACACATCGCCGAGTGATCTCTTGAGCCAACGCGCAAGCCGGTCGCGGGTCACACCTTTAGTTGTCTGCAATTTCCATTCCTCCTGCCGATTGAACGCGGCAAACCAGCATCCGACCTGATCCGCTGTGACAACGTACACCATCATGCTTCCCCTGCCGTTCGCAACGGTATTGGCGCTGTACCACACGAAACATCCAGAGCGCGTGAAATCTTGAATTCGTCGTCGGAGATTCGTCTCGCTGTGTTTTCGTTCGTTGCTGTGGGGCAACGCGGGCAGCGCAGACTCTATGTACGTATTCCCAACTCGCACAAACGAAAACTGCCCCACCACCCGATTTGGCGTGAACGGCGGGAATGTCACCTTTTCCTGGTAAGACTCGGCCTTCACGGTGTCGTACCTGTTGACCGGAATATTCGACGCAATGAGACCCATACCGGAGAATCCCAGCCATTTGTGATCGAACCAGTTGTCAATCTGAATAACCCAAAATTGTTGGGGTACATGCTCTGCGATCAACTCACTCAGGACAGAGTTCAGCACTTCAATGAAACCGGGATCGTCCGTCTCTCCGGCGGACATTTGGATTGCCATGCATCAATTATGGGCTAGATTAGCCGTATTCACACAACTGTTGAAAACAGGGGATTGCGCGCACGACAGACGCAATGGCGATGTTTCGCTAACTGCATGGCTTTGGTCTAAGATTCGGTTCATGAGCCGCTTAGCGCTATTGCCCGCCGTAGCAGCAATTCTCTTTGTCGCCTGTAACCACAGAGATTTGAGGGGTTCCTCAGCACCCTCGCAGGATGGAAAGACCTATCTCGCAGTTGTGGATGACAACGGGGGTCACTGTGGACCGATCAAAATTGACGGAAGAATCTGGCCGTACCCTGTCGGTCAGGCAGGTCGCATCGATCCTGGGCATCACACCATCGAGTGCGGTGGAAAGATAGAGTTCGACATTCGCACAGGTGTTCTCTTCAAGTTCGATTACTGGGGTCCGTAAGGTTGCGTTTTGCTGCGATGCTACTAGCTCATCCAGCCTATGCAGCCGCCACCTGGGACGACTACCCACACGCCGCTGCGAGTCTTGCGCACCAGCCAAAGGCTTCCCGTGCCGTAGACACCATCGCGATGCAGGACGTAGACTGCAGCTCTGGTGCGATCGGCATTGAAGCCCACGGCTGAAAACGCGAAGTAGCCTCCCGCATTGGCGGGAACTCCCTTGCGGATTTCGTAGGGCGGCAACTCCGACTCTGGCACCACGCGGAATTCCTCGGCCGGAATGAACTGATTTTCCAACGTTTGATGCTCGGACCATTGCCAGGCGAAATCCTTTACAGCGTCCCGGTAGGGAGCGCGATACGCAGACGAAAGACAGGAGACATCCGGGGAGTAGTACGGGTCTGGTTTGATATCTCGACGCACGAAGACAACGTGCTTCTGCGTCCAGTAATGCTTCCACGCGCTCATGACGGCATAGCCATCCGCATCCGTGTAAGGCGGCGTCACCGGTGCGGGGATGGGTAACCGCACCCGCGGAGGCGCGTCCGGCGGGAAAAACCAGGCATACACTCTGGGAAGCCGGTGGAGTGCCCTCCAGGTCTGGTCGGGAAAACGGTCCGCGACCGCAACAACAGCTCCGCAGCAAATAGCGATAAGCGTGGCCGTCACAACCAAAGACTTCGCCATGATTGCCGTAGTCATCGAATCACTGCCGCCAGCCGCCGCATACAGCGATTCTAGATGAAACCCGAGCCCAGGTGTGGAGAACAGAGTTCGCCACAAGAAAAGTGTTTGTTCGTTGGTGTTTCTAATTGTTGTAGAACGGCAACTTGCAATTACCTGTGCCAGGTAGCCACACACATCACCGCGGAAGAGCAACTGCTCTGGACAAATGGGTGGTCTGCCTGATGTTGACGACGTATAGTCGGATCGCCTTTTCACTCTCACAAAGGAGTTCGACTCAATGTTTGATCAACTGTTCTTCCGTTCTGATGCGTTAACTCGTCAGCGTTCGGCCCCGCTCGCTGACGAACGGCGCAGATACCTAACTGAATGCGCGGCGCAGGGAATGTCCAAGGATACCCTGCGCATGAAAGCTCGACTCTTAGTACCGATCGCAGAGTACCTGAAATTGGGCGCCAGGCCAGGCGACACAATTGGTTTCTCTGAAATCGCAAGAGCGGCAAGCCGATGGTCGAGGCACAATTGGCCTTCGGCGAAAACTCCGTATGCTAGATTTTCCCGGAAATACTTCATAACCCAAGCCGCTGGATGGCTGACCTTTCTCAACCGCCTCCGGACCGCTCCCAAACCCGTAACCGCCTATGACTATATGTTGGACGAATTCAAAAGGTTTATGACGGAAGAACGGGGGCTTTCTCCGATCACGGTTGAATACCGCTGCAGAACTGTGCAGCCATTCCTCGATCGGTTGCTGGTCAGAGCGCGCCGTCTTGAACGAGTCACAGTTGCGGAGGTCGATTCGCTGCTGGCAGAGAAAGTGAATGAAGAGCATTATGCGCGCATCAGCATCCGAGGCTATGCTTCATCGCTTCGTTCGTTCTTTCGGTACGCTGAAATGCGAGGCTGGTGCCCCGTCGGTATAGCCGATTCAATTATGGCACCGCGTGTCTTCCAGCACGAGACGCTCCCCTCGGGACCAACTTGGGATATTGTGCAAGAAATCCTAGCCGCGACAGCGGGCGATAACCCAACCATGATCCGCGACCATGCGATTCTGATGTTGCTGGCCGTCTATGGCATTCGTTCTAGAGAGGTCGCTCGGTTGCGACTCAACGATATTGACTGGGAGCGAGAAACGATCGTTTTTACGCGTAGCAAGTTAGCTGGAACCCAGTTGTTTCCACTGCACGCTTCCGTTGCTGCAGCGATCACGCGCTACCTCAAAGAGGTAAGACCGAAATCACCCTACCGGCAAGTTTTTCTGACTAGGCCGGGACCCATTAACCCTCTCTCAGGTGGCGCGATATGGTACGCCGTGAGTCGGCGGCTGCGAGAGCGGGCACCCTTCCTTAAACACTATGGACCACATTCTCTGCGGCACGCCTGTGCAACTCGGTTGATCAACCAGGGATTGTCGCTGAAGGAAGTTGGCGATCATCTCGGTCAACGTGATCCTGAGGCGACTCGGATTTACGCCAAAGTGGATCTCGTCCGGCTCCGTGAAGTGGCGAACTTTGATCTGGGAGGGCTGCTGTGAAACTTCACATGATCTGCCAACAATACGCCGCTTTCCGACAAACACTTGGTGAGCACTTTGTAACCAATGGGCGCTACGTAAAAGCCTTTTCTCGCGCCATGGGCCCAAGCATTGATATCGCAGACGTTTCGTCCAAGAAAGTTAACGCCTTTCTCCGTGGCAATGGTCCGCTTACAACGAGTTGGTATGTGAGACACAACGCTCTGCTTGGGTTCTATCGATATGCAATCAGTCGCGGATTTGTCACAACGTCTCCATTGCCATTCACCATTCCGAAAATACGAGCAACATTTCAGCCTTACATTTATTCTCGCGCTGAATTGCGGCGCATACTTGATTCAGCTGGGTGCCGCCGATCCGATAGTGACCTTGATGCATCCGTAGTGCGTGCCCTTATTCTTCTGATGTACGGCGCGGCATTGCGGACGTCAGAAGCACTATCCTTAACGATAAGCGATGTCGATCTTTCCGGAGCCGTCCTTACCATCCGAAACTCGAAGTTCTTCAAGAGCCGTCTGGTCCCCCTCGGACCGAATACGGTTCAAGTCCTTGCCGAATACGCCCGCCGTCACGATTCACCGTCCAGGCAGCCTTATGATCGTTTCTTTGTTGGACGAAACTCGAAGCAGATCCCAATTCATATGTTTGAGAGAGCTTTCAAACAAATTAGACATCATGTGGGTCTGCACCGCGAAGGTGGTCCCCGCCAGCAGCCTCGCCTTCATGATCTACGCCATACATCGGCAGTCCATCGACTAACAAGCTGGTATCGAGAGGGCAAGGATGTGCAGAGACTCTTGCCACAACTGTCGGTCTATATGGGGCATACCCATCTAGCGGCCACACAGGTGTATCTCACTATGACGCCAGATCTCTTGCAGGAGGCAAACCTGCGGTTCGAACGTTACGCAATGCAGGAGGGCGGCAATGACTAAGGCAAACCTCCTCGGACCATGGGTCCGCCGCTTTCTGCTTGAGTACTTGGTGAGTGAACGCAACCTAGCTCAAAACACACAGCGCAGCTACCGAGACACGCTTCGCCTGTTGCTTCCGTTCGTGGCCCAGCAGGAGCAGAAAGAGATCGACCGAATGTTGGTGACCGACCTGTCGCTGGACATTGTGCGGCAGTTTCTCCGGCATTTAGAGGAATCGCGTAAATGCGCGATAGTCACACGGAACCAGCGGTTGGCCGCGATCCATTCACTGGCTCGCTTTGTCGGCCTGCACAGCCCGGAGCATATCGAATGGTGTGGTCAAATCCGCACCATTCCGCGCAAGCGAGCGCCTCGCTCGACGATTACATATCTTGAGAAATCGGAAATGGACGCGTTGTTGGCTGCACCAGACCAAACGACGGACCAGGGACGTAGGGATCATGCGCTGTTGCTCTTTCTTTACAACACGGGCGCGCGAGCTGACGAGGCGGCACAAACTAAAATCCTTGATCTCCTGCTGGCTCCTTCTTCCCGTGACCATTCGCACGTCCAGATTCGCGGTAAAGGTAATAAGCTTCGGCGTTGCCCATTGTGGCCTCAAACTGTGGTTGAACTTTCGCCGTTAGTCGCGAGTCGTTCGCCGACCGATCACCTCTTTCTGAATAGGTGTGGTCAGCCGATCACACGCTTTGGAATTCATGCAATGATCGAAAGGTACGTCCAGAGAACTTTGGCCAGCCTGCCTTCGTTGGCGCAAAAACGGGTGAGCCCTCATACCATTCGGCACACGACGGCGACTCATCTCCTCCGGGCTGGCGTCGACATTAACACCATACGCGCCTGGTTGGGTCATGTCTCCCTCAGCACGACAAATGTTTATGCGGAAGTTGATCTGGAAATGAAGGCAAAGGCTCTCGCAACTTGCGACATTCGTGGGGCTGTTACGCCAAAGCCTTGGAAGGAGGACGTTGCATTGATGCACTTCCTGCGCAGCCTCTAATATGAGTTATGTGGCGCTGAGGACAGGCCTTATCGCTTCCAGAAGCGTATCGCGCATCCCGGGCGCCACATAACGCTGAACGCCACAAAAGAATTGTTATGTGGTCCACCACATAACAGCTCATATACCCAGGTCGAGCTCTCAGGCAACTTGTCGGTTGGCAAAAGTAACATTGGTTCAACAAATGCCGCCTTGGTTTCTTTTGCTGACAAGGAATTCCTTTTTGATCTAGAAATGCCACCGGCCCCAAGGTAGTCACGCCTGGGGCCTTTCTGCAGCGTAGGACTGTCTCTTGAGATATCATTCCTACGCTGTTCCTTTTTGGGCCAACTGTCGGTATTCCTTAAACAGTAGCACCCGTGACCTAGCCTCTAATTTTCATAAAATATGTCTGGGTGCCGTTCATCATCTTGAACGACGGCTCTATGAGCGCCGGAATATTATGTCGAACATGCGTCCCTTTTGCCTGAAGCTGCAACCTGAATTGCATGTTGAAGGGCCGCCCATTGGCGTTTTTCAGATTATTTATCATCACGATCTTCTTGTGGTCTATCTGAATCTGAAAATCCTGCCCGAAGAGGTCCAATTTATCAGAGTCAAGCTTCGCTCCCGTCTCGTCAAGATAATCGAGTTGCGTCAGGCTCACTTCTTGATCACTCATCACGTGGATGAATGGGCCATCCGGATATTCCTTCTCGATCTCAGCATGAACCTGTAGTTGCCGGCGAGCTGGTGGCTCGCTGTTTGTCTGCATCTCAAAAACATTTGAGATAGCGACACCGGAAGGTGGCTCTGGTGCCATTCCTTTCAATGAGTCGGATGGCGCCAGTTGTTCGCGAACCTGATTCACCATTGAAGGAAGGTGCTGCGAGACAAGCCGCCATAGCGTGTCAGGGGTGTCGAATTCGAAATATAAACTATCATTTCGTCTTTCGTGTTTGTATGCGTTAAGCGCCTTGAGTTGTTCAGGGTCAAAATCTCTCGGAATGTCCGCGCTCGAAAAGTAGAGGGCAACTAATTTGCCGGATTTGCGGTACCGCTCAATTTCTTCAATCGTGCCCGATTCCGCTTGCCCGGTAGGTGTACCAAGCCGGTTACCAAAAATCGCGATTAAAAAATCACCTTCGTCTACTATCTGCTTATTAATGATGGCCTGAGGGCGTTCTCCGGATGAAGGGAATGCATGTGTTTCCCATCGCACTGGTTCCAGCATAATTCCAGTAGTACGGGAATTGGCAGCATTCCATATATGGATAACCTTTGTGACTATCTCCCGCTCTTCGCTCACGTCCGAGGGAGATGCAATGAGAATGCTGAGGACTATGGCTTGACGACCTGGTTTGTCGATAATCTTGCTGGAACCTGGCGCGGACTGCGGAGTCTCCTCCAATGGTCTCTTTGGTTGCTGACTTTCATACATTTGGATTGTTAACCGTCGTTGTAAGCCTTCCTTTGTCTCGCGCCGACTGTTTAGCATCCGCGTGACCATTTCTGATAGGAGCGAACTTAACTCCTCCCGCCTTGCCGCCCACGCCTGCGAAGATGCGACTGATTGCGCTTCATTCTGCGTGCTCGCAACTAGCCCGATGGAGGCGTTTTCCATGTGCTGATCCGCTTCGGCGGCTATTTCTTCGATGACTTTGAGGGAGAGGGGCTGCCCATCCCACGAATATGCCCTCAATAAGCATTCCGCTCGTACATTACCGATCTGAGAGACATGCTTTACATAGGGCTGTATGTAATTCAAAAACCCCACCTGTGTGTAGATATCATGAGCATGAATTAGGCCACGACGCAGATTCTCGCGTTCGGACTCCCGCTGCGCTATGAGAGAACGCAAACGTTCTCCCCAAAGGTTTTGAAGATAGTGTTGTGCGTTGGTGCTCAAAGGCATGCAGCGATTTTACGGTACACAGAGACCATACCCAAGGGCCTTCTGGCGGTCCGGCCCGCCCGGACCCCGGACCTGGACACCTCGGATTCAATCCTTGTTCTGATCATTTCTTTAAAGAGAATGGAGAACAAAATGGCGGAAGCGTGTCGGAGTCGAACCGACAAGAGACGAGGGAACTCGCCCCTCACCGGTTTTGAAGAACACAAGAATGTTCAGAGCTATTTAGAAAACTCCTGATTCTATTTGATTCTTCAACCAGTTATCAACTTGGAGTTGTGACCTACCCTGAACCACATTGTCTCGTCTCGAAAGGAACGGAATCGGCCAGAAATCGTAGAATTGACTGTGATGAAATTGTGATACTTCTTCGTTCGAACAGTTCAAATTGCTTTGTAATTCACCGTTGGCTTCCACGTCCACAGCACGCAGCTTATTTGAAGATTAAGTGTTGTGGTAATCGCAATGACAAGTTCTCTAAAACTAGGTTATTGCTGTGTAGAGGCGCCCCGTTGCTTCTTTGCCATTTTTGCGTGTCTTGCCCTGATTATCTGAACAAACTTATCAGAAACATTGTGATCCTTGTTTTCAGCGGCATGGAGAATTAGAATCTCCCGCAACTTGTCTGCAGCATCCAGTGGTAACAAGACCGCGAGCAGAAAATAAACACCGCGAAATCTTGGGTCATCAATGTAAGCCGAGACTTGTTCCTTCCCAGGTCCTAGAAAATACTGCGCAATGAAGAATTCCCAAATTTTTTCATGGCGAAAATACCAGAGAGTAGTTTTGGCGATGGAATTCTCGCGGCGCAACACCATCTTTCGCTGCTCCATGATTCCCAATTCTTGAGCAAAAGACTCCCCGTCCAACAGAGACGGCTCGGCCAACCTTATCTTATACGCATGCTCAGCGAATCTCTCTAATGGAAAGTCCCTTTGATGGACCCTCTTAAATTCGCTAGCCATTACTCTATACTGCTGTTCCTGCAGTCTCATCAGGTTCAAATGCTCTTCCCCTAAAGCCAACAGCTCACTAACAGTCGTCAAGTCCATAGGGTTTGACAACACACGCCGTATGCTCGCGAGTTCTTCCGGATCTTGGTCTTCTCGCAATATACCTGCTATGAAACGCTCGCACCTAGTCTGATATTCAGCCACGTCGTTTCGAGAAACAAGAAACTTTGCAATCTTATCCTTCGCCAAAGGTTCGAGTCTAAGAACCCGAGCAGTGGCCGGCGGCCTCCACTCGAGCGGCTGAGTAGCTACCAAAATCCCAGCCTTTGTGTATTTTCGAACGAATTCAGCAATGTTGGCTCGCGTTTCGACTGAGGCCTCATTAAGGCCATCAATTATTACGGCCAGCCCGCCAGCCCAGATGATGCTTCGTAAAAACTTCGAGTCTGAAGCCACGCCCTCAAGTCTGCTCTGGATCGCTTCTAGGACTCCGCTCGCACAATTGTCCGCCGCTAAAAAAACCACGGTGCGCCGGGACGATTTCACGATTTCACGAAGAAACATGGTCTTTCCCAAGCCGGATTCTCCCTCCAAGACAATCTGGCCACAAATATCGGGAATAGCCTCCTTGATCAAGGCTTTTCTGTCTGTGAGCACATCAGTCACTTCTAGTTCGGTAAAGAAACGCTCAGAAGCCACAGATTGGGCAAACGCTTCCGCTGTCAACGATTGCTTGAAGGGAGCGAACAATCGGTTTCTCAGAAATGGAACCCAAGTTAGAGCGAAGTTTATATAACCGAAGCCGGCGAACCTCCGAATCCATGGATTCCAAAAAAAGAATGCCTGCATCTGCGGCAACCGAGGATAGAGAAATATCAATACGATCCAAAATGCCGCATGCAACAGCCAGACTCGCTGGAGCCACTGCAGCCAATCGTACAACCCTATCGAAAAAGCAACGTTACGGACCGCTGCGGCATTGGGGGATCCAACGGATTCCAGAATTTTAGCGTGTAATAGAAGAATTGTGAGGTCCTGAATTGTCCATTCTTTTTTTCCTTCTTCCGCGACTCGCGCAATCTGTTCTTGGAGGTCATGGCGACATTCTGGGGTGCTCTCTGTAGAGTTCCAAATCTGTCGAAACACATCAAGAGTGTCCCGAAGCTCTCGGTGTGAACTTTTCTTCGGCTGGTTCTCGCGTTCGAGAACCAACCAGTGAAGCAAAAGCTCCGTTCTGTGATCACCGCCAGTCAGATAGTGTGATGTAAAACGACCCTGAACAATTCGCCTACGCTCTTTGTACACAGTTTCAAGAAGTTTGGGAGTCTTTTTCCATTCTAGAGGGCCAAGTCTAGTCAACGCTTCCGCAGCCGCGCCCCTTACGACAGGACTTGGGTCATCAAGCGAATCGACCAAAACATCAACTTGGTTCTGTGCTGCCATGGTACCTAGTGCTTTTGCAGCCGCGCCACGTGCCGATTCACGCAGCAACTCGTCGCCTATTGAATCTTTCTTGCGGTCCTTCACCCCACACACATTTGTAACTTTGAGTAATCCAACCAACTTGTCCGCCTGCTCCCGCGCTCCTAGCCTCCCCAGTGCTTCCGCCGCCACCATACACACCGTTCCATCCGAATCCTCAAGCAAATCGGCTAGCTTGTTAGCCTGCTCTCGCGCTCCTAGCCTCCCCAGTGCTTCCGCCGCCGCCGCGCGGACGTCTCCATCTGAATCATTGAGCAACTCCGCCAACCTATTAGCCTGCTCCCGCGCTCCTAGCCTCCCCAGTGCTTCCGCCGCACCGCTACGCGTGAACCCAGAGCGATCCTTCAACAATTTGACTACTTTGGCCGTCTGCTCCTCCGCTCCCATTCTTCCCAGCGCTCTGGCGGCCGCCGAACGCGTTAATAGATCTGAATTCCTGAGCAATTCAACCAACTTCCCTGCCTGGTCCCGCGCTCTCATCAGACCCAACGCCTCCGCCGCCTTCGAGCGCACGTACCAATCTGGATCCTGGAGCAATGCCACTAAACCCCCCGCTTGGTCTCGCGCTCCCATCCTCCCGAGTGCTTCCGCTGCCCCCGCACGCACGTCCCGACGGGAATGCTTGAGCAGCGCGGCCAAGTTTGCAACCTGGTTCGGCGTCCCTATCAGACCCAGCGCTTCCGCCGCCTTGGCGCGCACGTACCCATCTGAATCTTCGAGCAAGCTGACCAAGTTTCCCGCCTGGTCCCGCACTCCCATTTTCCCAAGCGCTTCTGCCGCCGCTCCGCGTACATCCCCACTGGAATCCTTGAGCAATGCAACCAAATGCCCCGCCTGGTCCTGCGCTCCCATTACACCCAACGCCTCTGCTGCCTTGGCTCGCACGTATCCATCTGAATCTTGAAGCAAGCTGACCAAGTCTCCAGCCTGGTCCCGCGCTCCCATCCTCCCGAGTGCTTCTGCCGCCACCCCACGATCGTATCCATCCGAATGCTTAAGCCACTCCAATAACTTGTCTGCCTGGTTCCGCGCTCCCATCACGCCCAAAGCCTCCACCGCCGCCTGCCGGGTAAAGGAGTCCGAATCCCCCATCATTCCTGCGATGGAAGGAACTAAGTCGAGTTGCGGGAAGTTCACAAAGGACGATAATTCTCGTAACGCACACTGTCTAACCTGTGGAATTGGGTCGTTCAAGGCCGCTACAATACCCCTCACCTGCCAATCTTCGGGGCTTCCCCCAGACCCCGTGCTTGAAGGGTCCCCACAAAAGTCAGCCTCTTGCATCGCCTTCACTTGCCAATCTTCGGGTTGGTCAACTAATCGGGGTATGCTTTGTCCGCACAATTGCACGCCTAGAAGAAGCACCGCAAAGGATCGCTGTAGCATCTTAAGCATCTACTTTCTCATCTCTTAAACACTTGATTGTCAGCTATCCTCTCGAAGATCGCGATTCTTCTTGAGCAAAGCTGAAGCCTGATTGTCCTTGCCAAGCCGATATACAGCCCGACTCCAAGAATGGTAAACGGCAGACTTAGTCGAATCGTCACTCTCCATCTGGTCTGCCTTTATCAAAATCGTTCTGCTGGCCGAACGTAAAGACCAATAGGAATCTGCTCATAACCCTTCTCCACACAGTTGTGAGTCTACAAATGGCGAAAATCATAGCACCTCGTCGGCGCTCACCGTCAAATTTTTCCTGGGCATGTTTTTGACCATGTTCGTAATCGATCTAGATCTTCCTCGCGGGTAATACTGTCCAAGCCGGCGAGTCTAACTCGCGCGCCACTGTCCACGACGAAGAGGGCCTGCACAGGGATACGTTCCGAAAACATCTTTTGCAGCAAATCAGAGGCTTCAGATATGGAAATCACATTCTTTTTCACAACGTTAGATTAGCATCCAGCCAGACTCTGGATAGCCACTCAGCTTTCTCCCACGGCATTCCGGCCGATGCCGATTCAGGAATGCCCGGTAACGTAACCAGTCTAGGCAGAGAAGTAAACGCAAATTCTTGCTACTGAATCGCACCGTCTTTCTTCGGAAGTAGTTGGCTCAACTCCCACACAACGTCCTTTGCAGTCGCCTCCGGTTTCAGCCGGAGAGTGACGATGCGCATCTGCACTCCCTCCAAGTCAGGCTCCTCGACGTCCGGACCGATAAAGATTGCGTCAATATCCTCGGTTTCGCACAGGTGTAGGATTTCGGAAACCTCCAAAGCAGCAAACACCCGGTATCCGGCCAGAATGAGGTCATCCTCCAGATCGGAGGGTGCGCGGGTGGTGAGATACACAACCGAGGTCACAATGCTACTCAATCAACCTCTGTTGGCTTTTATCCTGGCCTTTGCCACCCGGTTTTTTGCCGACTAACCGATTCCTCAGTTTGGAAATCAGCGTATTGAATACTCGCTTGTCATTGGCAAAGCCAGAATCGCGTAACTTCGTTTCCAACTCCTGAAAGAGCAATTCGTGTTTCGCCAATGCAATTTCAGCCTCGGACGGCTTTGCTGGTTCCCGTCGCGGAGGCAGCGGCGTATCTACTAATCCATGTTCTCGTATCAGCTTTGCTTTGTGACCCCGCAACTGACTTACGATTTCTGGATAGTCATCTTTTGACTGGAAAGCCTTCGCCCGATTGGTTCGGATGAGCTGCCAGATGCCAGCGTACTGCGTCTTGTCTTTTTCCTCTTCGAGGGGTGATGGCGATTGCGAGGCTGAGTTCAGCGATCGCGAACACTTCGCGAGTGATTGGGCTGCCTTGATGCGGGCTGCGCGCAACGTGATGCTCTTCAATCTGTCTTGCGCCTTTGCGGGTCCATTCGTTCTTCTCCTGCCCGGCGATTCCGGGCTATCTGGAGACGACTCTAGAGGAGTTGGGAGGAAAGAGTCGAGGGAGAAATCCGCGTCAATCTGTTCTTGGTGCTATATTTTGTGGTTCTAAGATAAATGGAGGCGGCTAGATGAATAGAGCATTGGTGATAGCGGCGTCCGTCTTTTCATTCTTTCTTGCGATTGCATTTTACACGCCACTCAAGGATTTTCTGTATGTTCACACTTGGCTTCTGAGCAGTTTGGCAGCCGCGCCGGGTCTTATTATCCCCGCTCTGGAATTGCGCCACTCGCATGAAGCGAACAAGCTTCGGGAAGAAGCCAATAGGCAGCGCGAGAATGCGAATATTCTCCTGGAAGAAGCAAATAAGCATGAGCGAGAGGCCAACAAGTTTAGAGAAGAAGCCAATGCCCAAAGGGCTCGTGCAAATGAAGCTCTGGGCCAGATAGCCGTCAATGTGAAGGCGCCGCTTTCCAAAGCGGAAAGGAACGCAGAAAAGTTGCGGAAGAACCTGCGTACCAAGGCACAGGTGGTGAATGCCGACGATAGTAGTTGGGGAAGTCCGGCAGAAATCGTTGAGGTCAAAGACGAAGTTGTGACGCTATTCACTCCTGCCGGATTTTCTTCGTCTAGCGCGTTTGCGGTTTACGTGCATTGTGACAATCTAGAAATCTTCGAACGCACAGGAGGGGCACTGGCCCTTAAGATTTTGAGGCGCGCTGGTGACCAGCAGCTTGGTCAGATAAGGAGTTGGGAGGAACGTGAACAGCCTGCCGCCGCTCCGTTGATTTCCAAAGGGCCAAACGTATTCCATGTCGTGTACACGAAACGAGGTTCATCCGAGCAGAGAAGGTTGGATATTTTCGAATCGGCTGATGGGCAGAACTCCTACATGCTGGTACTTCCAACAGGTGACATTCTGTACGGAGACAATGTCGAAATATCGCGGCATTTTAGTGTGGCTCAACTTGAACTCGAGGTGCAAGGTTTTACGCATAACAGCTCCGGTTCCGGAAATAATAAGTATCCACTTTTTGTGAAAACAAGGACATAGGCTTCATGCAAAGAGCGCTGATTGCATTGGTGGTTTCTAGCGCGTTTGTTTTTGCTCACGGTCAGACCACGCCCAAGGGCAACCTGGAATCTGTCAAAGAACTCGACCGGTCCGCCGGTGGTCGAGCATTCGATGCGGAGTGCCGAGAAGAAATCAATCACGTCAACAATCACCTGCACCAAATCTTCACGTTCTTACTCATCTGTGGAAAGGCCCTGAAGGACAGCACGATGCAAACGGCCTTTATGGATCATGTTCTCGTCACGGCACCGCACGTCTGGACGAACATCATTCTCGCGTTGGATCAGTACCTGATCACATTCCATTGCCACGACGGCGTATGTCCGAATCCGATGGCCGCAAGGGGCATCGCGCTGCAAAGAACATCACCCGAAGATGAGTTACTCATGCGCTTCTACCTGTTGTTCGGACAGGCCATCGAGGTGACGCGAGTTGCCAGTCTTCCGTACTGGGAGTATTTGAGTGCTGCAAAGCTCTGGAACGTCGAAGTGCATTGCGCCGTTTCGGACCCGGATCAGCCACCCCCATTGTTGGCCAACATCACGATGGGCTAGACGTGATGATTCCGAGAACGGATTCCACTTTATAAAAAAGTGACCCGCGCCTCATTGGGAAAGCTTTTGACGCGGCGCTTTTTTCCGTTAGTTTTGTTCTCCGCGACCGCCAGCTTCCCGCCAATTTCGAGCTGCAAAAGGACCTCGCCCATGTGTTTGCGCAAGTACGCGGTGTCATCGTGCACGAACGTCTCCACACGCTCAACGATGACCTCGCCCTTTCCACAGAACGATGCGCTCAGTGCTTCTAAGAGTGGTGCAAACGACGGCTCATTAAAAAGGAGCGATTGGTTCGGGTCCGTAGCGTCGGAGAACGTGAAGTCCCCCATCGGGTCCACCTTCCACATTGCCTCCTTCATCTTCAGGTGCCCCAGGGGATTGTTGGACGCGAAGAACAGGTAGTACACGACGCGGTTGTCACGGTCGCGCATCTCAAAGTACCGAACGAATCGGGCCACTTTCTGAAGTTGTCGGTGGTATAAGCTTTTAAGGGCATCCGCGCGGTCCCCAATACCGAACGCGATCTTTACTGCCTCTTCAGTCCCGAACGTTTCCGTAATGTGACCGCGAATCGTATCATCCGGGTGGGTCAACCAGCGGTTGATCGAGTCCACCATGAAGGTAACGAGCACCTCGCACTTGTTTTGCTGCAGAAGGCGTTTCACGATCGTATACGGGATTCCCGCGAACCCGAATGGATCGATGAGGGAGAACGTGGGAGCGATCCGTCCTTTGTCTCCGTCCAGGTCGTCGAGGATCGTTGTAAGGTTCTCCGCGAACGTCCCTTGCTCCGGGTGTACCTTGAAGTGCGGCGGGAGTTCGAGCTTCGCGATGCGGCTTTTGAGATGCGCGACACGGTCCGCTCGCTCTTCGATGAACACGAACACAATCTCACCACCCAACTGAGCGCGGTGCGTACGCCGCCTCGAGCGCAATGATGGGAGAGCCAGGCTCCCCTCCCGAGTACTCGCCGGGGCCGGCAAACCCGTCGATATACACGATCCGACTGTTGTGCCTCCCGAGGATGGGAAGCCACGCGTCCAGGTACTTGCGAAGAATTTGGTGCTTCGCGCTCGTGTGAGGCTCAATTGGCCAAATGGTATCCTCGGGGACTGCCACGCAAATCATTAAAACAAATACAATGATTCTTGGACAAGTTCTTGATTTATCGTCCAAAATAAGGACGAAATGGAGCGCCATGGCCACGAACTCCCCAATCGAATGGACCGACGCGACGTGGAACCCGGTGACGGGTTGCGACAAGATTAGCCCAGGCTGTAAGCATTGCTACGCGGAGCGACTCGCGCACCGCTTGCAGGCCATGGGAAACAAGAACTACCGCAACGGGTTCGAACTGACACTCCAGCCCCACATGCTGCAGCACCCGGTCTCGTGGAAGTCCCCGAAGCGGATCTTCGTGAACAGCATGAGCGACCTTTTCCACGACGAGGTCCCAGTGGAGTACATTAGGCGTGTGTTCCGCGTCATGAACCAAGCGGACTGGCACCATTATCAGATCCTCACGAAGCGGGCGGAACGCTTGGAAGAGTTGAGCGCGTTCCTCGATTGGTCCTCCCATATCTGGATGGGCGTGAGCGTCGAAGGCAAGAAGTACCTGCCCCGCATCGACCACCTGCGACGAACAAAAGCGCACGTGAAGTTCCTCTCGATCGAGCCACTCCTGGAACCACTGGGCAAGATCGACCTACGTGGGATGGATTGGGTCATCGTTGGCGGGGAGTCAGGCCCGGGCGCAAGGACAATGGAATCGTCCTGGGTGACGGACGTCCGTGACCAATGCTTGCGGGCGAACGTCGCGTTCTTTTTCAAGCAATGGGGTGGCGTCCAGAAGAGCAAGACGGGACGGACCCTCGACGGCCGGACGTGGGATGAAATGCCAGCAACAACTCAGTTAGTCGCGTTGTCAGCCAGTTAACGGGCATTCACCGCAGCGGGTACAATGCGCAGATATGGTGACCGATCCATTGTTGCGCATCCCGCACCTGTACCACTTCACAGACATGACAAACATGCCGCGGATCAAGCGTTTGGATGGGCTGTATTCGACGGCTAAACTGAGAGAGATGGGCGAAGAGTTTTGCGCAGGCGGCGATGAGGCGAGCTTGTCATTGGACACCTGTTGTGGCATGGATCAGTTCGTACATCTGTGCTTTGATGTGCGGCATCCGATGGCGGGTCGTGTGAAGGAGCGCAAGCCTGACGCGAACCTTTACTACCTCAAGATCGACAGGGCTATCCTGTACCAGCCAGACATTCTATTCGCGAACGGCGTCGGCTACGCCAACGGCGTGACCACACTCCCTGTAGCGGATGCCGCTGCGCAGGACAAGATTGATTTTCAGGTTTTGTACACGTACATGCCCTGGGCAGACCCGCAAGTCCAAGCACGACGGCACGCAGCCGAAATGTGCGAAGTGCTCGTCCCGGACTACGTGGCCATGAAATTCATCAGGAACTTTCCGAATGGCTGAGCGTCCTGTCTTCATCCCGGCACCAGAGAGCGACGAGCTCGTGCGCGAGGTGTTCCTCATGCTGACGTGGCATCCGGGCTTTGCGCCATCACAGAAGGAAAAGAACATCGAGGCGTTGCACGATGCGGCCTCGCGTCGCGGCATCGCTCCACTATTGGAGATTTCCAGCAAGTCGAAGAGCGAGCGTGGACGGCACATGAGCGCGTTCCACATGACCGTCCCCACAAAAGAGTACGGCCGGATCAAGTTAGAACTGGCGTTCCAGGGTAGCAAGGTGTTCGAGCACGGCGGACCATACACGGACCTGTACCGCAAGAGCGAGAAAGAGATCGGGCAGGCAAAGCGTGATCCGCGATTGCAGGACTCCGGCCGCCTCGTGGGGTTCCGCTTCGAGGACATCGAGTTCCCCCTCGAACCAAAGACTGCTTTCTACGACTGGCTCTACTGTTCCTTCCTCTGGGAGTACCGCGAGTGGGCGACGAAGCTGTACGCGTACGCGGGATTCACGGACGTCGAGTTCAACCCGCACCGCAGCATCAACTGTCAAGCCCGCAGCGCAGCACTCTTCCTCTCCCTCATGAAACGTGGCGACCTAGACACCGCACTGCAATCCCCGACCATGTGGGTTCAGACGCTCTTGCACTCGCGCTACCGCCCACAACTCCGGACCGACGACTTCGCAACTAAAGGATTGTTCTCAACACAGCAATAGGCACAAAGCCCGGGATGTTCCGCAGATGTCCCCGCACTCTCGCACTTTTCGGTTCGAGCCCATCGCCGCTTAAACGAGACATGAACAAGTTCTTGTGGCGCATTGTCGTCTCCGCTGACGCGGATTACTCCCGATAAGTCGGCTTGTGGGAAGTAATCTTCATTTCGACATGGTGGGCCACTCGGAAGTAATTCCACTTCTCGGTGATCCTCAGAAACCGGACTACTGAAACCCGTGCCGGAGAAAAACTAGGCTGTATAGCGCGTGCAATGCTCTCTTAAGGCGGATTTTCCTTAGCCAACTCGCGGAACTAGCCCGGAAAGCGGACTATTCGCACATATTCAGAGAAAGGTTGGGTTCGCTGCAGACTGTCTGGCGGGGGAACAGTCAATTCGAACCCTCACTCTAGTTTTGGATTAGACTTCGGGAGTTCGCCCTGTTCAATCTACACAAGAGCGTTTCTCATTACCAATTCTGATCAGAAGCTGTCGTCGTCCCCATTTCGGCTACAATTGGCACCATGCGAAGCATTCACTACTTTCCTCGGTACTCGCAGCGGGAAAACACCGTTACAAACAACGCTCTTCTTCTCTTGCTACGACTCATGGAAGCGAGTCGAACGAAGTTCGAGGAATTTATCACGCGTTTGGCCGGCGATGCAGATTTGGAATTCTCACCTCAATGGTTACGCATAGGCCAGCAGCAGAGTACCCGCGGAAGTGTAGTCGACGGGTTTATCGCTCAAGATAGCTTCAAGATCGCAGTAGAGACGAAGCTTACACCGCAGTTCGCTATCGGCCAACTTGAGCGACATCTGGAGATATTCTCTCGAGAAGATCACCGTCTACTCTTGCTCTTGGCTCCGACGCTACCTATTGGTACAGATGAATTGATGACATTTCGCGGCCGCGCGCAGCAGAAGCGCGTGAGCGTCCTAATCACAACATTCGAACGCATTATCGAAGTGATGCGTGTAGTACTCTCGCCGAATGACGAGGAAATGAACGCCCTCCTAGACGATTTCGAAGCTTTCTGCGATGAATCGGAGTACCGGCTGCTCCCGAACGACCGGTTCATGATGTTCACGCCTCCATGCGGCCCCTCCCATCCTGACAATGAGCGGTTGCAGTTGTACTATTGCCCATCGGAGCGCCCATTTAGGCGGGCGCAATACCTAGGCATCTATGCCAATAAAACAGTACGCAATATTGGCAAAATATCCAAGGTCGCAGATTGCGAGATTGATCTCGCCGTTTCGGAAGTAAGGATTCTGAATGACGTGTTGCTCACGGGTGCTGAGAAGGCTCGGGTGATAGAAGCGGCAAGGCTCGCGCCGACGCACGAGTGGGACATAACGACCGGACACCGGTTCTATCTCTGTGACGAGTGGCAAACCACGAACTACCGCAAAGCAAGCCCAGGAGGTATACCGGGAGCACGGATGCTCGATCTTCGCAAACCGTTCCCGCAGGGATTGCCAGCAACCCTATCCGAGATCGCCCACGGTCTCTTGGAAGTATTCTGGACTTAGAACGCATCGACTAACACCAAAGTAGGGATTGGAAATATGGGCAACAAGTGGTGGAAAACTGGAAGCGTTCCGTCTGTCCTCGGCTTTTACTAGTTATGAAACAAATCGCCTGAATGTCAGTGCGCTACATTTAAATGGTGTTATCCTTGCTGGCGAATCAGCGAGGGGCAACCAATGCCAACTAACAAGAGCGGAAGTCGGTCCAAGAAGGGAAAGAAAGAACCGACACCTACGAAAACGGCGTTGAGGATTGCGCGAGCGCAACTTCCCGTTGCACATGCCGGGCTGGTGTTCAACCATAAACACCAAGTCTTTATTGCAAAGCTGAAGAGGGGGGAGGTTTGGGCACTCAACCAATTGACCCAAGCGGCAAAGGCTGCGGTGACGCCGCTCTTTGAGATGTGGCCACCGAATCCGCCAACACAAACAAGCCCAGGAAAGACTCTGGTCCAGCACACAACAGACCTGATGCAGCTGCTTGCGACGGAGTGGACCAGCTTACCGTGTTATTTGGACACGCTCTATTTGCCACCGGGCGGTGTGCCTTCGCCACAGTCTGCACAGACGATATTCGCTATTGCCCGCGCTGCACAAGTCAACGCCGTCCCTGTAACCTCGCCATTTTTCGCGCAGCCCTATCAGCAGGCGATTAGAAGCGTCATTACCACTGATGGGCGCGGAGTCATGTTTCGGATACCCGCCAACTTCTTCAACAATCCTCAAAATTTCCCTGCGATAGACAATTTGGCAACGGTCTTGGGCGTCGCACGCGATCAGGTCGACATTCTCATTGATCTTCAATATCGGCCGGACCTGCTATCTGTGCAGCAAGTTGGCGAGTTTTGCGTGAACGGCTTACCTCTTGTGAACGAGTGGCGGACGGTCACACTGGCGTCGGGGTCCTTTCCCGAGTCAGTTTCGAATCAACCAACTGGCCAATGGATTCCCTTCGATAGGAACGATTGGCTAGGGTGGAATAACGTTCTTCAGCAGAGGACCGCATCGCAATTGAGACTGCCGTCCTACGGCGATTATGGCATCAGATGCGGTGGTGAACCTCAGGTGATTCCCAATACACCAGCGCCGAATCTTCGCTACGCCGGGGAAACAATCATATGGGTCAGACGGGGCGACAAATCAAACGGTTCCATGCGCGCGATTTGTGGCGACCTCATTGCGCAGCAATTTTACAGCGGCGCACAATTCAGTGTCGGAGACGCGGAGATTGCAGCGAAAGCAGCCACGACAAGTCTGGCGAATGGTTCGCCTGAACAGTGGATTCAGTGGTGCACGAATCATCATCTGGAACTGACAGCTTCGCAAATCCAGAACCTCCCCTAGCTTTGATGGCTTGGCGGACTTCGTTGGTGAGTTCCGTGATCGGCACATGGGCGGCAACGGCGTTCCAGACATCATCGGCTGTGTATCTCGAAGTTACTCCTCGGTGTCCAAATCTGCGCAGGACCGCAAGCGCTTCTGTCTTCCATAGCATTCTTGCTACGGCGAAGGGATTTTGATTTGGATTGGGCTTAGCGGTCCTCAGCTCATGAATTAAAACACCGCCATCCCTGAACTCCGCTCTTTGCAGTCCCCACCATTTTGGTATCGCCGTACGCGCACGTTCCAACAAGCGACGGCCGCATATCAGGGTCACATATTCAAATATACCCTGATAGGCGTCGATTTGCGACGGCAACCGGTCGAGGCTGTCGCTGTCACTTTTAATCTCGTAGGCATGCAGAAAACCATTGATGACTGCAACATCGGCCCTCGCAGTCTTGCATCCAAACTCTTCGACGATAAGGTCGTGACTGCTGTCGCCGTACTTCACTTCCAGATTCGCCAAAAGCGCTTTTCGAATATCGACGTCGCGCGTCACGGGCTTCGACCTGGGCGCTTTTGTTTTGCCAATCACATTTGAATTGTATGATGTTTTCCTTGGGTCTGTCTTCAGACTTATGCCCTACGTGCCTTTTGATCAAATGCGGGGTTGATGAGGTAAGGGGCCACCCGGAAGTAATTCCACTTCTCGGTGATCCTCAGAAACCGGACTACTGAAACCCGTGCCGGAGAAAAACTAGGCTGTATAGCGCGTGCAATGCTCTCTTAAGGCGGGTTTTCCTCAGCCAACTCGCGGAACTAGCCCGAAAGCGGATTATTCGCACGTATTTAGAGAAAGGTTGGGTTCGCAGCAGACTGTCTGGCGGGGGAACAGTCAATTCGAACCCTCACTCTAGTTTTGGATTGGGCTTTTCGATTCGTTTTACACAAGCACGTTTGGTGAAGCTTCCTCGAAGCCGACTTCTGGCCCTAAATAGCCCATCTGGCGCGTGCTGGCGTTCTTGGCGCGCGCCAGGTGGCACCTTCGTGACTGCGCGAA
>Ga0210384_10000393_pt1 | contig 67050 bp, 58 predicted proteins | sample IncBWH2MmetaG_FD_160574 | JGI IMG/M metagenome (GOLD analysis project Ga0210384, IMG submission 160574) | Forest soil microbial communities from Barre Woods Harvard Forest LTER site, Petersham, Massachusetts, United States - Inc-BW-H-2-M | ecosystem: Environmental > Terrestrial > Soil >... | reverse complement strand
GCGATCCGGAAGTGATGAAGCGGCGGCTGCGCGAAGGCGTGGAATTCTTCAAGTTCCTGCACGAACGCAAGGCGACGGCGCGCGAAATGGCCCAGTCCGCGGCGGCGCCCGCTTCGAGCGCCGGGGATTGAACTGGATTTCAGTGGCGCGGGCTTTAGCCTGTGGGGGTTGGTTGATGTACGATTGATCGCGGCGCAACAAAACCCCGCAAGCTGAAGCATGCGCCACGAGATCTTCTCTCTGCGATGACCGCTCCAAAATCTCACTACACCAAAACTTACGTGCTGCTGTTCCTGCTCGTCCTGCTGGGGTCGGTGGGGAATACGATTCTGAGCAAGGGAATGAAGGACGCGGGGGACCTGGATATCTCGCACTTTACGACGCTGGTGGCAGGCGCTACGCGGGTCCTGACCAGCGGAACGATTTGGATCGGAATCGCCATGATGCTGGGATTCATGGTGTGCCACATGCTCGTGCTCTCCTGGGCCGACTACAGTTTCGTCATGCCGTTTTCCGCGATTGCCTACGCGCTGGTGCCGCTGTTCGCGTACCTATTTTTGCACGAACAGGTTTCCACGGCGCGCTGGATCGGAATCGTTTTGATTGTTCTTGGTGTCGCGCTGATCAACCGCACGCCGCATCGCACGACTCCGCAAGGAACTCCCAACTGACATGCGCACGGCGTCCATCCTCATAATTGTAGTGGTGACGGGCACGGGCGGAGAAATTTGCCTGACGCATGCGATGAAGCTGCTGGGCGAGGTGCACGATTTCCATCCGCGCGCGATTATTTCATTTGTGCTGCGCGCGCTGCGCGTCGGCTGGCTTTGGATCGGCGTGCTTTTTATGACGGCGTCGTTCTTCTCGTTCTTGGCGATGCTGTCGTGGTTCCCGGTCAGTTTTGTGATTCCTGCCACATCGCTGGCATACGTCGCAGGGGCGTTTGGCGCGAAACTATTTTTGGGCGAGCAGCTGAATGCCACGCGCTGGGCGGGAATTTTCTTGATTTGCCTTGGCGTTGGCATGGCTTGGGGGGACAATCCGCCCGCATCCCTGCGTTACCTTTCCACGATCACGATTGTCAAGTGGACGATTCTGGCGCTGGCGCTGGGCCCGCTGTTTTATTACCTCGTCGGAATTTATTCCGCGTGGCGGTTCTTTCGTGTGGCGCATCGCGGGGTGCCGCAGTCTCCGCCCGCGAACGATGAGGCTTTCCCGATCAGCGTGCTAAAGCCAGCCCGTGGGCTGGATCGCGATGCGTACGAGAATTTCGCCAGTTTTTGCCTCCAGGATTATCCGGAATTTGAACTTCTGTTTGCCGTGAACGATGCCCAGGATCCCGCCGTGCCGGTCGTGCAAAAATTGATCGCGGATTTTCCCGGGCGGTCCATTCGCCTGATTGTGATCGCGGAGCGGCTGGGCCCGAACACCAAGGTTTCCAATCTTTGCCGGCTGGTGCGCGAGGCGCGGCACGGTCTTCTGGTTATTACCGATAGCGATGTGCGAGTCGAGCCAGGATATTTGCGAAGCGTTGCGGCGATGTTCCGCGATGCGGGGGTCGGCGGGGTGACGGCGCTGTATCGCGGGCGCGACAATTTGCAGTGGGTCGCGGCCATGGATTGTGTGGGTTCGTCTGCGGCGTTTTGCGGCGCAGCGCTCGTCGCGCGCGAACTCGAAGGGCTGAAATTCATGATGGGTTCCACCATGGCCACTACGAAAGAGCGGCTTACCGAGATTGGCGGCTTTGAGGCCATGGTGGACCTGCACTCCGACGATTACGAGCTTGGCCGCCGCATTGCCGCCGGCGGCTACCGGATTGAGTTGCTGCCCGAACCGGTCTGGATGGCGTTTCCTTCGCAGACGCTGGGCGCGTACTTGCGGCACGAATTGCGCTGGGCCATCGGAATCCGCAACATACGCCCGGGTGGGCATTTCGGCATGCTGTTTACACACGGGCTTCCGTGGGCGATCGCCGCGGCGTGGGTTGCGCCATCTTCCGCAGCCGGCGCATTTTATCTTTCCGCCTATTTTGTGTTGCGATTTGCGATGGCCTGGGCCGTTGGCGTATGGGGATTGCGTGATCCAGTCCTGCGGCGCCGGATTTGGCTGTTGCCCGTGCGCGATTTACTCTCGTTTTTCGTCTGGCTGGCGAGCTTCGGGATGAACCGCATCGAGTGGCGCGGAAGCTCTTTCACGCTTGAAAAAGGACGGATGATTCCTGTCGCGCCGCGCGCCGGGCGCGGCTGAGGCTGAGCGAACGTGCCGGATTTACTTCCTCCTCCTTGTCCCGGGGCTTTTGCGTCGTCTTTTCGCAGACGACGTGTCAATGGCAGCCGCGGCCTTCAGCACCAGGAGAAAAGTCTGCGCGTCTTTGGTCAAGGGCCGGTGGCGCGGATGAATCACGTCGATGTTGCGCCGCAAGGGTTCCGCGTTGGTGATCCCGACAGCAACCAGAATCCCTTGTTGCAAGTCCTGCATGACCGCGATTTGAGGAAGGAAGGCCAGGCCCAGCTTGCGTTCCACCATGCGCCTGGCGGCTTCGATTCCTTCCACTTCAAGGACCACGTTTGGCAGCAGTCCCGCCCGACGAAATAACCCCTGGCTCAGCGTCCAGTCGCTCGATCCGCGGTCATAGAAAATCAGCGGAAACGATTCCGCTTCCTCCAGTGTAACTCGCCGCTTGCGTGCCGCCGAGTGCGCGGGATGCCCGACCAGAATCAGAGGGTCGTCGCGCAGCGTCAGGGTCTCGACTTCCGGATGATTGACCGATCGGACGATACCTATGTCCGCCTCGCCGTCCAAAACCATCTTGAGCACGTCCTGGGAATTTCCGGAGCGGAGACTCACGGCCGTTCCGGGATTGGCGGACTGGTACTCCTTCATGACGTCCGGCAAAAAATAAGTGCTGATGGAAAAGGCGCTGGCGATGCGCAATGCTCCCCCGGCGACCGGCAGGAGTTCATGCACGGCCTGCCGCGCCAGCGCTGCGTCGCGAAGCAATTGCTCGGCGTGAGGACGCAGAGTCTTCCCGGCGGGCGACAACTCCAGATGGGAGCGCACCCGTTCAAAGACCTGCACGCCGAGCGAATCCTCGAGCGCCTTGATGCGCGCGCTGACGGCCGGCTGGCTCACGCGCAGCGCGCCGGCGGCGCGGTGAAATCCGCCGTAGGAGATGACCGCCAGGAAAGTTTCGAGCTGGTTGAATTCCATAGGACTCCTAGTACTTTTCGGCAAAGCAACCGCAGCGTGCCCTGCGCAGCAGCAACAGTGTAACCGAACGCGATAATAAATATCTATCAATATGATTACGACAATCAGTTTGACTGATAACGACCTTCGAGACATACTTCCACAAGTGACGCAAGGAGTAAAAGCAAACCGCAGGGTCACGTCGTTCGGGTGGATCGGGTTCCTCGTAAGGAAGAAGCGTTTGGGTGCGGCGCTGTTCCCCGGCTGGTCTTCTCGCGGTGACGCGGAACGGCGCCCGGTGTGAATCGCAAAGACCTTCTCCCGGCCATCCCCCTTACAGATTTTGCAGGATCGAGGCGCACGGCAATTGCCGCGCCAGCGTAAAGCATTCTTATTCTCAAAATGGCCCTCATAGGAGCAAAAATGAATAACAAGGAACAAGCTGCGAATCTCGAACGAGAATGGCAGTCAAACCCTCGCTGGGAAGGCATCACCCGTCCTTATAGCGCCGAGGATGTGGTGCGTTTGCGGGGCTCCATTCAGATCGAGCACACGCTGGCCAAATTGGGCGCCGAGCGTCTGTGGAGTTTGCTGCAGAACGAAGACTACGTGGCCGCGCTGGGCGCCTTGACTGGGAACCAAGCGGTTCAGCAGGTCCGTGCGGGCTTGCAGGCGATTTACATCAGCGGCTGGCAAGCGGCGGCCGATGCCAACGACGCGGGGCAAATGTATCCCGACCAGAGCCTCTACCCGGCGAACAGTGTGCCGAACCTGGTGCGGCGCATCAATCAAGCGCTGATCCGCGCCGATCAAATTCATCACTCCGAAGGCAAGAATGGAATTCACTGGTTTGCCCCGATGTTCGCGGACGCCGAAGCGGGCTTCGGCGGAAACCTGAATGCCTTCGAACTGATGAAGGCGATGATCGAGGCGGGCGCGGCGGGCGTTCATTTTGAGGACCAGCTTTCCTCGGCCAAGAAATGCGGGCATCTGGGCGGCAAAGTGCTGGTGCCGACGATCGAGGCCGTGCAAAAGTTGATTGCCGCGCGGCTGGCTGCGGACACCTTGGGCGTGCCTACGTTGCTGATGGCGCGAACCGATGCCGACAGCGCCGGTCTGCTCACAAGCGACATCGATCCGCGCGATCAAGAATTCATTCTTTCCAGCGAGCGCACGCCGGAGGGTTTCTACCGCATTCGCAGCGGTGTGGAAGCCGCGATTACGCGCGGTCTTGCTTACGCCCCTTACGTGGATATGCTCTGGTGCGAGACTTCCAAACCCGATCTTGCCGAGGCGCGAGAATTCGCCGAAGGAATCCATGCCCGCTTTCCAGGGAAGATGCTGGCGTACAACTGTTCTCCGTCTTTCAATTGGAGGAAGAATCTTGACGACTCTACCATTGCCCGCTTTCAGAGCGAACTTGGCACGATGGGATACAAATTCCAGTTCGTCACGCTGGCAGGCTTCCACGCGCTGAACTTGTCCATGTTCGAATTGGCTAGCGGTTACAAGGAAAACGGCATGTCGGCGTATTGCCGGTTGCAGGAAAAAGAGTTTGCCAGCGAAGAGCTGGCCGGCTACGCCGCCGTGAAGCATCAGCGTTTCGTAGGCACAGGATACTTTGACGCCGTGCAGCAGGCCGTGGCCGGCGGAGCTTCATCCACTACTGCCCTGGAAGGTTCGACGGAGGCCGCGCAGTTCACGCGCCGATAGGAAACGCGGCAGCAGGTTCACAGGTCGCGTCGCTCAAAAGAATGGTCTCCCAGTAGGACGGGCTTCAGCATGTCGGTTTTGCGCCCCCGATAGACGCCTAAACCGGACAGGCTGAAGCCCGTCCCACGGGGATCGCGCGAGGCGTCAGGCTTTGTAGATCCACTTTGCGGAAACCGCACCCGCCAGCACCAGCGCGGATAAAATCAGCCAGTTGTAGCTCGTTCCGTACGTGGCCGTCGGAAAGTGGTTGCTGATCATCAGGAAAATCAGCGGGACGGTCATGTACGTGTTATGTATGGTGCGCCCTTTGGCCCGTTCCGCCAGCTTTGTGTCGATGGGCTTTCCCTCGCGAATGGAGATAAGCATCCGGCGTGTCGCGGGCAGGATGCCCATCCATACATTGGCAGCCATGATCGTGCCCAATAGCGCGCCGATGTGGATGTAGGCGGCGCGCCCGCTGATCAAGTGAGTGAGAGCGTAGGCCAGCGCGACGACGAGGAGATAGCAAATCGTCGCGGCCAGAAGCGGCGCACGTCCCAGCGGCGACATCCAGATCCACTCATACACGGAAAAACCAACGATCAGCGTGCCGAGGCCAATCGTGACTCCCATCCCCATGCCGATATTTGAAACGCTGTCATCCAGAAGCAGGCCGCCCGAATAATACAGCAAGCCCAGCAGAAGGAAGCCGGAAACCCAGGTGATCAGCGCTTCCCAGCGGAACCAGTAAAATTTCTCCGGCACTGACTTGGGCGAAACCTGCTTTTCGACCACGGAGAAACTGCCGCTGTGCACCAGCCACACTTGCGGGAGCCTTCCGGACTTTCGCGCGGCCTCCTCATCCAAGGCCATGCGCCCTTCCAGCTTGGTGAAGTAATACGTCTGCCCAATCCAGAAAATTCCGGCAAGCACGTGGATCCAGCGGATTATGAGATTGCACCATTCGCTTACGGCGGCAGGCATGGTGAGCGGCTCCCCTGAAAATGCGCGTGTCCGAAACTTCGCGAAACACCGGCAGACGATGGTACTGGCCGCGCCCCGCCATCTCAAGGAGAAAGTCTATTCCTTGGCCAGCTTCCGGGAATCCAACCGATTGAATAAGTGGATGGATTTCGACGGCGTTCGCGAATCTGCGGCGCAAAGAATCACTAGCGCCTGACCGAGGCAAGACGCGGCGCAACTTGTCTCGCAAAGGGAAGCGTCGTCCGGTTGACGGAATCAAATTTCCTGTCTAAAGTAAAGAAGCTGGGTCGTGAGGCCGGGAACAATTCCCGGCTCGCCACGGCCCATTTCTTGCGTCTCCCTCGGCTGGGAGGTCGTACAATCGGTAGTACATCAGCCTCTGGAAGTAATCCACACCCGCACCATGACTGATTCTTAAATGACTTATCTTAGGTTCCGTGAGGTGATTTGAGGTTCTTTTTGGTAGGATCAGTGCGAGTTCAGTGAGAGTGGCCGTTATGTCTCACACGATGTTCTGGATCGTCGGGTTGCTTCTCAGCGCAATGATTCTCAAACGCACGCCACGATGGGATGGCACAGTAGTTACCGCGGAGTGGTGGGGCATTATCTGGGGAAATTTGCGTCTGCTGTGGATTGCCGCATTGCTCTATGTGGTGTTCAGACTAGTGCGCAGTATTTTATAAACAGGTCCACAGTCGGACGGCTCAACATGACTCCTCAGGGAGTCACGGAAGAAAAGGCCCGCCAACAATGTCGTCCGGAATACCAACCGCGTCAAAATCCTGCTCACATTTCACGCAGCGAACGGTCTTTGGATTCGCTTGCGCAAAGCTAGCGTGGTGGGCCCGAACTTGAACATTTTGCTCCCGATTGCAGTGCGTACAGGTAATAAGCACAACGTGAAAAGGCACTCCAGGTGTGGCCATCGTCAGTTCCTCCTACCGCGAGCCAGCCATTGACCGACGGTCAGGCAGTTCACTGCCGGTTCCTTGATTGGGAACATCCGGGATCAACGTAAGAGTCCCCCGAACTGCTTTGCCGCCACCACTCGCGGAAACAATCGGTGGCATGTCATCAGCGGAAGGCTTGGCAACATTGAGTTCGACGTGTTGCTGTGGTAGAGCGGGCGAATGGTGAGAAGGGACAACAGCCTCTGCTGCCATCGATGCAGCCACCAACGCCGCAGGAAGAACCTTCTTTTTATTCATAGTCCGCTACCGGCCGACGGTCAGACAGTTTAACATGACTGTTCGGTTCCTCCAGCCGCCTAGCTTACCACAGGATTATGGTGCTTATTTTGGTTTTGAAGCTCTCTGAGGATGCGCCGCAGGAGTAGATTTAGCTCAGCGATTTCGCAGCCGATACCGAACATGAAAACAAGTAGCAGGACATATTGCCACGTAGCCACGCTGACCTCCGCACTTCTGGCCTTCCACGGCCAGATAGCTTAACATGGCTCGTAAGTAAGAAGTGGGTACACTACCAAACTAGGAGTGCGCATGAACGAGCTCCGAAAGTTCCATGAACGAACCGTCACCGAGCTGAACCTGTCGCTGAACGAAGTTGAATGGTGGAATGACCTCGTCAGACGCGGCATCATCAAAGCAGAGCACGCTCAAGGGTACATCGACACTGAGAACAGAATCATCAAAATCAAACGCGATGTCTTGGGACTGAGCTAGTCACTCTAGTTCAGTTGGCGGGCTGCTGGTCTGGCAGGGATTCGGATTCCGGGCTTGTTGCAGACGGATATTGTTGGTATAGAGAAGCGCAAGTTGGTGTGAACTCGCCGAATTTCCGCTGGGGTGAACTTCCACTGTCGGGATCAGGTTTCGGGACTTTCCCGATAGGCGACCAATCCCAAGTGCGGCATATTTGACCTGTCTGTGTATCAAACGCAACGTCGGAATCATAGCGAGTTAGTACGAAACGATGTACCGGCGCCCTCTCGTCTTTCTTTGCCGCGACCATTTTTGCTGGTGGTTTATTGGAGGTCTGACTCGGATTCAAGTCATCGCACCCTGAAAGAACAACAATCGCAGCAAAGGCTGCTGGTAGCAGGAAGTTTGATCGCCTGACTGGGCACATAGCTTCCTCCTGGCCGCAAAGCCTACCACAAGATTAAGGCTCTTTGTCTGCAACCTGCACGGTGAAAAGAGAACGGGGCGCGGTGAGGCGCCCCGATTGGTTTGGGGTTAGATTATTGGCTCGGCCGCCTGTTCCTCGGCTTCAAGTTCGTCGAATGGCCGGGTGCCAACGAACTTGTAAACGGCCAGGTGGTGGTTTGAAGCGCACCCAGGGAGGCAAGACGCCATTTCAAGAGTACTGGCCGTGACTTCATTGACTACACTACTGCGGCCTTCACTGGTGGTCATGATTTGAATCATATAGAGGGACGCAGGATACTGCCTAAAATCTTTCTGATTGCTGTCGTCCAGGAATGAAAGCGTTTTCATTTTGATTCTTCTTTCGGGTGAGGGGAACTGGATTCGGCGGGATGCCGAAGCCTGTAGTAACGAGCAGTTGAGGAACAACGACCGCTGCTTCTCGATTGCAGCAGTTTAGCCCGTGACAAGATAGTATCAAGCCGCAGCTATTTGTCAAGTGGCAAATTGCGGCCATTCCTGACGCCCTCACTTCCACGGTCAGTGAGAGCTTCGGAGAGCGATCCACACTTGAATTCCCGCCAGGACAACGCCAACGACGGTAAGGCCGAGGATTGCAAAGGTCAGCGAGTTGGTCTTGGTAATGAGCTTGGCACTCGCTTCATCTAAAGCCCTGATCGCGTCGATCAGCTCAACTTCCATTCGGAAAACGAAATAGTCGCTCTTGCCGGTTAGTAGAGGAACCCCAGCGGTATTGTTCCGGAGGATTTGAAGGTCGCCCGCCGTGAGCTTTTGCTCCTTGCTGAGGACCTTTGTGACCGCCGCAGCATGCTCGTTTACTGTGCCCATAGGCGACTCCTTGCCCGTGAGCTTACCACAGGGATTAGTCGTCGAGTTTTGTCTGAAGGGGCTTGGCAGGCATGGAGACATTGTCAGCAATAGGAGTAGCAACGGTTGGGGGCGCGGGGATTGCCTGAGCGGGTTCTCTTTGTGCGGCTCTTACTTTTGCAAGGAGGCTCGCTTTGTAATCAAGTGCATAGAAGAAATTGAGGATGTCTTCGATAACGTCAAGCGCGAGGCCCAATTCGAAACCTTTAGGAGCCTCGAGTTCGTGGACGGCCCTGTTTCCCATGAACCGAAACTCGTGAAGATTTGTGACAATGCTTTCGGGCAGGGATCCCTTCATGCCGTCAATCTTCTTTTCAAGGTTACTGCCCCGTATTCCTTTGTTGGCACATACCCCTTCCAATAGAGATCGCAGGCCCGCTGCGCAGAGAAGATGCAATCCTTCGTTTTTGGATTTGATTACTTCAGAATATAGAGTGTTCAACTCGGCGGGGAGTTTCACGAAATGCTTACTTGGCCGACTTGAAGACGCACGCTTGGGGTGATAGATGCTTTCATAGATTTGGTTTTCCCCATCCGTTACGTCGCCTCCGTACGCGATCATGTAACTTGTAGTGTAGTAGTCCTCCATCGCACAGGTGTCGCAGCCTGCACACGCCCAGAGTCGATATTCTCCCCACTCAACTGGTTCCCCGTCCTCCTCACAAGAACTGTGGTTGTATTTCTTTGAAGTGACAAGAACATGCCGAGTGCTGTGCTTACAAAGGTTGCAATAAATCCAGGAAGTTTTGTCGGGCTCGGCCATGATACATCCTCCTCACTTGTGAAGATGGTATCAGAATAGGTCGCGGCCCAGTACGTCCCGCACCGCACGGTGCCCTTCCTAGTACTTCCTATCCATTGCCGCTGATCGCGGTGCCTGTCGGATGCTCCTTGTCAGACGGCTACTGCCGCACAAAGGAGCACGACAATGGAATTGACGCCAAAACTGAACGAGAACGTGATGGATGCAATCGCAGAGGCACTGAAAGGTTTGAAGCCGCGGCCCGCTGTAGATCGGGTTCTGACGGCACGGTTGACTGGTAAGTGGGGACACTACGCGCAAGTGCTTCTTACTTACTCACCGTCAGAGTTTGGCGTGGCCTACGTCAACCTTGCCAAACCAAGCGAGCCGAAGGTCACGATCCACGACGCGGAGTCGAAGGGCGGGAAGCACGCAACGGCGAAGGAACTGAAGAGACTTAAACGGATTGAGAAACGTGAGGCCGCGAAGGCCAAAGCCGCGGAGCGGAAGCCAGCTACCGTGAAGGTCAAGTCCACAACCAAAAAGATGCCCGTTGTTGCTTTCAATAAGGATTTGTCAACGCTGGAAGGGAGCTCCGAGCGCCAAGTGAAGAAGTAACGCGTCTTATTACCGTGCATCGCACTGGCCTTCGGTCACTCCGGAGGCCATCGTGTTTTTAGACGCAGGCAAACTCTGCATCGAGGTCGACTTCCATTGGCACGACCGGAGGTTCACCTTCGCCGCCAGGCCAAAGTATCGGCCGCCTGTTGTGGTACTGCTCTTCATCTGTTTCCCATTGGACGTTCTCGGGCTCATAGTGCCCGTTGGGATTCTTCCGGCCGAGCGTCATGCCCACGGGCCGAGGGCCAAGATCGTGCAGGAAGTTAGCAAAGCCGACGCCTTCAGGTAGCAACCACCTTTCACAAATTTGAATGCCACGCCCGCCCCAAAACTCAAAGCCGGCCGTCGAAGTGTACAGGCAGCGCTGACGACATGACATAAAGCTCAAGAGTTCGCTAGACGTTTTCTGGTGCCGCTTACCGTCGCGGCCCGTGTAGAAACGTCGATGGCCGAAGTAATGGGATAATCTTCCGCGGCGGGACCACATGCAACCACAGTTGCGTAGGACGCCTTTCGTAAGCGACGAGCGCCAGACCCTGATTGACTTCCCACACAGAGTGCATTCGCAGCGGTACACGTCGCAACGTAGCTCACGCCCGACGGTCAAGAAACCGAACCGTTTGCCCGTAAGTAGGATTCCGGAAGGCACGTCACTGCCGCAAATTGTGACGCTGGTTTGACGGGCTTTCTATTTAGTGACCGAATCGTTTTCCAAAACCTCCTAATCGACACCGTGGTTCGGGCTGCCAAATCCCACATTCCGATAACCGGACTTCACAGGACTTGGCGCGAGTTGTGACGTGGTGTGGGGGCCGAGGATTACTTACGGTTTGCCGACAATCCGCCAATTGATTGCATATTCTGTGGGGATTGTTAATATCATCAGTGTACATTACTTGTTGTAGACAACTGAAGAGGCGTTCTAATCGAGCGTACATTGTGCACATGAAATCTGTGATCCTCGGAGCAGTGATATTGGCGGCATTCACTTTGACCGCTCCAGATTCGCGCTCACAGTCCACAAGACAGGTTACGGTATCTGATGCCGCAACCGCACTGAAGATTGCCGAACCCGCACTAATCAAGAAGTACGGGAAACGGCAGATCGATTATGAAAGACCGCTGACGGCAAAACTTGAAGGCGGCATCTGGACTGTCTACGGAACGTTGTGCTGTCCGGATCGAAATGGACACCGCATCTGCGAAGTAGGTAAGTGTGTCGGTGGGGTAGCAGTCTTGAAGCTGCGCCAAAGCGACGGGAAGATTCTGTCGATCACGCATTACAAGTAGTCATTGGCGATAAATTGCGGTAACGGGCCGATTCTGGGCAAATGACGGGCAACCCGGAAGTAATCCCCCACCCGAACCGGATAGGGCCTGTGAAACGGTCTTATCGGAATGTGGCCAAAATCACCCTTGGCGAAGTTCTTTAGGAGATACTGGACTCAGCTACTAGGAGCGGAACCGTGGAAGACGAGCGGCTACATAACGCACTTCTTGGCAGTCTCAGGCTTTCAGGATCGGGACGACACCAAGAGGCCCTTCGGCTCATGGACAAACTAATCACTGAAACCATTGAGGAAGGGGACGGTTTGACCGCCCTCGTTTTGATACGTCACGCGGCCCTCCTGAATGGGGGCGGGGTTGATCGTTCTCTCGTGAAACTTTATTGCCAGCAATTTCTGACTTACAATCCTGAAAATCCCAGAGTGCTCTACGAATCGGCTGACGTTGCAATGGAAGAGGGTCAAATTGAGATTGCAAAGCTGTATGCGAAAAGATGCCATCAAGCGATTCTGAAGAGTGACGACGCCAAACTGAAAAAGGATTTGCTCAACTTGGTTCTTGAGCGATGGCCTGAAATTGCTGATAGGTCCTGAGAAACGGTCTTATCGGAATGTGGCCCGGGGACCAGTGCGGGGCAAAAAGCCACATTCCGATAAGGGAACTTGACAGCAAAGGTTAGCACGTACGGCACGCTTGGCTCGCCGCAACAGCTACCGCCTCATAGTAATCAAGTATACCGTCAAGGACGTGGCGGCATTCCTCGAGAAGCGCCTGCAAGAGCTTGGCATCACCGCCAAGAAACAGGAGGCAGCGTGAAACGTGACATATCAGAGCGCAAGCCGCTCAGAGTGCTCGAAGATGCAAGAAAGCACGCGAATAAGGAGCTTAATGACCTATGGAAAAGCCGCAAATGGGGAACCCATGAATGGATGTATCACCCAGAATATCTAGAAGCGCAAGTCAGAGATGCAATCTTTTCTGCAGCAGAAAGACAGCTAAGGTTTGAAGCAGGGCAAAAACTTTATGGCACCGTAGAGGGCGTCAAGGAGGCAGAAGCTGCGGCTTGGGCCAGGAAGGCTCAAATGGACGTTCTAAGAGCAAAATGGCTGGCCAAAGGCTCACCAGAATCGAGCGGGCTAGTAATCGAACTCGGCGTGGATTTAGACAAAGGCGAAATAACGATGCAGCAGAGGAACGTCCCATTACGTGATGCCAGGCAGACGGCGTCGCCACCTCGCTTAGCGTTGAGCGACTACCGCTACCGTGTGGATGCTCAGCCAGCCGCAGGCAACTGGGCTCCATATACCAGCCGCTGGAATTTAACTGACTACGCTTCCGCCCGCTCAGCTTTTGAGGAATTAACGCAGCAAGGCACAAGAGCACACCTCGTGGAAGTCAAAGACGGCAAAGAAACGATCATTGAGGAAAACAAGCCGCAGGTCTAGAACCAGCCAGCACCTGCCTTTGAGCTGCAGAGCATCTAGCTTCAAGTTGTCGATCACCTACCTTGAACCCGGCCGCCACCTCGTCAATCACCAATCCAGACGACACGCCGTTCCTTGATGTCCTTTTCCTTGCTCAAATACAGAAGGTCTTCCTGGATTTGCGGCGGAGGTGTATCGATCCTGCCGCAGTGCTTGAATTGGCAGAGCTGGATCACCGTCTCTACCGGCTTTGCGATGTGCGTCTCCATTGCGTTGTGACACACCTCGCAAAGAGCGGTGATGCGTGCAGTCGAACCTATTCCTAGTGTTTCCCAAACTACGGCCATTGGCGTTCTCCTTTAGAATTGGATATTTGGTAATGACACTGGAGCCCAGTTGCAATCGTCTTCAGGCGGCGAGCCGTCAGACGGCGGATGATGTTGGCGGCAGGTCGGTCGACAATTCTCAAAAGTGAAAGCGAGATGCGGGTGACTGCGGACGCCTCGTAAATGGTGAATTATGTCTGAAGGGCGTTGGCACTTCTTACCGTCCTCGATGCGGGCGCAGATGACGTTGCCCGCAGCACGAAACGCCAGCTTGAATCGCTCCCATTGTTTTCCATGATAGATTTTTTGTGAGGGATCATCCTTCTTCCTGGCGTACTCCCGTATCCGTGCCTCAGTCTTAACAGCATTCTGCTGCCGATGGGATTCACAGAAGCCAGAGCGATCATTCGTACGTTCGTGGCAACCACCCTCGCGGCAGTACTTGTAGAATCGTTCAGGCATTAGATCACGCGTACACGAAACCTATTCGGATCCGTGTTCCGAACTGGCTGATGTGCCTGGATGAACATTGCAGTTGCCAAAGCACTAGCCCCATCGACCTTATCTTTTGAACGCTCTTTGCTTATTGCAACTGTTTCTTGATAGCCGCGGCGCAGGCTGACATTGTTGAGGCAAAAATTTAGTACGGGATGCCCCCACGTGCATAGCTTGTGCTCCTTAAACAGCCGTTCGCAAACCTGGATTGAGCTACTGAGGTTGAAACCCTGGCCTACTTGAGTGACCTTCATGCCGCCCATCTCAAGTTGCTTACAAAGTGACTCAGCGAAGGCTCGGTCAAATCCCAACTCTGTGATTCGGAACCGGGGCCTCAAATCATTTAAGATCACGCTGCGAATAAAATCCGGATCAGTCGTAGTGCCAGGCGTGGAAATGATGTACGAGTTATCTCGCCAAGACGTATACGGAATCTTATTTTCACGCCAGCGTCTTTCCACATTCTCCTCAGGACAGAAGAAGCGACTCACTATTTCCCAGATGCCTCCCGGCTGCTCAGGTGGGAACAACAAAATTACGGCCGACAAGTCATCGACCAACGCAAGATCCATTCCCATCACGCAGGGCCTATCTGGCAGCGCTATCTTTCTTTCGTCACCAGGGAAAGTTTGGAATCGGCCCATGCGCAGTCGTTCCTCCGCGGCGGCCATTCGTTTTGCAGGAGACCAATCTTTCTCTTCTGGGTTTATGTAGGCGCAGCCCTGAGCTTCAAGGTCCCGATAGTCAAGCCAGCTTGTCAGGCTTGTGGCATTCCATAAATTCAAATTATAGCGATAGAAGGCTCTTGTGGAACTGACGATAACCTTCGCAGCAGCATACTCGTTGCGGAGATTCTCGATAGGCACGAGGCCGTTGGGCGGGCTGCCGAGACTAGGATTGCTTTTTGGCCAATTTGATTCGTCGTCGGGCGAATCACCCTCGTCAAGTTCCGCGATGTAAGCAAACAGCTCCGGACCGGGAAGGGTGCCTTCCAAAACAGACACAGCCCGCCCTCTCTTCTGATAGAGAATCTGTTCACGCGTGGCTGCCGCAGTAGAAATTGCAAGCACTAAGCTCTGACGGCGGCCAACCGTTCCTGACTCCAGAACGCTGCACAAGGCTCCGTTGTCGAGCATGTCGCCCACTTCATCTTCTATGGCACATTGCACGTTGAGCCCAGCGAGGCGTTCTGAATTCGATGCAAGGGGCTCAATGCTGGAATTCGTACCGTGCCATGTAATCGCCGCCTTCCATTTCTTGGTGTTGCAAGCCAGCCAGGGATTCTCCTCACGAAGCTCACACGCCTTCTTGAAGGCCAGCGACGCGCTTTGATACTTCGACGTGGCAGCGATGTAGACATTGCTGTTTCCTATTCCACTGCCGCTTTTTTCCCCGTCGCCGTCTGGCGAGGCCATATACAATGCGATGCTCGCTGCCAAGCCTGTCTTGCCATTCTTACGGGCAATAAGAATTAGTGCTGTGCGGAACCGCCGCAGGCCGCTCGGAAGAAGGAAGCCGAAAATATTCGTGATGCAGTATAGCTCCCAGCCGAGCAGGTCGAGTCCCAGTCTGTGAATGAAGTCAACTGCGTGCTGCGCGGCAACAGGCGAGAACTTGAACTCGACTGTCTCTTGCAGGTCTTTCAGGAAGCGCTTGCAGGCCAGCTTCACTAGTTTGCCGCACACGATTTTTCCGGAGAGGCAATCGTTCGCATAGACCACAGCAGAGTCAAGAGCATTTGGGATTTCTCGAACAGGCTTTGCCGCCTCTTCGGGTTGCGCTTCTTCAACTTGCTCCGGGAACTCCGGCCGCGTCTCGTAGGTCTGGAAGGCCTCAGCCATCGCCACATTGTCATTCAGGATTTTCGCTTCGATGATTTTGAGTATCAGCGACTGGTCGCTCTTCGCCAGCACGCGCCGTTCGTAGAGTGCCTTCGTGTAGTAATCCCACCACTTACGTTCACGCGGCGACATGCCAGGCGGCCGCGGCGGCATCCCGAACTCGAACGGAAGCGGAGCCTCCATAGCGAGTCGACGCGTCTTCTCCGCAGTGGAGAGATGGTCCCACCCACCGGAAGCCTTCAGGTCCTCAACTGATTTTCGACGCGACAAAGCATTCGCCTCTCTTGCTCTAGCAAATAGGCGGGCCCTGGGCGACTGCGAAGCAGCCAGCCCAGGACCAGCCATCCCAAAGCGTCTGGAGGTAGACGCTAAGAGAAGATCGTTGTTGAGTATCAGAGATGCCGGACGCCTGCGTTCAAATGAACGCAATCCCTCTGGGAACTGTTACGGATCAAAATTCTTGTCGACAGTCGCATGTGACGCAACTTCACAGCCGCACGCAATTTTGCCTATCGCTCAGCACCCCGGAGGGAGAAAGTTCACCAAGCGTACGGTTATTTGCAGAGACGAAATTCGAATCGCAGCCGGCATACGGGCACTTCGAGCCTGTGGCATCGGCCGCTGTCTGGGCTCGACTGGCTGACCGCCTCATGTGCTGTGCTAATCGCCGCTATTCATGCTGTGACCATGCACGTGTGTATAGACATCCTGGGCAATCGGCCATGTCGTCTGGCCTCTGGCCTTGTGATCGACGTTCCTGGCTGCGGGCTATTGCGGGGAATCCACGTTCCTGGGTGTTGTTCTGGGCCTGCCGGGGTTTGGGTAGCCTGGCTAGGCACCCTCAGTCGGTCAGTTTGACGGGGGGTCCGGCCTCGAATGTCGCTACCTTTGCTGTGCGACTGGCCTACTTGCGACAGGCTTTGTCGAGGGCTTCTTTGATACCGCGAATGAGGATGTCGGTCGCCTTACCTTGCGCGGCCTTGAAGCCAGCGACCATGAATGGCTTCTTGCCCATCTTCGTTGTGCCGAACTCCAGGTAGCGGGCCACACTAACAACCGAGATACGACCCTTACCACGCCTCGCACGCTTGGGCTTAGGCTTCCCTTCGCCGCTGAGGTTGGCATTACCCCAGCCCATGTGCTGCCGCTCTTTCGCACCGGCCCCGGAATGGGATCCCTTCTTGCTACCACCTTTCGCTCTTTTACCTGTCTTGACGTATTTGACTGGCATGGGCTACTTCGCTTTCTTGGTCTTCTTTAAGGGATAGTCCACAGAAATTTTTGGACCTATGTAAGCCATAGCGGCAAGGACACCTTGCTTCAGCTTGATCTTCACGTTTATGGATTTTGCCAGGAGGCCGGTATCAAATTCTGGATGTTCGTGGGGGACACGTTCCGCAATCGACTCAGCAATCACTTGCGCAGCGTCACGAAGGCTATCCTTCAGAACAGTGTTAGCCATTTCTTTGGGCAGGGCCTCGAGCTTCGCCTGCAGCTCGTCCAGCCCGTGAATCTTGACTGTTACCGGGTTCATTCCTCGTTTCCTTTCGCCAGGCAGCACTTCACCCAGGTTTGCTCTAGCTGGTCCATGTCCCGCTGAAGCTCGATCAGAGTCTCGTCCGAGAGGGTCATGCCACACTTCGACAGAACAATGTCACGAGCGTGTTTGACATAGAACAAAGCGATGTGCGGAAGTATCCGAAGAGACTTCACGGTTACTGTCTACCGGGCCGTCTCGGGCATGAAGGCCTGCCGGATCATGGCATCGTATTGATACTCGTCCAGGGTCACCACAATTCGGACGGTGGGCGGCACGGTCGCTACTTCGGGGATCTCTTCCTTGATGCTGCTAACGTGAATGTTGATACCGGCATCCTTAAATTGTTCTTGGAAGTGTTCGAGTCGCGCTTCCGGGTGCTGATGATGGAAGATGACCCGGCACTGGCCACTATTGCTTTTGGTGAATTCAACGTGCATCTGTGTTTCTCCTTTGTTGTTTACTTTCCGTGCTAGAGCGAAAGATTGAATGTAAAGTGATCTGAGCGGCAATCAGGTCCGCAACCGTTGTGAAGCCAGTAGTCGGCCTTCGCGTTGCGGGCTTCCTCAGTCGGATAGAGCAAAACGCGCCAATGCCGGAAACATTTTGAGATAAGCGCGAACCGACCGTCTCCTCTAATACCTTGACGGGAATACGGGAACTTCTCTGCCGCAGCGCACTGGTAGAGTGAACGATCTGATTGGGATTCCATTGTCCATTACTCCTGTGCGGTGTCATGCCTACTTGAACAAGTCTTCGGCAGCTTCACGGTCAGATTGCTCTTGTTTCTCTCTCTTCAGGCGGCTCCATTCAAGATGCAGCTCAGCAAGCCTGAGACTTCTTGCAGGGCCATCGGCCGGAATATCATTCACAGTCTTTGCGGCATTGATCTTCGAAATGTACTCCTGATCGTCGGCAGGAATCGTCGCAATGAATTCGGGGGAGATATGATCCAGCGGCATCTTTGCTCCCCAAAATAAATCAGTGGACGCGGCGTCAGCTTTCATCCGGACATCACGGTCAGCTTCACGTTCAGCAACGACCTGGCGGGCAACGAATCCTTCAAAGCCGCTGATGAAGAAAGACCATCCAAATCTAGTTTTTGCATTCACGGCGGCTGGTGGATGTTCAAGAAATGATCTGCCTGCCGCCAGAAACTTTTCTCGTCCATGTATCTGTTCTAGCCGATCCATTTCTTTGCGATGTGCTTGTGTGATTGTCCAATCATATTCAGCTATGGTTGCTTCGGCTAGCAACACACTCACACCACTGGGTAGTGTGTGGGTGTGTGTCGGTAAGTCGGTACAGAGGCTCGGATTGGTTGTAACTGCTGAATCTGCACTGTTTACACGAATCCGAGCCTCTTCAATCCGAGCCTCTTGCCCATCCAATCCGAGCATCTTGCCGGGCGAATCCGAGCCTCTTCCGTCGTCAATCCGAGCCTCTTGCTCTTCACCCAATCCGAGCCTCTTCAATACGTCAAGATTTAACCGCCGCACACGAACATGCGTTTCCGGGTCCCAGCCTGTACTGATAACAAAGCCTAGCTGCTGCAATTCCTTAATTCGCTGGGTGACAATGGCTCGAGGCATTTTCAGTTTCTTTGACAAAGTTACTGTGCCTAGAGTGACGCTGCTTCCATCTGGGTTTGCGTGGATCGCGTAAAGCAAGGCGATATCCCGCCGCTGACGACACTTGTGCAGCCACTTCCGGCCGTCATCGGATAGTCTGTAGGCATCTGCTGGAAAGTCACTGACTTCCCGTGCGCACTTTGTTGCTTTGCCCGTAGGAGGCTTCATGGCTCGACTCCTACTAGCTTGCGGGCAAGCGCGCCGAGAGACTGCGCCAGCTCACTCTCTGGTTGGAAAACTTCGACGGTATCGTCGCAAAGAAGTGCGGCAGTCTCATCGTCGATCATCCGTTCCATTGTGTTGACGGCGTGTGCTCCGGCAGAAGTCTTTTGAGCGAGCCAGTAATACAACAAAGCACGGTAGAGGACTTCGGTGGGAGGAAGGTTCGTATCTTTCTGGTATTGGCTCAGTGCGAGACCAAACCGACTGTTGGGCTTGATCGTGATTGGCTTACTCTTGGCGGGCTTAGTAGCGTCTTTGCTGTTTGGCACGGTTTATCTCCCCGGCATCTGCAATTTTGTGTGTTCTGATTTCACGAACCGTGACAGGCAAACCATCACGCAGTTCTATTTCAATGGCTCCATACCTGTGAGCTGTCTTCGCTTCATCAAGTATGGCAGCCAACTGTTGCAAGAATCCGTGCTCCTTGATTTGGGAATTGTCGTTCTGGTCACTCATGCGACCTTCTTCATTTCGATCACGAGTGCGTCAAGATCGACGATGTCAAAAAGGATGCGGCGACCGAGGCGAAGGTGAGGTACTTTCTTCTCCCAAACGAGTGATCGCATCTGCCAAACTGTCGTGCTGAGGTAACGCGCCGCGGCTTTGATGTCCAGTAGGCGAGGCTGTGGCGCGTCAGATTGTGCAGTCATGGAAAGCTCCACTAAGGATTAGCGGAGCCCGATCGAAGGGGTCGGGATTTCTAAAAAGCGCTTCGGTCAATGCTTTGACGGCCAGTGACCTTCCGGGCGCTCCATCAGCTTGCGAGCACTGTACTAGATGATACCTAAGAAGTCAAGCTTAAAACTTTAGTACTATTCTCCTCTCACTGAAAAGTCTGTGAGACTCTCACTGAGGTGATTTATGCCGAAACGTGACCGAGGCACAGGCGGGCTTTTCAAAATGAAAGGTAGCCCGAACTACTATGCACAGGTATACAGGAACGGTCGACCGTGCCGCATCTCGACTGGCACCGACGTGAAGCAGGAAGCGCAAGGATTCCTCCGCAACCTGCTTACTGACGCCGACCAGGGCAAACCTTTCATCGGCGACGTGAGCAAAATCACTTACGGTCAACTGCGAGCAGGCCTCATGCAAAACTACACGGAGAAGGGTAACAGGAGCTTGCTAGTTGCCGCCGACGGATCGGAATTCATAAACGGCCTCAAGGCGCTGGATGAATTCTACGGCTATGAAAGTGACGAGAAGCCTGGCGTGCCTGTGACCAAGATCACGACCGACAGCGCACGAGCATTCGCCACGAGCCGCCTGGCAGAAGGCGTGACCAACAGCACCGTCAATAATTCCCTCAAGCTGCTTCGCAGGATGCTTCGGATCGCGCACGAGGATGGCAAGATTCACGTCGTGCCCAAGATCAGGTTTTACAAGGCCAACAGTGCCCGCAAGGGATTCCTGCCGCGTCAGAAGTTCGATGAACTGCTTGGTCGTCTGCCAATCCACTTGCGGCCTCTGATCACGTTCCTGTATTACTGCGGCGTGCGTCTCGGCGAGGCATTGCAGATTGAATGGCCACAGGTCGACCTCAAACGTGCCGTCATCCGGATTGAAGATGAACAGGCCAAGACTGGCGAAGCACGCACCGTGCCGCTGCCTGACGACCTGATTAAGATGCTGCAAGCAGTCGAGGATAAAACTGGCCGCGTGTTCGACGGCACGAATCTCCGCAAGGCTTGGAACAAGGCGTGCGACGCGTGCGGCCTCGGCAAGCTGGAACCAATTGATAAGCAAAACAATCGTCGGTATACTGGCCTGATCGTGCACGACCTTCGACGGTCAGCAATCAAGAACCTGATGAAGGTCGGGGTGAACGAGAGGGTGGCAATGGAGATTTCGGGTCACAAAACGCGTGCAGTGTTCGACCGTTACCACATCGTCGACGAGACGGATGTCCTCGAGGCGATGCGGCGTGTGCAGGCTGAAAGGTCTGATGGCCTGGCCGTCAGTGAGAGTTCAGTGAGAGTTGCACCAAAACGTCCCGCCTTGAAAAGTAAGTAGTGTGTTGTCAACCAGTTGGGAGGTCGTACAATCGGTAGTACATCAGCCTCTGGAGCTGACTATCCTGGTTCGAGTCCAGGCCTCCCAGCCAAACTTCTTTTCCTTCTAAAACCATAGAATAATGCCGCGACCGCTAACACGGCGGCGATATGCTTCGAAGGTATTGCAACGCAACGTCTGGGTCGTTACAGCACTCGACGACGGTGACGCTCACCGTTCAATGAAAAAATCGGGGCTTTCAGGAACGAGAGCCAGAATCCTTGACGCGCTCATCGCCGGAATAAATGACGAATCGCCGGCCCCGCAGAAAACCTACGAGCGTCAAGCCAAGCTCGCGCGCGAGTTGCACGGCGAGACTGGAAGGCGCCGATACCGACGCGAGCAGCGGAATGCCGGCCGAAAGCGCCTTTTGCACGATCTCAAATCCGCCGCGCCCGCTGACGAGCAACACATGTCCGCTAAGGGGCAAGCGGCCTCCCAGGAACGCCCACCCGATTACCTTGTCCACGGCGTTATGTCTGCCGATGTCTTCACGCAACGCCAGCAATTCTCCTGCCGAGTTGAATAGAGCCGCGGCGTGCAAGCCGCCTGTGCGGTCGAAGACGGCCTGAGCCGCGCGCAGTTTTTCGGGCAATTGGCACAGAACTTCGGGATCAAACAGCGTCGCGTCTTCAGGGCGGCGCAGGCCGCTCCGGCGGAGCTGGTCGATGGACGCCTTGCCGCACACGCCGCATGCCGAACCGGCCGAAAATCTGCGGGCTGCGCTGCGCGCCTTGAGGGGCACCTTGGGATCGAGGGTCACGCGCACAAGATTACGTTCCGGCGCGTGATCGGCGGGCAAGCGCAAAGCCACGAGATGTTCTCGCCGGGATAGGATGCCTTCGGTAAAAAGAAAACCGGCAACGAGTTCTTCATCGTCTCCCGGCGTGCGAAGCGTAACGCCGAGGGAGAACCTTCCGGCGCGCATCTCCAGCGGCTCTTCGGCGGCCAAGAAGTCTTCGACGCGAGTAGTTTTGCCTTCCTCCCATTGCGTGACTTGGGTGAGTTCGATGTTGCGGCTTTTTTGAGTCATGGATAGGAGCTTATTCCGCCGGCGCAGTCAGGCGCCATGCATCTATCGCAGAAACTCGAGTAGCACAGGCACTCTTGCCTGTGCGGTTTTGTGAGTCGCATGATCAGACGAAGCGCCGCACTGACGATCGCAAAAACCGCACAGGCAAGAGTGCCTGTGCTACCAAAACCTTCTCCGCGCGCCGCTCAGTCGGCTCCGGCTGCCGCTGCGGGCGCCCCAGTCGTTTCCTTCGCCGGTCGCCGCGCAATGAGCGGGAAGACCAGCGACAGCAGCATCACAATCGCGATGACCGTGATGGCCGGACCATAGCTGCCCGTGTTTTGGCGAACTCGCGCGATCATGATCGGAGAAGGAATCGCGGCCATTCCCCAGGCCAGCAAAATCCAGCCATAAATCCCTCCCATATATTTTGCGCCGAAGAAATCGGCCGTGAAGGAGGGCATGGTGCCAAATCCGCCGCCATAACACAATCCGATCAGGGCGAATGCGGCGGTAAACAAGGTCAGATCCCGAATATGGGGGAGCGCAAAAAAGATCGCCACTTGGATGAAATAGAGCAGGAAATACACCCGCGCGCGGCCCAGCGAGTCCGAGACCCAGGCCCAGAAGACCCGCCCGAGTCCGTTGCAGATCGAGATCACGCCCACCATTCCGGCGGCTTGAAGCACGGACATGCCGACGAGCTGCTGCGCCATCGGAGAAGCCTGGCTGATAATCATTATGCCAGCTAACACGTTTAGAAACAACAGAAGGAAGAGAAGATAAAACTGCCAGGCGCCCATCGCTTCACTGACAGTGAAATCGTACGTGCTGGCTGCTTTGGCTACCGCCGTGCGCGGCTCCCAGCCCGCGGGACGCCAACCTTGCGGAGGATTCGCGTAGAACTGCGCCGCAAGCACAACCACAATCAGGTACACGATGCCAAGCGTCGAAAACGTCGCCGGAATGCCGTGCTGGATGATTTCCCATGCCGCGAAAGGGCTCATGATCAGCGCGCCAAAGCCGTAACCGCAAACGGCGACGCCGGTCATCGATCCGCGCCGGTCGGGGAACCATTTTACCAGCGTGGCCACCGGACAAATGTATCCCATGCCCATCCCGATCCCGGTAATGGCGCCGTATCCAAGATAGAGCCCGTAGAGAGAATGGCGCGAGGCGGCAAATCCGGCAACCAGGTAGCCGACGCCGTACAGGATTCCGGCCACCGTGGCCACTTTCCGCGGGCCCACGCGGTCCTGCCATAGGCCGCCGATCACCGTACCAAACCCGAGAAAAACAATCGCCAGCGTGAAGTTCAAGGAGACGTCGGTCAGCCGCCAATGCTCGGCGCTGATGAGCGGTTTGACGAACACGCTCCAGCCGTACACGGCGCCCAAGCAAATTTGCATGATCACTGCTGCTACCGCTATACCCCACCGGTTGCGAAGTGAATCTGGCGCCATGGGTACCTCCTCAAGTCGAAGAAGTTTACGTGCCTGAGACCCTGGGACCCGAAAAATGTTGCTCAGTGCGTTTTCATTTTGCCGGCAGAGCTGGGCCGGCCCCGAAAGAAATGTAACTGCCTTACGACGTGGCCACTTTCGAATCAGCGACGGCTTCTTGGCCGCTCAGCGAAATGATCTCGACAACCGCGTTATAGTCCGGCACGCCGCTTGGATCGAGCCGGCCGGCCGGAACGACAACGTTTACTTCGGGCCAATGGCCCTGTATGCTCCCGGGCTTGATGCGATCAATCTTCACGCGCCCGCGGAATTCGCCGCGATCATTCCGCAGCAGGATGGGGTCTCCATTCCGGAGGCCAAGCCGCTCCGCATCTTCTTTCGCCATGATGATATCTTCCCGCTTGAGGCCGGTAAGGGGATCCGTGGCACTGTAAATCATGCTGTTGAATTGCTTGCCGCGCCGGGTGGAGAGCAGGAATCTATCCGCGGGAACATTTTCTTCCGGGAGGCTAATCGGGGAGAAGTGGCCTTTCCCGTCCGGCGTTAAGAAGCGGTCCACAAGCAAGCGCGGCCCGCCATACTGGAAGTTGTCGCCCTTCTTGCGCAGGCCGCCGACCCCCTTATAAGTGGGGCAGACGCGATCGATTTCCTCGCGAATGTCCTGCGTATCTTTCCAGGGGAAAATCCTCGCGGCGCGGTCGGGGTCGGCGCGGCGCGCGACTTGGACCGGGATTTCCCACTCGTCGCGCGTCTCGGGGATTCGCGGGCCGGGAATTTCCGGGGAATAAATGATGCGCCGTTCGGTGCTGGTCTCTGTCCCGCCGCCGCGCTGCTCGTAACGCGTTCGCGAGGGAAGCAGAACGACCGTGTCCGCGGGGTCCACGAGCATGTTCGAACTGAGCATGATGTCCTGGTGGACGCGGAAACCGATGTTTGCCACCGATCGCCGCACGCGGTTAGGCTCGGGAAAGGTGTCCACGAAGTTGCCGCCGCTCTGCCACAGCGCGTCAATCTCCCCGCGCTCAGCGGCCAGAATCATTTGCGTGGCGGGAATCCCTTTCCACGCGGGCGGTTCGAAGCCCCAGAACGCAGGTTGGGCAAAGCGTTGGGCATTTTCCTCGGTGGCGGGCACGCCCATCACGTAGGCGCCGGGCATACCGCCCATCTCCGCGCCGCCTTGAACGCCGCTATGGCCGCGGACCGGCATCAAGCCCGTATGCGGCCGGCCCACGTTCCCGCGGGCGAGTTGAAGGTTCACAATCGAGCGAACATTGTCGCTTCCATAGCTGTGTTGAGTAATCCCCATGCTCCAAACGATGATGGCGTGGCGGGCTTTGCCGAAGGCCTCCGCGAAGCGATACATCTCCGCCTTGCTTTGCCCCGCGCTGCGCTCCAGGTCCGGCCATGATAGGCTGCGCGCCTTGGCTTCGGCGTCTTGCCAACCGACCGTACGAGCCGCGATAAACTCGCGGTCCACCCAATCGTTCTCGATGAGGTGTTTCAACACGCCGTAGAAAAAGGCGATGTCCCCGCCGATGTGGATCTGGAAATAGTCATCGGCGAGTCGCGTTCCAAACAGCGCGCTCTTTGCAACCGACGGCACCCAATAGCGATCCAGGCCCGGCTCGAAGTAGGGATTGACTACAAAAATTTTTGTCCCCGCCTGCTTTGCGTAATAAAGATATTTAGTGGCGACGGGCTGGTTGTTGGCAATGTTGCTGCCGACAAAGATGACCAAGTCGCTGCCAATCCAATCGGAATACGAGCAGGTCGTAGCCGCACATCCGACCGTTGCGCTTAGCGCCGCCGTGCTGGGCGCGTGGCAGATGCGAGCGCTGGTGTCCACATGGTTGGTGCCGAAAAAGCGGGCCACTTTCTGGTGGGCATAGTAGGCCTCGTTGGTGAGCCCTCGCGAGGTGAGGTACCAGCCAAGGCGATGCGGATCGACCGCGCGCAACCGTTTCGCCGTCAAGTCAATCGCTTCCTCCCAGGAAATGCGGCGAAATCCTTTGTCGCCCTTGTGCCGCACCATAGGCACGGAAAGGCGCCCCAGTTTGCGCAGTTTGCGACCGGAAATTCGTTGAAGAGAAGTGACATCTTCGAGTAAGCGCCAGTCCATCGCCGGCATGGTGTTCAGACGGAGCAACTGCAGACGCACGGCGCAAAGATGAATGCTTTCCAGAGTCCAGTCGTGCATGCCCGTGGTTCCGAGAGCGCAGCCGTCGCAACAGCCGTCGCGCAAAATTCGCCAGGCGTAGGCAAGATTGTCGCGGTTTTCCCAGGCGGTTTGGAGCAACCCTCTGTAAGCGCGGGGATGCTGCTGATTGACTCCTAAGGGGACGATGCTGACCCATTGGCGGCGATTGTCCGCCACTTCATTCCCTTTTTTCCGGGTCATGAAGAAACTCTCATGGCGCAAACCTCAATCCCTGACTGTTGGCCTTCGTGCGCTGCGCGCCTCAAGCCATCCATTACCGACCGAGCCTCCCCGGAATCTTCTGTCTGCGCCATTTCGTTTTTCTTTCCGCTTAGATACTTAAAGCTTGACAGGCTGCCGCATTCTGCATGCCTTTGCTATTGTAAAGTATAGTCAAAGTCAAGCGAATCGCTCGTCAGATTGACAGTCTGGTGGAGATTGCCGGGAAGGCAGGGAAAGAAAATGTATCCTCGTCGATCGACATTATCTCTAACCGGAGGATGGAGGAAAGGAGCAATCCAATGACAACTCAACCCCAAGTCAGTTTGGCGCCACCCTTCACGCGCGAGACTGCAATAGAAAAAGTTCGGAAAGCGGAAGACGGATGGAATTCCCGGGACCCCCAACGCGTTGCGTTGGCATACACAGTCGACTGCAGGTGGCGCAATCGGGCCGAATTCATCAACGGCAGGGAACAGATTGTTCAATTCCTGACCCGCAAATGGAACCGCGAGTTGGACTACCACCTCATCAAGGAAATGTGGGCGTTCGACGGCGCCAGGATTTCCGTGCGCTTCGCTTACGAGTGGCACGACGATTCCGGACAGTTTTACCGCTCTTACGGCAACGAAAACTGGGATTTTAATGCCGAGGGCATCATGCATCATCGACATGCCAGCATCAACGATCTGCCAATTCGCCAATCCGAACTGCTCTTTCATTGGCCGCTCGGGCGGCGGCCGGATGGAGATCCCGGTCTCAGCGATCTGGGCTTATGAACTAACGCAACAGGGGGCATACCCGCGGGAAAAAACAGAAAGGGAATCGGAAGGTTCGAGAGGAGATTTCGGCTAGCGCCGGAACGGCAATTGCGTCACGCCAAATTCTTGAAACGCCGCAGCGGCAGAAACCCATTTGAACGGAAAACTTAAAGTCTGCTGCCGCTACGGCATCCATCAATTCCAGAGATCAATTGGAAGACGTCATCGTGGACGGCGCCATGGCCATATCGTTCTTGATGACTGCGCCGCCCTTCATCACAAATTTCACTCGCTGCATCTCGGAAATATCCTGCAAGGGATCTCCGGAAACCGCGATCATGTCGGCGAACTTGCCCTTCTCGATGGTGCCAAGTTTATCCGACATGTGAATGATTTCAGCATTGACAGTGGTGGCCATGCGCAGCGTGTACACCGGGCTGGCTCCCCATTTGACAAATACGGGGAACATCTCGCCTTGCACGCCGTGCGAGCAATTGCACTCGGTGTTATAGACGCGGCCTGGAGGCGGTGCGGAGCCGCTGCCCCAGCCGAGGATCACGCCGGCGGCCAGCATTTTCTTCCAGGTGACTTCGACCAGGCGCCAACGGCTATAGGGCGCCCACTGTTTCAGATCGTCAGGCTCATCCTGGCGGTGATCGAGAATCGTTGTGGTGATGGGCAAGTGCTTCTGCACGATTTCGCGAATGTCATCGTCGGTCGCGGCAGTCGCATGCTGGATATTGTCGAGGCCGAGATCGATGGCCATCTTCAACCCTTCGCCTCCGTAAGTGTGCGAGGCGACCCACATCCCGCGCCGGTGCGCTTCGTCGATCACTGCGGCGAGCTCTTCCCGCGTGGGAAGCGGCTGGTTGAACATCTTGCCTTCCTTATCGAAATAGAAGGGGCCGGTGGTGTGAATCTTGACGTGCTCGACGCCGTACTTGGCGAGTTCCCGCACCGCGCCGCGAAATTGATTGGCCCCGTTTATTTCGATGTCTTGCTCCAATGGCGTGCTCATAAGCGGGAAGGAGGCACTGCCCGGCATGGTGATGTTGATGATGGGGCCGGCGGTAATGATGCGCGGGCCCTTCACGAGGCCGGACTGGATGGCCTTCTTGAGCTCCACATCGGCGTAGCCGCCGCCGTGCGATCCCATCGCCACCAGCGTGGTGTAGCCTGCGTTCAGGCTGGAGGTGGCGCTGAATAGCGCGACCATCATCTGATGCTGCAAATTTCCCTGCGCGTCGGTCAAGTGAACGTGGCCGTCAATCAGACCCGGCAGCACTGTAGCACTGCTGAGGTCGATTACTTTCGCGCCGGCCGGAATTTTCACGCGGTCGGCCGGACCAACGTCCGTAATTTTGTCGCCCGTGATGAGCACCACCTGATTCGTCAAATTCGCGCCCGACTTCGGGTCAAACATTTTGCCCGCGCGGACCGCGGTGACTTGCCCCTGCGCGGAGACGACGACGGCCGCGGCAAGAGTCAAGAGCGCGACGCTCAAGGCAATTCTCAATCGCTTCATAGAACCTCCATTACGATTCAATCTTCGAGATCAATCCCGGCCTTCCGTTACCGCCCGTATATTAGCAGCCGAAATGTTCCGGGAGTAGCCACCGGCTGTGGATTAGGCTGTTTCTCCGAGGGCGCCGGCGCCGGACCAAAATCCGACGTGGTGAGGTACAAATTGTGGGTCTTGGGATCGAACCCCATGGTCTTGGCGCCAAACTCGGTTTTCACCGCTTCGACCACGGACAATTTGTCGGGTGAATCTTCGTGGAAAATGTGGAGGATGCCTTCGCGCGTTGCGGATGCCACCGTATTGGTTGAAGGGTCGAAAGTGTTGGCGTCCACACGGTCGCCGATCGGGAATGGTTCGCCGATCACTTTTCCGGTGTCGGCATTCATCATCACGAGCACCTTGGGATTTCGTCCGCCGATAAAAAGCCGGCGCGCCTTGCGGTCCATGGCAATGGACACGGGCTGTCCGGACGGCGCGACCGGCCATCGCGACTTGATGGTGAGGTCATTGCTGTCGATGGCGATCACTTCGTTCGTGGATTCGATGTTGTCGTAAATCATGCCCTTGCCGTCGGCGACGGCTTGTTCGGGTTGGCCGCCCAGGGCGATGGTCTTGATCACTTCGCCCTTCGCGGGATCGATGACGGTTGCCGACTTGGAGGAGCCGTTAAAAGCGAAGATGCGCTTCGATACCGGCTCGTAAAGGATCCAGTCGGCATCTTCTTCGCCCTTGATCGTGCTGAGTACTTTAAGAGTCTTGATATCGAACATGATGATATTGCCCGCGTCTCCGTCTGTTATGAAACCGTGGTTCGTTTCAGGGGACAGAGCGACTCCGTGAATGCGTTTCCAGTCTCCCGAAATTGTGCCGACTTTTTCGCCGGAATCGGCATCAACCACGATGACTTCGGTCCTATGGGACAGGTAAACGCGCCGCGCGGCAGAGTCGACGACCACGTAATCGAAGTATTCTCCCGTGGCGCCCAATCCCGGCGCTGCGCCGAAGGAAACTTTCTTGAGCAGGTGATACCCGCCTGCCGGACGGGCAGGGCCTGCCGCCGGCGAGCCCGCGAGAGCATACGCCGCGGACAGCACGATCGAGAACACCAGCGCGAGCCGTACGTAACTGGAAACTTTCATGGATTCCTCCCCCAACTTGTCAGCGACCGTGACGCGCGGTCCTACTGTGGCAAATCAACTACCGGCATACCGCTGGGACGCCATGGATGCCGAATGTGTTCCACTGGAAAATTTCTGATTGCAGCCGTGTGGAACATGGCCACTTTAGTCCCTGCAGCCTGAAAATTCCCTGAAAGAGAGCGTCGAATTTTTTCTTTGGCAGGGCCTGAAGGGGAAAGCCCGCCGCTTTTGCCACCAGAAATTCCTTCAGGCCGCCAACAAAGCCAAAAGGGTTCCGTTAGAACGATCTAATTTCCGCTTGTAAGAAACAGATGCCCGTCCGCAGGGCGGACGGGCATCTGTGCTGAACCAGCGATTTAAGAACTACCAGTTCACCTTGAGGGCAAGCTGGATCTCCCTCGAAGGTTGTTGTGGGTTCACATATTGGGTGATAAACCCGAACTTCGCGGTGCTCGCCTGCGAGCCATCTGGGTTGAGAATTCCAGATTTTGAGTCGCCGCTGTTTGGCTGCGGCGGGACGAAATTAGCGTGGTTGGCGATGTCAAAAAACTCCGCCCGGAACTGAATGTTGAATTGCTCCGTGATGCGGGTGATCGGGAAGGTCTTGTGGATGGAGAAGTCCAAGTTGACTTCGTTCGGACCGGTGATGCTGTTCCGGCCGACACTGAACGGCGCCAGATTCAAGCAACCCGTATTGCCCGCCGGTGTGTTCGTACCGGCAGTTGGCGCGCACTGGTAATTCGTACCGTTGAATGTATTCATGAACGAAGTCGGCATGTACGGCTCTGTATAGCAGGATGGGTCAATCCAGTTCGGTTTCCCAGGTGCGCTTCCGGAAGTGTTGACTGGATTGCATCCGGGGAGCCGAACCACGGGACCGAATTGGTCCGCGCCGCCGTTCCCAAGGCCCAAGGGATCGCCCTGGTTGATTGGAGTCGTCGGCGTGCCGCTGTTGTAAGTGAAAATGCCGCCCAGTTCCCAAGCCGCCAGAGCTTCTTTCATGGCCCCAGTCCACGTTTTTGGCGTGGGGATCGTGTACAGGGAGTTGATGCTGAGTGTATGCCCGACGTTAAAGTCGGATGGGCCATAGAACGCCTGGGGCAGGAACCACCAGGGCGAGTTAATTCCGTTTCCGAAGGTATCGCCGGCTATGGTTTGAGAGGTGTCGTCCATCGACTTCGAGAACGTGTAGGCCACCTGGAATTGCAACCCGTGACTGAACTTCCTGTCCAGGCTGACGTTTAATCCGTTGTAGTGGGCGCTGCCGTTAAAATAGATATAACGGATCACCCCATTGGCCGCGTTGACTTGGTCGCTAAACCCACCACCGCCTGTCGGTGTGCCCCCAAACGTCCCCGGCGTGCAGGATTGGGTTGCCTTCCCAGCCGCGGGAAAGCCGCACGGAAACAGGTATCCAAACGGGGTTGTGATGTACTGGACTGGGCTACCGGGCGCACCAGCCATGTTGCCATCATCTCCGCGGGTGAGCAGGTGCATCCCATGGGAACCCACGTAGCCGACGGTCAACGACATATCCGAAGTGAGCTGGCGCTGGATGGTCAGCCCCCACTCATCCACGTAGATTCGATGGGGCGAGCCCTCGACTGTTGACTCGGAAAGTTTGCTAGACGTTGAATTCGCCAGAGCCGCTCCCCCCCCTCCTGCTACGAAATTGGCGCCGGTAATACTGGGGTCCCCGGTGACGCTCTTGAAAACCATGAACGGTCCTGCCTGGTTTTGCTGCAAGAGGAAATAGCCCGCGAAGGGGTCCACGTCGTAGATACCAAAGCTGCCGCGGACCGACGTCTTTCCATTTTTGAACGGATCCCAAGCAAAGCCGATGCGAGGTTCAAAGTTTTTGGTCGTGGGATTGTTGTAATAAGGACCGACGCTGCCGCAGGACGTACCGGCTATTGGTGGAAGATTATATGGAGGAGCCGATACGGAGAAAGGCGAGCCGCACGTGGGAGAGGTAGATGTAATGGTTGGCAGGTTCGTGATCCGGCCCGCCGCGTCGCTCAACACTGTGGTGGGCTCGTACCGGAGACCGATGTTGAACGTCAGGTTGGGTTTGAACTTCCAATCGTCCTGGACATAAGCGGCGAATGTGGTTTGCCGAAATTCTCTCGGCACGTCAATGATATTCAGCAAGCCTCCTTCAAAGTGGGTGGGTAAGCCATTGAAGAAGTCCTGGTAGCCGCCGGGGCTGACGCCGCCGCCGGTGAGGGGGATGCCGCCGCCAAATATATAGCGCCCGCCGGGGTTCTGGAACGTATGTTCGTTGTAGACCATTCGCTCTGCGCCCCCGCCAAACTTGACGGTGTGGTTCCCGTGGGTCCAGATCGCGTCATCATAGTACTGATACGAATTCCAGACGTGGAGATAGTGGGACCCTGACTCGACACCGCCGAAGAAGTCTTCAATTCCGCCCTTCACCGATAAGCGCGGCGCGGTCTGCCCGGGTATGGCGTCCGCCGTAGTCGTATCACCTGCCACGGAATTGATCGCCGTGGGGGTGAATAGATTTTTTACATTGTCGCGGTTGAAACCGACGCGCGCGGCATTCACGAAACTGGAGCCGAACGTGTGGTTTTCTTCCAGGGCAAACGTCGTCCTGCTGGTGCTGGATACCGAACCAACATCGTTGAAACCGTCCGGTTGCGTATAATTTGCCGGGTCCCTGAGGAACGTTCCAAACAAGGTATCGTTCTTCCCGATCGTGTAATCTACGCGGATCGTCCCGAAGTTTTCGGGCGCCGCTTGAACACCTGCGAAAACAAAGGTACCGGCATCTCCGCTCTGCCCCCCGTTGGCGCGCGGCCAGAGTGGAAGGACCGCAACGGCATAGTTGGCATAGCACGTGTTTGCCGCTGGAGAAACGTACTGACCGGGCGCGCCAGGCGTACCGTAGCCACCCGCAGTCGTGCACGGAGTACCCGCAGCTTGATTTAATGCGGGCCCGTTCCCGACGATGAAACCATTGTGAACAGCGTCCGAAAACACAGTGCTTGACGCCGGAATCCCCTTCGTCTGGCGCAGGCCTTCATAATCGGCAAATACGAAAAGCTTGTCCTTGATAATCGGTGCACCCGCCGAAGCGCCAAACTGATTTCGCTTGAATGGGGGCTTCGGAGTGCCTGCCACCCGGGAAAAAAAATCGTTCGAATCCAGCGCGCTATTCCGCAGGAACTCATACACCGACCCATGGAACTGATTGGTCCCTGCACGGGTGATCGCGTTCACCACGCCGCCTGTTGCGCGCCCGTATTCTGCCGGGAACCCGCCGGTCAAAACTTGGAATTCCTGAATTGAGTCCACTCCCAGGACGACACCAATCACGTTTCCGGGAGATGACATGGCGTAATCACTTACAGTGATTCCGTCAATCCGGTAATTGTTGAAAGTGGACCTCTGGCCAGAGACGGTAAGCTCTCCTCCGAAGCCGCGGTTCCCTCGAGCGGAGGTCGCAAAGGCCATCTGCGTCTCAATGGGCTTTACGCCCGGCTGCAGCACTGCTAGCGAAGTCCAGTCGCGCCCGTTCAAAGGTAGTTCGCGGACGGTCTCGGATTCAACCTGTCCGGAAACGGCCGACGAGGTCAAATCGATCTGCGGGGCCGCCCCAGTCACTTCGACATTTGTGGTAGTTTGTCCCACCTTCAGGCTGAAGTTGAGCTGTAGTTGCTGTCCAACGGCAACATTGAGGCCCGATTGCACGCTAGTAGAAAAGCCGGTTGCGGAGACCTTGACGTCATAAAGCCCCGGAACCAAATTCGGGATCGTGTACAGCCCGGCAGAGTCCGTCATGACTTCACGATTGATCGCAGTTGCGGTATTGACTGCGGAAACCGTCGCATTGGCGAGAACGCCGCCCGTCGCGTCCGTGACGGTCCCGGAAAGAGTCGCTCCGGTGACCTGGGCATGCGCGACAACGCCTGCCATTAAGCTGAAAAACAGTGTGACCAATATCGCAAAACTTGTAGTGAGTTTTCCAGAATTTCCCACACCCATGCCACGCCTCCTTGATGATCCCTCGCGGGACATCTCGTGCACCCTCAAATTGGACTGCTGTCTTGATTTCTGGATTACAACACCCCAAAGATTCGAATATTTAAGTACCCGCTAGGGCAGAAGTCAAGCGCTTTCTCATTAATTCATGGCCCCATATTGAAAAACTGAACACGCGTAGCGATGCAAATACAATGGAAAACATCGTTTCGCGGAGCGTGGGTTTTTCCGGTCAGTTTATTTTAAGTTATGCGACCAACCTGGAAGAATTAGAAAGGGTCAGCAAGTTTATATGACGTGCTTCTTGCGCAGGCTTTGGATCTTTTCGGCGTCATAGCCAAGCTTGCCCAGCCACGCGTCCGTGTGTTCGGAGAGAGCCGGAGCGGGCCCCTGCGGCGAGGCCTGGTCGTCGGAAAAAAGAAAGCCGCCGCGGGTTACGATTTGTTTTCCAGCCGCTCCTTCAAACTCGGAGACGAAGTTACGGCCCGAGAGATGCCGGTGGCCGAGGATCTCCGGAACGCTCAGAACGCGTCCCGCGGGCACGCCCGCTTCGATCAGGGCTTGTTCCCACTTCGCGGTGCTGCGCTTCATGAGTTCCGGCGCGATTTCCTGGTTGATTGCCAGACGATTTCCCCGGCGGGTTTCCCGCTCCGCAAAACGGGGGTCGGTTTTCAGCTCGGGGCGCCCGATGACGTCGCACAATTTTTCATACTGAGCGTCTTCATTGGCGGCGATGTTGAGCAAGCCATCCGCGGTGCGAAATGCGCCGGAGGGCGCGGCCGTGAAGTTTTCATTCCCCATCGGAAAGGGCTCCACGCCGGCGTTGAGATAATTCGAGACCACCCAGCCCATGGAGGCCAGCGTGGATTCCAGCATGGAGACATCAATCCTGCGGCCCCGGCCGGTGGTTTGCGCCCCGACCAGCGCCGCGCAGATGGCCATGGCCGCCGTGATGCCGCCCATGGTGTCGCAAATGGGGTAGCCCACGCGCAACGGAGCGCTCTGCGCGTCTCCGGTCACGTTCATGACGCCCGAGATTCCCTGGATCACCTGATCGTAGGCGGGCCGCATCGCCAGCGGGCCATCCTGCCCAAAACCCGAAATCGCGCAATACACGATCCGCGGATTTACTTTCGCCAGCACGGGATAATCGAGGCCCAGCCGGGTCATGACACCGGGCCGGAAATTTTCGATCACCACGTGCGAAATTGCCGCGAGTTCCTTGAAAATCTCTTTGCCTTCGGGCGATTTAAGATTGATGGTTACGGATTGCTTGCCTGCATTGACGGCTACGAACGAGACGCCCATCAATTCCGCGTTCACTTTTACATCCGCGCCCAGGCGCCGGGCGAGATCGCCGTTCTCCGGATGCTCGATTTTGATAACTTCGGCCCCCAGCAGAACGAGCTGAAAGCTGCAGAAAGGTCCTGCCAGGACGTTGGTTACGTCCAGCACGCGGATTCCATGGAGTGGAAGCGCCATCTTTCTTTTCCTGTCGTGGAACTGATCTGAAATTCAAGCTGATACGGATGGAGTCACGCCGCAGGCGCCTGCACGCCGCGCTCGCAGGAGATGTCCTTGATACGGCCGGGACGAGAAGCGGCACGCAAATTCGGCCGCATCCAGCAATTTCTCCAGATCGATGCCCGTGCTGTAGCCCATGCCTTCCAGAAAATCGACGAGATCTTCGGTCGCCAGATTCCCGCTGGCGCCCGGGCAATACGGGCAACCACCCAGGCCGGCTGTGGAAGAATCAAATTTGCGGACCCCTGATTCGAGGCCCGCGAGCGTATTGGCCAGACCTCGCCCGTAAGTGTCATGGAAATGAAGCACCAGATCCACCCGGTTCATTTTCAATTCGCTCAGCAGGCGGCCGACTGTTTCCTTCACTTGATCCGGAAAGGCCATCCCATCGGTGTCGCACACAGCGACGCCCCACGGGCCTATCTCGCGAGCGGCGCGAACTGCGTTCACTACGGCCTGGCTTGAAATTCTTCCTTCAAAGGGACAATGAAAGCATGTGGAAAAGCCCACGCGGAGGACCACGCCATCGCGCTCGGCCAGGCGAGTGGCCTGCTCGAGGAGCTGCAGGGATTCGGCCATGCTGCGATTCAGGTTTTTCCGATTGAAAGTTTCGCTGGCGGCAATCACGAATTCCATGTGGCGAATGCCCGCAGCCAGAGCGCGTTCGTAACCTTTCAGATTGGGAACCAATGCGGAAAACGTCACACCTGAAAATTTGCCGAGGCCAGCCGCCACATCTTCCGCATCGGCCATTTGCGGGACCCATTTGGGATGGACGAAACTTGTCGCCTGAATGTCGGAAATGCCGGCCTGGATCAGCTTTTCGATCAGTGCGAGCTTGTCTCTAGTGGAAACGAGTTTCGGTTCATTCTGCAGACCGTCGCGGGCGGTTACATCGATGACTTTTACTTTTTCGGCCATGACTGCACTTCCTTGGTGTTTCCGGCTTCAGCCTATTTGTGACAACGCGGCTTATACATTTGAGTAGCGCCCGCCTTCAGGCGGGCACTCCAAATTCAAGCGAATGCTCGCCTAAAGGCGAGCGCTACATGTTATGTCACTGATTCGCGATGACTCTTACTCTTCAATTGTACGGCCTGCATTCACGAAGGAAAACAGCAATCCCGAAAATACCGTGATCAGCGCCGCGAGGTCCAGCGCGCGGCTCCACTGGTAGTGCACGGCGATGTAGGCCGTAACCACAGAAGACGCCACTCCCCCGAGACTCCCCAAAGTATTCATCAAGGCGGAGAGCGAAGCGGAAAAATCGGGCGCAAGGTCAATACAGGCGGCCCAAAAATTGGCGGCGGCAAACATATTGAACCCCGCGGCAAGCGCAATCATCGGCAGAGCCACCGCCGTAACCCTCAGGTGGCTGCCCAATAGCAAAAGGATCGTCGAGACTCCCATGCCCAGCCACACAGCCACACGGCGGCCGCGGCGCCGCGTGGAACCCCGCGCGATTCGATCGGAAAACCAGCCTCCCACCGGGGCGAGTACGGCCATGGAAAGGAAGGGGGCGGAAGTCCAGACCGCTGCCGCCAGCAGGCCGAGTCCGCGCACCTGCACGGCGTAAAAGTAGAACCAGTTGTAGTAGACATAGAAGGCATACCCCTGGCACAGGTAGCCCAGAATGAGTCCCCAGACCGACACGCTGCGCAGCATTTTCAGCCACGGCACATGTTTTGCGCGCGCCACTTGGCGTCTTGCGACATCGCCTTTGTGCGATTCGGGGTGAATCTCTTCCAATTCCGCAGCATTGACGCCCTGGTGTTCTTCCGGCCAATCTGTGGAGTAATAGTGCCAGATCAGGAAAATGAGAAACGTCAGCCCGCCGCAAATGTAGAACGCCACGCGCCATCCCCAATGCACCATCGTCCAGGCGATGAAGACGGGAGTCAGCGTGCCGCCCAAGCCGAGGCCGCCGACCTGCATGCCGCTGGCGAAGCCGCGTTCGCGCGGCGCAAACCAGGAAGCGATCACGCGAGTAACGTTGGATGAAACAGACGCCTCCCCTATGCCCGTAATGAAACGGATGATTTGAAATGCGAGCAGCATGCTGAAGCCGGTGCTCAGGGCCAGTTTGGGCGCAAGGGCCATCGAGCCTGAGCCTATGGCGAAAAGAAAAATGGAAGCCGTCAGCGTGCGTCGCGGTCCAATCCGGTCGCATATATTTCCCCAGGGAATCTGAAACAGAGCGTAACCCCACAAAAAGGAGCTGAAGATTTTTCCCATCGTAATAGTGTCGAAGGAAAATTCTTCTTCGATACTTTTGCCGGCGATGCTGAGGTTCAGGCGGTTCAGGGCCGTCACCGCCAGCGTGAACGCAATGAGGGCGAGAATTTTCCATCGAACGCGCGTCGCGCGATCTTCGCCGGCGGGGATGGCCATCGGCGTGGCCTGAGAGGAGCTGCCTGGCGAATTATTCAAGAGAGTCTCGTCTGCGCTTCCGGATTCGGTGCTTCGGGGATTCGCGGCATGGCTCACTTCAATCCCCTGGCGCCGATAGCCGTCAAGACTCATGCCCAACGGCTGGATAACTTAGAGCTTTAACAGAATTGTGGTTTGGATTCTATCTCTGCTTGAAACCATAAGTTGGCGGAAATATTTTGTCGATCGAAACACGGTCTAGACAGGTTGACCATTTTCGCGCCATCCCTTAACCTGTACTCCTGCCTGCATTCAGACTTACAAAGGCGGATATGCCCTTGAAATGAATTTGAGCCATGCCGGGCTGCGAGTACCCTAGATAATTTTTCCTAATCTAAAAAGAACGGACTGTGAGCACGGATATGCCAGGAATTATTAAGGAAAGACTGTTTACTCCCGGACCGACGCCGCTGTTGCTGGAAGCGCAGTTGCGCGCGCTGACCATGACACTGCATCACCGCACGGACGCTTTCCGGGCGCTGATGCGCGAGACGCTCGAAAACTTGCGTTATTATTTCCATACCAAGAATGACGTCATCGTGTTCGCCAGTTCAGGCACGGGCGCGATGGAAGGCGCGGTGTCGAACCTGCTCTCTCCCGGGGAGCGCGTTTTGATCGGGACGGCGGGAAAATTTGGCGAACGCTGGGTGCAATTGGCGAAAGCTTACGGCATCGAGGCAGTTGTTGTCGAAGCGCCCTATGGGCACCCCGTTCCCATCGTTGACATGAGGAATCATCTCGAATACAGCGGGCCGTTCCGCGCGGTGTTCATTCAGGCGACCGAGAGTTCCACGGGCGTGCGCAACGACGTCGAGACGCTCGGCAAAGTTGTGGCCGGGCTGCCGGAATGCTGCTTTGTCGTGGACGCCATTACCGGCCTCGGAACCACGGACTTGCGGCCGGACGAATGGGGAATCGACATCCTGATCGGCGGTTCGCAGAAGGCCACGATGATCCCGCCGGGTCTCGCGTTCGCCAGCATCAGCGAAAAGGCCGCGCGTGCGATGGAAAAATCGAAATTGCCACGCTACTACTTTGACTATGCGAAGGAGCGTAAGAGCCTATCGAAGGGTGAATCGAGCTACACGCCGGCGACTTCGCTCGTCGTGTGCCTGCATGGAGCTTTGAATTACATCAAGGAACTTGGGCGCGAGAACCTCATCGCCAACGCCGCGCTCTTGGCCGAGGCGACGCGCGAAGCGGCCGTTGCGCTTGGCCTGACGAACTTTGCTGTGAGTTCACCGGCGAACGCCGTGACGGCCATCAACGCTCCGGCGGGAATCGAGTCCACCAAGGTGGTCAAGGAGATGCGCGCGCGGTTCGGCGCCATTCTGACCGATGGACAGGGCACGATGAAAGGCCACATGTTCCGCATCGCGCATCTGGGGTATTACGATTTTCTGGACCTCGTGGCCGTGCTTGGCGGCCTCGAGATCGTACTGCAGAAAATCGGCCACAAAGTCGAGCTCGGAAGCGGCGTTCGCGCGGCGCAGAACGTGTATTTGCGACAATCGTCATAATCCACTAGGGTATTTCTCAGTGTTCTCGCAGTTCTTTGTGTCCTCTTTGTTAAGCATTTGACCTCACGACGGCAAGGATTTAACAGAGAGGACGCAGAGAAAAGCGAGGGCACGGAGAATCTTGAGAGCACCATGAAAATCTTGATCGCAGATAGCGTTGACGAAAGCGTGGTGGAGATCCTGAAAGCGGATCCCACCTGGGCCGTCGTGAATCTCCCCAAAACAAAAGGGAAGGTCGAGGAGGAAATCCGCGACGCGGATGCCTTGCTCGTCCGCAGCGCGACGAAGGTGACGGCTGAGCTCCTGGACAAAGCCAAAAACCTGCGCGTCATCGGACGCGCCGGCGTGGGCGTTGACAATGTGGACCTCGATGCCGCCACGCGCAAGGGCGTGCTGGTCATGAACACTCCCGGCGGAAACGCCATCAGCGTGGCCGAACACACCATGACCATGCTGCTGGCCATGGCGCACCCCGTGGCGCAGGCCGACGCTTCGATGAAATCCGGCAAGTGGGACAAAAAGAAATTCACGGGCAGCGAATTGCGCGACAAAACGCTGGGACTGATCGGCCTCGGCACGATCGGCACCGAAGTCGCGCGCCTGGCGCAGGCGCACAAAATGAAAGTAGTGGCCTTCGATCCTTACGTGTCCACAGTGCTCGCCACCGAGCAGAATATCCGCCTCGTCCCGCTCGAGGATTTATTGAAGGCCAGCGATTTTATCAGCCTGCATTCCTCGCTGACGCCGGAGACCCGGAAATTGATCAACGCCAAGACCCTTGCGCTGACCAAGAAAGGCGTGCGCATCGTCAATTGCGCGCGCGGAGAATTGGTGGACGAAGCGGCGCTCTTGGCGGCGCTCGAAAGCGGGCACGTGGCCGGCGCCGGGCTCGACGTCTTTGAGGAAGAGCCGCCCGCCGATCCGCGTCTCGTGCGGCATCCCAAAGTGATCGCGACGCCGCACATCGCGGGCTCGAGCGAGGAAGCGCAGAAAGTGGTCGGCTCTCGCATCGCGGAACAGTTGCGCGATTACCTGAAGACCGGCGCGGTCAAGAACGCCGTCAATATGCCGTCCATTTCTCCCGAAGAATTCAAGAAGCTGGGTCCGTATCTTCAGCTCGGGGAAAAGTTGGGTGCATTCGTCGCGCAATTGACGGAGAAACCGTTTTCGGAAGTTTCGATCAGCTACGACGGCGGCCTCGCCGACTTGAACACGCACCTTGTGAAAAACGCCGTGCTGAAGGGCGTCCTTGACCAGATGCTGGCTGGCCAGATCAATTTAATTAACGCCGGGAATTTCGCGAAGGCGCGCGGGCTTGAAGTGATCGAAGTGCGCAGCGCGCGCCGCGCCAAGTACACCAATTCCCTGGGCGTGGCCTTGCGCATCGACGGCGAAACCGTTTCCGTCCTCGGCATGATTGGCCTAAACAACGCGCTGCGCGTTCTCGGCGTGAATAACATCGACATCGACGCGCCGCTCACCGGCTTCCTTCTGCTCTTCCGCAACCAAGACGTGCCCGGTGTGATCGGCCGCGTCGGCACGCTCCTCGGCAAGCACAAGATCAACATCGCCAACTTCGCCCTCGGCCGCGTGCAAGATTCGGATGAGGCCATCGGCATCGTCAACGTGGACCAAAAAGTCTCGCCCGAAGTCCTCCGCGAACTCCGCGCCATCACGGCCGTGCGCCAGGCGCGCGTCATCGAAATCCACTGAATTCAGCAGCATGCGGTGAAGCTCAGTTCAGTCATTACACCTTTTCTGATAATACTCGGATGGTACACTCGCAATCCGCCGGCGTGAAAAATGGAACCGTCGCCCGCGCAAGCCGGCGGGTCAATCGGTACTGAGAGTTTCAGTACCCTCGTCTTGATACAACTTTTTTACTTGACATCAAAGGTATTCCTAAACAATAGTGCGCGCTTCTAACCCCGAAAATGAGTGTGTATCGTCGGCCCTGAATTTCGCAGACCCCTGAAGTACGTGTTTTTTTGTCGGCCCTGAAATACCACCTGGGAAAACTAATCTGAGGGAGGAAAGATGAAACGCTACGTTTTGAGCCTGTCTATTCTCAAGAAGAAGCAGAATGCCCCCCTTTCGTCCACGTCAACTGTCGCAAATCTTCGACGGGAGTGCCCGACATTAGCCGCGGCGGTGTGGACTGCCGTCTTGCTGCTTTGCACCGCTGTCTCCGCGGCCGCGCAGTGTACCGGCCCGGGCGCACCGGCCGCAACTGAAACCAAATGCCTGACGGCAATTCCGATACAGGGCAATCCGATCCGGTCGTTCGACATCAGCTGGGTCGATCCGGATCGCGGCCTGTACTTCCTCGCCGATCGCTCCAACAAAGGCGTGGACATCATTTCTACCGCGACCAACACATTTATTGGCAGGGCGGGTGACGTTTCGGGTCCAGGTAGTTTCGTCGGCATTCTTCCGGCACCCCCCGCGCCCGTGAACAACAACCTTTCTGGACCGGATGGGGTCGTCTCGCGCGGCAACTGTCTCTATGCGGGGGACGGCAACAGCACGCTCAAGGTGTTCGATATCTCGGATCCCACAACCCCTGTATTCGTAAAATCCATCCCGACGGGCGGTGGCACCCGGTTGGACGAAATGGCGATGACGGCCGACGGCAAATTTTTGATTGCGGTGAACAATTCGGAGGATCCGCCGTTTGCGACGCTGTTCGCAGTGGATGGAGATGACGGATGCGATGCAATCAGTATTGTGGGCCCCTCGATCAAAGCTGACGCATCCCTGATTCCGACGGGAAAAGGGCTTTCAATCGAGCAGCCCACGTGGGTTGAATCCACCCATACATTCATCGTGTCGGTACCGACCATTGCCAACAACCCTACCGACCCCCCCGGCTGCAACTTTGATACCAGCGTACCTCCTGTTACCTGTAGCGGTGCGGTTCTTTTGATCGACCCGAACAACGTTGAAAACCCAGTAAAGAACGGTTTCGTCCCGCTTGTTCACTGCGGTCCGAACGGCGCCACTGTTGGGCCCCACAGCAATGTGATGGTGGGCTGTACCCCGAATAACCAAAAGGGTGACAACGAGACCACAATCATCAATGCCAAGACCTTCAAGTACGTTGATGTGGGCAACCTCACCGGTTCCGACGAGGTTTGGTTTGACCAGGGCTCGGGCCGCTACTATACCGGTTCCTCCGCGATGCCCGGTGGAGCAGTACTCGGCGTTGTCGACGGTGGAACCAACTTCTTGCTGGAAACCATTCCGCAATCCAGCGCTTCGCATTCGGTGGCCGCTGACAGCCGGCGCCACAAGGTTTTCGTCCCGCAAGTGGCGCCAAAAAATGTAGTCGGGCTCGGCGGAGATGTTACAGGTCCCACAAAGGATGGGATCGGGGGCGTGGGGGCGGGAATCTGCGGCACGACGAACGGATGCATCGCCGTTTACGCTGTCCCGCGCGCCGAAGACAAAAATGACGAGGAAGGAGACCACGGAGACCACGGCGACGGCCGCGACTGAGCCTGATTGGGATTTTGCTCGGTAGCGACCGAAGAAGAAATACGACCCGGCTGCATTTGCTGGCAGACGTACTCAACACACTTCACGGGCTTATCGCTGTCACGCGCAGCGGTAAGCCCGTTTCCTAATCCGGGTATTTTCCCCGGGTGCCCCATCCTTGCGGGTTCTTCAAGGGTGGGGCTTTACTCCTTATATTGTCAAAGCTGGGCGAACCTTACCAGATGGTTCTGATCTGCTCGAAATTCCGAAGGGTGCGGTCTTTAGTGACGAGATCAATCCCCTCGACAAGCGCGGTCGCGCCGATCAGCCGGTCAATCGGGTCGCCTCCATAGGATTCTGGAAACTGGTTGGCCAGGATTGCGATTTTCGTCGTGATTGGGTGAATCGCCGTCCGAGACGCGATTTCCTCAACGAATGCTTCCGGAGTGCCCATGAATTCGATCCGGCCACGAACCGCCAGCCAAGCGATCTCCCACAGTGAGATTGCGGAGATAGAAAGCCCACCGCTTTGGGCTGCCGCCCGGATAGCGGCATTGGCCGTTCTCGATAGTTTTCCAGGTTCGATCGCCATCCACAGCAGTACATGCGTGTCGAGAAGGATCATTGTTTGGTTATTTTCCAGTGCTTGAGCGGAACCGCAGGCGACTCGATGTCTCCGACGATTTTGCACTTCCCGGCCATAAATCCGAAGATATCGTCATTCTCTGGCTTCACGGGAACGACCTTAACGACGGGTTTCCCGCGTTTGGTTACAATCACCGGCTCGCCCGTTGCCTGTACGTCGTCCATCACTGCCAGACAACGCGCTTTGAAAGCGCTGGCGCGCATTTGTTTCATGGTGTTTTCTCCATGTCCATGGTCATACTAACATGACCATACTGAAAACGCCAGCATTTGAGGAGCGGCTAAGTAGCGCATGCCTCAGCCTGTGGGTTTTTTGCGCCCGAAAGTCAAAACCCATAGACTGAAGTCTGTGCTACCTTTTCTTCCGGAGCGAGGAAGCTTGCGATGACACCTGAAGAACAGCGCCTGGAGGAATCTCACCAGCGCACCAAGCACTGGAAGCGCTGGGGGCCGTATCTTGCCGAGAGGCAGTGGGGGACGGTTCGCGAGGATTACAGTCCAGGCGGAACCGCGTGGGAATATTTTCCGCATGACATGGCGCGGTCGCGCGCTTACCGGTGGGGGGAAGACGGCATCGGCGGGATCAGCGACCGGCACCAGCGCGTCTGCTTCGCTCTGGCCCTCTGGAACGGACGCGATCACATCCTCAAGGAACGCTTGTTCGGTCTGACGGGCAACGAAGGAAATCATGGCGAGGACGTGAAAGAGTATTACTTCTACCTCGATTCCACCCCGACCCATTCCTACATGAAATTCCTGTACAAATACCCTCAAGCGGCTTTTCCGTACGACCAGCTTGTAGCGGAAAATCGCAAGAGAGGAAAGCGCGAACCGGAATTTGAATTGATGGACACGGGTGTATTCAACGAAAACCGCTATTTCGACGTGTTCATGGAATATGCCAAGGCCGCTCCAGATGACATTTTGATCAAGATCACGGCGTGGAATCGCGGGCCGGAAGAAGCGCAGCTCGATCTGCTGCCGACTCTATGGTTCCGAAATATATGGTCATTCGGAGAGAAGCACGGGCATCCCCACCTTTCGCGCAATCCGGATTTTATGGGCGCCGCGGTGGTTGCAGCAGAGGAGAGCCGCTACGGCAAGCGGTGGTTGCTTGCCGAAGGTGCGCCCGAAATGCTCTTCACCGAGAACGAAACCAATTTCCAGCGAGTGTTCGGTTTTCCGGATGGTTCACAATTTGTGAAAGACAGCTTCCACGCGTATGTGATTGGAGGCGTGAAGGAAGCCGTCAATCCCGCGCAAAAGGGCACGAAATGCGCCGCTCACTATTACGCAAAGATCGCGCCGGAGGCTTCGGTGACGCTTCGCCTGAGGATGATGACCATTGAACCCAGGGACGGCGTTGCGAACCCGTTCGACGCCGCTTTCGAAAAAACGTTCGAGCTGCGCCGCGGCGAAGCGGACCAGTTTTACGCGCGGCGCTTTCCTCAGGAACGTTCCGAAGACGCGCACGGCATCATTCGCCAGGCGCTCGCGGGCATGCTCTGGTCCAAGCAGTGCTATCACTACGATGTGCGGACCTGGCTGGAGGGAGATCCGGGCCAACCGCCACCGCCGCCGGAGCGCAAAAAGGGTCGCAACCACGACTGGACGCAGCTGTACAACGCGGACGTCATTTCGATGCCGGACAAATGGGAGTACCCGTGGTATGCGGCGTGGGACCTGGCATTTCACACGGTCGCGCTGTCGCTCGTCGATCCAGACTTCGCCAAGGAACAGCTCATCCTGCTGCTGCGGGAATGGTACATGCATCCGAACGGGCAGTTGCCCGCGTACGAGTGGGCCTTTGGCGACGTGAATCCGCCGGTGCACGCCTGGGCGGCGTGGCGCGTGTATAAGATTGAAAAGCGTATCCGCGGGCGCGCCGACCGCGGGTTCCTCGAACGCGTATTCCACAAGCTCCTGCTGAATTTCACCTGGTGGGTAAATCGCAAGGATCCCGACGGAATGAACGTGTTTCAAGGCGGATTCCTGGGCCTGGACAACATCGGTGTGTTCGACCGCTCGCAGCCGCTGCCAACTGGGGGCCACCTCGAGCAATCAGATGGCACCAGCTGGATGGGGATGTATTGCCTGAACATGCTGGCCATCTCGCTCGAGCTCGCGCGCGAAGACCCAGCCTACGAAGACGTGGCCAGCAAATTTTTCGAGCACTTCGTGTACATCGCGGACGCCATCAACTCCCACGGGTCCGACGGGATAGCGCTCTGGGATGAAGAAGACGGATTTTTCTATGACGCGATTCAACTTCCGAACGGCGACCAGCACTATCTGAAAGTGCGCTCGATGGTGGGGTTGATCCCCCTGTTTGCCGTGGAGACGCTCGAGCCGGAGCTGATCGCGCGCCTGCCGGGTTTTCAACGGCGCATGCAATGGTTCCTCGACAACATGCCGAGTTTTGCGACGCGCGTGGACAGCAGCCAGACGTCTCCGAACGGTGTGCGCCGGCTGCTTTCGCTGGTGGACTGCAAGCAACTCGTGCGGATCGTCGGCTACATGGTCAATAAGGATGAATTCTTTTCTCCGCACGGCATCCGCGCGCTGTCCAAATATCATGTCCAGCACCCCTATATTCTTTTGGTCAACGGCAATGAATATCGCGTGGACTACGAGCCGGGAGAATCGCAGAGCGGATTGTTCGGCGGAAACTCGAACTGGCGCGGGCCCATCTGGTTCCCCACGAATTTTCTGATGATCGAGTCGCTGCAGAAATTCCATCATTATTATGGCGATAATTTTCGCGTGGAATGCCCGTCCGGCTCGGGGCAGCAAATGTCGCTCTGGGAAGTGAGCGCGGAAATTTCCCGATCCCTCACCCATATTTTCTTGCGCGGCGAAAACGGCCGCCGGCCGGTGTACGGCGCAAACGAGAAGTTTCAGAGCGATCCCTTTTGGCGCGATTTGATTTTGTTTTACGAATATTTTCACGGAGATACCGGAGCGGGATTGGGCGCGAGCCACCAGACCGGGTGGACGGGGCTCGTGTCGAAGCTTCTCGAACAAACGGGGGAGTAATTGTCTAGAGGCGCCGTGTGCTGGATTGAATTTGAAGAAAACCCCGGGTCTGAAGATCCGGGCTACAGCAATCACACAAGGGATGGAGGGTTGCTGTAGCCCGCCTCTTCAGAGGCGGTGTCTCTGGCTTGCCGCAGAAGAAAACACAGCAGAAACACAGGTAGGGGGCATCATGAACTTCCACGACAAAATTGTTCTCGTAACCGGCGGCACAGGGGGGCTGGGTCGCGAAGTCACTATGGCGTTTCTCGAAGCGGGGGCGACGATCCTGGTTACCTATCAATCGGCGGAAGAATTTGCCGCGGTTGTTGCCGCTGCGCAGAGGATCGGAGCGGCGCCTCCGGCGGGCGCGAGCGTGGATGTCACCGACGCGCAAGCCGTCGAAAAATTTATCGCCGAGATTGTGTCCAAACATGCGCGCCTCGATATCCTCGTGAATACCGTGGGCGGATATTCGGGAGGGACGAACCTCTGGGAAGTGGACGCTCGAACCTACGACAAGATGCTCCAGCTGAATCTCAAGGCGGGATTTGTTCTTGCGCGGTCCGTTGTGCCGCAAATGATCAAGCAAAATCGGGGATGGATCGTGAACATCGCCTCGAAGGCGGCCTTCGACCACGCGGCGGGAGGAGCGCTCTATGCCGCGTCGAAGGCAGCTGCCGTGGCCTTGTTTGATTCGCTTGCGGCGGAAGTGAAGCCCTTCAACATCAACGTGAATTCCGTTTTGCCCAGCATCATTGATACGGCCGCGAACCGCAAGGCCATACCGGGGGCTGATTTTGCAAAATGGCCGAAGCCGGAGGAGATTGCCCGCGTCATTTTGTTTTTGTGCTCGGAAGAAGCGCGGGTGATCCACGGCGCGGCGATTCCAGTTTATGGGAAGAGTTGAGGCGGTGACTGGTGATCGGTGACTGGTGACTCGCGAATCATGTAGGCCTGTTAAGTTGAGGCATTTGGCTGCTCGACTAGTTCCACCAGCACCTTTTGGTTGTTCCACGCAGTCACCAGGAAAAAATTCACTCGAGTGCCATTCGCACCGGGACGCGTCTTTGGATAAATTGATTCAACGTTGAATCGTGTGCGCAAGAGTTCTGTGGCGCGGTCCACATCCGTAACGTCAATCTCTACCTGCTGAATTCCTTCGTTGAATTTTTCGAGAAAACGGGCGATCGCGCCACTTCCGCCTGGAGATTTTGTGGTGAGGATGTCCAGGCGCGCATAGGTCCTGCCGCTTGCTGCAAATTCAAGCTCGAATTCCATTACATCCTGATCGGAAGGCGCGTCGGCGAGCGGCGGAGATCCGTTGGCCAGGCGAATTTTCTCGAAGGTTTCCGGCAGTACGGCGATCCCGATGGTGAGTCTTGGCGAGGAGTTTTTTTCACCGGTCGGTTGCACGTATTGATCCTGGACAATGAGCGCTCGGAAGTCCTCATCTTTGCTCCACTCGTCGAGCCAATTCAACGTGCGTGTTTTTCCATGGCTGTAGAGATCCTGCGCAGCTTCAGCGCGCTGGCTCCGATCCTGGTCTGCTAAACGGTGGATGTTCTCTACGGTTGGGGGAGGAACAGATCTGACCCGGCCTTTTTTTTGGAGCTGTTCCACAGTGCTTGCTCCTGGCTTCGCTCGGATGACCGAGATGAGAATGGCAAGGGCGATGATCGCGCCTACAATGGAGAGCGAGAACCCCGTGGAAATATTCACCCACGGGTCGGCGAGCATTTTTGCCCCGATAAACATGACGGTAATCGCGAGGCCTTCATCCAGGTACTGAAAGTATTGCAGGATTCCGGCCAGGAGAAAATAGACGGCGCGCAGGCCGAGAATGGCGCAAACGTTGGAACTGTAGACGATAAAGGGATCGCGCGTTACGCCGAACACGGCGGCGATCGAGTCCACCGCCAGGACCAGATCCGTTGTTTCCAGCACGATCAAGACTAGAAAGAATGACGTGAAGAGCCACCGTCCGCCTTCCCGCACTAATAAATTCTGCGGGGCTTCCGTTTGCGACATGGGCATAATCTTCCGCGCCCAGCGCACCAGCGGATTTTTTTCGGGATGCACAGCATGGTCGGCGCCGAACAGCTTGAACCCCGAGTGCAACAGAAAAACTCCCAGGATATAGAGGGTCCATTCAAATCTCGCGATCAGAGCTGCGCCAGAGGCGATCATCGCGCCGCGCAGGACCAGCGCGCCCACGATTCCCCAGAACAACAGGCGATGCTGGTAGCGGGGATCGACGCGAAAATATTGGAAGATCAGCAAAAAAACAAAAACATTATCCAGGCTGAGCGATTTTTCGACGACGTAACCGGTGAAAAATTCCAGCCCGAGCCCGCGGCCATGAGAAACAAAAATCCACGCGCCAAAACCAAGCGAAAGCGCGATCCATGCCGCGCTCTCCATGGCGGCTTCGCGCAAGGCGATTGCGTGCGGGCGCCGGTGAAACAGACCCAGATCGAGCACCAACAAGAGCGCGACGCCAGCGTTAAAGGCGATCCAGAGCGGCCAGGTGCCCATCTAGGCCGCGCTCTCGTCAGGACAAGTCACTGCGGAAGGAATCCTCAGTTATTGGAATTTTGCGCTTCGAAGCTGGGTTTTGCGGCATTGAAGTTGGAGAGTTCGACGCGCGCCGTATCGCCCGGGCGGACCGTCACGTGGTAATCCCAATGCACGTGAACGTCTCCCGAAATGGCCTCCGCGCCGAACATCCCGATCCAATAGTTCCCGGGAGCGATGCCCGCGAAGGATCCACGCCCGTCGAGATCGGAATCAGCGCGCGCGACGAGGTAGCGTTCCTCGGCCAATTGGAAGGCGCGCGTTTCCAGTAGGCGGCGCTGTTTGTCTTCGAGAGACACCCACTTGGCGTACGGGTTCACATCGATGAGTTCCAGATCCATGCCCTGCACCGTGTTGGGGGCGCCGGCGATAAATTTGCGAACGGCCGCTTTATATTGTTCCTTCCCCGCCTTGTATTTTTCCGGATTGGGGTCGCGGTCCTTTTCCTTGAATTTCGGCTCGGGGAATCCAACTCCTCGATATGCTTCATTGTGCGTCATGTAGGCCGTGAAATACTCGGGAATGTCCACGATATCTTCGGGAGTCAGGCTCTTGGTGAAATCCCCGCCGGACAGACGAACGGAATGATTTTTTTTCATCCACGTTTTCAACTCAGGCGAAACGCCGAGGCCATCAATGAACTTGTCGAGGTCGGTGGCGGGAGTCGATTGCAAGGCCTCTGCACGAATGTCTTCCATGCTTTTGCGCAGAAGATAAAAAGTCATTTGCCTGACGGGTTCGGGCTGCCCCCCGGTGGCCGCCACACGCGCCGCGAATTCGACGCGCCCTGTGGACTGCGCCGCAAGGCGCGCGGGGAGCACGATCATCAAGGATCCGAGGAACAGGGCCGCCGCGCGAATGCACGATTTTGCTCTCATTGTTCTCATGGCGAAGTGTACATCGCCACAAAGCCATTGGAAACGATTCCGCAACGATGTGTTTCCCCCATGTACGTGGCAAACATTCGGAAGTTACGCACCCAAACCTGATTTCTCACGGCACGGTTCACCGGGCTCCTTTTTTCTTGATTACAGGCAGGTGCGTGAATTTTAGATCCTGAGCGCACTTGAGTTTCGTAATGTAGATGATTTGGCCGGTGTGATATCCGAAATGTTCGGTCACGCGGAAGGCCGCGTCCAGCCCCTTAACGCGATAGCCTTGAATTTCATATTTCCGCGTTAGCGATTCATCGGAGAGCTGTGCCAATACTTGGCATGCCTCCCGCACGGTTCCTCGCAGTTGCGTGACGAGCGCTTTGCGGGGAATGGGTCCTCGCTCGGCAAATTCGCGGTTGCGTTCCCGCTTGTCTTCCGCTCCGCCCAGGCCCGCTATGATCCACTGGCGGACATTACCGCACAGATGCAGGACGAGATTCCCCGCGCTGTTGGACGCCGGATTGGGCCGCCACCAAATCTCCGCATCCGAAAGTCGTTGAAGGCACTTCACGATGCGCGGAAGGCTCTGCTTTGCGAGCGTATCTTGCGCACTCGCGAGAAACATGCTTGCTGTACGCGTGGTTTTTGGTTTCACGGCGGGCACCTCGCGTTCAAATCGTAATCAATGCGCGAGGAAACGGCAAATGATCTGGTATCACGCCACAGAAAAGCGTCGCGAGGGAATTCCTAAAGCAATCGGAAAGTAACTTCGATGGGGACGATCACGGGAACGGGTTTTCCGCCGGGTCCATTGGCGGGCTTGAAGCGCCACTGCTTCACGGCTTCCACCGCTTTTTCTTCCAGCCCAAGGCCCGGACCCTTCACGACTTGAATTTCCGTGGCGCGGCCATCGGGAGTGATCACCGCCTGAAGAACGACCGTGCCCTGGTACTTTGCTTTGCGCGCTTCTTCGGAATATTTGGGGTCAGGGCAATAAACGCAAGAAGGATAGCCGACGCCGCCAGTACCGGGATGGTAGGCCCCGCCGCCTGTGCCGCCGCCAGAACCCGGACCCAGACCGCCGCCTTCGCCGCTGCCAATACCTGTTCCCGTGCCGCTGCCAATGCCGCTGCCGCCGCCGGGTCCGCCAGATCCGGTCAGCATTTTGGCCAGCGGGTCGCCGAAATTATCCATATTCGGGCTGGGGATTTTCAGGTCCGGCGGACCAAGCAGGGTGGCTTGGATAGTGGAATCGGGCTTCGTGTGCACCATCGGAGGCGCAATCTGGTTGAAACTAAACTTTGGCGCTTTGCCCTTTGTTGCAGGTATGGGATTTCTCTCGCCGCCGCCACCGCCGCCTCCCGCCTTGTCCTTGCCCGGGGGAAGCTTCGCCGCGTAATCGGAAATATCAATTGGTGTAACGAGCGAGTTATTGACGGGGTTCGCCGTCGCTTTTGTAACCACAGTATAGAGCAGAGGCGAGAAGATCAGCGCCGTAACTCCGACATGCACGGCAAGGGCAATGGCCTGCGAAGGTCCGAAGGCTTTGTCCTTGGACCAGATGTCCTTCACCTTGACCGGCTTGCTAGTCACCTTCAGTGGCGGCAGCTTGGGCGGGGAAATGAGGTCGCGAATATTTTGCCACAGGACGCTGTAAGGCGGCTGCCAGTCCACCGTCATGCGCGAGGAAACGCCTTTGGGCGTTGGCTTGAACCACTCTTTGAAATTTTCGCCAATGCCGCCACCATACTTTTCGACCGTGAAGACATCGCCCGGGACATTCTTGCCGACCTTGATGGGACGCTCCATGAGGAAGTCCCTCAGGTTGGAGAGAAAACCGCGGGACAGGGGTTTCTGGGCTCCGCCGAGGCGCGGCGCAGTCGTTCCCCCCGGCAGAATCACCTTGGGAGCTGGCGTGCTTGGATCACTCCACTTTGGCGCAATCGTACTCACCTGTATATTTGCCTCACGCTGCCGAAAATTGTCTCTCGCTGTAAGATTCTCTCACGTCGCGAATGGATGCCCATCGGAGCAGGCGGCTGACACGCCGCCAAATCCATTGTAACATTGGGACGCTAACACAAGGAAGATGGTTTCCAGACTCGACTAGGCGATACAGGCACGGCGGTTCACGAGAAAGCGGTCTTGGCCAAGACCGCCGGTATTTCGACATGTGGATAGTTTGAGTCGAAGCATGCACTCTCCCTCCCGAAGAGCGCGGGACGGAGAGGCCTCTACAAAACTATTTGGTTACTGTACGGTTTGCCTTTGTAGCGGCCGCCCGCCTTTTAGGCGGGCAGCACTTGGTTTCTTTCGCCTCTGCAGGAGTGAAGCATCTGCCGTAAATGGACAGTCCGCACTCGAAGCTAACTTATGCCCAAAATCGTGGACTTGAAAAGCACTCTCAACTTGCCGCGCACGGCTTTTCCGATGAAGGCCAACTTGCCTCAGAACGAGCCGAAGCAGCTCGCGGAGTGGGAAGAGAATAAGCTCTATCATCGAATCCAGCAAGCGCGCGCCGGCGCGCCTTCTTACGTCCTGCATGACGGGCCGCCTTACCCGACCGGCACGATCCATCTCGGCACTGGGCTGAATAAAATTTTAAAGGACATGGTCATAAAGTCGAAAACCATGGCCGGCTTTCGCGCGCCCTACGTTCCCGGATGGGATTGCCACGGTCTGCCCATCGAAACGAAGGTGGAAAAGGAATTAGGCGGGAAAAAGGGAAGCGTCCAGCCCGGCGAATTTCGGCGCATGTGCCGCGAATTCGCTTTGCGCTACGTGGACCAGCACCGGCGGGATTTCAAACGACTTGGCGTATTGGGGCAGTGGGAAGACCCGTATTTGACGATGAGCCCGCAGTACGAAGCCACGATCGCCGACGCCTTCGTCACCTTTCTAGAAAAAGGCTACGTGTATCGCGGGCTGAAGCCGGTGTACTGGTGCATCGTGGACTCGACCGCTCTGGCCGAGGCGGAAGTGGAATATGAAGATCACACCAGCCCGTCGATCTGGGTGAAATTTGCCGTCGTCCCCGGCGCGGCAGCGGAAAAACTTGGTTCGGGCGTGAGCGCCGTGATTTGGACGACCACCCCGTGGACGCTGCCGCATAATCGCGCGCTGGCGTTTCATCCCGACTACGATTACGTCGTAGCCGAAACTTCTGCGGGTGCGCTGCTGCTCGCTGCGGATTTGGTCGGCCCGGCGCTGGATGCGTTGAAGCTCGAAGCAAAAAGTGTGCGCGGGCCGTGGAATGGACAAGATCTTGCGGGCCTGAAATTCAGGCACCCGTTTCTCGATTTGACCGTCCCGGCGGTTCTCGCCGATTACGTCACGCTCGATCAGGGCACCGGCATCGTGCACACCGCGCCGGGCCACGGCGTCGAGGACTTTCAGACCGGCCAGAAATATGGCATCGAGGCGTATGCACCGATCGACGATCAAGGCCGCTATCTCGAAGGTCTGTCGGAGTACAAAGGCAAGACCGTCTTCGAAGCGAATCCCATCATTGTGACGCTGTTGCGCGATCGCGGCGCGCTGCTCGGCGAACAAAAACTCTCGCACAGTTATCCGCACTGCTGGCGGTGCCACAATCCGGTGATTTTCCGCGCCACCGAGCAGTGGTTCATCGACCTGGACGCTGCGGGGCGCGACGGAAGATCGATTCGCGCGCGCGCACTGGATGAAATCGAAAAAGTGAAGTGGACGCCGGAATGGGGCGCTGAGCGCATGCGTTCCATGATCGCGGACCGGCCGGACTGGTGCGTTTCGCGGCAGCGGTTCTGGGGCGTGCCGCTCGTCATTTTGTATTGCGCGAAGTGCGGAAAACAATTCGACGACTACGCGGCGCTGCATGCGCTCGTCGGAAAATGGTTTGCGCAGGAGGGCGCTGACGCATGGTTCACACATGCGGCCGAAGAGTTGCTCCCCGCGGGCACGCGTTGCGGCTGCGGCGCGGCGAGTTGGCGCAAGGAAACCGACATTCTGGATGTGTGGTTCGATTCGGGTTCGTCACACCTTGCTGTTCTCGACCGCCTCGATGCGGATGGGCAAAAGCTTCCCTGGCCGGCGGATATGTATCTGGAAGGACCAGACCAATTCCGGGGATGGTTCCACAGTTCGCTGTTGGTGGGCGTCGCGGTCAGAAATGGTTCGCCCTATCGCCACGTGCTGACGTACGGCTGGGCGGTCGACGAAAAAGATGTGCCCATGTCGAAATCGCTGGGAAATGCCGTGCTTCCCGCGGAAATGAGCGAGCAGTGGGGGGCGGATCTCCTGCGGCTGTGGGTGAATTCGCAGGCTTACACATCCGATTTCCGCATGTCGAACAATGTGATGACCCAGCTTTCCGAGGCGTATCGCAAGCTGCGCAACACGTTTCGTTTCGCGCTCGGCAATCTTGCGGGCTTCGATCCTGCCCGCGATGGCGTTCCAAACGCGGACTTGGAAGAATTGGACAGGTGGATGTTGACGCGAACGGCCGCGCTGGTGCGCGATTGCAGGAAGTGGTACGACGCATTTGAATTTCATCGCGTTTATCACGCGCTGTATGACTTCGCGGTCGTGGATTTGAGCGCATTCTATTTCGACGTGCTCAAGGACCGCCTCTACACTTTTGCGCCCGGAAACCGCGCCCGGCGCTCGGCGCAGACTGCTGTTTATCGCATCGCCGGCGCCTTGTTGCGCCTGGCGGCGCCAATCCTCTCGTTCACCGCCGAGGAAATCTGGAAGCACTTCCCGCACGCCGCGGGCGATCCGGACAGCGTCCATCTTGCTCTGTTTCCTGCGGCGGAGGAACTTGGCGTGCCGCTCGATTCCGCCAAGGCAGCGAACTGGGAAAAGCTGCTGGTGGTGCGGACCGAAGTGCTCCGCGCGCTCGAAGCCGCGCGCAACGCAAAAAAGATTTCCGGCGCGCTCGAAGCCAAAGTTGTTTTGAGCGCGGCGAAAAATCTGGCTCCGATGCTGGAACAGTACAAAAGCTGGCTGCCCGCCCTGTTCATCGTTTCGCAGGTGGAACTCGCCGAGGTGGCTCCGGCCGATGCGCAGAAATCGGAATCGCTGCCGGGATTTAGCGTGGCGGTGCAACACGCCGACGGAACAAAATGCGAGCGTTGCTGGAATTATTCCCCGCACGTCGGCGAAAACGCCGATTACCCGACGGTGTGCGAGCGCTGCGTGAAGGCGCTCACCGAAATCGAAGAAGCGGGCCATGCCGAGGGACGAGGGGCCGCGTCCTCGTGAAAGGGACGCAAGGGGCGCGCTGGCTGTGGTCGTCACTCGCGGTGCTGGCCGCGGACCGCGCCACGAAATTTGCCATCGAGCGCTACACCAGCCCGTTCTTCCGCCATTCCATCGTTTCAGACATCGTGGTTTTGATTCACAGCCAGAATGCCGGCATCGCCTTCGGCGTGTTCTCCAATTCGAGTTCGCCCTGGCTTACGCCGCTTTTGGTATTAAGTTCCGCAGCCGTGATGGTTCTGCTTGCGTGGATGATCGTCACGGGCCGCGTCGGCGGCGCGCTGGCGCAATGCGGGCTGGCGCTGATTCTTGGCGGCGCGGCAGGTAATGCGCTCGACCGCCTGATCCACGGCGGCGTGACGGATTTCCTGGAAGTCCGCCTGTGGAAGTACATTTGGCCCGCATTCAATGTGGCGGACTCCGCAATTACTATTGGAGCGGTATTTGTGCTCCTCGAATTGTTATTCGGCGCCCGCCAGCGCCCTATTCCAAGCGCCGAAAAGCGCGGGCGGGTTTAGTGGCACAAACTTCAGCCTGTGGATTTTTGATGATAGTAAGACAAAAATCACGCGCGCCAACTTTTCACGACATTGGACACAACGAAGAAAAAGCCACAGGCTGAAGCCTGTGCCACTAAAACCCAGACCCTCACTGCAGCATTGAGTGACGCAGGGCGGCGGCTGGACTTGTTTCTTGCCGAGCGCGTCCCCGAACTCAGCCGCACTCGTATCCAGGAATTGATCCGCGAAGGCCACGTTCGTGCGGACGGCCGCATCGCCAAGGTTTCCCACCGAGTGGCGGCAGCCGAAGCCATCGAGATCGAAGTTCTACCCCGGCCTGCGCCTGAAGCCCTGCCGGAAGATTTGCCGCTCGATCTGCTGTACGTGGACGACGATTTCGTAATTGTGAACAAACCCGCGGGAATGGTGGTTCATGCCGGCGCGGGCCACTCCCGCGGGACGCTGGTGAACGCGCTCCTGCACCACCTGGGAAAGCTTTCCGCGGCGGGCGGCGCGCTGCGGCCGGGCATAGTCCACCGGCTGGACCGCGAAACCTCGGGCGCCATGGTGGTGGCGCGGAATGACAAAGCGCACGAAAATCTCTCCGAACAATTCCGCTCGCGCAATGTCAGGAAAATTTATGTGGCGCTGGTGCACGGCAAGATGCCGCGCGATTCCGGCACGATCACGCTGCCGATTTCCCGCGATCCACGCCGCCGCACGCGCATGACCGCGCGCGCCACCAAGGGCCGCCACGCGCGGACTGATTGGCGCGTGATCGCGCGCCTGGACCGCTGCACGCTGGTCGAGGCCGCGCTGCACACCGGGCGCACTCACCAGATCCGCGCGCACTTCGCGGCCATCGGGCATCCGGTGGTGGGAGACACGCTCTATGGCGCACCGCGGGGCTTGCGCGCAGGCACGCGCAATCTGCCTCTGCTCGAACGCAACTTTCTCCATGCGGCGCGCATCGGATTTTCGCATCCCTCGAGCGGCGCCTGGGTGGAAGTTCGCGCTCCGCTGCCAAGGGATTTGCGAGTATACTTCGATCAGGTGGGAGCATGTTTAGGGTGGCGTGACGCGGACATCGAGGCTGCGCTCGCGCAGTACGTATGAAAGCCATGAAAAAACGGGCGCTGTGGATTGCAATTCTTGGTTCCCTCGTGACAGTGGCCGCGGTGAGCGCGCAGCAGGCGCAACCCCCGGCGCCGCCGGCGCAGGCTCCGCCGCAGGTGGACCGCCAGGGCGCGATCGTCCGCAACGTCAACCTGGTGGAAGTGCTCTTCAGCGTGGTCACGAAGCACGAAAAACTCGTCACCGATTTGACCAAGGATAATTTCAAGGTTTACGACGACGGTGTGCAGCAGGAAATTACGTCGTTCAGCCAACCCACCGATCTTCCGCTGCGCATCGGCATGGTGCTGGATACTTCCAATAGCATTCGCGAGCGTTTGAAATTCGAGCAGGACGCCGCCATTGATTTCATATTTAACGCCCTGCGCCGCGGGAAAGACCAGGCCTTCTTGATGACCTTCGACGACGGCCCGCAAATCATCAAGGATTTCACGGGTGACACCGGCGAGATTCGCGACACCATCCTGAAGCAGCGGGCCGGCGGCGGCACTTCCCTGTACGACGCCGTGTACGCGGCCAGCGATCATTTGCTGAAGAATTCGCCGCTTCCTCCCGGCCCCAATGCCGACGTGCGGCGCGTGCTGGTGGTGATTTCCGACGGCGATGACAACAGCAGCAACCGCTCCCGCGGCGAGTCCGTGGAAATGTCCCAGCGCGCGGGCGTGATCATCTACTCGATCAGCACGAGCACGGACTGGGTTTCAGCCGAAGACGAAAAGAATCCCACCAAGCGAATAAGCCGCAAGTACGAGAAAGAGGAGGGAGACAAGGTCCTCGAACAACTTGCCGTGGAAACCGGAGGCCGCGCTTTCTTTCCCTACCAGGTCGATGATTTGGGACAGTCGTTTCTCGACATCGGAGACGAATTGCGCCATCAATACGCCCTGGCCTACAGCCCCGCGGGCCGCTCCGCGGACGGCAAGTACCACACCATTAAGATCCAAACCGATCGCAAGGACGTGGTCGTTCGCGCCCGCAAGGGATACTATTCCATTCCGATTCCCGTACTGCCCGCCAAACCTGCCGCCCCTCCGGCCTGAGCCGCGCTGCTTGGCTTGGTTCTAAGAACTAAGGGAGGTAAAATAACGCCGACGTCTCGCCGGCAGTTTTTCTAATTACCGGGTTGCCCAAGAAAATTGCCGGCGCGACGCCGGCGCTGCCTGAGAGAAATCACCATCCAACCTTGATCCTGCTTAATTGTTGGGCGCGTAGTATCCGCGGCGCGTCAGGACGGAGTAATCCTTGTTCTTCATTTCTACTTTGATCTTGCGGTAGGTTCCGTCGTGCTTCTTGTTGGTGGGAGTGTAGCCGACCGTATACTGGCTGCGCAGTTCTTCCGAGATTTGATCGAACGCCTGCTCCAGATTCTTCTCGCTGCGCACGACGATCATCCGGCCTCCCGTATCATCGGTGAGCTTTCTGGCGACGTCCTGGTCGCCTCCATCGGCGGCCACCAGAAGAATATGGACCACCGTGTCGGTCCGCTGCGCGGCTTCTATGGCGTCCGATAGCCTCAATTTGCTTCCGGTATCTTCCGCGTCGGTCAGGACCACGATGGCTTTCCTGCCCGCTTCTCCGGAAAGCTTGTCATGGGCGGCAAGGTACACGGCATCATAAAAATTAGTTCCCCCGGAGCCGCTCGAGGGCAGGGGACCCTGCGCAATCATCCCCCCGCTGGGCGCATTGATCTGCGCGCGATTGATGGCGCGATCCAGCACCCCGCGATCATCGGTGAAATCGGCGAGCAGGTCCACGTCCGTATCAAAGGTCATGACCATGGCCAGGTCGCCCTTGCGCAAAACCCTTGCCAGGAAGCGCGAACCGGCCTCCTTCTCTCCGGAAAGCATAAAGTACTCGCTCCCGCTGGTATCTAGTAGTATGCCCAAAGTAATCGGCAGGTTGGATTCCGCGGAAAAATAAGTAATTTCCTGGGGCTGGCCATCCTCATAGACCTGGAAATCATCTTGTTTTAAGCCGGTGATAATCGCCTTGTGTTTGTCGCGCACCGTGGCGAAGAGGTTCACGATATTCACTTGCACGCGGATTTGGCCGGGGGGCGCGGCAAAGGCCAATCCCCCCGCAAGAGAGGCGATGCACAGATAGGAAAGGATGGCTCGAATCCGCATTGTATAATCTCCGTAGGCCGCGATGACGTGTTGGATGCTTCGCCGGAATATTAAGATGCCATTTATACTCAAGAAGCGTGGCGGCCGGTGGCAGCGCACGCGGAAATAGTGACGGGACGCCCATGAAATGTCCACGAAAATTCCTGGCGGTGAGCGTGACGATTGGCCTGGCGGTGGCCGCCATGATGGCCTTGCGGGCGCAGGTGGCGTTCGGCCAGAGCGCCGGCCAGGAGCCATCCTCGCAGGCGCAAGATCCCCGCGCTCGAATCCGGACCACGGTGTCTCTCGTCGTCGTGCCTGTGACCGTCAAGGACAGTGGGGGCGAATTGGTGACCGATCTCCAGCAAAACGATTTCCGTGTATTTGAGGACGGTGTCGAGCAGCCGATCGTGCTGTTCACTGCGGACCCGTTTGACTTGTCCGCGGCCATTCTGATTGACAATGACCTGAAGCAAGGCACCGCGGGAAAGGTTCAGAAAACACTCGAGACCCTGGCCGGCGGGTTCAGTGCTTCCGACGAGGTTTCCCTCTGGCGCTTCGACGAAGTTCCCGAGCAAATCTCGGAGGAATTCATCGCCGACAATGACAAGCTTTTGACCCAGCTCAAGCGCATTGACCTCAGCAGTTCGTTTCCCGGGATTGGTTCGTACACGATGACCAACGGGCCGCGCGTCAATACCGCGGCGCCCCCGGGACCCGCGAAAGTTCCCACCGAAGCCAACGGGCATCCCAACACCAAACACATCAACGACGCGATTTACGCCGCCGCCGAACAGTTGCAGGACCGGCCGCGCGAAAGGCGCAAGATTATTTTTCTGATCTCCGACGGGCAGAATGCCAAGAACAATACTCACAAATACGACGAGACCCTGAAGCTGCTTCTGTCCGCGGATATATCCGTCTACGCTGTCGGCGTCGGCGAAGCGAATCTGAACCGCGGCGTCACATTCCTCGGGAACAATATTCTGGCGAAGTACGCCCACGCCACCGGCGGCGATATTTTCTACGGCGGCGTGAGCCGGGAAAATCTGGAGGGTTTGTACGGACGTGTTTCCGAACAGGCGCGCAATCAGTACACCATCGCCTACTCCGGCGCGCATACCGACCGCTCCAAGCCGTATCACACCATCGAAGTGCGCGTGAAGCGCCCGGGCCTTACGTTGCTCACGCGCGACGGCTATTACCTTAACGCCGCTCCGTAATCCTTGTTTATTTCTCGCGCCAATCCCGGCTGGTGAAATGTCGCTCAACTGATTTGAATCATCGCGCAGGTTTTCGTAGCGCCGGCGTCCCGCCGGCAGTTTTTTAATTCATGCTCATCGCAAAAATACCGGCGGGACGCCGGCGCTACAACTTCATGGAAGCTTTTTGCCGCGTTGGATGGGCCGCATTCATCGCGAACTTCACCCACAAAATATTTTTCTGGAGTGCATCGCTTTTTCATTGCGCGGTTCTGGAATTTCTTCTTGACTTCCGGCGCGCACACTCGTAAAAGAGCCATAGCGAGTCTGCGAAGGTTTGGCTTGCTGCTCCGAGGGGAGAACGGTTCACGGAGCGAATGCGCGAATCGGCCACATCAGGGAAACGCAACACACCGAGGTTGGTCTAAAAAACGTTTCCAGAAAAGAGCAGCCGCATCAATGGCTGCTCTTTTTTATTTTGTCCCCGCGAGGAATAGAAAATAATTTTTGAAGCGCGCGCGGGCTGACGTGTCGTCCAAAAGCTGCGTCACTCCTCACCGGAAGCGCTGGCCGCCGCGCCTTGCTCACGCGCGGGGCAGATGGATTCGTAGTCGCAGTACCTGCAGGCAAAGCCGGGCTTCGCCGGGAACACGCCCGCGCGAATATCGGCGGCGGCCTCCTGAATTTCCGCGCGCACTTTCTTGAGCTGCTTGTCGTCGCGCGTGGCGCTCACGGGCATGTTCGTCTGCAGGAAGTGCAGCGTGAGCCTGGCGGGATTCCAGTCGAACACTTCGCGGGCCGCGAGCGCGTAGGCGCTCAGTTGCACATCCTTCCTCGCTTTGTCCTCGGTGCGCGGCCTGCCGGTCTTATAGTCCACGATTTCTTCTTCGCCGGGACCGATGCGGTTCACCTGGTCCATTCGTCCGGTAAGGACGACGTTGTTGTCCATCGGCAGATTGAAAACTTTTTCCTGTGCGATGACTTGGGGCGGCGCGGCCAGCGTCGTGGCGTGGAACGCGCGCAATTGCGCCAGGCCGTCTTCCTTGTACTCCTGCTCCTGGTAGGCGTCCTGGAATCCAGCCGAAGTCCACTCAAGTTCGAATTTCCGCGCCACTTCCTCGAACGGCAGCGTATGTCCCTTGGCTAGTTCCCCGATGAAATATTTGATTGTGTTGTGCATCACGCTGCCAAAGCTCATGGCCGCGGCCGGCCCGCCTCGCAGCCTCCACGCATAATTAAAAAGATACTTTTGCGGGCACGATTCCAGCGTGCCGATCGCCGTAGGGCTGATCTCCAGCGGTTCCGGCACCGGCGGGCGATAGGCCGCGGCCCATTCGCCGATTCGCGACCCGATCCGAGCACGCCGCTCGGCTGAATCGAAAAGAACTGGCTCATGCTCCACGGGAAAAGAAGGCTCACTCGCCGGACTGGGCGCAAGCTGCTCGACGTCGCGGCGCTTGATTTGCGCCTCCATCAGAATGTCGTCCAGGAACGGAGAAGGCTTCGAGCGCTTGTTCACTACCGTGTTGAGTGTGAGCCGCTGCCGCGCTCGCGTCACGGCCACGTAAAACAGGCGGCGCTCTTCCTGAATGTGAAAGCTGCCCTGGCCCTGGGGCTGCTCTTCCTTAATCAATTCCGGAGGGAATTCCAGCACGCGCGGTTTTTCGCCGGCTGGAAAACTGCGCTGCACGAGCCGCAGGATGTAGACGTGATCGAATTCCAGCCCCTTCGCCGCGTGCACAGTCATCAGCTGCATCGCATCGCCCGATTCCTGCTCGAGATTTACGGATCCGCCGGCCTGCTCGAAATAGTCCAGGTACTCGACAAATTCCCGGAGGCGCTGCGTTTCGCTCTTGGGCTGCCACTCGCGCACGAATTGCGCGAGGCGATCGAAATATTTGCGGTCTTCGGCAGCCGCGACCGAGCTGATTTCCAGGGCCTCGGCCAGCTCGTCGAATAATTCCACTGCCGTCAACTGCCGCGCTTTCTTTCGAAGCTGGGTGACGAGTTCGACGAGCGCTCCCAAATTGCGGCTGCCCTCGACGAAGTGCGGCTCTCCTTGCGCAGCTAGCATCGTGTCCGACAAGGAGACGCCCTTGCCTTTGGCGGCCCGTTCGACGAGGCGCACCAGGTCCGCGGGCTCGAGTCCCCACGCCGGCATGGCCAGGACGCGCGCGCAGGCCACGTCGTCCGAGAGCTGATCGATCAGTCGCAGATAGGCGATCAGGTCCCGCACCAGGCGGTGCGACAGGATCGAAAGATTTTTGATCACGAACGGAATCTTGCGGCCCTTGAGCGCGTCGACCAGCTTGTCGCGATGCCCGTGGCTGCGATACAGCACGGCGAACGTGCGCCATTTGGCTCCCGCGCGATGCAGCCGCTCAAGTTCGCCGGCAACCCATTGCGCCTCGGCCTCGCTTGACTCGTGCGTAACGATCCGCACTTTGTCCCCATCCTCATGAACAGCTGTCAGCGGGTATTCGGGAATGTTGCCTGGCTTTTCGTTGTGGCGGATCACTTGTCCCGCCACGCGCAGGATTCGGCCGGCGGAGCGGTAGTTCAGAGTGAGCGGTCGCAGCAGATCCTGCCCCGAAGCAGCGGGGCCCGCGGCGAAGCGCTTCAGAAAAATCGTGAAGCTGCCGAACGACGCGCCGCGAAAACGGTAAATGGCCTGGCGATGGTCGCCCACCACAACGAGGTTGGGCCTCTCGCCTCCGAGCAGCCAGAGCAGTTCGAGTTGCGCGATGTTGGTGTCTTGAAACTCGTCGACCAGAATGTACCGGTAGCGCGCGCGCAGCGTCTCAACCAGCGCGTCGTTCGCGCGGAGATGCTGGACGGCATCCATGATCTGCGTGCCGAACGTAAGCAGCTTGCGTTCGCGAAGGAGAAGATCGCTGGCAGCGTAGGCACGCGCAATTTCCTGAATTTTGGCGACTTCTTCGTCGCGGATGCGCCGTTCCCCCTCATCCTGCATCGCGCCGCGGACGCGCTGAAAATTTTCCGCCTGCTCCGCGGCATAGCGCTGGTAGTCGCCCGGCGTGACCAGCTCATCCTGGCAGCGCGAGAAAAATTCCACGAAGTCGCCCAGAAATTGTCCGGGCTCGGCCAGGCGCCGGTAGTGCTCCAGTTGCAGCAGGGGCAGATTGCGCCGGAGCAGGATCCAGTGGTCGACTTTGTCGATAGGCTTGAGGTCCGGATCGAGTTCCTGCAGCAGTGCGTTGCAGAACGAATGAAACGTGCTCAGTGTGACCGCCTCGGCGCGTTGCGCTTCCGATTCCCCGCGGCCGCGCGACGCCGCAACTACGCGGTGTTTCATTTCCGCCGCGGCCTTGTCGGTGAACGTCAGGCCCAGGATTTCCTTGCCGGTAAGCCCCGGTTGGGAATCGAGCAGATATCGGATGCGCTCGGTGATGACGCGAGTTTTGCCTGTGCCCGCGCCGGCCACCACGACGAGCGGTCCTTCGCCATGATGCACGGCGGCGCGTTGCTCGGGATTGAGCTGAATTCCCGGCGCCGCGGCCCCGGCATGTTCAAAGAGGTCAGCCATCTGGAATCATTCCAGCCTACAACAGTAGCACACGCGCGCCGTGGCGGGATTAACAGAGATCTATATAACAAAACCGTTATAGTAATTCAAACTACAAAATATATGTGATCTTTTAAATATGACTATGGTAAAGTACGGGAAATTTGTTCGGAGAAAGGCTATCGAACAATTAGGCCAGGAATATAGATCGAGACAAAAGGAGTCCCCCGTATGTCTCATCGTATCCGTGCTAGCGCGCCAACGGAAACCCCGATTGAGCGTATCTTTGAGAAAGTCATGCATCGAAAGATGACTTCCCAGGAAAGGATCTATTTTCATCTAAAGCCCAGATTCAAGCCGCCCCCGCGCGTAAACGCAAACGGACAATCTCGCGCGGCCTGAACCCGCCGAAATTGACCCGGCCCTAGCTCCCTCCTATACTGGGCCATGGCGAGCCACTGTTCCTGTGGCGCACCCCGATAGTTTTATGCCCGGGAGAGCATCCATGGACCAAGCTGTCATCCTCAGCGTCGTTCGCACACCTGTCGGCAAATTCCTGGGCAGCCTTGCGCCCCTGTCCGCCACCGAGCTCGGCGCGAAAGCCGTCGCCGAAGCGGTGCGTCGCGCGGGCATCGAGCCGAAAGCAGTCGACGAAATCATCATGGGCAATGTGGTGCAAGCTGGCCTCGGGCAAAATCCCGCGCGGCAAGCGGGCCTCGGCGCGGGGCTGGACGTGCGCGTTGCGGCTATGACCATCAATAAAGTTTGCGGCTCGGGATTGAAGGCCGTGGGCCTCGCGGCGCAAGGCGTCCTGCTTGGCGAAAATGAAATCGTGGTCGCAGGCGGCATGGAATCCATGTCCAACTGTCCTTATTTATTGCCGGGCGCGCGCGCCGGGTACCGCTACGGAAATGCCGAAGTGGTGGACTCCATGGTGCGCGACGGTTTGTGGGACGCATACAACGATTTTCACATGGGCATCACCGCCGAACTCGTGGCCGAGAAATTCGGCATCACTCGCCGGGAGCAGGACCAATTTTCTCTGGAGAGCCACCAGCGCGCCGTTCGCGCCAGAAAATCCTGCTTCATTGAATCCCAGATTGTGCCGGTGGAGATTCCACAGAAGAAGGGCGATCCCGTGGTGATCAAGTACGACGAGTCGCCGCGCGAGGACGCTTCTCTCGAAGCCTTGAGCAAACTGCGCCCGGCTTTCAAGAAGGACGGCACCGTGACCGCCGGCAACGCCCCGGGTACCAATGACGGCGCGGCGGCGCTGGTGGTCGCGAGCGAGGGGACCGCGGCGCGCCTCGGCAGGACTCCCATGGCGCGCATCGTCGCGCAGGCCGTGAGCGGCGTCGATCCCAAATGGATCATGACGGCGCCCATCTACGCCGTGGAAAAAATCCTGAAAAAGACGGGCTGGGACCGCGACCGCGACGTGGACCTGTACGAATTGAACGAAGCATTTGCCGCCGCCGCGATCGCCGTGACGCGCGAGCTGCATCTCGATCCCGCGAAAGTAAACGTAAACGGCGGCGCCGTGGCCATCGGCCATCCCATCGGCGCTTCGGGCGCGCGCATCCTAACGACGCTGCTGTACGAATTGCAGCGCCGAAACGCGCATCGCGGAATCGCCGCGCTGTGCCTCGGCGGCGGCAACGCCGTAGCTCTCGCCGTCGAGCGCTAGTGGGACGGGCTTCAGCCTGTCTGGTTTTGATTTTTGTAGCGCTAGCGAAAGTCAAAACCAGACAGGCTGAAGCCCGTCCCACTGAGGCGAGCTACAATGCCATCCCATGACCGACGACTCTCTCGAACTTCTCTGGCGCGGTTCCGATCCCGCCAAATTCACCGCGCTGCAAGCGGCTCTGCGCGACGAAAGCATTCCGTTCTGGCAGACGCAGGTTTACGATCCCGCCGGCGGCTTCCTTTCTTCTCGTCCGTATTACTTGGAAGCGACTCCCGGTTTTGAAATTCGAGTCCATGCCGCCGATCTGGATCGGGCGATTGGCGCTTTGGACTGGGTGGAAAGCAAGGAAAGCGCCTCCCTAGATTCCACCAACCCATCGCTGCGGGAGTATGACCGTCTCGATCCGAAACGATCGCTTCCTTACGATTGGGATGCCAAAGAGGCGACCTCGGAAATCTGGTCCGGCGAAGATGAATCCATGGCCGAATACCTGGCCAGCGCGCTCCGCGAAAACGGCATCCCCAGCCGCATCCCCGACGAACCGGGCCACCGCGCCCGCCTTTGCGTCCGCCCCCAAGATTTGTCGCGCGCAAGAGACATCGCGCGCGAAATCACGGAAGGATAGATTCCCTCCCCGCCGGGCGGTAGAATGCACCGCCCATGTTTTGTCCCAATTGCAAATGCGAATACATTCGCGGCGTCAGGGAATGCGCCGACTGCGGCGTTCCTCTCGTGGACGCGCTTGAACCGGAGGACGCAAATCCCCTGGACAATGTTCGAGTCGTTTCGGTCTGGCAGGGTAACGATCCGTCTGAATGTGAAAGAGTCAAGGCAGCGCTCGAAAACGCAGGAATTGAATTTCTGGACGGGGATTCGAAAAACTTCGAAGTATTCGTTCCGTTAGGTTCGAACCTGGAGATTTTTGTTTCAACCGCGGATCGTGACGCGGCCAGAAAGATTATTCTGGACGAGGACGGGCGCATCGACCCCGAGGAACTGACTCCCGAGGGAATGGAGTCATTGACGCTTCCGGAATCGGATCAGCCGGACAGTGACGGGCCGCAAGATCTATCGGCGGAATGGAACGAAGACGATCCCGTTACTGAAGTGTGGAACGGCGAAAAGGAAGATCTTGCTGACATCTTGGCGGCCTGCCTAAGGGAAATTGGAATCGCCTCGCGAAAGCTTTCCGAGGCAAGCCGCTGGAGCTTGGTAGTTCGCCCCGAGCAGGAAGCCCGGGCCAGGGAAGTCGTCCGCGAGGTTGTGGAAGCCAGCCCGCCGGAATGAGCCCGAGTGGCACAGGCTTCAGCCTGTGGGTTTTGGGCGGGGCAGAATCGCACTTGCAACAACCAACCCCGCACAGGCTGAAGCGTGTGCCACTTTCCTTTACCTCCCTAACTTCCTATACTTCCTCAGCTTCCTGACCGCCAGGAGACGAAATGACCATTGACAGCATTCGCACCGTGGCCGTGCTCGGCGCCGGCACAATGGGCAACGGCATCGCCCATGTCTTCGCCCGCTGCGGCTTCACGGTGATTTTGCGCGATGTGGAAGAGAACTTCCTTGTTCGCGCGCGGGACACGATCGCCAAGAATCTCGATCGCGAGGTAAAGAAAGGCAAAATCGAAGAAGGGGCCAAATCAAAAATACTGGGCCGCATTCACGCCACGACTGATTTCTCCCAAATTGCCCGCGCCGATTTTGCCGTCGAAGCCGTCCCCGAGCGCCTGGACCTGAAACTTTCCGTCTTGCGTGAAGCGGACCAACTCCTGCGTCCCGAAGTGATCCTGGCCTCCAACACTTCCTCGATTTCCGTGACCACCCTCGCCGCCGCGACCGCCCGCCCCGATCGCTTCATCGGCATGCATTTCATGAATCCGGTTCCGGTGATGGTCCTCGTCGAAGTGATCCGCGCCCTGCAAACGAGCGATGAAACGTTTCACACCACCATGGCGCTGTGCGAGCGCCTCGAGAAAAAGCCCGTTGCCGTCAACGACGCGCCCGGCTTCATTTCCAATCGCGTCCTCCTGCCAATGATCAACGAAGCCGCCTTCGCCGTCATGGAAGGCGTCGCCACCGCGGAAGCCGTCGACGCCATTTTGAAACTGGGAATGAATCATCCCATGGGCCCGCTCGAACTCGCTGATTTCATCGGCCTTGACGTGTGCGTGCACATCCTCGACGTCCTCCACCAAGGCTTCGGCGACTCAAAATATCGCACCTGCCCGCTACTTAGAAATA
>Ga0210384_10000392_pt1 | contig 67094 bp, 56 predicted proteins | sample IncBWH2MmetaG_FD_160574 | JGI IMG/M metagenome (GOLD analysis project Ga0210384, IMG submission 160574) | Forest soil microbial communities from Barre Woods Harvard Forest LTER site, Petersham, Massachusetts, United States - Inc-BW-H-2-M | ecosystem: Environmental > Terrestrial > Soil >... | reverse complement strand
TGCGGCTTGTGCAGTGCCGCAAAATGCGCCGGAGGTTGTAAACATCACCGTCCACGCTCCGCCGCCGCCTGGCTGTTGCAAACTGATGGCTGTCGAGTTGCCAAAGTTCATTGGCGTATCCGTCCCGACAAGGACGGCGAACGACATTCCGCCCGGGAGAAGCGTGGGAGCAATAACTGGTGGGACCGGCTCGCCGGGTAGAGTCAGGACGGTCAGCTGTATTTGGTTGGGTGCGGTGAATTGCACCTGAACGTTCCGGCGTTTTGCGATAGCCATCTCGCGCGCCTGACGAAGTTGCGAGACCACCGCATCCATCGCCGAGTTGGCTCGGGCGTTTGACGAGCTGCCCACGGTGTTCATGACCGCGAAGGCCATGATGGTGAACGCTAGCGCTACCACGACCAGCATCTCGAGTAGCGAAAACCCTTGTTCGGCTGTTCTGCTGCGCTTGCTCATTCCGGAACTCCTCGGATTTCATCCGGTCACATGCCCGGGTGCTGAAGAGAGTGCACGTGCGGCGCCATGCCCAGGGATTCTGTAACTATATTGTTTTTAGTACTTTATGAGGATTTTTCGTTCGGAGGAAGAAGGACCATCCTTGCGGATGTAACAAAACGTTACAGGTCGCCCCCTCTAAAACACGACGGAGTCTGGGGGATCGTCAGGCGGGAATGAGCCATCCACCGCCGAAGAGCAGGCCCGGACCTAGTGATGCCAGAAAGATGGGGCCGCTACGGCTGCCATAGAGACTTCGCGCGGATTGCAGAATCGCGTCGAGGGCCACCCCGCAGGTGGAAGAACCGAGATTGCCGAAGATTCGGGCCACGGAAGGAAACTTGTCGGCTGCGAGACCTAGTTGCTTCCCAAGCAGGGTGACTAGACGGGGATTGGGCTGGTGAGTTGCCAGACCTTGCGCGGAGGAACGACGGAGGCCGCTGCGGAGCTCCACGTCCAGGATTACTTTCTCCATTCGGGTGATAGCCGCGCGGGAGAGAGCTTCGCCATCGAAGTGCAGGTCGAGAGTACCGTCCGGGGCGTCGGACACGCGAATCGCTCCGGCGTACTGCCCTGCACAGCCGAAGAAAAATTCTCCGAGGGCGTAGGTGTGTTGCGGCGTGGAGTCGTTCTTCGCGCGCAAGAGAAAGGCGCTGGCGCCGTCACCGAACAGGCCGCCGAACTCTCCTTGGACGCGGCCTGGCTTGAAGATGCGGCTGTGAACGTCGCTGGTGATGACGGCTATGGTGCGGGCTTGTCCAGAGGCGATGAATCCTTGGGCCACAGCGAGTCCGTTCAGCAAACCGAGGCAGGCGCCGCCGACATCCAGCGCGCCGCAGGTTTCGCGAGCGAGTAGTTGGGAGTGAAGCTGCGCGGACAGAGACGGATAGTTGCGGTGCGTTTCGCTCGTGGCGATGATCCAGTCGAGTTCCTGAGCGCTGCAAGCCGCGGCCTGGAGGGCCTGCTGCGCGGCGCGCACGCCCAGCGTGAGTTCATTTTCACTTTCGGTGGCATAGGCGAGTGATTCGATTCCGGCACGAAGGCGTAGTTTGCCCTCGGGCATTCCGAAGGCCCGGTCGATTTCATCGGAGGGAATCGTGCGCGAGCCGACCACCGCGCACGAACTTCGAAGAATTGCGTAGGCCCGTGTCGCGGAGCGTCCCGACTCGGCGAGCGTAGCTCCCGCAGAGGGGCTGTCCGCTTTGGCTTCGCTGAACACTTGGAAAATACTCTCGAAGGATGGAGTGCGCTCTGTGAGCCGCGCGCCCAATTCGCTGCGGCCGCTTGCGGATTCCAGGGCGCGAACGAAACTCACCCAGCCCAGGGAGTCAAGCACGCCTGTTTCGATGAGATCTTGCGCGGGATCAGAGATGGGCGCTTCGGCACCGGCTTCCCGCCGGAAGCATTCCTCGACCAGGCGTCGCCAATGAGTTTCATCCTTGATCGAAGCCATCAGAACTCCTCTAGCCAGTCGTCTTTTGGGAGTGGGATCAGCGTGTCGAGCATGAGCCAGCAGCGATCATGATATGGCCGGGTAAGGCCGAGCCGAATGAAGTGATGAGGGCAAGACGAAACTTTGCACTGGAATTGTGAGTCTAAGAAGCGCGCGAGGCGCGCGAGGCGATTCGCACCTCGCGAGATGGCCAGCGCTGCTTTGATGAAATCGCGCCAGTCGCGATCGACAACCGGAAGATCGCGCAAGACCTCGCCCGAAGGGAGAGCCAGAGTGGCGCGGAGTACGTTGGCGCAAAGCTCGAGGCAGAGATTTTGCGTTACCGTTCCACAGACGGAGCGTTTTGCATCGGGGGGTTTTGCGAATAGTCCACTGCCAGTCTTGTTTTCATGCAAAACGCAGCCGAACAAGTCCTCGAGAGAACCCGCGATTTCCGCCTTGCGAAGGTAGGTGACGACTTCCGGTTCGGGAACGGCGGACTGCTTTCGAAAGCCCTGCGTCGAGACGCGATCTTCGACGTGAGGTCTGGAGCCGGAAAAAGGAGCAAGATCGCATTCGAGCACATCGCCGCGATGATACGCGAAATGCATCCAGCTGTTGGCAGTCGCGGTTACCGGACGAACAGAGCGAATTCCGTTTTTTTCCCGTTGCAGGCCGATGACGCAAAACGCCGGCCCCATCCGGGTGATTTCCGTGATGAGCAGCTTGGTCATGGCGACGACTTCAGCTTTGCGCGGCGTGTTTTCGAAGATTCCGAGCGGGCTACCGTGAGGTGGCGAATCTCGACCGTGTGGCCTTGCGTCCGCCAGTGCGCTGCCAGCAGCTCGGCGACCAGACGGCGGTGACACTTCTCCGGGCCCGGTTCGGAACAAAGCAGGGTGGCTCGCGGAGGCCATCTGCTGGCGTCGAACGCTTGCGGAATTCCACGCTCTTGCATCAGGGCCAGGAAACCAGTTTCGTAGGCGGGCCAATCTTTGCTGTCGCGATAGGTGTCGAGCAACTCAGAAGTTGGCCCGAGCTGCGGTTCATGCGAATACCCGATGCTGGCAACTTTTTGCAAGAAATACTCGAGGTCGGGTTGCTTGGCGAAGCCCGAGAGCTGGCCGCCGCGATTGAGGCGGACATCGATAAGCTTTTCTACTTGCGCTTCCTCGAGAAGGCGGAAAAACTGTTCGGCCGTCTTCCCTGCGAAACCGATGGTGCAAAGAAGAATTTCCATAAACTCAAATGTATTCGTTGGCTTCGGGAGATCCGCGGAAAGCAAACTCCCGAGCTTGGAGACGTAGCGCGTCCTGGAGAGCCACATCCCGTTCGGAAATAAAGAGAGAACCGCTGTCAAAGGCGGCGAGGTCGTGCAATTTGAGCAGGCGATCCTCGGCTTCGCGCTGCGCTTCAAGCCCGCCGCCGCGGCGGATATGCACCGGGGTGATCCCGCGATCGAGAAGCGACGGAGAAATCATCAGGAAACGATGGCACTGCAAGGGGTCTTCCTCTGCGCACATCAGCACGATGTTGGTCGCGCTCGACAGCCTCAGCGCCCGATCAATCCCCGCGCGAAAATCCGCGGCCTTGCGGCGTTCTTCGTAGTTTACGATGCCGTCCTCGTGATAAGCGCGGGGATCGGAAGGACGGCCGCCGAGAGTTTCGCCGAGAAATTCGTATTGGATTTCCGCCGACGCAAGGCAGGCTTCCAGAGGCTCACGGTTGAACTGCGGAAAGCGGAAACTGCCGGGGCGGCTGCGAACGTCGCAGACGATTTTTACTTCATGAGTCAGGAGAATTCTCAGGAAGCCGTCCAGTTCGAGACTCGAATGTCCGATGGTAAAGAGAGAAGGGTTGGAGTGCGGCGGTGGCTTCATAAGAGGGACACGCAGCATGCCAGACGTATTCTGCCGAAAGGCGGCGAAGTCGGCAAGCACGAGAATCCGGCCGGGGAGTTGTGGTTTTGTTGGCGGCTTCTGAGCAACGCGGAATGGGTTCCGGCACTTCATGCTAACGTAGAAAGACTTTCCGAATCGCGCCGCATAAGTCCGGATAACCGGACGTGTATGAGGAGAGAGCGATTCTGAAGAGCCAGGGATTCAAGTGCCAGAAAGAAATACTCAATTGTTAGATAGGGAGAAAAGCGCCCTGAAGTTGTGTCTTCTGGCGGCGCTGATCCTTTCCGTGGCACCACTGGCGGAAGCGCAACGCGCGCGCGGCGAGTTGCACGTCGAAGTACACGACTCGCAAGGCACGGCGGTGGCGGCCGCGGCTGAACTGGTGAGCGAAGCAAACCAGTTTCGCAGGAACTTTCAGGTGGGGGCAGACGGCCGCGTTACCGCGCAGGACCTTCCCTTTGGCATTTACCGCTTGAGTCTCGCCGCAGAGAATTTTGCGCCGTGGAACAAACTGGTCGAGATTCGCTCGGAAGTGCCGGTGCACGTGGTGGCAACGCTGGGTGTGGCGCCGGTGACCACGGAAGTGCAGGTGAACGACTCGGCGACTCTTGTGGATCCGAGCAGCACGGGGACGATCTACTCGATCGGAAGGCAATCGATCGGCGAAGAGATTGCCGTGCAGCCCGGCCGCACCCTTACCGATTTGGTGAACGAGCAGCCCGGCTGGCTGGTCGAGGCGAATGGGATTCTCCATCCGCGCGGGTCCGAGTACGACGTGCAGTACGTGTTCGATGGATTGCCGCTGACGCAGAACCGGTCGCCGGCATTTGCGCCGGCGTTTGATCCCAGCGAAGTGGAATCGATGCGCGTGCTGACGGCCAGCTTTCCCGCGGAATACGGACGGAAGCTGGGCGGGATTGTGGAGGTCACCACGACGAAGGATGTGTCGAGTGGAGTGCATGGGCAATTTGAAGCCGAGGGCGGAAGCTTTTCGACGGTGACAGGTTCCGCGGCTCTTTCTTATTCCTCGGGCAAGAATCGCTTTTCGGCGAGCGCGGACGGTTTTCATAGCGACCGTTACCTGGATCCGCCGGTGCTCGAGAATTTCACAAATCGCGGAAATGCGGCGGGCTTTTCGGCTTCTTACGAGAGAGATTTTTCCGAGAAGGATCGCTTGCGCATCACCGTGGCTTACAATGCCGTGCGTTTCCTCGTGCCGAACGAATTGATACAACAGCAAGCCGGGCAGCGACAGGACATTTCGAACAGCGAAACTTCCGGGCAGGTTTTTTACCAGCATACGATTTCTCCGGATTTGTTTCTGAGTTTCTCCGGCAGCGTGCGCGATGCCAGCGCAACGTTGACATCCAATCCTTCGTCGACTCCTGTGATCGCTTCGCAAAACCGCGGGTATCGCGAAGGCTATGTTCGCGGCGACCTCGCGGGCCATCATGGGCATCACGACTGGAAGGCGGGCGTGGACGGGATTTTCAGCGAGGTGCATGAGGCGCTGCAGTACACCATCACCGATCCGACACAATTCGATCCTGGCACGCAGCAACAGTTTCAGTTCGCCGACCGGCGCTGGGACATGGAACCATCAGTATATGTGCAGGACCAATGGCATCGCGGCAACTGGAACCTCAGCGCGGGGCTGCGATTCGATCACTACGGGTTTGTCGTGAAGGAATCCGCCCTGAGTCCGCGGGCCGGCGTTGCACGCTATGTGTCTCGCTTGAATTTGCTGATTCATGCGTCCTACGACCGCGTTTTCCAGACGCCGGCGCTGGAGAATTTGCTTTTGGCCAGCTCGTCAAAACTGGATTCCATCGATTCGGTTGTCTTGCGTTTGCCGGTCGAGCCCGCGCGCGCCAATTACTATGAGGTTGGCGTGACAAAGTCCTTTTTTGGCAATTTACGGATAGATGCAAACGTGTTCCGGCGCGATTTTCATAATTATTCCGACGACGACACGCTGCTGGATACGGGCGTAAGTTTTCCGATCGCTTTCCTCAAGGCGCGGATCGCTGGAGAAGAAGTGCGCCTTGCAGTGCCTCATTGGGGACGTTTCTCGGGATATCTGGGTTACGCGAACCAGTCCGGGATCGGGCAGGGGCCTCTCACCGGCGGGTTGTTTCTCGGGGACAAAGCCACGAGCGGTTTGACGGACACCAGCAAGTTCGCAGTGTCGCAGGACCAGCGGACCACCTGGCGCGTGCGTGTGCGCTATGAGGCCACGAAGCGCATCTGGCTGGCGCTCGGTGGTGAATATGGGAGCGGCTTGCCGGTGGAGATCGATAATGGCCCGGTCGATCTGAGTTTTCTTCAGTCGCAGTACGGTTTCGCGATCATCAACCAGGTGAATTTTAACAAGGGCCGCGTACGGCCAAACCATTCGCTGGATGTGGCCGCTGGCGTGGAGATGTATCACAAGGAGCAGCGAAGCGCGACGTTTGAGATTCAGGCGGAGAATTTGACGGATCACGTCAACGTGATTAATTTCGCGAGTTTGTTTTCGGGTACTGCGGCGGGGTCGCCGCGCAACGTTTCGGCTCGGCTGAAGCTGACCTTTTAGCGTAAGAGGGCGGCGCAAGCCTCACCCCTTGAGGCCTTTGGCGTTTCTATCGACGGCGCACTTTGCCGAGCAGGCGGAGAATCTCCAGATAGAGCCAAATCAGAGTGACCATCAGACCGAAGGCGCCGTACCACTCCATGTACTTGGGAGCACCTCCGCTGACGCCCGTTTCAATCATATCGAAATCGAGGACCAGATTCAGGGCGGCGATGATCACGACGAATAGGCTGAAGGCGATGCCCAACGGGCCGCCGGAGTTTATCGCCGGGACGTTGATATGGAAGAACGTGCTCAAAAGCATCTCGACCAGGTAGAAAACCGCGATGCCGCCAGTGGCTGCAATCACGCCAATCTTGAAACTTTGCGTAGCGCGGATCATGCCGGTTTTGTAGGCCAGAAGCATCACGAAGAGTGTGCCAAGCGTGAGACCTACGGCCTGAATCGCGACGCCGGGATACGTCTTCTCGAAGATGGCGGAGATGCCGCCGAGTGCTAGCCCTTCGAGGAGCGCGTAGATTGGTGCAGTGAACGGCGACCAGTTTTTCTTGAAGATGGTCACCAGCGCCACCACGAATCCACCGATTAGGCCGCCGATCATCCACGGGTAGACGGCTTCGGGCGCTGGCGAGCGAGAGAGTCCCCAGGTCCAGGCGGCAGTCGCGACAACGCAGAGTAGGAGCACGCCCGTCTTGTTGACGGTGCCTTGCAAGGTCATGGCATCGCCGAACGCCACTTGCCCTTTGAAGGCTTTTTCGTTTAGAGCGGGGTTCGACGTGCGCATCAGACTTGCCATGGCGGCCTCCGAACAGCTGCAGACACCAGTTTACCCTGCCGCAATCAACAAATCCAAATTGGTGAAGTTCAGTTGAAGAGTTCTGTCAAGCCTGTTTTTCACCGCTGGAGATTTGGCTCTGGACTTGCTCTCGAAATTCGAGCGGGTGGGAGATTTTCTCGAACACTTCGGGAGTGCCGCCGGTTCCGCGAATGACGACCGTGCCGTAGCCGAGGACTCGGCCCATCGCGGGCTCTTCTACGGCTATGCTCTCGATTCTTGAGAGCAGGATTTCGATGGTGCGGCGGCTTGCGAGGCCAGTCTTGACGATCACTCGCTTGTTGGTGAGCACCATGACAGTGGCCCGGCGCTTGAGGAGGCCAACTCCAAGAAGAATCGCTGCGACCAGGAACGCCGCGAGGGCGAGCCAAATCAAAATATTGGAATGAGATTCGGCGCTGCGCCTGGTGTTCCAGGAGAACACCAGAAGAGCGGCGCCCGCCAGGATGAAAAACGCTGTCAGGCCGGCGTGGCCGAGCATGACGATCCAATGCAGCTTGGTTTGATATTGGACCGTTTCACCGGGGATGAGATGTTTTTCAGCGTAGCTCAAAGCGGCTCCTCCAAGGGGTGCGACGCCATTCTCTTCGGAGAATATTGTGCTGGATTATAACTGGGAGCGATGACCTGTATGGCACAAGCTGGAAGAATATCCTCTGGGGGGGTCATCTGGTAGCGCTAACGGGAATCGAACCCGTATTTCGGCCTTGAAAGGGGCGGCTGCTACAGACGTATGGCGTTGAAAACAAGTGTCTTGTTTAAGGCTAATAATAAATTGCATTGATTTTTGCATTGTATGTTAGTAGCATGTATCCGCGAGGTAAGCCGATGGTCAAAACCGTAGAACTGAAGCGCGGCCATGGATCGATTATCCGGCTCAAACAACGCGACCCGAAGACCGGGCAGCGGCGAGATTCGAAGTTCTGGTACATCCTCTATTACGTCGGTACCCGTCAGGTTCGAGAGAATACAAAGACCGACGATTATTCTGAAGCATACAACATGCTGATCGAACGGCGCGCGGATGCCGCCGAGGGCAAGCCCACCGTTTCAGATATCCGACGCTATAGGTACGAAGACATTCGCGACAGCTACATTAGCACGCTGAAGTTGAAAAAGAGGGTCTCACTTTATTCCCGCACCGATGAGAACGGGCAACCAAACGTTACGTTCCGAGGTTTAGATCACTTCAACAAATCTTTCAAGAACATGGTGGCCACCGAGATTGATTCTGACAAGATCCGCAAATATATCGAATGGCGAAGCCGTGAGGGTCAAGCCGACCCAACTATCCGGCGTCAACTGGTCGCCTTACGCGCCATGCTCCGGTTGGCTGCGCGAGAAAACAAGATATTCAGCGTGCCCTATTTTTCGATGCCAGAGGATTCCGATGCGGCCGGACAGTACATCGAACCATCACAATTTGCCGCACTGCTGATGCATTTGCCTAATAAGCTTCATCCTTTTTTCAAGTTCTTGTATCACACGGGCTGCCGCATCGGAGCAGCCAAAGAGATCAGTTGGCCAATGGTGAGCATGGACGCCAGCGTGATCGAGATCCCGGCTGCATTGATGAAAGCACGGAAGCCTCTAACGGTCGTGTTGGCAGGAAAGGGTCTAGAACCCGTAGCCAAAGAATTGAAAAAGATGCTTCGGCACAATGGTGAGCGTGTGTTTTATATCGCGAATTATGGGGCTGAGTGCAGAAAGCGTGCCACAAGGTAGGACTCGGAGTCAGGGACGAGAACAGGCGATTTAAGGGAGTCAGGATTCACGATCTGCGCTGCTCAGCAGCCGTAAATCTGATTGATGCGGGTGTCTCCGAAGACTTGGTAATGAAGATTGGTGGATGGAAAACGAAGGCAATGTTCTCGCGCTACAACATCGCCAACAAGGCCCGCTTACGCGAAGCGATGGAGCGTGGCGGCGAGTATACGGAAAAGAAGGCTATGGTAAGATAGAGCCGTGGCGCTATGGTGCAACGGTTAGCACGTAGCCCTTTCAAGGCTAAAATACGGGTTCGATTCCCGTTAGCGCTACCAACTCTTTAGGCCGTGACACTCCGTTTTGATTCTCAATAATCTTAAATGCGACTGTGTCCGTCAGTAGGTTCATGTAACAGTGGTGTACGGTCAGAACCAAATCCTGCATGGCAATGGGGTCCGATTCCAAATACTTGATAGCGAGACCCATCTTTTCACATTCCTCGGCGTCAAAGTGCCTGTCATGAGATTTGTTCTTGAGATAATCAGAAAGAGCCGTCGGTCGTTAGGTTTTTAGGCTTCTTTTTGCGATCCGCCAGGTCCGCAAACATCGCTTCCGCAAGCTGCTGCTCAACAAATTCATTCGACCATTTGATGGCGTTCTCACACAGGCCGAGAAAAGTAAGGCGATATTGTCCAAGTTATTTATTGCTAGATCACTATCCTACCGGCATCTTCTTTCACTTCTTTGGTACACGCTTGAATTCTTGCACGACGCCGGGTGCCCGGATACCTCTCAACTGCGGATCAATTTCTTCTTTGCCTGCGCTCTAAATTTCGCCCACCGTTTCTTGGCAGCTTTCCCGGTCTTCGCTTTGGCAGCGGCCGCCGCGTGATGGGTGCATGGCGGAGCTAGAAGGATGAGTGCTCCGCAGTTGACGATCTATTGATGGTCATATATATGTCTTACACAGCAACCAAGAAAAAGCGAATGCCGCCGTTGCTGGACAGAAGTGTTCAAAGTTGGATTCCTCGATGCCCTACCCGGACGGCGCAACAACGAAGAATCGGAAATTGAGGATCTTCCTTTGTCATGCATCGGAGGACAAGAATAGCGCCCTCACTCTCTACGACAGACTCAGAAACGATCAGTTTGAGCCTTGGCTAGACGCCAAGGACTTGCTACCTGGCCAAGACTGGGATGCCCAGATACGAAAAGCAGTCGGATTATCAGATGTTGTAATCGTATGTCTATCTCATCAATCAATCGGGAAGACCGGATACGTCCAGAAGGAGATTGTACGAGCGCTCGATACGGCTCAAGAAAAACCAGAGGAAACGATCTTCATCATTCCCGCCAGATTGGAAGAATGCGAGGTTCCTTCCCGCCTTCGAAACCTGCATTGGGTTGACCTGTTTTCAGACGATGGATACGGCAGACTGGTCTTGGCTCTTCGTGCGAGAGTCCAGCAGTTGCACTTCAACCGCGGTGCCAAAAAGAGAGTTCAGGGCAGACCGAGTGGTCAAGATTCATCGCGTCGACGCGGGTCCGGAGATCGATTCCGAGACCGTGAAGCAAAAACCAAGGAGATCATTGGATTTGCCCCAGCTATGGTGGACGTGAACATCGAGTGCCAATGCAGTCCGAATGATTACATTGCGACCTTGAACGATTTCGATGCCAGACCCGGGCGCTGGTCCACGATAGATTCGATGGAGCGACTTGAGTCTCTAGTGATGCGGATCAGCGGCAGAGACCTCGACTCATTCATGGCCGCAGGCCGAGACACCGAAGTCGGATCGACCATTGCTGGCTCCTTAATCGCATTCAATCCACAGTGTACTCTTAAACGATCGATTCACGTCGCAATTGGACTCGACAGCAGTGGAAACCCGAACGTCTATGCCAAATTTGTGCTTGATAGCTTGCGGGAGCGAGGCCTTGCGACAATTGGTGTCCAATGGATCGGGACTACCGACATCTGTGTTTCCACCCACCACAAAGCGGTGCCGGACCGAACCATGATTGTGTATAGGGGGCTTCTCAAACCTCGCCAGCGATTGAGATTAGGAACTGGACCCTCGCACTTGTTTCTCGTTAGCGCCTTTGAAATTGCAAGGGGCTTTTTCGATTTGGACCCGGCTTTGTTGATTCAAACGGAATCCGCCCTTGCGATAGGCCTCGGTGATCGCCAAATCCTCGATCAGAAGCTGTCACCGCAGATAAAAAACCTAATACGAGAAGGTGTGGTGGCATACCTATTTGGGGACATCTCCGAGTACAAGCAATGTTTTCATGGATCCAAGTTTGCATCGGAAGTCCGCGACGTTCTCCGCACTCTCGAAACCTATTCGCGCAAGTTCCCGTGCACTTTCCTTGTCACTGCTGGTGCAACAGGCATGTACGGCGTCACACATGGTAAAGCGCATTTTGTTCCTACACATGACGTTGTGGGACTCGTGAATACAAACGGTGCCGGAGACGCCGCGGCTGGGGGCTTCCTATCAACTCATCTCGCCACGCACGACGTCAATAAATCATTGTCCTACGCCTTGGAGCGGGCTGAACAAGTCTTGAGAATGCCGAATATCTCTTTGGGGGACAAATAACATGAGCAAACTCAGGATTGGCTTGGTCGGGTGCGGTGCCTGGGCAAGAGAAGCACATCTCCCGTTTCTGCTTTCACAGGATGATGTTGAACTCTTGGGATTGTTGACACGGCTGCGGAATCGCGACGAGAAGACCTTCAAACTAAATACCGCCCGGGCATTGTAACAACGAGCATAACGAAGCTGTTGGACGGCAATCGAGTCGACGCAATGATAATCTCGACACCCCATGCGACGCACTTCGAAATCGCCGAATCTCTAGTTACCAGAGGCGTTCACGTCCATATTGATAAGCCCCTTTGTAGCACCTTGACACAAGTCGACGAACTGATTGTTCGCGCTGACGCTTGCCATGTATTTCTAAGCACGCATACACAGAGAAAGTACATGCCTGGCCAGTCGCAGCTGAAGTCGTATCTTCAAAAGTATTTTTCCGAGCTATATCACGTGTCTGGTTCAATCTGGCAACCGCTCTTCGACGACTATGCAGGCAGCTGGCGAGCTGACAGAACGCTGGCTGCAGGCGGAATCCTAATGGATAGCGGCTACCACGTCGTTGACACGATAGTGTCCCTTCTGGGTTCAGGATCCACCCAAATACGCGACATTGCCGCACTCGCACACAGTGCCAACAATCGAAATGATTCATTTGTGACTCTTGTATTTCGCATGGGCCGCACCGTGGTGCAAGTCAATGCGTTCCGTGGTACCCCAAAAGCATTGAAGAAAGAGGAGTATCAAGTCCTCGGAGATGGTGGACACATCGCACTTAAGTACACGGGCAGCGGCCGGGAGAAAACTTGCCAGACCGTTTTTTGGGCTGCGGACGGTCGAACCCGTGAAACAGAAGACTTGACTTTGACTTCTTCTTACACTTTTCATCCACTGCAGCTGTTCCTCGATGCTCTGCGCGGTAATCATGTCGCGCGAACCGTTATGCAGGACAATATCGCCGTTGCCCGAACCACTCTTTTTATCCTTCATGAAGCGTATTCGCGAGATATCTGAGGATTGTGATGACTGTTCAACCGCCAACCGTATCTGTGCCTTCGCCGCATGCGCCATGGGGCTCGCCCACTCTGGTTCAGCTGCGCCATCTACGGGAATACACCGCTGAGAACGGTCCGATGTCGATTTATGGCGACGATGGCATCTTTCGCAAGTTTGAAGATGCTTTATCAGAGTCTTACAAGCTCCCATATTGCATGCTAACGAATAGCGGCACGAGCGCACTCAACTCCGGATATTTTGGACTTGGCGTTCAGGCAGGCGATGAAGTAATTGTGCCCACGTACACATTCCTTGCAACAGTGACTCCACTTTTGAGACTGGGGGCGAGGTTGGTGTTTTGCGACGCCGATCCTGTAACGGGAAATATCTCATCGGTGGACCTGGAAAGGAAGTTAACGGCCAAAACCAAGGTGGTTGCAATAACCCACATGTGGGGGGTCCCATGCGAAATGGCCGCCATCATGCCGGTTATCAAGAACTCGCACGCGAAGCTGTTAGAGGATTGTTCGCACGCACACTTTACGAGATACAAAGACAAGATGCTCGGCACTTTTGGTGACGTCGCGTGCTTCAGCATAGGCGCGAAAAAGACAATGACAAGCGGCGAGGGAGGATTTCTGGTGACATCGGACCCAGAAGTCTACGTTCGTGCGACTCTATTGGGTCATTTCGCGCGTCGCTCTGAGCAGACCATTGAGTTTCTTCGGTCAAAAGGCATGTCAGAAATCGCCGGTAAGTACGCTGACCTGACGGTTGGATTTGGAGAAAACTATAGAATGCACCCATATTCTGCGGTCATGGCGAACGCACTTTTGGAATCGGGCGAAATCTTCGACCTGATAACCAGACGGTCTAGTTCGCTCAAATACTTTTCTGCCATCCTGAAAGACATATCCGGAATCGATCCTCCAGATGTTGATGATGACTATTACACCGGTGCGATGTACGGATTTAAGGCCCGAATCGACGCACCTGATGCAAGCGAGCTTCGTTTGATACTTGAAGAACTCCGATCTCGAAACGTCAACATCAAGGCACCTGACAGTGGGCCTTTGCATGTTGAACGGGTGTTCGCTCGAGCCGCAGCCGGGAAATTCCCTGGCGTTTATGAATACCTCCGCGGAAGAGTAAGTCTGCCAACCTTTAGCGGCGGTATGCCAGAAGACAAACGCGTCATCGACCAGTATGGAGAAGTATTAGCCTATGTCCTTGCGCAGCATGGGAGGAAGTAATGAATCAACAAGTTAGCGTGGCTGCCGTCATGACGCATGCCGGTAGGATTCTGGCCGTACGGAGATCACAAAAGGAAGCATTTCTCCCGGGAGTCTTCGAGTTGCCCGGGGGTAAAGTGGAATTCGGGGAGCAGCCCGATGTCGCGATCGAACGTGAGGTCCTCGAGGAAACTGGAGTAAGGGCGTCTATTAGAAGGATTCTTACTGCCAGAAGTTACTTATCAAAGTCTGGCACGCAGCACAACATCGAGATCATCTACATTGTGACGCCGTTAGTAGACGAACCGACGATTCGCCTAAGCGATGCGCACGACGAATATCTCTGGATTGGGCCGCCCGAAGTAAAATCGCTTGGCCTTCCAAACGACGATCCAATTCGGTTAACAATCCAAGCCTTTTTCGATTCTGAATACGGCGACACTGCTACGCATCAAGTTCGCTGACGCTGCGTCGCAAACGTACATTTGCAATGCGGGCTCGTCAGCGACGGTGATTTGCTCCATCCGATAATCATATCGTCTCATCAACCGGCTGACACGAATGCGAGGTGGCTTCCGATGAAACACATTTTGGCGATCGACGGCGGCGGCATACGCGGCATTATCCCTGCAATCGTCTGCCGCGCTATCGAGAACTGGTCCGGCAGTAGAATTTGTGAATTGTTCGATCTCCTTGCCGGGACAAGTACGGGCGGAATTCTCGCTCTTGGCTTTTCGGTGCCACCCGATGGAATCGACGCTAAGAAACTCGTGGAGATCTATGAACTATACGGTCCCAAGATATTTGGCGGCCCACGGCACTTCTTTAACCGCCTACGAAGACCGAAATATTCAACGAAAGGACTAGAGGAAGTCCTGAGCATGTATTTTGGCGAAACACGCCTTAGCCAGGCGATTGTAGAAGTGCTGGTGACTTCGTACGACATTGAACGACGCAGACCGCGAGTCTTAAAGCGTTGGCGTGCTCAGTCGGACCACACTCAGGACTGTCTCATGAAGGAAGCAGGACGGGCGACATCCGCAGCGCCCACATACTTCTCTCCAGCACGTGTCGGCGAACGTGCCGTCGTCGACGGTGGGATTTTTTCAAATAACCCAGCCACTCTAGCATTAGCGGAGGCCAAACGGCTCTGGCCTGGCGAGGAGATTCTCTTGGTCTCACTTGGAACCGGTTCTTTAGAGCAGCCTATTCTGTTTCAGGACGCCCAAGATTGGGGGCTGGTACGTTGGGGCGTGCCGATCCTTGATTGCGTCTTCGATGGTGTCAGCGATTCAACGCACTATGCACTGCAATATTTGCTGTCTGCGAAAACATACGTGCGGTTTCAATGTAAACTCGGCGAAGCCAGTGAACAGATTGATGACGTTTCGCCAAGAAATATAGTTGCACTGAAAAAAATCGGTGAAGATCTCGTGAATGACAAACGACACGAAATATCTCAACTGGTTACAACACTTGTGCGGCCAAGACACCCTGGGTCGTAGTTCTGCCTTCGGCATCGCTTGGTGAAGCACGCTTTCAAGTAATTGCCAGTCGGGGTGAATGCGAGGCACAGGTATCGACCTTGGTGTTCTACGGTGTAGAATCTCAACCAATATGAACACAGCAGACCAGACCCAGAAGATTGCATCTCGATTCGAACACTACAAAGTGGTATTCGGATTGACGTTGCTCAGCATATTGTGCTTCGCCATATCTCTGCTGTTTGCCCCAACAAACTTAGTCGTGATTGCTGATGTGTGTCGTCATGCGACGTTCGCGCTGCTTGCTGGTGCAATTACGGCGCTCATTTACGAATGGAGAGGGGCGCACGATGCAACACTCGTTGCTCAGAATACTGCTACCCAGATTATTGCGGAAATAACGAATATTCATCGCAATTACATCCCAAAGGAGGTCTTTGAGAATGAGAGCCTCTCGCGACGTTATAGCGCGTTCCTTAACGGCCATGTCCTCAATTCTGACGTATACCGCTATCGGGGGGACGTGGCGGAAACGACTTCATATCAAATTAGCCAAATTTGGGTGGCCGAGAAGCAGTTCCGCATGAAGGAAAGGCGGTTTGAGCTCCTGTTGCTTCATCCAGAGTCTCGTTCTGCTTTCGAACAAAGGATGGAACTCGAACGTGACTCTGACCCCCAAAGCATGAGGTTCGCTCTTCCGGAGCACGAGAAAGAGAGGCAGACCACAGCACTGGTCGATCAAGTTTATGTCACTCTCTTTATTCTTTGGGAGGCCGCGAGAAAAGGAGAAGGAACTGACATTGTCGTCGCCTTTTACAAGGATGTGCCGTTCTACCGCTGCGAGATCGTCCAGGCGGGTCTTTCGATCACCTACTATACGAAGGGTACTTACTCGGGCACTTTTTTTCATGGAGCAGATTCATTTGTATTCACTGCTTTTCTCAGGGCCTTTCAGGTTGCCCTCAGAAAGTCCGACCAATTCAGTCTGATGGACATGGACAGGGAAACTTTGCTAAAACGCTTGGGAGGGATAGGTTACAAAGGAGATATGCTCCAATTGATGCGCAGTGCCAAAGAGCGCGTTGAGAGGCTGCGCCTACAACACAACCTTCTGAGCAGTCTAAATCAATAGTCGAACTGGAGTTTGGCTAGCTCCCGTGTTCTGAACCTCTGAAGCATTTAGTGGCATTCAAAGCTCCCTGTGGTTCGCTTGAGCGCTTGAGCGTCAACCAGGGATCTCTTGACCCTTCTACAGCGCTTCCCGGACGGCCCACATTCTAAAAAAAACGAAACGGGTCTGTTGGTCTGCTGATCTATTGGAGTAGCGACTTGGCTAGATTCGCTTTAGCCAACCAATATTCGAGGTGATCCGCCGCGCCAGACTCAACAGAAAGGCGAAAATGTTCGGGTGCGTTACTTTGCCGATCCCAGAGCGAGTGCAAGCCAATATAGTATTCGACTTCGCACTGAATAGCGTCCTTGTCCTTTGCCGGATCTTTGATGAAATCCCTTAGTTCATCGCCATTGCCTCTTTTGCTCAACATATAATTAGCAATTTCGTTTGACCAAGCCGATGGCAGTTTAGAAGGGGGGCCGGCGATCAGTGCTCTCAGCGCGTGAGCGCTCCGAGCAAACGGAACCACAAACGCGGCAAAGAACTTCGTGCCTTTGACATCCCCTCTTGCATACTTTTCGAGTAACAATCTCTCTTCGACATCTTTACCTTGGGCTCGCAGTAGACTCGCCCTCCAAATTGTAGCTTTGCCCCACTCCTCAGCCGATAATTGCGCGGCCGGGCCAAAGCGTGGGTTCATAGTTAGAATCTCGTCCAATACATCGGCCGCCTCTTTATTTTTACTAGACGCTAATAGTACTTTTGCGTAAGTAAATCTGGCACGCAGGGAGGACTCCGGGTTCGCAGAAATCGCATCTTGAGCACAGCGACTCGCCAGCTGAAACTCTCCATTCTCCAAGTGCACAACCGCCAGGAATAACTCCGACTCATAGATATCCAGCTTGGCGTAGGACGATAGCCGAGATGTCAGCGTGCCATCCGCCACAGCTCGCGAGAATAAATCTCTGCTTTGCTGGGTGTAGTATTTGCAGTTCTCGACAGACTTCGCTCTGCAGCTAATCGTCCCTAAATACTTCGAAACAAGTGCCTTACCATTGAGAACGCTCCGTTCTTTCGGGAACAACTCATCTGCTTTGTCAAGAGTCGACTTACTTTCTTCCAAATCAGATAAGTCCATCTGAAGCATACTGTTTGAGTCTCTCTTGATTTTTGTCAGCCTAGTTCGCCACCGGTCGCGAAGCTGTTCAAGATCGACGGCTCGAAACTGGAAGGGTTGAGTAAGGCTCCCTTTGAGGACGGGATTTGACGTGTTGTACGTCGAATGTAAGACAGTTCGACTGATGTTGTCGTAGAGGTTCTGCAGCGAGAATTCGGGTGAGGGGTGGTCAGGACCTCCAAGCGCATCGAAAGCTTTCAAAACTCCGTAAGTTAGGGCGCCATGCTTAAGACGCGATGATTCAAGAGCTGGCTCGTTCGTGCCTCCAGCTACCAGGAACATCCGGCCATCCGTAACACCTGACAACAATCGCCACATCGTTTCTGGAGATCGATAAGTACTTAGGGTTTTGGAGTATAAGTCATTATCAACATTCGCCGGATCATAAGCCCCGGCAGGGCCATCATAGGAAGTGTCCAAGATCAAAATTGTGTTTTGCCAAGTCGATTTATTTAACAATTCATCGACATCGCCGGTCTGCAAACAGGATCTGCTTGTGATATCACGATTCGCATCGTACGGCATGAGGCATCGAGTTTCGGAATGCGCAATGCCGCCGCCGCTATCGGGAATCGTTGCGCCGTATCCGGAGTAGTAGAAGAGTACGGTGCTGGCTGATAAGTTCAGTTTGCTACCCTGCGCTTCGAGTCTCTTTTGCAATATTTTACTATCTAGGAGAGCGCTAATTGAGGTCCGCGTTGCTTCCTCATCTTTCAACATAATGATGTCAGCCGGGGTAATCTCTGAATACGAAAGAACCAAACGACGTACGGCGTCGACGTCGGATTTGGCAAAGGACAGTGGTCGTATTCTATGATCTTCGTATTTGTCAACGCCGACAAGGAGGGCAATAAGATTTTGCGACTTCCGATGATTCACGACCACTCTCTTGTGGCTTGTTGCGCCACCGGAATTGACTTCGACCTCTATATTGTTTGGACCGGTGTTGAGTGGAATCCTAAGCCTAGTTTCAAAGTTACTGGTTACGTGTTTTTGAAGCAAGAGGCGACGAACTATGGGAACTCCGTTATTTCTGATTTCTAGCGTTCCCTCTCTGCTCTCGCGGAGGTGCAGGACGCAGTCCAGTGGAATGCTGTCTTCCGTTTGGACGTCCACGTTGGCGTCGTCTTGCTCGTCGGCGTAGATCGCGGGTTGCTGAATCGTAATGACTGGACGATGGCTGGCTTCAGGCGAGCTCAAAACATCGACCTTGGCCCAATAGTCTAACTCAACAGAATCCTCAAACAGTGCCTGACCAGCGGTCTCTACCCTCACGTCAGCCATATTCTGCCCAGGCGACAAAGGGACTTGAATTAGAAAATTGCCCTGTGCAAGTTCACCTGACGTTAAGGATCTAACCTGTACAATAGTCTGATTAACCGTGACTATCAATTGACCTTCCGAGAGGTTCGCAGGAAATTGCCCAGTGACCTGAGCGTCGCCTTTAGAATCGACCTTAAACTGCATGTTGAGTTTGGAGCGCGGTCCAACATCGAAGCAGAACGCCGGTTTACCGCGCGTGGTCGAAAAATAGAGCGGGTCTTGACCAAATTGTCTTAACAGCTCGGATGTCTGCAAGTTTTTCAAGATGTCCCTGAATCCTGGACAGCGGGTAGATGTCGCGGTGGTCTGACTAGGCAGTTTAATCAACTCTTTTGCCAATTCCTTCGTGAATATTCCCAGACCCGATGTATCCATGAAGGCCGATTGAAAGAATTGACTTGCCATCAAGAATTCGAGGCTTGGATGGGATTGTAGTGGCACGAGCCAGCTGGCTGTAGACTCTTTAATTAGAGACTCTCTACTTATTTTTTGTACCGAACCCAGTGAGTAGCTAACGTCGAGATCGGACCGCGCATTAGGCGCGAAGGAAGTGTCAAGAACAAGCGCAACCGACGGGATATCTAGTGCGACCAGAATGGAAGCCAGTTCCGATAGTGCAAGCCCGCCAGTCGAACCTGACTCCGGATTCCAGTCGGAGGTTGCAAGGATTGGCGAGTGGTCTAGGCTTTCGTACGAGCCAGCCCCCGAATAATAGAAGAGAAGTTGATCATTTTGCTTCATTTGTCGACTAACTTCATAAAGGGCACTTTTTATGTTGCTAGATGTCGCGTCTGGACCTAAAACGGTAAAGATTTTAGTTTCGCTTCGTCCTCGCAGTACGCGTGAAATCAGTGCGGAACTGACAGCAGGCGTCAACGAGTTCACATGTTGCCCGCCACTCACCGAGCTTGGAGCGGCCACAATTGCCCACTTAGTTGGTTCTCCGGTTGCCGAAGGGAGCTGAACGAAAATGTTGCGAGTATCCGTCGTTTCGGTCCCATCCGAATAAGACACTATAAATCGAACTTCATTGCCGAACTGTCTTAGCTTGAGCACCAAATTAGACTTGACGTCGGATTTCGATCCCGAAGGCCATGTGCGTTTCTGTACGATGTCGCCGTTGAGCAAGATTTTCTCGCTTATGATGCCGCTTCCTCGTGCTGAGAATGTTGCTCGAACAATAAGAGATGGGCTGCCGAAAAAACGAGTTTCCTTTGGCTGCCTTAGATCAGGCAAATCGATAGTGACGCGACTTGGAGGGGTGGAGCAAAGCATCTTGCATGGAAAGAGCAGGACCGAAAGAATTAGAGACGCGCCGAAACCGGTCGTAGTGAGAGAGTAAGTGTTCAATCTCCGCTGGGCTTTCTTTTGCATTGGAAGCCTTCAATTGCCTTCTTGGTGTGTTCTCCCGGCACTTGCAAAGTCATGCCGCTGTGTCGTCCAATGTTGTAAATAGCAGTCCTAGCATCAGAATATGCGGCGCCGAAATCGAACTTGCACAAAGGCTTGGTGCTCCAAAGTTCCGTCGCCTCTCCATCCTCGGCAAAGTCGGAGTGCTTATGGTCCTTTGATAGTTGTTTCTCAAGTCCGCGAAGGAAATAGTATGTGAAAAGCCCATGCCCTCCCGTTAGGGTTTTATTCGTCTTCTCGCCCGGTAGTAGGACATGTCGTCCGTCGTCAGACAGAGGGCTTTGTGAAATGGGAACCTCGAGAGCCTGAACGTTTGAACCCGCAGCCGAATAAAGAGCAATCCTCTCTGTCGCAAAGTCCAATAGCGCTAACTCTCCGTTCACTGCTTGCGCCGCATCTGACTCGTCCCCGATATCTGAGTTCTGCGCAATGCGCCCAAAATCCATAACTACTTGGAGCTTGCCAGTGAACGCCACCGCACTGCCGCCCTCGATTGGAGTTCCCGCGTCCGTTGGATCCCGAGCTGCTTCTACGAGGCCACTGTAGCAGCTATCAAAGACTATGAGCTTTTCAGCCTTCGTCGATTGAAGAGTTTGAAGAAGCTGCATGTAGGAATAACCATCGGACGGGCGCCTCGGATTGTAATCCGATGTTCCGATAAAGCGTTCTCGAATTCCCGGATGAATAAATGTGTGTCCGGAAAAGTACAATATGACCAAGTCCCCTTCGCAAGCGTTTTCGGGAGTGAGCTGGCGGAAAGCGATTAAAAGGTCATTCTTAGTCGCATTGGAGTTTAGGAGCAAGACCTTCTCGAAGTCTTCACCCTCACGTGGAAAAACTTCTTCGAGGAAAGCAAGGAACTGCTCGGCATCATGCGCAGCATAATTGAGGTCGAAAATGAGCCTGTCCTGCACTGCGGCCGCATGGGACCCGTAGGTATAATTTGAGACGCCAATTACAATCGCATGCACTTTACGTTGGAAATCGACTGGAGTCACTGCGCCATCCGCGTCCTTGTCTGACGGGATAGAGGGATCTCTTGACTCCGTCCACGCTGTAACGTCCGCGAAATACTGTCCATCCAAATTAGACTTGTTCTTTCCATCGAGTCTAAATGATGGGAGGTCTAAAGGAGGTACATGTAAAGTGGATGAATTGAGCCATTCACGCGCTTCGAACCGCAGCAGCTCTGCTTTCTGCCCGCTAGCCGAAGTCTTTGAAACTACTACCTGGTATTTATAACGATCACCAACGTTTAATAGTTCCACATAAAAGTCTAGCTTAAGCTCCTTAGTGCATCGGTCGAAGACTACCCCGGGCTCTTGGAAGCAGACTTTGATGGGGTGGCTCAGGTTCGAAGCGCAACTTGTCTGCAATTGCTGCGCCTTGATTCCTGGAGCCACAATACAGCACATGAATCCAATGGCAGTTAGTCGACCGAGAACAAGCAGGAACCCTCGCATGTTCTACTTCTTGGAGAGTTTTTCGATTGCTGCTTTGTATGCCGCACTTGCTTCAGGAGCAGATGAAAGATCTGGCTTTGCGGGCTGGCTAACGATCGTGTTTAGTTGCTGATTCAGGGTGCTCTGCAATTGTGCTAGGTCGCCATTACCCTTGCCACTTTTCGTGTCATTGATATTCTGCAGAGTCAGTATGGCTTTGAAGAAATCGATTTCCCATGCGCGCAAAGTATCCAGTTGCTGTAGGTAGAGAGGGGTTGGAAACGCCGTCTCGCTACTGTTCTTGTAAGCATCACAGAGAGCTCTCTGTTGATCAAGAGCCAGAGTCGTCCATTTGTCGAGCTGTGCAAGGACTTGCGGATCTATGCCTACGGATCCTTGAATTCCCTTTACTACCGTCGCGGAAATTGTGAATTTTGACTGTTCGAACTTGAATTGCGCATTGCAGTCAACCCTTCTGTGATCCTGAGCATGGATTGATGGTGCGCAGAACATCGCCAAACCTAGCGTAGTGCAAGCCACTGAACCCAAGCTTTTCATGATCTTATGTCTCCTTTTTGTTGCGGACGCTGAATTGTGCGCAATCAGCGTCCTCCGAGTTGTGTATGAAAACCAATTAAGGACAGTGAGCAATTTTAACTAACCGAATGATAGCCCCCAGGATGTGCGTACCTTAACAATTAATTCGCCTTCGCGTCAACACCCTTTTCTCCAGAAGATTGCAGGGATTGGCCCTTCCCAAATCGAATATCGAAGGCCATAGTGTCCGAACGTTTGCACACCGATCTAGGTTATTGCGGCAGTGTTTACTGACCGACGATTGTGCAACCAGTGTAAATCAGTGTCCAAACAAAAGAACCAGTGCTGCTCCGCCGATGACCCAGAATTGAGACCGAGGACTAACTTGTTCAACAAGCAATGCGACAACAATCGTCACGGTTTTCATTCCTAGTCTCCCGTTAGATGAGGCCCCTTCGGGCCTCGGTCTCCGTCGAAACGCTCACTGTCATGAGGCTTGCCGCGTTCGACGAACTTCGAATGACTACACTCTAGCCTCAGGCAGTCCCGATTTTAATCTTCTCTATGTAACGGTCCAGGTCCAGCCGGTCTAGAAGGTATCGTCTCCCATTTAGGATGTAGGGTATCTGCCGCTTTTGAATCATCGCCCGCACCACGTCAATAGACATGGAAAGATAAGCCGCCGCATCTTTTGGACTCACGAGACGGGGACCAACAATTTGGACCGCGGGTGAAGGAGCTCTCATAAAGCGTTTTTGTATCGACACGGAACACCAACTCCTAGTACAGAGGGCGGGATCTTCTCTCGCGGCAACGTCTCAATCTGCCAAGTCGTTTCGCTGAGGTATTTGGACGAGTAACGACGAATAAGGGCCGAGACGCGGAGCATTCCTGGAGGATCCGCGTGGCCGAAGCTTATTTGGGTTCTGGGGCATGGGCGCCAGCCCGCGTCTCTCGAACGGATCCCCACTCCTATTGGCTTGAACTAAGATCAGTTAGGTCTGAGCGGTCGGCGTCGGTTTTTACATCTCTAGCGCTCATTTCTGCTTGAGCTTTGTGAACCGTCAAACGCGCATAGTAATTCGGATTGTCTTTATCTTCCGCGCGATAGTCTGCCATCCGCCGAATTATTTCTTCGGGATCGTCGCCGCGGGCCAGGGCGCGCTTCGCGAAGGCCCAATCCTGCTCGGACTGGCTTTTGTGCCCGCTAGGTATGGTCCGCGAGCGTTCTTCGCCCTGACGCAAATGCCTTGGGGGTTCGAGTGCGTCTTCGTGAATCCTGAAGTCGCGGGCCGTGTAAACGGCGTCCGTTTCCTGGCGCGCATGGACGATGAATTCATCAGTCAGTTTCCGGTTGGCAAAGCCCGGCAAGCGAAGCACACGAGTCGAGTCCGTGGCTGCCAGATCGCCGCCGAACTGATTCGCGAGGCTGTGCAGCAAAGACTCTGCCTCATCCTGGCTGAATCCACTCACTTTCCACACAACCTGGTGCTTGCCCGGAGAGGTATCGAGGACAAAGTTTGGCGCTGGCACTTCGATTGAATTTCGAATTGCTTCGAGAGCCTCGTCACCCTTCCTGTCGAGGCCGAGATAGACGTGGCGGATATCCTTTATATTTGCCTTGGTCCGACCGTAGACGCCGTCCTTAATTGGATTCATTCCCACGAATACGTCGGAACCAGCAGCACTCTGATTCGCTAGCCAAGTTTGAAATCCGGGGCTCGCGATCACCTCAGCCTTGGCGATGGTTTGAACCGTGTGGGCCGTGGAGCGATTCCGCACAAGGATCGCGGCGTTATCGGCGGGTCCGAAAAGTTCCAGGACATACTCCGAAGCGGTTAGGGATCGCGGTGTGAATGCAGTGCCGGTGCTCATGTGAGATCCTGCTTGGCCAAGAACACCGTGCCGTAGTCGAATAGGTCCGCATCCGGATCGTATCGGTTAATCAGGAGAACTTCTGAAATGTATCTGCGTCCAGGCCGGCGCTCGACGTGGACGACGACGTTGAGCGAATCGGCGATGTTGGTCTTGATGGCTCGATAGGGGAGGTCCACGCCGCTTTGCAAAACACAACTAGTGAACCGTGCGACGCCTTGTTGCGCGGAGTTCGCATGGATGGTGGACAGCGTGCCGGAGTGCCCGGTGTTCAGGAGTTGCAGGAGATCGAAGGCTTCGCCTCCGCGAATCTCCCCGAGAACGATACGGTCCGGGCGGTGACGGAGCGCTGCTTTTAGAAGATCGCGAATGGCCACTGCCGGAAGACCGTTCTGTTCGCGGCGGGCTTCAAATCGGACGAGGTTTGCCTGAGCCAGTTGAATCTCTGCCGTATCCTCGATCACGAGGATGCGCTCGTCTGGTGGAATGAATTTTCCGAGGATTGATAAAAGGGTGGTTTTTCCTGTGCCTGTGCCGCCGCTGATAAGGATGTTCCTGCGAGCGAGCACGTAGTCTTCGAGGTGGTTCGCGAGGGCGCGGTCCAGAGTGCCCGCCCGAATCAAATCCTCCATTTCGAAGTGGCGGGTGTTGAACTTCCTGATCGTTAGCGTGACACCGCCAAGGCTGCACGGCGGAATAATCGCGGCGACGCGGCTACCATCGGGCAGCCGGGAGTCAAGAATAGGCTTCGACTCGGAGATGTCGTCACCGAGTCGCCTGGCGATATTCTTCACAGCCACCATGAGGAATTTTTCACCGATGGACACGCCCGGCACCTGTTGCAGGATGCCTTGCTTTTCGATGAACACACGGTCGGGACCGTTCACCATCACCTCGCTAATGGAATCGTCGAGGATGAGGTGCTCGATGGGCTTCAGGAACGGCAGGATCACTTCAAATCCGTTCATCAGAGTTTCCCTTTGGCGAGCTGGACAAAGTAAGAATCGTTCGGGTTGTTGTGGTGGGGCTTCAGGTAGCAAAACATCGGCGGTGTGGGATTGAGCCCGTCGTAGGCAATGACGACGGACTGAGCGTTGCGCAGCTCCATGAACGTCTTCATGTCGAAGCGGTACTCGCTCTGCGTGTTGTAGCTCTTGGAGGCGACGATGTTGGCTTTGTGAGAGAGGGCTTTTCCAGTGAGCCAGCTGACCTTGGTGTCGTGTCCGCTTTCGGACAAACTGTAGCTGACTTTGAGCTGGTCCTCGCGTCCACAGAAATCGCTCGCCGTCCTCGCGGAAAAATCATCGGAGAGCGAGAGAAAAATCTTGGTGCGGAAGGTCTGTAGAAGGGTGCGCCAGGTTTCGCCAGGCAGCGCGGAGCGTAACGAGCTGATGCTCTGTGTGGCGATGATGGGGATGCACTTCGGCTGGCGCGAGAGACTGAAGAATTTCTCGTCTCCGGTCGGGTCGCTTTCGCCAACGGTTGCGAAGTGCTGGTATTCGTCGCAAAGGAAGAGAACCTGCCTGAAATACTTCTGAGGGTGCGCCTCCATCTTCGGAATGCGGTTGAGGACGGCGCGCTCGAAATCGAGCTTCATCATCACGCCCAGTGCCTTCGCGAGGCCGGCGTTCATGCCGATGGGGAAATTCAGAGCACAGACGCTTCCCTGCTCGATAAGCCAGGAGAAAGATGGCAGAGGCTTGCCGAACCGATTGTCCGCGTTCTTCTGCGGGTCGTAACACTCCTTCTTCGGGCAGAAAACCCTCTTCACTTTGGAGTTGTCATCGAAGAGCGAAAGGAAGACGGAAACACCCTCGACGATAGAGGTGCGGAGCTTCGGCTCGATCCTGCGCCAGTCGTCGTTGAACCAGCGCTTAATGGCTTCTAATTGCGCCAGCTTTTCGGGATCGGCCTGGGCCGGGTCCAGGACCGTGCGAGCCTCGAATTGAATGCCTCGTATCCTTAATGTCTCCCGCAGTTCGGGAGTAGCCGGCGCGAGAAAGCGGTCTTCCTTCTCGTCGTGCACAAAGCCGAGTCCCGCGACTTCGGCGGTGCGCTCGCCATAGACCTTTGGTGTGACGGCCACGTAATGGCGTCCGAGAATGATGTCCTCGGCCTCCGCGATCCGTTCTTCGAGCAGCGGCGGAGAGATGGCGCACTGGTAGACATCGAAGAAGGTGACGTAGTCGTAGGCGGCCTTATGAAGGAGGATGATGAACTTGACCAGGTTGGTGTACGCCTGCTGCCAGAAGGGCTCCTTGCCACGTCCGAAAAGGTTGTTCAGGAGCGAGGCGATGTTGTATGCGAGAGCGTACGCGTCCAGGTCATTGTGGAGAGGGTTGTAGCAGTATTCTGAATCGAGGCTGATTTCGATGTAATCCTCGGCCCGCTGGTGGCGTCCAAGGATGTCTTTTATCTTCCGGCAGAAGTCCCCCTTAACCTCAAGAACCAGACCGCCGATGCGCTTATCTTTGTCGGATGCTTTGTAGGCCAGAATCTGCTCCGCGAAGGGGAGCATGCAGCAGGAAGTTTTGCCACTGCCGATGGCGCCCAAGATAGCGATTCCCGTGAACAATCCGCGCTCCGGAATGGTGAGCCAAAAGGGAGCTTTGGCAGGCACCGGTTTGCGAGGGTTATGTACCTCGCCGACGACAAGAAAGAGGTCGCCTCTCTTGCGGGGATCGGGATACTTGGGAAGGCGTCCTGGCGAGATGGTCCGACGCGCCTTCAGAGTAAGGATGTATAGGCCCGAGAGCACGGTCGAACACACCAGGTACGGGGTGGTGAACAGGAGCGTGTAGTAGAGGTATTTGAAGCTCAAGAAGGCCTGCGGAGCGCGCATGGCAATGACACGCAGGAAGATCTGGTCATCGGCGAAAGGGTGCGTATAGAAAAGGAACATTCCGACGGCCAAGGCGAGGATGGCCGAGATGAAGCCGCGCGATTCGAGGGCTCCCTGCATCAAGCCCTCCCTCGCGCTTCGGTAGTTTGGGCCTTGTCGGGGCCGGGCTGTTCCGTGCGGCGCGCTTCGCGCCACTTGCGGTATTCCTGATCCCGCCAGAGTTCCTTCCTTAGAACGGCATTCACGACGTGATCTGTGCTGCTCTCAATGAACCGAGCGTAGTCGTCGACGAGTTCGCTGACGGGCGCCTCAATGCGAAACTCCCTAGTCAGAATTGCCGGCTGCTTCTTGATCAGTGGCATGTTGGTCCTCCTAAGTAAGTTGACCTGCTCCGAAACTCTTCTCCGCACCGTGAAAAAAACAGCCGGCACAGTCATCTGTGCCGGAAGGCGGGTGCGACCCCACGAACTTTTTGGGCGGCTGAAAGCCGAAAAAGTGGGGTCGCACCCGCCCGATTTTGTGTTTTTTTCACGGTGACTTTCGCTTTCACTGCTCTCTCTATCTCCGGCTCGTTCAAGTGGTTGCTCGCGCGAGAGGGTGCATAAACGGGAGAAGAAGAAGTCGAAGTGTGTAGTCCTTACCTTCTTCACCCTTTTCCCTCAGGTTCCTGTATGGGATCCGTCGAACCGGCTAAGCACTTCGGCAGCGAAATGTACGCTGGCATGGCGGTTGTTACCGCCAAACTCCTGGCGGATGTCGGCTTCGGTCACGCGTCCGACCTTCCATCCGCGATAGAGATGTTCGAAGCGTTGCCCGGCGAATCGGGTCTTGGCCTGATTGCGGAAAATCAGGTCGGCCTCCGTCAGAGACGTGTAACGGCTGAGGTCCCAGACTTTGCGGATTTGGAAGTACCGAAGCAAGTCCGCCGATACGTCGGAACCGAGTGGAATGGCCACCAGGGAATCGAATAGTTCCTTGGCCTTTTGGAAGTGGAAATCGACTCTCGCCAGATAGAGGAATCGGAACTCGGAGAGCTGTCGGAATAGAGGCAGGTAGGCTTCGAGATGGCGCACAAATCCCGTGAGGTTTACCTCTGGTCCTTGGAGGTAGGTGAACGTCACCACAGGCGGAGAAGCGTCATTGCCGAGAAACATCGGAAACTTATCGACGAAGTAGCGAAGGGTGGGCTGGGAAGTTTTCTGTCCGTGGTAGATCTTCGAGGGCAGGAACTGATTCGAGACCTTCAGTTGATCGCAGAAAAAGCTCGCCTTTTCAGACTCGGTTTCAAGGTACTGATACCCCTGGTTCAGGAGGACAAAATCGAGGATTCCGATGCGCCGCTGGATGTATTCGATTTCATGTTCCCGGCGGTTGCGGATGTTCTCGCGGTCGATCTGGCGGTACAGCCGGCGGGAGAACAGGTGATAAACCGTTCCGCTCATTGGAAAGCATTCGGTGCGGGCGTGTTTTTTGGTGTGAAGTTTGCTCCAGAAAGTGGTCGTGCGCTTGCCCCAATGGGAAGCCGTGAAGGCGAGGAATTGACGTGCCACGAAGTACCCGGAATGCGTCGCCACGATGTAGAGAAAGCGGGCTTCCGCTTCGGTGTAGCCGAGGTCTTGGAGCGCATTGAGATGGGCTGGAGAGATGTTCATAGTGTGAGGATCCTTGCGGTGATTTCGTGTTCGTCGAGCACGCGGCGCAAGCGCTCTGCGTCTTCCGAACGCCCATAGATCGAGAAGCCTGCGGAGGCTTTTTCCGCCATACCCCGGGGCCTGTAGTCGCGGGTCGCCAGTTCCAGGTCCACATGACGCAGCTCGAGCTCCGGAGTTTCGTATTCGACACGCAGATCGGGAATGGGAATCTTTCCATTCACAAGCTGGAGCTGGTGTTTTTCGGCGACTTGGCTCTTACGTTCCGGGTCATCTTTTTCCTGCCCCAGCAGGGCCAGATCGCGATTCAGATTCCGCTTGAGTTCATAGTCGAGGAGCACGCGGATCGGCTTGCCTCCGGAGCGCTCGATGCGAGCAGCCTCCTTCTGGTAAAGCCGGTAGAGATGGGCGTCGTGTTTGACCTCGCGCAGCTTCACCAAACCGTGGTAGATGGGCTGGTCATTGGGGAGTTGGTTGTTCTTCTTCAGAAGACGGTGTCCAGCCTTGGTGAGCGTTACTACTCGCAGGGTCTTCTTCTGCGAGATTTCAAGCGTTTTGTCGCTCAGCAGGGAATGCCGCGCAAGATCGCGGATGTCCTTCTCCATCCGCTCGCGAGCTCCGGAGTAGGCAAACTTCGTGAGGTCCGTCGCGGCAATCACGCGGAATTTGCCAATTTCCTCGAGGGAATGTATCTCGGAATCGCGGAGGAGATACGCGCGGTCACGGACGTGATACGCGCGCCGCGAGTCACTGCGTTCGTCGCGGGTGGAATGCTGCTGCCGAGCCTCGGTGCTGTCGCCACGGCCAGGGGCCTCAGGCGCAGGAATCCCACTGTCTCGCGCGTCGGGAGGTGTCGATCTGGACCGACGTGAGGAGGCACGCGTGGGTGCTTTGCGCGTGTCCAGCGCGTCTTGCGGATCGTAGGAAAAGGCGTCGCGCGACATTAGTTGAAATCCTCCTCGTTTGCGGGAACGGGCAAGTCTGCATGAGTCGCGTTGAATTGCTTGTCGAGATGGGAGAGTTTGCGTCCGGTATTCTTGAGGAAGAAGCGGCGGCCGATGGCCAGCGCAAAGCCAAACAAGTTCACAAATAGGACCGCGAGAAAGATCAGAATCGTTGTTCCGTAGGCGTGGAACAGAACGGTTTTGTAACGAGCCATGAACTTCAACTGGTCGAGCAGCCAGAATCCATAGCCAAGTAAGATAACGACGGTGAAAAACAGGGCGTTTGCGATCATTCTTGGTTCCTTTCAGTTGGAAACTTCCAAAGCCTTTCCCCGAACCCCCCTGAGTGGCATGGGAAACGGGCCCTGAGCCCGTTAGCCACCCGAGGCTCTCTAGAACCGTGCCGTTTGTTCCGGGGCGGCCGCCGACGGAAAAGGCTGTGACGCAAAAGAGAGCCAGAGTCGGAGGAAAAGTCGAATGTGGAGCGTTGAGGTTTGGGCCGAGGTGGCCTAGCAGCCCCTGGAGCCACGCGAGTGCCCAATCGCCGGTGGCAGAGTCCCGAATGTTGCGAGCAAGTTCCGATGAATCGTGGAGATCTGTTCCTGTTTCGCTGTGCTCTACCTGCGCGAGGTTTCCAGCAAGAGTTGCCCTCTACTATTACTAATGGGCGAAAACTCGCTCTCATGTCCCAAAAAAAAATGTCCCGCCTTCCGGGAACTATTTTTTCTCTTCTGTGGGTGTTGTGAAGAAACTGCAAGCGACAAAGAAGCGTTCTCGGGGCCGAGGCCATTTGCTGCCTTTTGAAGGCGTTGCAAAATTCTCTGGACTCGCCGGTGGACTGCCCTCTCTGAGAGTGCCGTATGTGTATGAATGATTTCCTTTGCGAAAAACCCGTCCACCCTCAATCTGATGAGTAGATCCCGTTCGAAAACCGACAGAATTCCGATCCGCTGGCAATAGTCGAGGAAATCGTTCAGAACGGCGACAGTTTCGAATGCGTCGTATCCAAAAGGCTCCGCCGCCTCTCCAGACTTCTCGGCTTCTCTCTGAATCGCGACTCGTTGTTCCTTTTCGGCCCACCGAAATGCATTCTTCCGCAATGTTCGTGTGAGGGCGATGGGAAGATGACTGTTCATTAGAGTTGGAGAGGCTGAGGTCACGAGCTCCAAGAACAACGTGAGAATCTGTTGTCCAATGTCTTCGGACTCGAGCTCTCGAAACCACGCGCACAGCTCCCGATGGGTTCGATGGATCGTAGGCGTAAACGCGAGCACTAAGACGGCCTGAATCAACTCGATATCGGACACGTCCGTCACCGCGGAGATGAGTACTGGAACTAGTTCGCCTGCCAGCGAAGCTCCCGAACCATTGTTGCGCCCTGCGTGAAGGTCCGTAAGCAGTTCCGACACGTTCGAGAACCTCGCGAGCGCTGGCGAGCTCAACGCTATGGCTGAGAACCGCACGCTCGCCGGTGGCTGGGTGAGCGATTTGAAGAGATGGCGCTCGACCTTGCAGATGTGGCACTTGCAGTGAAGGTTTTCCAGCATGATCTCAACTCCTCAAGTACACGACCAGAATCTGCCTCTATAGATACAGAGGACCTCTATTCGGAGAAACCTCAGTTGGAATCTAGAGGTTTGTCTCGAGATTGAGTTGGAGTGGAGTCGCGCTTCGTGATTCAGCGATGTTCGAGCGAAAGCTCGCCTCTATATACTAAGAGGCCTCCAGAAAGGAAAACCTCATGGAGAAAATGCAGAATTTCGTGATTTTTTTCAGTTTGCGGTGACCTGTTTCGCAACTGCTCGCACATTCCGCAATCGGTTGGCGCCCAGCGGGCCTATGGGAAACTCCGGGAGGACATCTCTTATAACAGAAACATCTGGAGGGGAATAACGGCGGGAACCATTTTCCAGGGCCTGGGAATCTCCGAGGTTCCGTTGGGTTTTTGGGCTGTGGTCCGCAAGAATTCCGTGCAGCGGTTTTCGGCGAAATGTAGCATTGTACAATCTGGTCGCTTTGTTATGACTGGCTCGCGAGTTCTTTCTTCTTGGATGTCGCTGATTTCAAAGGCGTTCGCGCCGGATAGTATTTTCGGTATGGACAACGCTACGCGGCTCCCTACGGTTGCCCTTGACTGCGTCTCCTGCTTCGGGACTGTCCCAGCCATGAGAGGCATGGGTCTCTTTGCGCTCAAATATCCGCAGGACGATGGCGAGCATTCGCAGCCTTTGCGATGCTGCTGTTGATCTGCGTTCCATGGCTTCGCTCTCTGCTTGCCTCGGTTTCTGACTGGCGGTTCCTCGACGCTCGTTGTCTCTACCTCGGAATTGGCCTCATGTATTCTCGAATCATCTCGAAATCACCGCCCTGCTCTTCATCGTCTTAGTTTGCCATTTCGAGAAAATGGCGTTTGCCCCTCAAACCCGTTTTGGGATTATCCCGAATCAGGTTGAAGGATGTTACATGCTATTGGGATCAGAAACGGTGAAGTGTGACGAAGTCCGTCTTTACAACTCGATACGATCAGTTTCGTCAGCTTCTTATAGAGGCGCGCAATGCGGCAGATCTCACACAGGCTGGCCTTGCCGAGCGCCTTTCTCGCCCGCAGTCGTTTGTTTCCAAGTTTGAGCGCGGCGAACGGCGGTTGGATGTGATTGAATTTCTTGATATTTCAGAAGCCATAGGCATAGATCCTTACAGGTTTCTCTCGAAGGTCGCAAAGCATCCTCAACATCGCCGCCGCAAAAAGTCCGCCCGATGAAAATCGTTCAGGAAGAAACGCTGCTTTCGTGTGGTGGGTATGCCTCCTCCAGCGCATGGAAGAAGACCAGAAAGAGTCTACATAAGGCCATCCGCGAGGTTGGCTGGCCGCCAGGTTCCGGCACCTTCACTATTTACCCCGAATCGGGGAAAGCGCGCGGCAAGGGCAACGGCGTCACGCCTATCAAACTCGGACTGATGAAGGAATTGAAGCGACAAGGATGGAAGTTAGAGGAACCGCTCGACATCGCAATCTTGAAAAGGCCAGGAAAACTCGACGCTGTTCTCCATACCGATTACGGTCCAGTCGCCCTCGAATGGGAAACCGGTAACATTTCTTCCAGCCACCGGGCGTTGAACAAGATGGCTCTTGGGTTGCTTAAAGGGGTCCTTGCTTGCGGGATCCTTGTGGTGCCATCCCGCGAGCTTTACAAGTACCTAACCGACCGAATCGGAAACATGGCTGAGCTAGGACCTTATCTTGATCTTTGGCGTTCAATTCCCTGCAAGGCGGGCATCCTCGAAATCGTTGCAATTGAGCATGACGCCACGAGTAAGAAGGTTCGGCGCATCCCCAAGGGAACATCCGGGAGAGCGCTTCAATAATGGGCGGCCTCACCGCTCGACGAAATCACCGTTCTTATGCGCGCGGATCTCATCGGTTTCCAGCCGCGAAACAATATCCTCCGCGTAGTCGATCTCGGATCCGATCCAGTGCCGGTGTTTTGACTCACACACCACGTAGGTTGTTCCGCTCCCGCCGAAGGGATCCAATACAAGGTCGCCGGGATCCGTGGACATGTCGATAACCCTGTCAAGAATCTTAGTTGAAAGTGCGTTTGCGCGGCGATTCCTCGATTTGAACTTCCAGTGCCGCACTGGAGGAATGTCCGTCCAGACATCCTTGAGCGTGACACCCTTCGGATTCATTGCGTCCCTGTGCCCGCCGTAGTCTTTCACTTCGCCGCCGCAATGCCGACAGGTTAGTATCGGCGTGCGTATCCGGTAAAAGGTCTTCACCTTGCCCTTACTGTAGTAGAGCAAGCTGTAGTGGCTCGGATGAAGTCTGCTTGGGATCGGAAGGCACGCGCTGATCTCAATCGCTATCCAGTGCCGGAACTCAAGCCCCTGCTCATGAAGAAAAGCTCCGAGCAGCACGTTCCATTTGGGAAGGTTGTACACAAACAACGAGCCGCCAGGTTTAAGCACCCGCACGCATTCCGCCAGCCATTCCCGGCACCACTGAATGTAGTGCTCATCCGGCAGGCTATCGTCTGTGTTCTTTCCGTACTCCTTGCCGATATTAAAGGGTGGGTCTGCAAATATCGTATCCACCACTTCGTCTTTGACAAGCGGAAGCAGCTTCATGCAATCCGCAGCGTACAGAGCTCCATGCGGAGTCACGTGAATCGGTGAGGGACCGAGCCGGACAGGCTTCAAGAACGGCGTAACGTCAAACTGTTGATCGTCCCATTTTAGAAGAGCTTGCGGCATTTACCGTTGATTCTCCAAGATGCACCAAAGCACATGCGGTAGCATGCCCTCAATTTAATATCCTATTATGGGTTATTAGGCAATCCGCAGTTTTTCTTTTCAACTCCGCGGCTCCCCTCGCGCTACGCTAAGCAGCCAAATCGTCAGGCTGGGTGAGGCATTGCCGTCAGACCTGCTCAGGCCGCCGACGAAAGCCAGGACCCTTTCTGGTAACGCAAACTGATCGTTTTTCCCTGTGCCAGCAACTGATATAGGCTATCAGGGAGCGGCTTCGAGACTTGCTCGACGGAGTAATCGACATACTCGAACACACTTGGCTCACCCGGCAAGCTCACCTTCGTTGCCTTTACCGTACAGTTCACCTCGTGTCCTCCCACCCCGCAGAATTCCGGGAAAGCTGACGCGCTCTCGCATGGATGCCATATTCCCCCTTCTTAAACCGGAGGATAGCATATTCGCCATTTATTCGCCACGAAGTTGCAACCCGCTTCTTCGGCGAGTCTGGGTGGCGACCTTGGTTGTCACCTAGGGCGTCGCATTCCTGCACTGCCCCGCCACGCTTTCCTATAACCGCTTTTCCTTTACCAACCGCCAATACTGATAGCCTAGCGCCGTCAACCGACATGATTTTGAGTTCATCGCCGCGAAATACATATGTTCTTCGCCAACAGGGACTACCAAGCCGACACCCACAAATTTCTGGAGATCTTTCATTATCACAACATTCGTTGGATCGGCTCCCTGTTCCGTAAACTCATAAGAGGGATCAAGCCCGTGTTCCTGTTGGGGCGTTGGGAAGTAAGTGCAAATCTTTCGGAGCGTTTCATAAGCTACCGGTGGGGCTATGGAACGAAGTGAGGTAAACCGGGTTACATTGGTTTTGAAAATGGGCCGCTGGTCCCACGGACCCAGGGCTTGGTCGACGTAAGCATAAATGCTGCCCGGCGTAACATATCCCCGCAAATCCGCTGCGCCTCCTTGCAACGCATCGACAATCAACGAAGTGAAGACGCCCTTTCCGTCAATCTCAAGTGCTGATTCAGAATCACGGCTTGCCGTCAAGACAGACAGGCCCTCGCACAGTAGAGCGGCGTTGCTTCCCGTAATTGTCGGAGTTCCCAGTGCACCAGAATGGCAACAGTCCAAGAGAATTACCTTGTCCTTCGCCTTCGACTCGTTCGCGAGAGCTAGAATCTCGTCCATCGAGACACCCTCATCATACTTTTTGGCGTCTGGTGTAACGATATATCCGCCCGTGCTTTTGACTAGACCGTGACCGGAAAAATAAAAAAGGCAGATGTCACAATCTCCCGCGAACAGTTTTTCTATTGCGCCCCTGAGTTCCGCTCGACCAACGATATCGCTCGGCACTGTCAAAAGCTTCACCGCGAAGTTAGGCCCGCCATCGCCGTGTGTTCCGAGCACACTGGCAATTGCGTTTGCATCATTTACACACCCGTGAAGCTTCGCTCCTGGGTAATCGTTGATGCCGACAATCAGGGCTTTTCTCATTTCAACTGTCCTAACCGCGCCGCAGGACCGGTACAGCCGAAGCAACCGCGATGCTTGCCTTACAGCGAGTCAATGAAATTCGAAATATTCTCCCAGGTCCAATACGCCACCGGCGTACTCCCAAGTTCAGATGGCTTGCAGCAGGGATCATTCTTGTGAACCCAAACGGCTTTGATGGGAATGCCTTCTTCTCTTGCACATTGTATTTCCCAACACGCGCCCTCCGCTTTCGGCGTATTCCTGCTAATGAACGCGATGACCCCATCGCATCCTTTAATCTTTGAGCGGCAATTAGTCTTCCACGCCGAGTCCCACGGATCTTTCACCGACATATCTGTGAAATCGAAAGGCACGTCGCGTTGCTGCTTCGCTTGAAACACAAGGTTGTCGCGCGCGAACTTGTCCTCTACCGCGAAGGCTATGAAAACCCTTTTATTCATTGCCATGCCCCTTTATCTCCAGTACCAGGTTCTTGATATCCCGTCTCAGATGGTCTCCCGTTCAGCGCGCCTCCACCACTTCGTTGCCTTTGAATCGACGTAGCGGATGTAATTGAGCCTGTGGGTTCACTCCTTGTTGGAGCTATCCGTTTCAGGTCGCCGAAAATTGCCATGTGCAAGTAAAAAATTAGAGAATAAAAACCACTCCATCGTGGCAATTTTTGGCCACCTCGGACGAATAAAGTACTAGGCGATGTCGGCAGACGACCGATTTCGAGATGTTGATTGGGAAGTGCTTCTGTACAAGCTCACTGTCCGCGCACGGCATCTGTTTGCCACCGCACGGGCGAAGGGGTACGGAAACGCCCTGGCGCGCGCCTGTGCCGACCCCGATGACCTGGCGCGCTCGGTTATTTCGGATGCTCTGAGATATGAGAAGGTGAAATACAAGCCCGGCAAGGGCGCTAGCCTAAGTACATTTCTGTGCAAGGTGCTAGAGGACGATTTCAAGGACTTGCTCCGTAAGGGCAAACGGCTTGACCAGCGACTGAGCACGCTGGACCCGACCGCGGACCGGGACCCAGGTCTGCCCCGGGAACGCGGCGTCGTTTACGAACGCAATGATAACGGCAGTGGAGCGACTCTAGTCGAACTCCGGGCCGTCGCACTGCATGCCGCCAACGGCGATCATGAGCTTGAAGAATATGTTACGGCTGCATTTGACTGTGGCGCCGTCACTCGTGCTGACCAGGCTGCGTGCCTGAAGGTTCCGCCCAGCGATATCACGAACCTAAGGAAAAAATTCTTGCGCCTGTTCCCGCCCGGCTCTACCAACCATCCGACGAAGGTAGGAGGTGAAGGATGAACCGAGACGAAAGAGACAAAGACCTCAACAACTTGATTTTGGAATCGAAGACTCTTTTTGGAGATGTCGAGGAGATGGAGAGGGACGAGCTAGTGGCGGTGTTGGACGATTCGGGTACGTCAGTGAACGGCGTGAGGCACGCTATGTTTCTAAGCCTTGAGGCACTCGTCAAAGACTTCAGGCTCCGCGGAGAGTCTCCTCCGCAGCGCTACACAGATGCACTGAACCAGCTGCGTCCCCCTTCACAGATTTCACAAAGCGCGAGTGCACTAGTTCAGCAGGCGAAGAAATTGGTTGGGCAATTACTTAGCGGCCCCCGAACCGGTTCACTGCCGAAACTACAAGTCTCTTTTCACCACAAGGGTGAGTTGACGCAAGGCGACAAACGAATCTTGGAAGAAACCGAGGCGGAACTGTCCCGGAGAATGAAGCTAACAGAATGAGTGACGTGGCCCGAACATTTGCAAGGGAGCTGGTAATTTCGCTCAGGCTGGATGCACCCGTGGATCTAGTAGATGTTGCTAGTCGCTTGGGCCTGCAAATCCGCTATTGCGATGCATCAGGCTTCGAGGGTGCTCTCGTTTGCTCGAAAGATAATCGTCTCGGGACGGTTCTGGTTAAGAAAGCAATTCGAGAAATTGGGCGTAAGAAGTTCACAATCGCTCATGAGATTGCTCACTATGTTCTTCCTCATCATGGTTCGCGCGGGACTATCTGCCGTCCTAAGGATGTCGAAAACTGGGATAAGAGTTTGCCGGAAGAGGAACGCGAGGCCAATGTGTTCGCCGGCGAGTTGCTAATCCCACAAACCCTTGTCGACGCATCTCTACTCGCCGAAAAACCGACTTTCCGCGCCATTCGTGACCTAGCAGCAAAGTTTGAAACTTCTTTTACTGCCGCTTCGTATCGCGCGATGCAACTCACACCATTCCGAGCGGCGATCGTCTGGAGCACGAACAGCGTTGTTCGTTGGTTCAGAGCATCGGATGAGTTCGAAGCCTTTGTATCCGTTCGCGAGTCTGTCGCGAAGGGAACGTATGCACACGACTGCTTCAACGGGATTGCTGTTCCCGATGACTTGAAGAGCGTTCGAAGCGATCTGTGGCTTGCAGCCTCGCGACGCAGTAATCCAGACTATATCTTGGAACATTCCATCTGGCTTCCTTCCTACAACAGCGTTCTCACTCTGTTACACATCGAAGATGTTGGGCATTCCCTTCAAGATGATGAAGACGGCACTCTTGAAGAACTTCAGCCCGAAGACTTCACATTGCGCCGACGTAATTGGCCGCGATAATAAGTTAGCCCATCCGGGCGATTGACCGATCGGCCAGGACGTAAGCAAGTTCCTTAACGTGACCCGCTCTGAGAATCCTAAAGCCACGCGCGCGACACAGGCGCGCGCTTGGGCATAGGCGTCAAGGAGACCGTAAAATGATGTTCCCCTCTTCCCTCTCGAATCAAAAACCATCTGGGTACGGCGCGGCGCGCCGAGCGGCCTTCCAGCCGTCAAAGTGACTGTTCCGATACTGCGTCGTCAGCAGAAATCTTCCTTGTGGTGCGAGGCAAGAATACGCGGCAGAGATAAGCGCCTCGCGCGTTTTTCGGCACGGAACGAACGAGGACCAGAAGTTCGATGGTTCAGGTCCATTCGTCGCGGCCCGTGCTCGGCAGCACTCGAAGCATCAACTAGGGAGCAAGAAGCAGTTTCGCACGGTAGCGGAAAAACCGCGGGTGGTTTGGTGCACTCTTGGTGCACTTTAACCTGCGAATGAAGCCTTATGAGTGCAACTGAGAGCTGCGTAAATCACTGAAAACGAGAGAAAATCAGCGAGTGCAAACAGGGCAGGTAGGTTTAGCAAACCGACCCATTAAACCACTCTGGCACCTCTCCTCCAATGTTTCCAATACTTTAGCACAGGTCTGGAGTTGGCTTGGTGCGCCTTTGGTGCACTATAACCGAAAAAGCATGGACGCCAGGAGAAAGCAAAGGGATCAATTTGAGCTTTTCTTGGAATCTTCTGCGGCGGTTGGGAAAACTGCCGCCGAGAGGATAGTGCTGCTTTGTCAGTGTCAGATCCTCCAGAAAGACGATAGCGAAAGACAAACTGCAAGGCGAACGGAGAAAGCCACTGCCAAGAGTTAGCAAACGGTTGCCACAACTCGCAGCCGGTTGGGTTATAACCACTTTGGTATCAATGGCGTTCCTGGAGCTGAAATTGCTACTACGATAGATCATTCCGCTTTCATAGCTTTTCGCTGCAGGGCAGCATAAATGCAAAATAAAGAGATCACTAGGTGCTGACCGTCTGGTTTGTCGCGCCGACTGCGGAGGGTTCCCATTGAGCTATTCTTGCCCCGCGAAAGCCGAGTTTCCTCTGACTCCATCCCGGCAACTCGCGCTCTTGGGAGCTGGGAGCGCGTCCAATTGGCGCTTGAGGGTGGTTCGCCCCGTGTCTCGGCTCGCTCTGCTTATAGGGTTGCTGGGCGTCAGTTCGGCTATCGCAAGGGCCGACTCGCTGAACGTGGGTGTACTCTCATTCGATGTGTTCACCCCCGGAGCCATAGACGCCTTTTCCGTGAATAATTCTACCGAGACCTTCTCACTCCCCCCTGACTTTCCGGTCTCTTCCTCTCTAACTTTCTCCAGTGCGACGCTTACTCTGACGGAGTCCGGCACACCCAGTTCCATGTCCTTAGCAGACATCGGGCCCGGATTTTCCCAGCAGTTGGTTCTAGACTCAGCGAGTTTTTCCGAAGCAGACTTCAGCGCTCAGCTTAGCCAAACCGTTTTCGGTCTCGCCGATGGGACCAGTTTTCAAGCAAGTTCAAATACTTTGACGGCCACACTATTGCCATCTTCGGGGACTTTTTTGACCCCGGGAGTGGACGAGGTTCTCTTAACCGTTTCGGGCTCCGAAGTTGTCACACCAGTGCCTGAACCTTCGAGCTGGTTGCTATTTGCTGGGGCGGCACCTTGGTTCATCTTATTCCGGGGAGTGATTCGAAGGCGTCATTCATAGATTTTTCAGTGCGTAGGGGCCAACTCGTTGACACGGTGGGGTGACTCTTTGGAATTCGGAGCCGGCCTGCCAGAGTTCAGACATTCAGGGTGGTAGCCGCCTCATGACTTTGCGTCGTCGTGTTTTAATTCTGGATGCTCTACGCGTTATTCTCAGTTCTTTCCTTGCTGCTCTCCTGGTGTTGCCTGCCCCAGAATTCCTGATGCCAGCCGTGGCGGCCCAATCAGTCACGCAGGTCACGCTCCAACAGAGCACTGTTCCGAGTTCAGCCGAACCAGGCGTCACCTACGTTAATTTGACGGGGACCAATTTTCCGTCCGGGACGATCGCTCCCACCAGCATTACCGTGACTCTTGCGCCAGCTGTTTCCGGCCCGGCAATGACAGCCACGGTGAAATCCGTCACAACACTGGTTGGAACCAGTCGGCGGATTACGTTTCAAGTTTCGCCCGGGAACAGTGTCGCGTCTCCGACTCCTTATCTGGTTACTGTTTCCGGGACCACCAGCCAGGGATTAAGTTTTGTCAGCGCCAACACATCCTCTTTGACGATCAATCCACCTGCAAAGATCGCGTTGAATCCTTCCTCGGGCCAGCCAGGACAGACCTTGGCCGTGACGATCAACGGCAAGTTCACGAACTTCTTTCAGGAAGCCACGTTTGCGAGCTTTGGCCCCGGTATCTCCGTCGGCGGAGCTGCCCAGGGTGCCCTGGGCCCCGTTAGTGTTACTGGCGCGACCAGCGCGATAGCGCAACTACAGATTGATCCTGCGGCGAGCGGGGGTTCCCGTGACGTAACGGCAAAGACCGGCGCTGAGATTGCTTTTTTGGCTGGCGGCTTCTCGGTAAAAACCAGCACACCGATGCTGACAATAGTGAATCCCGGCAACGGCCAGCAGGGGCAGACGAACGAGAGCGTGAACCTGACGGGGCAGTTCACCCACTGGGTGCAAGGGACAACCACGGCCAGTTTCGGAGCAGGGATCACGGTGGCGACGCTGACGGTGAACTCGGCGACGAGTGCGACGGTTGTGCTAAACATCGATCCGGCCGCCGCTCCCGGAGCGCGCATTGTGACGGTCACGACGGCCGCGGAAGTAGTGACACTGAACAACGGCTTTGCGGTGACCAACGGGACGCCGGTGCTGACGACGGTGAGCCCGAACACCGGCCAGCAGGGGCAGACGAACGAGAGCGTGAACCTGACGGGACAGTTCACCCACTGGGTGCAAGGGACAACCACGGCCAGTTTCGGAGCAGGGGTCACGGTAGCGACGCTTTCGGTGAACTCGGCAACGAGTGCGACGGCAATGTTGAACATCGATCCGGCAGCGGCCAGTGGCGCGCGCAATGTGTCGGTGACGACGGGTGGCGAGGTAGTCGCGCTCACCAACGGCTTCACCGTTACGGGCGGCGCCACTCTGGTCTCGATTTCTCCGAATAGCGGAATTCAGGGTCAGGTCAACCTGCCGGTGACCATCACCGGACAGAACACCCACTTCACGAACGCTAGCGTCATTGACTTAGGTTCGGGCATCACCGTGGGCGGTGTTTCCGCAACGGATGCGACGCATCTATCCGCGGGATTGACGATCGCGGGCGGCGTCAACTTGGTTCAGAACGGTAGCCTTGAGGATTTGACCGGTACCTTCGTCAACACCTCGGGCAACTACATGGCCTTGGGGGCCGGATCGACTGCAATCGCCGGCTGGACGATCGCGCCCCCAACGACCAACTCTATCGTCTGGGGCAAGACTCCCACCAGCGACAGTCACACTGCTTCGGACGGCACGTTCTTCGTCGATCTCAGCGGTTTCGGCTCGAATTCCCCGAATGGGGCCATCCAACAGCAACTCAAGAACTTGACCGTCGGCCAGCAATATACTTTCTCGATGGACACCCTGGTAGTGGGACAACTCCCCTTGGTTACCGTTGGAGCCGCGACTGTAACGCTCTGGGCGGGCACGCCATTCCTGGCTGGATCGGACACCTGGACTCCGCAGGTCGGCACTTTCATCGCAGGTTCGACCAACCCGCTATTGACAATTGCCAACCAGAATCCGGGTCAACAGATTTACTTCATCGACCACATCGTGGTCACTGGGCCAACCACGGTGGCACTCGGACTGCATAACCTGACGGTCGCCACGGGCCAAGAAACCGCGACGCTCAATAATGCGTTCACCGTCAACGCGCCCGTTTGTACCTCGCCTCCTCCAGGGCTGGTCAGTTGGTGGGCTGGCGACGGAAATACAAGCGATTTGCTCGGTGCGAACAATCCATCTACTTCCAACGCCGTGAATTTTGTTCCCGGTGAAGTGGGTGCCGGGTTCGCGTTCGGTTCGGGCGGTTATATCGATATCCCGCCCTCCGCGACGCTGGCTAACCAGCAGTTCACGTTGTCAGCTTGGGTGAGGCCGGATGGGCCTGGGCCAACTAATGATTTTGACGGGAGCGTTATCTTTGAACAGAACAGGGACAATACTACCACGCTGTCCCTTACTTGGCGGGCGACTGACAACCATTTCCTTTTCTTCTTCGGTGATGTTTTCTCGGAATTCGTGTCTTCTCAGGATTCGTTCGGACCCGGGCAATTCTACCTCGTAACAGGAACTTATGATGGCGCGACATTCAAGCTGTACATAAACGGTACGCTCGAAGCGCAAATGGTCAAGGCTAAAACTATCGCCTATTCGACGAACACGTGGACCATTGGCGCCGCATCACCGAATATCAGAAGTCAAGGCTTCCCCCGAACCTGGAACGGCGTGATCGACGAAGTCCAGGCCTTTAGCCGGGCGTTGTCCCAGGCTGAAATCCAGGGGATTTATTCCGCGGGGAACGTCGGGGAATGTAGAGGTCCGACCGTAATCAGCTCGGTAGTTCCCGACAGCGGACAGCAAGGGCAGCAGAACTTGTCAGTGGCGATCACCGGCCAGTTCACGAACTTTGTGCAGGGGATCACCACAGCCACCTTTGGTCCAGGAGTCACAGCGGCGTCCTTGACGGTGAATTCGGCAACGAATGCGACAGCCGTTGTGAACATCGATCCAGCGGCTACAATTGGTGCAAGAGATGTCATCCTGACGACCGGTGCGGAAGTTGCTACACGTTCAAACGGGTTTTCAGTGACGACAGGGACAACGACGGGAACCCCTGTCCTGACGCAGGTGAGCCCAAACGCAGGGCAGCAGGGCCAGCAGAACCTGAGTGTTGCAATCACCGGAGAGTTCACGCACTTTGTGCAGGGAACTACGACGGCGAGCTTCGGAACAGGGATTACGGTGGCATCGCTCACGGTGAACTCGGCGACGAGTGCGACGGCGGTGCTGAACATCGATCCGGCGGCAGCGTTGGGTTCGCGGAACGTGACAGTCACGACGGGCGCGGAAGTGGTGACACTAACAAACGGCTTCACAGTAGACGTGGGTACGCCATCGCTGTCCGTCAATGCAGGTCCAAATCAAACCATTTCTCAAAACTGGGATCTCCTTGTTCCTAACTATCGCAATCCCCCGTATGACGTGTTGCGGTATGACGGGGAGACGGGTGCCTTCCTGAACTCGTTTGCAAGCGGGACTGCAGCTGGAATTCTCGCCCCGGGTTTTATTTCTTACGGGCCGGACGGGAATATCTATGTGGACAGCGGAGACATCCAGCACGCAGGTAGTCTTGCATTCGAGAAGATTTCGAGGTTCGATGGCACCAGCGGCGGATTCATCGATACCTTCGTTCCGCAGGGAAGCGGAGGCACTTTTACTTTTGGCCCGGATGGAAATCTGTACCTAGTCAATGGTTACACGGACAACGTCATCAAACGCTTTGATGGCCGTAACGGTACGTTTTTAGGACCCTTTGCCGGTGGCTTGATCTCCAGCGACGTGGACTACCCCGGAGAGGTCTGGACTAACGCACAAAAAATCAACGATTCAGGGCAAATCGTGGGGTATTACCGTGATTCGTCTCGAAACTATCATGGATTCCTGCTGAGTGGAGGAACGTATTCGGCGATCGGCTGTCCCAGTCCCTACATCGGTTCGGTTGCGGTTGGGATTAATAACCTTGGCCAGATCGTTGGCTATTGTTACGCGCCGGGCGGGGTGAATGGGTCGTATGGCTCCAGCCGTTCATTTATTGTGAGCGGGGGGGTGCTCAGCTTTCTTCCTGATGCTCCAGGCTCCTACGGCGGCGCCTCAACTTTCGCAGAAGGGATTAATGACAATGGGCAAATTGTCGGGTGGTACGCTGACAGCTGCCTCTGTAAAGGGCATGGATTCTTATTGAGTGGCGGAATCTACACGACCGTTGATGTTCCCGGGTTCGGAGCAACGTACCCGTTTGGGATCAACAATCATGGCGAGATAGTTGGCTTCACCTCTTCAACTTTCGGGGGAGGTAGCCCGCAGGGATTTACTCTAATCAATGGTACCTACACTAGTTTCAATGACCCGGCTGCCGTGACGACTTCTGGAACCTATGCGGAGGGTATCGATGATTCCGGCCAAGTTGTCGGCTTCTACGGTGACAACAACAATGTCGAACACGGTTTCCTGTTAAACGCCGGGGTCTTCACCAATATCGATCACCCGAACGCGCAACTTACCCAGGCGCTTGGGATCAACTCTCAGGGGCAAATCGTTGGCGTATATAGTGACCCCGCAAACGTTCTGCACGGGTTCGTAACCGGCGCGACGCCCCCGTCGAATTTCACCTTCGCAAGGGGTTTAGCCTTCGGACCTGACGGAGAGTTGTACGTCGCAGACACAGATAGGATCGTGAAAATAGATGGCCAAACGGGTGCCAATCTGGGTTCGTTTACGACTCCTGGCGCAGGCGGTTTGGCGCAAGCTACGGATCTCGTCTTCGGGCCGGACGGGGATCTTTATGTCAGTCAATTGGACATCGGAAACGTTCTGCACTTCGACGGAAGAACTGGGGCATTCAGGAGTGTATTCGTGGCAAGCGGAAGTGGGGCTCAACTTCGGATGTCGCCTGTCGCATTTGGTCCAGACAGCAAATTCTACGTGGGTTCTCTTCCCGGCAATAACGGCAATCCCGCTGGGGGTGTTTACAGGTTCGACGGCAAGACCGGTGCATTTGTTGATTATTTTGTGCCGAATGGTAGTGGTGGCTTGTTCGATGTAAGCGGGTTCATGTTTCGTTTCCGAGCCATCACGACGAATTTGTCCGGTTCTGTGGCCGCTCAATTCCTCCCTGGACCTACGGTGACTTCATGGAGCCAAGTCAGCGGACCGGGGACAGTCACCTTTGCAAACGCGAGTTCACCTAACACCCTGGCGACATTTAGCGTCCCGGGAACTTATGTCCTCCGCTTATCGGCGAGCGCTTCGGGTCTTGCAACTTCAAGCGACGTTACGATTACGGCTACGACGCCCAACCAACCGCCGACGGTCAGAGCTGGTTCCACTCAAACCATCTCGTTACCGACTCCTGCAATCCTTTCCGGCACAATTTCTGATGATGGCTTGCCCTCTAAAAACGTTCTCACAGCAAACTGGAGTGTCGTTAGTGGCCCTGGAACGGTGGCCTTTGGCAATGCGAATTTCCCAGCGACTACAGCGAGTTTCAGCGCGCCCGGGACTTATGTTCTTGACCTCACGGCTTCGGATGGGATGCTTTCCTCTAGCGCCACCGTCACGATCACCGTGAACGCGGCTGTAGTTGTCATCACCTCAGTCACACCAAACACGGGTCAACAGGGCCAAGTGAATCTAAGCGTGTCCATCGCCGGCAAGAATACGAATTTCGTACAGGGAACAACCGCTGCATCGTTCGGAATAGGCGTTACTGTGGTTTCTCTGACCGTGGCTTCGCCCACATCAGCTACTGCGGTCATCAACATTGCTTCGACGGCCCCCGTGGGGACACAAACGGTGACGGTCACGACGGGGACGGAGATAGTCACTTTGGCCAGCGGCTTCAATATCGTTGCGGGTGCTGGCTCAGGCAATCAGGCGCCAGTTGTGAGCGCAAATGCTGGATGCAGCTCAACAATTTCGATTCTTCCGTCTCAGATGACATTCGCCGAATATGCATCGTCGCATGTAGGTACAAACTTCTACGACATGACCGCTGGTCCTGATTGCAACCTGTGGTTTGCTGAGAGTGGTTTGAACATAATCTCGCGAATCAGCCCAGCGGGAGTCTTCACTGATTTTTCCATTCCTACTGCGAGCAGCTTCCCACTTAGTATCGTACCGGGACCTGATGGCAATCTATGGTTTACAGAAGCTGATGCCGGCAACATTGGCAGAATCACCCCCGCAGGCGTAATTACGGAATTCCCGGTCAACACCGCTAGTCGACCGATCAGGATAGTAAGCGGACCAGACGGAAACCTTTGGTTTACAGACGAGGGCACAAATGCGATCGGACGAATGACCACATCCGGTGTGGTTACTGAGTTTATAGTTCCTACGGCGAATGCAAATCCTAATACTCCTGCCGTTGGGCCAGATGGCGCAATCTGGTTCACGGAAACGAGCAGCACATTACCCGGGTATCCCCCCGCGGCAATCGGGCGCGTAACAACAACTGGACAATTCACAGAATTCCCGATTCCAACTCCTTCTGGTGCACCAGTCGGCATCACCGTCGGTCCAGACAAAAATCTTTGGTTCACAGAAGAAGTTGCCAACCAAATTGGGCGAATTACACCCTCGGGTGTGGTAACGGAATTTCCGATTCCCACTGCGGGTGGTTATCCGGGCGGGATCACGGCAGGTCCAGACGGAAACCTGTGGTTCGCTGAGGTACATGGCAACAAAATAGGACGAATAACTACAGCAGGTGTCATCACGGAGTTCCCACTCCCAAGCGGAGTGAGCGTGCCAAACTGGATTGTTTCCGGTCCTGAAGGTGATCTCTGGTTTGACGTGGCAGTTAACGGCAACTACGGAGTGGGCAGCCTCAATCCACTCACAAGCGTTGCCGTTGCAGGCCTAAGTGGCACCGTCACCGACGACGGCCTACCTGTCGGCGCGAGCTTGACCACAATATGGAATTTGGTGAGCGGGCCAGGGCCGGTGACGTTCAGCACGCCCACCGCGACATTCCCTGATGTAGCAGGGCAGGTAAACTCGACCTCGACCGAAGCCACGTTTACAGTGCCAGGTACTTACGTCCTGAGTTTGACGGCGCCGGACTCACAACTTACCGGGAGCGCGAACGTCAGCATCACGGTCAACCCTCCGCCGGGGTCTTCGCTTGTTTCGGTGAGTCCGAATTCAGGCCAACAAGGTCAACAAAACCTCAGTGTCATTCTTACCGGTCAGAACACCAGCTGGGTGCAGGGGGCCACCGTAGCCTCGTTCGGGCCTGGGATTCTCGTAGCTTCTTTGACCGTAAGCTCGCCTACCAGTGCGACGGCGGTGGTCGATATCAGTTCGACTGCAGCTACCGCGTCGCAGACCGTGACGATGACGACCGGCAGCGAAGTGGAGACGTTGGCAAATGGATTCTCAGTGCTTGCCTCACCCATTGCATCTCTTAGTTCGGTTTCGCCAAATTCTGGTCAACAGGGGCAGCAGAATCTCTCAGTAAGTCTCGTCGGCCAGAACACTCACTTTACAAACGCTAGCGTTATCGACTTCGGCGCCGGTATCACCGTAAGCAACGTCAGCGCTACGGATTTTACACATCTATTAGCGCAGCTCACCATTGCGGGCGGAGCTGCCACCGGCGCGAGAAGTCTGAGCGTGACCACGGGCACGGAGGCGGAAAGCCTCAGCAATAGCTTCACCGTAACGCCGGGGGCACCAGTAATTTTAATCGTGAATCCCAATCAGGTGTCACAGTGTTCCGTTAATTTGGATTTCAATGCGGACGGTGTTCTTCCAAGCGCCTCTGACGGCTTCCAGTACCTTACTGGCACAAACTTAGGCCTACCCACATTTTTCGCTCCCGAAGCTGCTGTGTTTTCGGTTAGCAATGGGCTTCTCCACTTGAACACCGCTGCTCTCGGGCCAAACGTGGGTTATGCGGATTACACGAGAAACGGCCTGTTCGACCCAACCAAGGATCTCCTGATCGAGACGCGGCTTGCGATCTATTCCGATTCCACAGGTGAGTTCGCCATCGGTGCACTCGCCCAAGACCTTACTTTCGCGGGCATCACCTTCGAAAGCGGCCAGATGTATTTCCTTAAGGACCCACCCCCTTCTCCCCAGTTCCCAGTGCCGGACACGGGGTTTCATACGTATCGGATCTCCTATACGGCCGCCACCAAGCAGTACAAAGTGTTCCTCGATGGCGTACAACTAGGGGGCTCTCAGTCTTTGACCTATACCGGTGCAGCCAGCAACAGTGGGGGTACCCTAACCTTTGGTGATCATTCCGGGTTTCTCGGTTTCAACGTGCGAGCCGATATCGATTACATCCATCTTCAGAATTGCGGGCAAACCCCGGTGACAATTACCGGCCAGTTCACCCATTTCGTGCAAGGAACAACGGCAGCGAGCTTCGGCGCGGGCGTCAACGTGACATCGTTGACCGTCAACTCACCAACGGGCGCAACAGCAACTCTTGGCATCGATCCGGCGGCATCGGAGGGCCCGCGTACAGTTACGCTCACTACCGGCAGCGAAGTCGCCTCGCTTGTCAATGGATTCGCGGTGTCGCTGTTAACGGGTCCTTCAATCACTACCAGCCCTAATTCCGGAGTGCAGGGTCAGCAAAACCTATCCGTTGCCATCACCGGCCAGAACACGCATTTCGCTCAGGGTACGACCCAGGTGAGTTTCGTTGGGGCGGCGATTGCCGTAGGTACGGTAACCGTAGCGAGCGCCACTAATCTCACAGCCCAAATATCCATCGATCCAAGCGCAAAAACCGGAACCTACACGGTCGCTGTGACGACCGGAGGCGAGACGGTGAGCTGGGTGTTCACCGTGATAGCCGCAGGCTCTCCGATCCTGCTGTCAGTCAATCCGAACACCGGCCAGCAGGGTCAGCAGAACCTGTCGATCAACATCACTGGCCAGAACACGAACTTCGTGCAAGGGACAACGACTGCAACCTTCGGGGCTGGGATCACGCTGGCATCTCTGACCGTCAACTCGGCCACCTCAGCGATGGCAGTGCTGAACATCGATCCGGCAGCGGCGCTCGGGGCGCGCACCGTGACGCTCACAACGGGGGCCGAAGTCGTCTCGCTTGCAAGCGGGTTTATGGTCTCGGCGCCAAGTCCCGCAATCACGACGGTCAGTCCAAATGCCGGTCCGCAGGGTCAGGGTGGACCGGTTGGAATTGTCGGGCTGAACACCCATTTCGTACAAGGCACGACGCAGGTGAGTTTCGGGCCTGGTATCGCCGTGAGCAACATCAACGTCACCTGTCCGACCTGCCTCACGGTCCAACTTCAGATCTCGCCAACGACCGTTCCTGGGCCGGTCACCGTCACGGTCACGACCGGCTCGGAGGTCGCCTCTCTGGCAAACGGGTTCACGATTCTGCCTGGAACACCGATTTTGACGTCTCTGGTTCCGGCAAGCGCCCAGCAGGGGCGACAGAACGTCCTCCTGACGATCACGGGGCAATTCACTCATTTCGCCCAAGGGGGGACGACGCAAGTAAGCTTGGGCAACGGCGTTACAGTCAATACCATTTCAGTTATTTCAGCCACGAACTTGACCGCCCAAGTTTCGATCGATCCCGCGGCGGCGGTCGGAACCAGAACGCTCACTGTGACCACGGGGTCGGAAATCGTTTCAGTAGCTAACGTCTTCACTGTGACCGCCGGCACGCCGATTGTGCTGAGCCTTAATCCGGGCGACGGACAACAAGGGCAATCTGCGCTATCAGTGGCCATCACAGGGCTGAACACGCATTTCGTGCAAGGAACGAGCCAGGTAAGTTTCGGGTCGGGAGTAACAGTCACGTTGTTGACGGTCAGCAGTCCCACGACTGCTACTGCCGTAGTCAATATTGATCCAGCGGCGACAATCGGAACGCGCACAGTCACGGTTGCGACCGGAACCGAAGTCGTCAGTTTCAACAACGGCTTTACCATCGTCGCTGGGACACCAGCGATTCTTTCACTGAACCCAGGGGGTAGCCAGCAGGGTCGGCAGAATCTGTCCGTAGCCCTGGTAGGTCAGTTCACAAACTGGGCCCAGGGAACGACAATAGCGAACTTCGGTTCTGGCGTGTCCGTCGTTTCTCTCACGGTGAGTTCATCTACCGCAGCAACGGCGATTGTCAATATTGATCCAGCAGCAGCGACAGGCCCGCGTACGGTCACCATGACGACGGGGAGCGAAGTTGAGACCTTCACCAATGGCTTCACCGTAGTTGCGGGAACGCCTGTTTTGCTGATTGCGAATCCTAGCAGCGGTCTGCAAGGTCAACAAGCTCTGTCAGTCTCAATCACTGCGCAATTCACGCACTTCGTTCAGGGAACCACTACCGCTAGTTTCGGCGCGAACATCACAATTGCATCTTTGACCGTGAACACAGCAACTAACGCGACAGCCGTGCTGAACATTGACCCGGCTGCTGTGATTGGAGCGCGCGACGTAACTCTTACCACAGGCACAGAAGTCGTCACACTGACGAGCGGGTTTACTGTAACAAACGGTACTGCCGTTCTCACTCTAATCAGTCCGAATGCAGGGCAACAGGGGCAACAGAATCTCACCGTTACCGTTACTGGGGCATTCACGCATTTTGCTCAGGGCACGTCCACTGCCAGTTTCGGTGCAGGGATCTCGGTTGCATCTGTGACCGTAAATTCAACGACGAGCGCCACAGTAGTTTTGAACATCGATGCCGCAGCGGTTACAGGCGCACGCAATGTCACTCTCACGACCGGCGCGGAAGTCGTCACACTGAGCGCTGGTTTTACTGTTACCAGCGGCACGCCGTTGCTGAGCCAAGTGAATCCCAACAGCGGGCAGCAAGGGCAGCAGAACCTGTCGGTCATTGTTAGCGGGACATTCACGCACTTTGTCCAGGGAACAACCACAGCTAATTTCGGCTCGGGAATCACCGTTGTTTCCTTGACGATTGGTTCGGCGACCAGCGCTACCGCTGTGCTGGACATCGATCCTACAGCCGCACCAGGCGCGCGAAACGTGACTCTCTCAACTGGCCCAGAAGTCGTCACGCTGGGCAGCGGGTTTACAGTCGTGCAGGCAAGTTCTGGGCCATCCATCATCTCTCTTTCTCCAAATTCTGCGCTGCAAGGACAGGCGATCCAGGTCACGATAACGGCCCAGAACACTCATTTCGTCCAAGGAACAACCCAGGTCAACTTCGGTCCGCAAATCTCCGTTGGTGCGGGCCCATCGGACGGATATGGCCCAGTGTAGGTCACAAGTCCCACCACAGCTATCGCGCAAATCAGTGTGCCCAATAACGCCGTTCTTGGTCTGCGAACGGTGGTTGCACGAACTGGATCGGAGCAAGCCGACATCGTCAACGGCTTTGCCACCACAGGTGCACCATACATTTCTTCCCTCTCTCCGTCCCACGCACAGCCAGGACAGAACATTTCGGTGACGATCACCGGCGTATTTACGAACTTCCAGCAGGGCGTCACGCAAGCCAACTTCGGTCCGGGAATATCAGTAGGCGGTGCGGCATCTGGTGGCCCTGGGCCGGTGACGGTGACAAGTCCATCGACGGCGACAGCGCAAATAACGATTGATTCGGCGGCCACGCCTGGATTGAGAACTCCGGTAACAGTAACAACAGGAGCGGAACAGGCAACTTTCGTGAACAGCGGATTCCTCGTATTGGGTCCAGTGACGGGACCGGGGCCAATTGTGAGTATCACCAGTCCGACGGAAGGATCTGAGGTTACTGCTCCCACGACTGTAACTGGAACTGTCACGAGTCCTAATCTTTCCAACTGGACCTTGGAGTACGAAGCCAGCGGCTCGACCATCTTTACGCAGTTTGCTTCGGGCACGGCCTCGACTGTCAGCGGCACGCTCGATCCAACTTTGCTGCTAAATGGGATTGCTCAGATCCGGTTGACGGGCGTGGACCAGTCCGGCCAGACCACAAGCGCCATCGTGGATGTGGTTGTCACAAGAAACACGAAGGTCGGAAATTTCACACTCTCCTTCAACGATCTGACGATTCCAGTTGCTGGAATTCCCATCCAGATCATTCGTACCTACGACAGCCGGAACAAGAGCAGTGGAGATTTCGGGTTTGGGTGGTCTCTCGACATACAAACAACCAAGGTGGACGTAAACGGAGTTCTTGGAAACAACTGGACTGGGACGACTACCGGAGGAGCGTTCCCGACTTATTGTGTCCAACCCAACCAGAACTATGTGGTGAGCGTAAGGGCACCAGGCGGTACTGTCTATCAATTTGCCCCAACATTGAATGGCGGCTGCCAGCAGCTTGCTCCGCCCTCTAACGTAGATATGAACTTCACGCCCATTGGGGCCACTCCGCAGAACGCAAGTTTGACCGCTGCGAATTCGACAGGTCTGGCTGTCATCGCTTCGTTCCCAGGGCAAGCTCAGCTCATCGATCAGTCCACAGCAGCGCCTTTTGATCCTGACCAATTTACCCTGACGCTTCCAACCGGTCAGCAGCTCCAGGTGAGCGAAACGTTCGGCGTGCAGAGCATCAAGGATACAAATGGCAATACGTTAACGATCACCGCCAGTGGCATTACCTCTTCGGCCGGGAAGGGAGTCAGCTTCGTAAGAGACGCCCAGAAACGGATCACAACGATTACGGATCCGAGTGGCAGCATCCTGACCTACGCCTACGATGCCAATGGGGACCTCGTGATGTTCACGGATCAGCTCAATAACATCTCGACCTTCGCCTACGACAGTTTGCACAATCTGTTGTCGTTCAAGGATCCGCGTGGGATCCAGCCTATCCGCAACGTTTATGATGACTCCGGGCGCCTGATTCAGCAGATTGACGCCTTCAGCCACGTGATTAATTTCACGCACGACCTTGGCGCGCGCACCGAGACCATCACCGACTTCCTGGGGAATCCGACGTCGTACGTCTACGACAGTGATGGCAACATCATCTCGACCACGGATGCGCTGGGTAACGTGACCACCGCTACTTTCGACGCCCACGACAACAAATTGAGCGAAACCAACGCGCTGGGCAAAACCAGCTCGTACACCTACGATGCCAACAACAACCGCCTTACCGAAACCGATCCGCTCTCTCACACAACAACGTACACCTACAATTCTCGAAATGAGGTTTTGACGATCACGGATGCGATGAGCCGTGTAACCACGAACACGTACGATCCGAACGGGAATTTGCTCTCAACGAAGGATCCAGCCGGCAATTCCACCAGCTATGCTTACAACGGCCAGGGCCTCAGGATTTCCATGACCGACGCCCTAGGGGGAATCAGTGGCTACCAATACGACGGCTCCGGTAACCTCACTCAACAGACCGATCCCCTCGGGAACGTCACAAGTTACACCTACGACGGGAACGGAAATAAACTCACACAAACTAGAATTCGCACGACAGCGTCCGGTTCGGAAACCCTTATCACGAGCTATCAGTACGACGGACTGAATCGCCTCACGGCGACAACCTATCCGGACGGTTCGACGACCGGGATCCAATACAACGCCATCGGGAAGCAGAGCGTCACCACTGACCAATTGGGCCGCCAGACCGGCTATCAGTACGACCTCATGGGACGATTGACGCAGACGACCTTCCCGGACAGCACCACAGAGACATCGCCATACGACGCCCAAGGGAATAGGATCGCAAGTACCGACCGGGCTGGCCACACCACCACCTTCGTCTACGATGCGCTCAAGCGGCTGACCGGGACGACCTACGCTGATGGCGCGACGACGGCTACGACATACGACGGTATCGGCGAGGTCACCGCCGTGGCGGATGCGCGTGGCAACCAGACCAAGTATCAGTATGACGGTGCGGGTCGTCGCACCAGCGCGATCGATCCGCTGAGCCACGCTACATCGTTCACGTATGACTCCGTCGGCAACCAGACTTCGATGACCGACGCTAATGGCAACACCACGCAATATCAATACGACGCGTTGAACCGTCGCACGAAGACAGTCTACTCGGACAACACCAGTGACGGCGTTGCCTACGACGCACTCGGCAGAACCGTCAGCAAGACCGACCAGGCCGGCCAAGTTACACAATTCCAGTTCGACAAATTGGGCCGCTTGACGCAGGTCACCGATGCATTGAGCCAGGTCACGAAGCATGCTTACGACGAAGTCGGAAACCGTATTTCGCAGACGGACGCGAACAGCCACACGACCACGTTTGCCTATGACAAACTTGGTCGCCGCACAAAACGTACACTGCCGTTGGGCATGTTTGAGACTTTGACCTACGATGTCGCAGGAAATCCCGTTTCCAAAACAGATTTCAACGGCAAGATCACTTCGTATTCGTATGACTTGCTAAATCGCCTCACGGGCAAGACGCCGGACGCTAGCTTCGCCGCGCCGGCTATCAGCTTCGCGTACACTTTCACCGGCCAGCGGCAGACTATGACCGACGCGAACGGTACCACGAACTATTCATACGACCAGCGCGACCGTTTGACGCAGAAAGCAAGTCCACAAGGGACAGTCTCCTATGCTTACGATTTGGCGGGCAATCTGACGTCGATTCAATCTTCGAACGCGGGCGGGAATTCGGTTGTCTATAGTTATGACGCGCTCAATCGCCTTTCGACGGTCCAGGACAATCGCTCAGCCTCCGGAACCACGACGTACAGCTACGACAATGTCGGCAATTTGCAGGGCTACGCTTATCCAAACGGCGTGCAGACGGCCTATTCGTACAACACATTGAACCGCCTGACTAACGTTGCGATCAGTAAGGGCGCGCCGCTGGCCAGCTATGCTTATCAGTTGGGGCTCGCTGGCAATAGGACTCAGGTCAACGAGCTTAGCGGTCGTCAAACTAGCTATTCCTACGACGCCTTGTACCGTCTGACCGGCGAGGCAATATCTGGGGGGACGATCAATGGCCTGATCGGCTATCAGTATGATCCTGTGGGCAATCGTCTCCAGCGCACCTCAACCGTCGCTCCGATCCCGTCAGCAAACTACTCGTATGACGCAAATGACCGGCTGGGGACGGATACCTATGACGCCGATGGAAATACGACCACTTCTGGCGGGAATGTCTACAGCTATGACTTTGAGAACCGGCTTGTCAACCAGAACACTGGCGCCGTGACCGTGATTTACGATGGCGACGGCAATCGAGTCGCGAAGACCGCAGGCGGGGTCACGACCAAATATCTCGTTGAGGATAGAAACTTGACTGGTTACGCGCAGGTACTGGAAGAAACCTCCGGTGGCACAGTGCAACGAGTCTATACATATGGCCTCAACCGCATCAGCCAAAGCCAGGCATCAGGGACGAGCTTCTATGGCTACGATGGGCACGGCAGCGTCCGTATCCTGACCGATGCCACTGGAGCAATCAACGACCGGTACGATTACGACGCTTTCGGCAACATCATCAACCAGGCCGGGATCACACCAAATGTGTACCTCTATTCCGGAGAGCAGAACGATCCGAATCTGGGGCTCACGTACTTGAGGGCGCGTTACGTTAATCCAGATCGAGGTCGGTTTTCCACGAGCGATCCTCTGGAAGGCGAGCTCGATGATCCCCTCTCATTGAATCGATATTCGTATGCCGAAGGAGACCCTGCGGACAAGATTGATCCGTCGGGCGAGCAGGCAACCATTCAGGAAACAGTTGAAGCCCTGACGATCGATTCGGTGATCACGCAGCAGTTCCTGCAGTCTCTGGCCGCCAACGCCTTGTTGGGCAAGGTCGTGCTAGAAAAGGTTAAAGGCAAGAGCCAACAGGACGAACCACTCATCGCTTTTCAGTACATGACCACTCCAAAACTCGTCTTTGTGGGCCTAACAGGTTTCGTACCAACGGGCTACGATAAGAACTGCAGCAAGTATATCGCTTCCAATTTCTGCGCATTCTTCACTCCGGATGAGTACAATTCTGCGATCGTGGCCCAAGACCTGCTTGCTCTTCCGAAGAGGCCCGCTTTCAGAGTCGAATTGATTCTCTACAAGAAACACGATGGTGTTACTCCAATCCCGGCAGCACCCGTCGGTCGGGAGGGTCCGCCGGACCGGCCATTCTTGATGCCCGGTGGTGGACTTGAGTTCGTCACTCCGGCGCCGGTACCATTCTGGACGCGGAGGCTCGACGTGACGGCAATACATTAAGCCTAACCGTGGAGCCGGAGACAGGTACCGGCCAGATAGAGCAACACTGCGTTTCCTGGACTCCGGTGGGGCGGTGAGGAACACGCTACGCCTAACTAACGTCTGGCGTTCAGCTCCGGCCGGCGTAGTTCGCCGTCTGCTGCAACGCGATGTGGCTAGCAAGCCCGGTCCTGTCAAATCCAACACTCGAGAAGTTGTTCGGCCCAAGTCCTGACTGCTTCCGAATCCGATGGCTTAGACAGCTCGATCTCTTTCCGCATCTTTCTATCGGTAACCTCGCCCCGGCGACGTACGACCTCGCAGGTCCACAGTATGGCAATGCCCGCAGTTACGGAAGCGACTCCAATGAGACAGTCCCTCAAATCGCCGAACGCCCTCCTCTTGATCAACTCATGAAGCAAATCCCACGATGGGGAAGGACGGTAAGCGTCAACCGCAGACCGTCTTGACAGCCTGGTTGGTCGAATCCTGCCTAAGGTTCTTGGCTATCACCTCTAAACTAAGTCGGGTAGCTCGTCCCGCGAGATCAGCAGATGGATTGATCGGGCCTGCCCGGGCGTTCGCGAGATGAGCCCGCGCGCTTCGAGTGTCAACACCATCTGATGTACGGCTGGCGGAGAGACTCGGAAGTACTGCTGCATTTCGGCCTCTGAAGGCGAGCATCCGTGAATTTTGCTGTAGTAATAGATGAAGGCCAGGTACTGGCCTTGTTTATCCGTGTACGTTTTCTCCATGGCTACGACAGCAAGACGCTTTGAGGACCTGTAGTTGACTATGCAGCGCGGCTTGATTTTGCGGTGAGTTCCGCTGCGAGGTTCCATGGCAGTAGTTCCTCGATGTGGTTAATGGGATGATCGGCGATGCGTGCGAGCACTTCGCGCAAGTACGCTTCAGGGTTGACACCGTTGAGTTTTGCTGTGCCGATCAGACCATAGATCGCTGCTGCGCGTTCACCGCCAGTATCCGATCCACAAAATAAATAATTTTTCCGACCTAAAACGACAGTGCGCAACGAACGCTCGGCTGCATTATTGTCTATCTCGAGATGGCCATCGTCGCAGAACCGCATCAAAGCGTCCCAGCACCCCAGTGCATAGCGAATCGCCTTCGTGGTATCGGATTTCATTGATAGCTTGCCCAAGGTCTCTTCGAACCACTGCTTCAGCGATTCCAGCAACGGCCGGCTGCGTGCATTCCGGACCTCGCGCCGTTCCTCGGCGGAACGTCCCCGAATCTCTTCCTCAATGACATACAAGGCCGCGATCCGCTCGAGCGTTTCTTTCGCTACCGCAGACTTGTGAGCCTCGTACAGTTCGTAGAACGGCCTGCGAACATGCGCCATGCACGCCGCTTCTTTCACCCGTCCACCTTTATAAATCGCTTCGAACCCCGCGTATCCATCCGCCTGCAGCGTGCCCGTGAACTCCCTCAAGTGGGCTATCGGATGTTCGCCCTTGCGATCCGGCGTGTAGGCGAACCACACCGCTGGCGGTGTCTGGTCTCCCCAGGGTCGGTCATCCCGCACGTAGGTCCACAGTCGCCCCGTTTTTGTTTTGCCATTCCCCGGTGCCAGCACCGGCACCGGAGTATCGTCGGCGTGCAGCTTCTCGGCGTTCATCACGTGACGTCGCAACGCTTCCACCAAGGGCTCCAGTAAGCGGCTGCATCCTCCGACCCACTCCGCCATGGTCGAGCGATCCAGCTCTACTCCTTCGCGCGCATAGATCTCCGACTGCCGATACAAAGGCAAGTGGTCACAATATTTTGAAACCAACACGTGCGCCAGCAACCCTGGCTCCGCCATCCCCCGCGCGATCGGACGACTCGCTGCTTCCGCTTGCACGATTTTGTCGCAGCACGCACATGCCAGCTTCGGCCGAACCTGCCGGATCACTTTGAAATGTTCCGGCACATACTCCAGCGTTTCCGAAACATCTTCACCGAGTTGTTTCAGCTTGCCGCCACAGTCCGGACATGCTTCCTGCTTCGGCAGAACCTTGCGCGTCTCACGTGGCAGATGCGCCGGCAGTGGCTGCCGCGCGCGTTTCGCCGTTTGATTCATAACCGGCGCAACCGTCGGGGTAGCGGAAGTAGAAGCCATCTTCTCTGCTCGGCTCGCTTCCAGTTCGTCCAGCCGCAACTCCAACTGCTCGATCTGCCGATCCAGCTTCTCCGACTTGCGCCCGAACTGCATCCGCCGCAGCTTGGCGATCAACATCTTGAGCCGCTCAATCTCTTCGTCTCGCGAGGCCAGTTGTTCGTCCTTGGAAAGAATTTGCGCATGCTGTGCGACGATCAATGCCTTCAATGCTTCGTGGCTTAGCGTATCGAGATCAGGAAGTGCGGTGCGCTCACTCATCTTGCGCGCAGTATGCCAAGCAACTAAATTCATGGCAAATCAATTGTTGATAATTTCTGCTTACACCGCGAGCTGCGGCGTTTGCGTGCGTACCGGTCGCCGCCAATCGATCCCTTCAAGCAACATCGATAACTGTGCTGGTGTAAGCGACACTGTTCCGCTTGTCGCTTGCGGCCAGATGAAGCGCCCACTCTCGAGCCGCTTTGCGAAAAGACACAGCCCATCGCCGGACCACCACAGCAACTTGATCAAATCACCCCGCCGTCCACGAAATACAAACACATGTCCTGAAAACGGATTCTCCTGGAGAGCCGTCTGCACCATCCCGCTCAGTCCCGTGAAACCTCGTCGCAGATCGGTAACTCCCGCCGCGATCCAGATACGCGTTCCGGCCGGCAGCCCGATCATGCGAGCAAACATTCCAACACGGTACGCAGTGCTTCTGCTTCGACACTGCCCGTGATGCGAACTTGCCCCTTCGGCAGTTTGATTTCCATCGCCCCCAAACTGCATCGCGACGAGACACAACGAACTTGTCCAGATTTATCCGACGGGATCTCTGAGACCGCTACAGGCAGGAGATTGCTGGACCGACTTTTACCCAGTCTTCCTTCACGATACTTCTTGCGCCAGTAAAAAACCTGGTTGGCGTTGACCGCATGCCTCCGCGCTACGCGCGCTACTGACGCACCGGCCTCTAATGTCTCTTCGACGATTCGGCGCTTTTCTTCGACCGTTCTCCGCCGCCTCTTTGTATGGCTGGAAGTCTCAAGCGCCACCTGCCCGGAAGTGTCCACTTATCCCCTCGTGGACACTTATCGATGTGCCCACAACGGGCAGCATCCTTATTTACTCTCAATTCGTCCAGACGGCCATGAGATGACGCTTACGAAGGACGCGGAAGTGCATTGAGATGAGAGCGATCAAACTCTGGAGGCAGATCGAAAGCATAGGACTCCAGCGCATGCACAATGTCCCGTGCAGACGCGGTCCGCAGATCCTGTCCCAGTTTCTCCAGTAGGATAGAAATTGGCTCGTCAACAGGCAGGAAAGCCTCTTGGCCATACCGATCCGCGACCTGCTTCGCAACAAAGGCAGATACAATGAATCCCTCCTCAAGCAATGCGCCGGCGGTTTCTTTGCAGACGCGCGACACCGCGGCACCGATGTCGAACCATGAAAACGAGACCTTAGTTCCATCTCCGATCTCGAGATAACTACCAGTTGGAACAATATCCCCAGTCTCTTCTACAAAGCCGAAGTTGCGAATTGTGCCCAGGTGTAGGTGGGCCGCCATACAAGACGCGAATCGTTCTTGGGGAACTCGAAGACAATGAGTCCGGATAAGCGGAACTTCTGATTCGATGGAGCCTCGAGACTTCTGCAGAGCGAGGGAGCGCAAGTCCAGATACTTCAGCGCCCGGAGCCGTTCAGGGATTTCACAATCTTGAACAAGGACCGGAATAATTCGCTCCTGTAGCCCTCCCCAATCCTCGCCAGCGATCAGCATATGCTCGAAAGTAGTGTATTCAGTTTTGTTATACGTTGGACTCAACAGAACGATGAACGATGCGCTCGATCTGATAGCGGTTTGGACTGCCACATGTATGTTCTGACCGGGCTTGATCTGCGCGTCGTCAAGAAAGACACTCAGCACCTTTCCGAGTCTGGGGTGTCGCGTGTGACGGAGAGCTTTGAAGATCTGCGCCGCCAGGGCCCTGCTCTCGGCTTGACGGTAGCTGATGAATACGTCGAACTCCTTCGTGAGTGAGTTGTGGGTCGAAGAGAGCGTCTCTCTGACTCGATCGCGTAACCGCCGCATCGCATTGTCGGCTGGAGAGTTGGGCTTTCGCTTTCTTTTCCTCAGAGTATTCATGGCACCCAGCTCTCAGGGTTGTTTCTGGTCTGTCCAACTCTTCTTTAGACCGACCCGCCAAAGCCGCCATGCTGGGCCGAGGCCGGCGAACAGTCTCAACGGTGACCGACTGTCAGGGCAGGAGTTGTCCATAAGGTCCGGGGACTCTCGCCAGAGAGCCAATTTTCCCACATGAGACAGCATCTCACCGAAGAAATTTGGCCATTACCTCGGCAACAGCCAGAACCCAGCTGTTCCAGAACTGTGCCAAACCCTATCCAATTGTGATTTCGAGGGTTACTTCGAGCGACAGCGTTGCCCGCGGCGCCGTCGAGCTCAATGCTGCCGAAACAGGTGCTTCCACAGCTGAATTCAGAACTCAGCCAATTCTCATCCGATTCAACGCGATCAACTCTTTCATTGAGAAGGTTCGAGCAGGAGATCAGGAGATCGATTCAGGGGAGCAGGCGGATCAGTGATCGTCGGCGTCAATTTCTTGGTGCACTCTTGGTGCACTATAACGCGCAAGTGAGGCCATCTGGGTGCAACTGAGAGCAAGTTAAATTACTGAAAAGACGTGAAAATCGGCAAGTGCAAACAGGGCAGGTGGGTTTAGCAATCCGCCGCCTTCAGCCTCTCAGCCATTGGTCGTCGCGCTCTACCTCATTCTGGAAGGGTATGAGCGCGTCGACGACGAGAACGGCTACGCCGTGATCGTGAAGGAAGGCACGGGCAAGGTGGAAGCGCCGGAAGAGTTTCCAGAACTCCCCTTCTAGAGAAATTAGCGGCGGCCCGGAATCACCGGGCCGCAAAATCCAAAGCAATGTCCTAAACCGCCCCGGAGGTAAATCAACGCGAAGTGAGTTTGGTTTCTATCTTACCTTTCACTTTTACGACGGAAACGACGGAACCATTTGGTCCATAAATATCGATCGTCCTGTCCTCCGGCCGCCGCTTGACCCAATCCTTCACTCGATCAACGATTACATCTAACACGCTCTTCCCAATCGCTCCCGCAATAGGCAGCAAGACCTTCGCTTGAAAGAAGAAATCGTAGTGTGGTGTGAATCCACCACCGCCAAGAGAAGTAGTGAATTTAGCTTCCGAAGCTACTTTGTCGCGAAGCTCCTCGTATTCGACATTCTTAAGGCCGAATGTGAGTACTCGATATTCAAATTCCGGGTCAATATTCATACAGGTAATAAACTATCATAAGAATCTCCCCGCCGACGATCTCGAAAAGCAAAGCGAAGACACGATTAGGAGACTGATGCTGACGGGCAAAAGATTGCCCCCGAATCGCGTAAAATGCAAGCGCTGCTGGTCTTTAGGAGAGGTACCTGACTCTCGCAAGCCTACGCCGCGACAGCAAGGGAAATGTGTGGCACGCTGCGCTCGATTCGTCTCAATTACCGTCGCTGGTCTGAGGGAAATAATATGGTCACAAAGTACAAGGGCGTTCATTCCGTTTCCTGCAAGCATTTCATCCTTATCGGGGAACCCCATCAAGTGGAGAGGCCGGAACAGCTTGGCGCAGAGGTTCGTCTTGACCCCACGGAACTTCGCTGTCCGAAATGTAGCGATGTTTGCGCCTACCGCACAGCAGACGTGATTCATTCAACTTCGCCAGATGGTACAGCCCATCCGCAGCGACAAAGTTAATCGGTTGTCAGTGATTTTGGAGGTTCACCAACTCCCCCTGTAGTAGCCCACGATTATGGAACCGAATCCATGTGGCCCCGGGAAGTATCCGCCGATCACGAACTCTTGCCCGTGGCTGATCCGATGCTTGCCGGGCTTACTAGGCAATCTCGCTCGGGAGTATTCCAACCGCACGGATCGCGCACTGCATAATTTTGCACACAGTTGCACGAAGGGTATGGCGTTTATAGAGAAAAATATTGTGTAACGCTTTCGTGCTTGCCATTTCATTCCAAAGGCGTTCCGGTCATTTCCACTCGCATCACAAAAAGGTTTCAGGCCGGCGAGGGCACTCCACTTTGGGCTTTTCGCGAGTAGCGGACAAATATGATCTTGTCCGACCACGGTGGGTCAGTCGAGCATTGGTAAGACATGGCGAACTCTACCACAGGGGGTATACGCCAGTTTCCGGCGCGGGCGGATTGCCGAGATATGCCATCTACCACAATGCAAAGCAGTTCCACACTGCGGACAGTTCGACTGAATCCTTCGGATTGCGAAAAGACGTTTTCGTGATCACGAAACTTAAAAGATTTCGGTGACGCAGCCGATCGCCTCAGTCCATTCTAGAAAGCGGCAAAACAAGGTCGCGCGTAACGAGCCGAAGCGGATAACGATCACTCGCCTTAGCACGCTTGGACGAGTAAAGTAAATCCGGCAAGCCCTTCGAGTGCGTTCTGGGACCTAAGAGTGCTGGTCAGCTAAGATGACTCTCGCACAGTCCGATGTTTCGTCTCTCGCGGCAGCTCTTTCACGCTGGGAATTGGGGGAGTATCTGTGCGCAAGTCTGGTGACGCTCGGCTGCTTCGGAGAATACGTCGCGGACTTCACGAACTTGCTTACGGGCGGAGTGAAGGAGCGCAAAGAGCGACTGGCAAAGTGCTCAACTCTCTTGCTTATTGGCGCGTTATCGCTGGAACTTGTATGTCTTGTCCGGACCAACCAAATATCTGGAACGCTTATAGGGTCTCTCAAGGACGAAGCGGAAGCAGCTGACAGCAAGGCGCGGTCAGCTATAGAAAACTCTGCCCTTGCCATAACACAATCCGGACAGGCAACAGCTAAGGCTGGCGTCGCAGAGAATACTTCCGCGAAAGCGGTTGATGAATCCAATAAGGCTAGTGCTTCGGCCTCAAATGCTTTGACACTGGCTCGCGGCGCGCGGCGAGAAGCGGATTCCTTCGAGCGAGATATTTTGTCCGCAAAAAAGCAGGCCGCCGAAGCGGAAGCCCACCTCGCCGAAGCCCTACAACGAGCCGCAAACAGTGAGAGAAAGGCGACGGAAGTAGAGCAAGCAATCGCTGACCGATCAATAACGAATGTTCAGCTCAAAATAATTACAGCCAAACTTAAGACCTTCAAAGGACAGGAATATGACGTAACGGCATACTGGGAGTCGAAGGAATCCGTGGCAATAGCTGAACGCATTAACGAGACTCTCCAGATGGCGGGCTGGAAGTTCGTGCCGTTGCAGGGGTGGCACGGTTTGTTCGGGGGAGTCGTAGGAGTGCTAGTGTGGGTGCACCCGCAAGCGGACATTCCTACGAAAGAAGCCGCCAGTGCGCTCGTCACTGCCCTGCTAAAGGAGGGGATCTACGCCGAACTAAGGGAGCAGAATCCAACGAACAATCCAAAACACAACAAAATGAGTCTCAGTGTCGGGTCGAAGCGTTGAAAGCAAGCCATCTCTCAAGCATGCACTACGTATCCAACAAGGTAGAATTGCATTGTGAATTGCATTATAGGCATCCGATTCCAGCCTACTGCAACCCACTCCAGCCTAGCGTAAATTATTGATTCGACTGTAAGTCGTTTGTTTCGAGGGCTCAAAAATGCCTTGAAAGGGCCGCGTGCTAACCGTTGCACCATAGCGCCACATTTTGCAGGATGTGTAGCCTATCTAGAATAAGAGAAATCGGCGGAATGAACAAGCGACGGAGGGCTGCGGTGACTGCGGCGATCAGGTCTGGCGGTCCTGGAATTCTTCGTTCCAGGCCATTTGAATGGCTTCGAGTTTGCTTTCGTTCGAAGCGGCCGGGTTGCCGGAAAATCCCGAGAGCTCGGTGATCCATTTGTGCATGTCGGTGAAGCGGACGGTGAGCGGATCGGTGTCGGGAAATTTGTCGGTCAGGGCGATGGCGATGTCTTCGATTTGGTCCCAACCGAATGTTGGCGGCATGCTTGGCTCCTAGAAAAAAACGTGATGGATGGCTGGCGACCGGTAGAAGAGGTCAGGCCGAAGCCCGAGCCACAAAACTCAGTGATCGGCTTCTTTCGCGTAATTCTTGTTCCACTCGGGAATTTCGACGACGATGTCGGTGGTTCCGTCGGGGACGGTTTGGCAGCCCAGGCGGGATTTTGGCGTGATGCCGGGGGCCATGTCCAGTTCGTCTAGTTCGGCATCGGTGGCTTCGTTGCAGGATTCGAGGCCCTGTTTGACGATCACGTGGCAGGTGGAGCAGGCGCAGACCCCTCCGCAGGCGTGGTCCAGGCCGGCTTTGATGCCTTCGGAGATGTCCAGGATGCTGCCGGGGAGGCCGTTGTGGCCGTAGGGGATTTTCGTTGGGTCTACTTCGATGGTTTTGCCGCTGGGAAGAAATGTCACTTTGAATTTCTTCGTGGCGGGCGTGTATTTGACTTCTTCGATGTATGGATTGCTTCCGCCCATGTTTATCTCCCAAAGTGCGAGCGGTTCTTCAGAAAGAACCGCGGATCATAAATCCTAAGTCTTGCCGAGGTGGGCCGAATCTTGCTGACGCCTCCACAAAAATACCGACGCGAACAAAACATTTGCAGACAAAGGCAAGACCCACGGCATGCCGTACCCCCTACACTTCTGCCAGATTGCGACCTTGTAACGCGCTGGTTACGGCGCTGTTCATCAGTAGTTCCGCCAGGTGCTCCGTTGCGTGATTCAGGTCGTCGACGCATTTGCGGATTAGCTTGTAGTCCGGGCCGGCGGCGGCTTCCTTTAGCGCGGCGATCGCGGTCTCTATCGCGGCAACTTCTTCGGCCGGTAAGTTTGCTGATTGCGTATTGGCTAGCGCTTTTGCCGTGGCGGCGAGGATCGACTCGGATTCGGTGCGGGCTTCGATGACCTGGCGTTCGGCGAAATCTTGTTCGGCGTATTCGATGGACTCTTCGAGCATGCGCTCGATTTCGTTGTCGCTAATGCCATAGCTGGGCTGAACTTCGATGGCCCGTTGCTCGCCGGTGCGAAGATCTTTTGCTGCGACTTGCAGGATGCCGTTGGCATCGATCAGAAATTTTACTTCGATGCGCGGGAGGCCTGCTGGCGCGGGCGGCACTTTAAGCGTGAAGCGCGCGAGCGAACGGCAGTCTTTCGCCAGTTCGCGCTCTCCTTGGACGACGTGGATGTCGATGCCAGTCTGGTTGTCGACGCCGGTTGTATACAGCTCTTGTGCACTCGCTGGAATTGTGGAATTGCGCGGGATAATTTTCGCTACCGCGCCGCCGTAGGTTTCGATGCCGAGGGAAAGCGGGGTGACGTCAAGAAGCAGCATGTTGGTGACGCCGCGATCGAGAATGTTGGCTTGGACGGCCGCGCCAAGAGCAACTACTTCGTCGGGATTCAGCTCGGTGTGCGGCTTGCGGTCGAAAAATTCCTGAACGGTGCGGCGGACGAGCGGTGTGCGCGTCGTACCACCGACCAGGACTACTTCTTCGATTTCTGCCGGTTTCAGTTGTGCGTCGGCGAGCGCCAGCTTAACCGGGCCCACGGTGCGATCAACGACCGGGCGAATCAGGGCTTCCAGCGCGCCGCGAGTGAATTCGTGGACGAAGAAGGTGCCATTCGGCAGCGGGAAACGCAGCATCGCGGAATCGGATTCCGAGAGTTGATGCTTGATGGCGATTAGCGCTTTGCGCAGCTCTTGTGCCAGTTCGCCGTGGGGAGAAAAATCGACGTCGTCCTCTTCTAGAATCTGTTCGTGGACCAAGGACTGAAGCAGGTTGTCGATGTCGTCGCCGCCGAGGTGCGTGTCGCCGTTGGTTGAGAGGACTTGATAGATGTCGCCGTCGGCGGTAGAAATCAGTCTTAGAACGGAGATATCGAACGTGCCCCCGCCAAGGTCGTAAACCGCTACGCGGCCGCGCTGCTTTTCGTGGAGACCATAGGCTAGGGCGGCAGCGGTTGGCTCGTTGACAAGGCGGAGGACTTCGAGACCTGCGATTTTGCCGGCATCTTTGGTGGCCTGGCGCTGGGCGTCGTTGAAATACGCGGGAACGGTGATGACGGCGCGGTCGACGGTTTCGCGGAAGAAGGCTTCGGCCCAACTTTTCAGTTCGCGCAGGATGAACGCGGAAATTTCTGGCGGCGTAAAGACTTTGTCGCCGAGCATGACGCGGATCACGTTTTTGCTCGCGGGATCGATGCGGAACGGGAAGAGTTTCAACTCGCCGTAGACGTCCGCGGGACCGCGGCCCATGAGCCGCTTCACGGAATAGATGGTGCGCTCGGGCTGTGTGAGCAGCCGGTTGCGCGCAGCTTCTCCAACAATGATGCTGCCGTCTGGATCGAGACTCACAACAGACGGACACAAAGTGCTGCCGTAGGGACCGGAGATACACTTCGGCTGGCCCGTTCGCGCATCAAGGTAAGCGACGAGGCTGTTGGTGGTTCCCAAATCGATGCCGACGATGCGTCCCATTCCGATTCTCTATGCCTCTCCCAATTCCTTGGCCACGTTGACCACCAGATTGCGGATGTACGAGCGCCGATTGAGCAATTCGTTCAGGCGCCCCATGATTTTCTTGCGCGCGGCCTCGTCCGAGGTGGCGTCAAGGGCGGCGTCCCAGTCGCGGGCTGTTGCTTGAAGCCGGACGTCGACTTCACCCAGTTTTTCGCCGAAATTTTTCTCGGCCGATTCGAGACGCGCCTTGAGCGCGCCTTGAGCGCCTCCGGAAGACTTCGCTTCGCGTAGTTCATCGAGCGATTCGTTCAGCTCGAAAACTTCTTCCAGCAGTTCGGGCGGAGCTTGCTGCTTGTGCTCGCCTTCTTTGCGCATGTTCTCGAGGCTTAGGAGATACTCGACGCGGGCGACCGGATCGCGCAGGGCGCGGTAGGCATCGTTCAGCTCGGAGCTGCGCTTCAGAGAAAGTTCGCGTTCCGTGTCGGTGGCATTTACAAAATTATCGGGATGCAGCTTCCAGCTTAGTTGCAGAAATTTTTGTTCGAGCGCGTTCATTTCGATCCACAGCTTGCGCGGCATCTCGAGCAGCGCGAAATAGTCCGTACTGCCGGCCGTCTGTTGGAGCTTGCCGC
>Ga0210384_10000391_pt1 | contig 67097 bp, 68 predicted proteins | sample IncBWH2MmetaG_FD_160574 | JGI IMG/M metagenome (GOLD analysis project Ga0210384, IMG submission 160574) | Forest soil microbial communities from Barre Woods Harvard Forest LTER site, Petersham, Massachusetts, United States - Inc-BW-H-2-M | ecosystem: Environmental > Terrestrial > Soil >... | reverse complement strand
CCCTCGAGGAGGAAACCAAGCAACGCCACAAGGCCGAGGCGATGGTCCGGCGTTTTCAGGAGATCGAGGCCAACGAGGCCCAGGTCCGGCAGGCGCAGAGGATGGAAGCGATCGGCCAGCTCACCGGTGGCGTCGCGCACGACTTCAACAACGTCCTGACCGTGATCACCGGAACGATCGAAATCCTCGCCGACGCCGTCAAGGATCGTCCGCATCTCGCAGAGATCACCGATCTGATCAGCGCGGCCGCGGCACGAGGGGCTGACCTGACCAAGCATTTGCTCGCCTTCAGCCGCCGGCAACCACTGCAGCCGCGCTCGACAGCCATCAATGCGCTGGTCGTCGATGCCGCGAGCCTGCTGCGGCCGACGCTTGGCGAAGACATCGAAATCGAATCGATGCTGGCGCACGATCTGGCGCCGGCCCTGATCGATCCCAGTCAGCTCTCCACGGCGATCCTGAACCTTGCCCTGAATGCGCGTGACGCCATGCCCGGCGGCGGCAGGCTTACTCTGGAAACCGGAAATGTCGTGCTCGACGAGGAGTACGCGCGCTCAAATAGCGAGGTGAGGCCAGGCAACTACGTCATGATTGCCGTGAGCGACACGGGGGTGGGAATCCCCGGCAACCTGCTCGACAAGGTGTTCGAGCCGTTCTTCACCACCAAGGACGCCGGCAAGGGGTCCGGGCTTGGGCTGAGCATGGTCTACGGCTTTGTCAAACAATCGGATGGACACATCAAAATCTACAGTGAAGAGGGCCACGGCACGTGCGTGAAGCTCTATCTGCCGCAGGCAGCGGGGGCCCCGGAGGCGCCGGCCGAGACTGACATATCCGGCAGCGAAGGCGGCGACGAGCACATCCTGCTCGTCGAGGACGACGCGCTGGTCCGCGCCTATGTCGTGACACAGATCAGCCGCTTCGGGTACCACACGCTGGCGGCCGGCAATGCCGCCGAGGCGCTGGCCCTCATCGACGCCGGCGAACGCATCGATCTCCTGTTCACCGACGTGATGCTCCCCGGAGGAATGAATGGCCGCCAGCTCGCGACCGAGGCGGCCAAACGGCGCCCGGGGCTCAAGGTGCTCTATACGTCCGGCTACACCGAGAACGCCCTCATCCACCACGGCCGCCTCGACGCCGGCGTGCTGCTGCTGGCGAAGCCTTACCTCAGCTCCGATCTCGCGCGGATGATCCGGACCGCGCTGGAATCGTGAACTCGCCCGACGTGCAGAAGTCCGCTACTTGACGTCCTCATAATCAATCGCCTCCAGCCGCGCGTTACGGCGCAGCACCTGCGGCGGTTGGCCGAAGGCCCGCAGGAAGGCGCGGCGCATGTGGTCGCGGTCGCTGAAGCCGGTTTGGCGGGCGACGATTTCGATGGGATGACGGCTTTGCTCCATCAGGTTTCGCGCCGCCTCGACCCGCAGGTTTTCGATCGCCTTGGCCGGCGATTGACCTGTCTCGGCGTGGAAGGCACGGCTGAACTGGCGTGGGCTGAGGTGAGCTGCGTCGGCGAGCTCCGGCACCGTCAGGGGCTTGTGCAGGTTTTCCCGCGCATAAGCGAGCGCCGTCTGAATGCGATCCGATTTGGGGGACAGCTCGAGCAGCGCCGAGAATTGCGACTGCCCGCCGCCGCGGCGATGGTACATCACAAGCTTGCGCGCGACGGATTTTGCGAGCTCGGGCCCAAGGTCGTTCTCGATCAGCGCGAGGCCAAGATCGATGCCGGCCGTCATCCCCGCCGACGTCCAGATCGGTCCGTCATTGATGAAGATCCGGTCTTCATCCATCTTCACGTCCGGAAACTGTCGTTGCATATCCCGCGCATACCCCCAGTGGGTCGTGGCGTGCCGTCCGTTCAACAGACCGGCTTCCGCGAGCACGAACGATCCGGTGCAAACCGCGGCGATACGGCGATGCCGCTTGGGTGCGTCCCTCATGAAGGCGATCAAACCAGGTGTCGACGGTACGGGCGTCGTCGCGCCGCCGACGACGAGCGTGTCGAACGGCATGTCCGTGAAAACCTCGGTCTCGAGCATCATGACGGACGAGGTTTTGACCTTGCCGCCGGTCTCCGACACGAAGTGGAGCTCGTAGGGCGGGTCGTCAGCCATCATGTTGGCGACCTCGAAAGCCGTGACGACGGCCAACGCCATCACGGAATAGCCGGGGTACACAACGAACGCGATGTCACGCATGGCCGATGCCTCGATGTCCTTAATGATGTCCTAAATTGCCGTGTATATGACATTTGAGACATCGACGTGCAACCGTATCTCTTGTCCGCAGAGCTCAATTCTGAGCGACTACGGAAGGAACCATCCATGAGCAATCCCTCCCACAAGGGCACCGCCCTCGTTACCGGGGCGTCATCCGGCATCGGCGCCGTCTACGCCGATCGCCTCGCCAAGCGCGGCTACGACCTGATCCTGGTCGCGCGAAACGAGCAGCGACTGAACGCCGTCGCTGATCGGCTGCGCGGCGACACCGGCCGTCAGATCACGGTGCTGCCAGCGGACCTGAACGACAAGACCGGCCTCGCCAAGGTCGAGACAGTGCTTCGCGGCCACCCAGGCATCACGATGCTGGTCAACAACGCCGGTGTCGGCTCGGTCGCGTCGATCCTGCAGGCCGACGTCGACAAGATGGAGGCGATGATCGAGCTGAACGTCACCGCACTCACCCGCCTCACCTACGCGGTCGCTCCGGCGTTCGTGGCTCGCGGCAAAGGAACGATCATCAATATCTCCTCGGTCGTCGGCATCGCGGTCGAGGGGCTCAACGGCGTATACAGCGCATCAAAATCCTATGTGCTGAGCTTCGGTCATTCGCTGCAGAAGGACCTGAGCGAAAAGGGCGTGCGCGTGCAGACGGTCCTGCCCGGCGCGACCGCGACGGAGTTCTGGGACATCGCCGGTTACCCGCCGCAGAAGACGTCCGAGGTCACGATGTCGGCGGAGGATTGCGTCGACGCGGCGCTGGCCGGTCTCGACGCCGGCGAACTCGTAACCATCCCGGGCCTGCACGACGAGGGGCTGTGGATCCGCTGGGAGACGGACCGCCGGGAAATCTCGCCAAAATTCCGGAATGCGAAGCCCGCGCCGCGTTACGGCGTTGGCTCGCGCGCGAGCAGCGCCGCCTAGCTCCGCGAAACGCTTGGAAGTTGGCCCGCCGGGCGACCGCGGGCCAACTCCATGGTGCGCTCCGGGCTTGCGCAGTAGCACGCCGACATTTTCACGATAGAGGATCGCCGCAGTTTCGCGAATCTTTCGCCACGAATCAGGATTTTCAATCAGTTCACCGTTCCGGGAGGCGATCCGGCGGGGTAGTCGGGGCGGGCGACAATCGTTCGGAATTTTCTCGCCCATTGGCTCCATTTCATCAGGGGTAGTGTCCAGTAGGAGATTTGATTCATGGCAAACATCGAGAAGTTTCCGAGAACCAGGCTAGATCTGGCCAGGCTTGAAGCTGACGTCACGGCGGCTTTGCCCGCATTGCCCGTCGGGGCTGCAACTCCGCATCCGCCTGAACCGATGCCAGACTATGTCGAGCATCGCGAAGGGGTATCGCGTGTAGGCCGGCTCACGGCCGAGGCCGTGGTGCGCGACTATGAAGCCGCGGCCAAGGAGATCGAAGCGATGGGGACCGAGCTGATCAGCGCGGCTAAGAAATGCGAGGCGATGACCGGTGAGGTGCATACCGCCATTGCCTTCATGCGTGATACCGCAGCCTCATATCGCGAAGAAGCCAAGAAGATCTTTTTGCGCATCGAGGAGTGCGCCCTGTTCACCGAGGACGTTCGCAAGACCTGCGAAACCGTCAAACGCCGGATGACGGAGGACAGAAGCGTCGCCTGATCCGCGAGGCGGCCGCACACGGAAAAGGCCGGCCAGTGCTCTCTGAACTGCGCCGGCCGGTCTTCAGTTGGCCTTTTCAGTTTGCCTTTTCAGTTTGCCTTGCGGCTCAGCAGGGCCGGCATATCGAGAACAGCCTCGATCGAATTGCGCACGGTCGACAAGCGGCCGTGCGGACCGGGGCCCTGTCGTGCCGCGCTCCGTGGATAGTCCGAAATCGGGATGGCGGCGGGAGGCTCGGACGGCTGGGGCGCCGGGCTCCTCAATTGCGACTGGGCTGCGCGCTCGATCCGCTCGGCGCTGCGAAGGTTCTCGTTGCGAAGCCTGCCGGCGAGTTCCATGAGCGGGCTCACCGGTTGCGCCTTTGGCGTCGCGGGAGAGGCCACAGCAAGATTATCGATGCCGGTCGCTACCACCGAGACGCGGACGATGCCTTCCAGGCTGTCGTCGAACGTGGCGCCGACGATAATGTTGGCGTCGGCATCGACCTCCTCGCGAATGCGGGTCGCGGCTTCGTCGACCTCGTACAGCGCGAGGTCCCTGCCGCCGGTGATGGAGATGATGAGGCCGCTGGCGCGCTTGATCGAAGCATTCTCGATCAATGGATTGGAAATCGCGGCCACGGCGGCATTGAGCACGCGCTTCTCGCCCGAAGCCTCGCCCCTGCCCATCATGGCCTTGCCCTTCTCGCGCATGACCGTGAGAACGTCGGCAAAATCGAGATTGATCAGGCCTTCCTTGACGATGAGATCGCTGATGCAGGCGACGCCCGAGTAAAGCACCTGGTCGGCGAGCACGAATGCGTCCGCGAACGTGGTCTTCTCGTTGGTCACCCTGAACAAGTTTTGATTCGGGATGACCAGAAGCGTGTCCACCGCCTTGAGCAGCTCCGCGATGCCGGCTTCGGCATGGCGCATGCGCCGCTGACCCTCGAACTGGAAAGGCTTGGTTACGACACCGATGGTGAGAATGCCAAGCTCGCGCGCGGTCCTGGCGATGACCGGCGCCGCACCCGTGCCGGTGCCGCCGCCCATGCCCGCCGTCACGAACACCATGTGCGCGCCGGCCAGATGATCACGGATCGCATCAATCGCCTCTTCGGCCGCCGCGCGCCCGACTTCAGGCTGCGCGCCGGCGCCAAGGCCCTGGGTTACCGCCGTCCCCATCTGGATGACGCGCGGGGCTTTCGAGGAGGCGAGCGCCTGGGCGTCGGTGTTGGCGACGATGAACTCAACGCCTTCCAGCCCGGACACGATCATGTTGTTGACCGCATTGCCGCCGGCGCCCCCGACCCCAAAAACGACGATGCGCGCCTTCATCTCGCGAATATCAGTGTTGGCAGTCATGCTCAGGATTTCTCCGAGAGGCGGGAATGGTGAGATGTCGATCGTCCGCTTTTGGCCCTGCGGTCTGCCGCCACCAGGTCCGCGGCGAGGCTTCCCGGTCGGCGCGCAGCCAGTCCGGTTCTGTCGGCCGAGCCGTCCGGTCGATCCCTGGTTCGCAGCAGACCTTCGAGCCGGGCTGTCGTCTCCCTGGCCGCATTGGTCTCGGCATTGGCTTGCGTGAGCTCGATCGTCAAACGATCGGCGCGCTCGCGCTCATGCTCGAAATCGTCGAGGTAGCGCGCCGCCATCGCTTCGAGCCGCGCGATCTGCGCCTGCATGGCGGCGATCTTGGCCGCAAGCGCCGCGTTGCCGGCCTCGCGACGGCCGGAGGGTCGTGGCGAGTGCCGTAGTTCCGCAAGGTCCACGCTCACCAATGCCTTGCCTTCGTCCGAAAACGAGCGCGGCAGCCGCTGCCGCTTGGCCAGCGAACGGGCGGCCATGGATGAGATGGCCAGGCGGGCGCCAAGCTCGGCATATGTCAGTGTCTCGATAGCCATCGGCTGTTCTCCCTGGAACCAACCGCGCGGTTTGTAAAACCGCTACACGCTTTTCCGGATCACACGCGGTTAACCGAAAAGTAACCACACGCTAGGCTGCGTCGGTTAATGGATCGTTAACGCCCGCCCTGCTTGGCAACACCAAGTTGATGAATGACCGGCCGAATGCCGCTTTTGGTCAGTTCCAGTATCGCCAGCGTGATCGGCAAGCTGAACCGCCGCGGCCCGGCGCTCCCCGGATTGAGATAGAGCACGCCGTCAACCGTCTCGATTCCAGGCCGATGCGAGTGGCCGGAAATGACGACGTCGATGCCATCGGATACGGGATCGAGCTTCAGTTCGTTGACGTCGTGCAGCACGTAGATCACGCGCCCGCCGAGCTTGATCGTCCTTGTATCGGGATAGCGCGCCGCCCAGTCGGCGGTATCCACGTTGCCCTTGATGGCCATCACCGGCGCGATCCGGCGCAGCCCTGCGATCACCTCCGGCCGGCCGATGTCGCCGGCGTGGATGATATGGGCGACGCCGGCGAGGCATTGCTCGGCCTCGGGGCGCAAGAGGCCGTGCGTGTCCGAAATGACTCCGATCCTCATCCCGCTCTCGCCTGATCAAGTCCTGCCGCTATCAGCCAAATACCGCGGAAAGCGGCCATCGCTCACGCACCCAGTCGATTTGGCGTGCCAAAGCGGTTGACGGGCATCCGCGCGGTATCTTACGGTCGAGAAAATGAACTGTTGCTTCGTATATGAAGCAAGCCGGAGGAACACAGTGCGCACGATCCAGGAGCCAGCTCGCGACATTCCCGTCTTGATGGAGGCCGATATCGTCGTCGTTGGCGGCGGGACCACCGGTCCTATCGCTGCCGTGGCAGCGGCACGCCGCAACAAGAAGGTGGTTCTGATCGAGCGTTTCGGCTCGCTTGGCGGCAATCTCACGCTCGGCCTCAACACCAAACCATCAGGCGCGCTGGTCGGCGGCCTGCCGCTCGAGCTCTGGACGCTCGCCCGTTCCGAAGGCGCCGCCGGTGACGATTACTTTGCCGGCACCAAGACCGGAAAGGTCAAGATCGCCTCGCCATGCGACCCTGAAATCATGAAGATGCTGCTGACGCGCCTGTGCGCGGATGCCGGCGTGCAGATCCTGTTCGAAACCGTGGTGTCACGCCCCGTCCTCGAGGGGAAGACGGTGAGCGGCGTGGTGATCGAGAACAAGGCCGGCCGCAGCTTTATCGGCGCCAAGGTCGTGATCGATTGTTCGGCCGATGGCGACATCGCGGCCGGCGCCGGCGCGCCGTTCGTGATGGGCTCCGGCGAGGACAGTGACGAAGGCCCGAAGATGCAGCCGGTCGGCATGTATTTCACCATGTCCGACGTCAACGCCGTAGAGCTGGCTCAATGGGCGCGCCAGACCGACGATGTCCCCGCACAAGCGATCCCGGCGAACGACAAAGATCTCGATTACGGTCTGTGGCTGACCGGTTTCAACAAGACCATCCAGGCCTATAAAGCGGAAACCAACATCGACCTGCCGCGCGAGAACATCACGCTGAAGACGGCGAACGGCCTGATGTATGTCAACGCAACCCGCGTCCTCGGCGTCAACGTGTTCTCCCCGACCGAGTTCAGCGCCGCAGTCGTCGAGTGCTACCGGCAGATCGAGGAATACGCCCGTTTCCTGATCGCCAGGGTGCCCGGCTTCTCCCAGGCGAAGATCGCCCAGATCGCGCCGGTGCTCGGCGTCCGCGAAACGCGCCACGTCGTTGGCGACTACACCCTCACCGAGTCCGACGTCCGCGGCGACAGGAGCTTTCACGACAGCATCGCGGCCGACGTCTCCGCCTTCGACGTGCATGACGTGAAGGGCGCCGATGTCGACTTCCAGGGACTGCGTCCCTACGAGCTGCCCTATCGCTGCATGGTGCCGCGCAATGTCGAGCAATTGCTGGTGGCCGGACGTTGCATTTCGGCGGATCATGCCGCGCATGGCCGCAGCCGCAACGTTCCGGCCTGCATGGCGACCGGACAAGCCGCCGGCATTGCCGCCGCGATTGCGCTCGAAGGCAATACCACGGTTCGCGACGTTCCGATCGACCGTGTCCAGGGCGCGCTGCGCGAGATCGGCATGCCGCTGCACGCGGACGAATTGCGTTGACGGTGTCGGGCAACGCCCACAGCCTATCCGCGCCATCCGAGCTGGGCGGAGACCTGGCTTGCGGCTCGCAACACTTCGTCGCGCACCGAGGTCACGTCTTTCAGGACGGTTTCGGAATCCGACACGTTGATCGCCGCCACGATCGCGCCCTCCTGGTCTCGCACCGGCACCGAAACGCTCACGATGCCGCTGACAAAGCCGGAAACGTTCGACGCGTATCCCTGCCCGCGCTCGGCCGCGATCATCGCGAACAGCTTCTCCACGGTGGTCGGCGTCTGTTCGGAAAAGGCATGCATCTTGACGCCGCGATAGAGCGCGGCGAGTTCGCTCTTGCTCATGTCGAAGAGCAGCGCACGGCCGGATGCTACGGCGTGGCAGGGATAGCGGGTGCCGACCGCGATGTCGCCCCGCAGGCGGTGGTGCGAGGAAGCATTCAGGACGTACACGATCTCGGTGCCGTCACGCACGCACATATGGGCGGAAAAACCGGTGCGATCGCGCAGCGCGTAGACCGTTTCGCGGCCGCAAGCGACGACCTCCGTCCCGTGCAAATAGTCGAAGCCGAGGAGAAGGACCCTCGGCCCAAGCTGGAACGCATGCGAATTCGAAACGCGATGCAGGTAACCGTCCCGCTCCAGCGTATAGGCTGTGCGGAATGCCGTGGCGCGGGAGAGCTTCAGGGCGGAGGCAATCTCTGGCACGGTGATGACGCGCCGCTCGCGGCGGAACAGCGACAGCACGGCCAGGCCGCGGCGCAGCGCCGTCACGACGTAGCGAGCTTGCTCCGGTTCGTCCTGCTGCACCATGTTGTCGAGTTTCTCCAGGCCGCCGCGCGACTTCAAGCCGCGAGTCCTTTCAACAAACAATGCGATGCTGGTCAACTCCACACCGCATATGGAGTTTGCGTGTGAGCGGCATTGTACCTGCACCCGCTTCCGCGCTGCCATCCGGGATTCGCGCCCGGATCATCCCTGATGTGAACGGTCTCGCCTTTCACGTCCTCGAGGCCGGCTGGACCGGAGACCGTCCCACCGTCCTGCTGCTGCATGGCTTCCCGGAGATCGCCTACTCCTGGCGCAAGGTGATGGGCCCCCTTGCCGATGCCGGCTATCACGTGATTGCGCCCGACCAGCGCGGCTATGGCCGCACCTCACCGACGCCGATCCCCTTCGAGGCCGATCTCGCACCGTTCGAGGTCCTCAATCTGGTGCGGGACATGGTGGCGCTGACGGCGGCGCTCGACATCAAATCCGTATCGTGTGTCGTCGGTCACGATTACGGCGCGGGGGCGGCGGCGGCCAGCGCGCTGGTGCGACCTGATCTCTTTCGTTCGCTGATCATCATGAGTGCGCCCTTCATGGGCGCGCCATCCTGGCCGCTGCCGCCACCGCGAACGAACGATCCGGTCAACGATGCGCTGGCGAAATTGAAGCCGCCGCGCAAGCACTATCACGCCTATTTCGCGACATCAGGAGCGAACGAAAACATGTGGCGCTGCCCGCAAGGCGTCCATGCGTTCCTGCGCGCCTACTTCCATTTCAAGAGCGGAGACTGGCCCGGCAACCGGCCGTTTGCGCTCAAGTCCTGGATCGCCGAAGAGCTCGCGCAGATGCCGAACTACTACATCGTGCCGCGCGAGCTCGGCATGGCCGAGACGGTCGCGCCGGAAATGCCATCAGACGCCGATATTGCTGCCTGCAACTGGCTGACCGAGCGTGAACTGGACTTCTACAGCGAGGAATATAGACGCACCGGCTTCCAGGGCGGCCTGCAATGGTATCGCGGCCGGATGAACGGAAGCCTTGCGCATAATCTGGCCCTGTTCGCCGGCAGGACGATCGATTGCCCGGCGCTGTTCATCGCCGGCGATCGGGACTGGGGCGCGCAGCAAATTCCTGATGGCCTCGAGCGCATGCGAAGCGCCGTCTTTACCCGCATGCAAGAACCACATTTCATCACAGGCGCCGGTCACTGGGTGCAGCAGGAGCAACCCGAAGCGACCGTCGCGCGAATTCTCGAATTTCTGCACACCAACAAAAACCAATAAAACGGGGAGCAAAAGCAAATGGAAGGCGCTGGAACACAGGGGATGGCCCTGATCATCACGGCCGCGTTGGTGGTGATCTATCTGGGCGTCACGACCTGGCTGACGGTCCGGTATCGGGCCAGGACCTCGGAAGACTTCATGGTCGCGGCGCGCTCGGTGCCGGCCGTCATCATCGGCGTGCTCATGATGTCGGAGTTCATCGCGCCGAAATCGACGATCGGCGTAGCCCAGGCCGCGTTCGAATCGGGCATGGCCGCCTCATGGGCGGTTGCCAGCGTCGCAATCGGATTCCTGCTGTTCGGATGGGGTCTCGCCAAGAAACTGTACGCCTCCGGCGAATATACGATCTCGGCAGCCATCGCGAAGAAGTACGGCAGGTCGACGCAGCTTACGGTGTCGCTGATCATGATCTACGCGCTGCTGCTCGTGCTGGTCGCACAATATGTGAGCGGTGCTGCCGTTCTCACCTCGACCTTCGGTCTTTCACTCACGACGTCATCCATCCTGATTGCCGCGGTCAGCACCTTCTACTGCATGATCGGCGGCCAGAAGAGCACAGCCTACGTGTCGCTCATGCACACGCTGTTCAAGATGCTGGGCGTGACGATCGTGCTCGGCGTTGCCCTTTACATGAGCGGCGGCGTGACACCCGTGGTCGAGAAACTGCCGCCGGTCTATTTCAGCTGGGACGGCTCGATCGGCCTGACGACGATCATCGCATGGACGATCGCGAGCATCGGCGCGATCTTCTCGACGCAATACATCATCCAGGCCATCTCGTCGCTCAAGCGGCCGGAAGATGTCCGCAAGGCGTGCAACATCTCCGCATTCCTGTGCCTGCCGATCAGCATCGCGCTTGGGCTCATCGGAGTGACGGCGAAGTACCTCTTCCCCGGCATCAAGAGCCTCTACGCTTTCCCGGTATTTCTCGCCCACATGTCGCCGTTTCTCGCGGCACTCGTGACGGTATCGATCATCGCATCGATCCTGGTTGCGGTCGGAAGCGCGGTGCTGGCGATCTCCGCCCTGATCGTCCGCGATTTCTACGTTCCATGGCGCAAGCCCGACGTGGAAACCGAACTGCGCATGTCGCGGCTCTTGGCGCTGCCGATCGGGTTTCTTCCGCTGCTGCTGGTTTTCTTTGTGCCCGAGATTCTGCACCTGTCGTTCTTCACGCGGGCGCTGCGGTTGTCGATCTCCGTCGTCGCGATCTTCGCTTTCTATTTTCCGCGCTTCGGCAGCAACATCGGTGCAACGCTCGGCCTTGTCGGCGCGACGATCACGACGACCGTATGGTACGTGATGGGTGACCCGTTCTGGATCGACGACATCTACATCGCATTGATCACGCCGGCGATCGTCATGCTGATCGAATGGCTGGTTCGGGGCGCCGAGCGCGGACGCGAGGTCGTCCGATCGAACGAGGCGTGAGCATCCACGGCGGCGATCAGTGATCGCCGCCATTTGCCAGACGCTTCGCGCACACGTACCCAAACGTCAATATCACCGGAAAGGCGAAAGTCGCCATGCTGCGGCAACTTCGCCCACGCGCGGAACCCAGCGCGCCCTCCGCTGCTTATCGCTCGGTGCAAATCGAGCGGCGAGCCAATGATCGACGATCTCTGGTACAAGAACAGCGTCTTCTACTGCCTGTCCGTCGGCACCTATATGGACGCCAACGGCGACGGGATCGGCGACTTCAAGGGCCTGCTCCGCCGGCTCGATTATCTGCATGGGCTCGGCATCACCACGATCTGGCTGATGCCGTTTCAGCCCTCGCCCGGCAAGGACGACGGCTACGACATCTCGGACTATTACGGCGTCGATCCGCGCTACGGGACGCTCGGCGATTTCGTCGAGTTCACCCATGGCTGCAAGCAGCGCGGTATCCGCGTCATCATCGATCTCGTCGTCAATCATACCTCCGATCAGCACGCCTGGTTCAAGTCGGCACGAAGCGCAAAGGATTCGCCCTATCGCGACTGGTATGTCTGGGCCGACAAACGGCCGGCCAATGCCGGCAAGGGCATGGTGTTTCCGGGCGTGCAGAAGTCGACCTGGACGCACGACAAGGAAGCCGGCGCCTGGTACTTCCACCGCTTCTACGATTTCCAGCCCGACCTAAACACGTCGAACCCGCTGGTGCAGGCCGAGATTCTCAAGATCATGGGTTTCTGGATCCAGCTCGGCGTCTCCGGCTTCCGCATGGACGCCGTGCCCTTCGTGATCGCGACCAAGGGCGCCAAGGTGAAGAAGCCGGTCGAGCAACACGACATGCTGCGGGCCTTTCGCGAATTCCTGCAATGGCGCGAGGGCGACGCCATCATCCTCGCCGAAGCCAACGTGCTTCCCGAGACCGACATGGAATATTTCGGCCGCGACGGCGGCCGCATGCACATGATGTTCAACTTCCATGTCAACCAGCACCTGTTCTATGCGCTGGCATCCGGCGATACCCGTCCGCTCGCGAAGGCGCTGGCCGCGACCAGGCCGCGGCCCGCCACCGCGCAATGGGGCCTGTTCCTGCGCAACCATGACGAGCTCGACCTCGGCCGATTAACCAAGGTGCAACGTGAGGCCGTGTTCAAGACTTTCGGGCCGGACAAGGACATGCAGCTCTACAACCGCGGTATCCGAAGGCGCCTCGCGCCGATGCTGGGCGGTGACCGTCGACGCGTCGAGCTGGCCTATAGCCTGATGTTCACCCTGCCCGGCACGCCGGTCGTCCGTTACGGCGACGAGCTCGCGATGGGCGATGATCTCTCTCTGCCCGAGCGCAATTGCGCGCGCACGCCGATGCAATGGTCGAGCGAACCGCATGGCGGCTTCACCAAAGGCGACAAGCCCTGCATGCCCGTAATCGACAAAGGCCCCTACGGCTACGAGCACGTCAACGCCGCCAGGCAGCGCCGCGATCCCGGCGCAATGCTGAACTGGACCGAACGCATCATCCGCATGCGCAAGGAGGTGCCCGAGATCGGTTGGGGCGACTTCAAGGTGATCCCTGTGCGCGATCCCGCGATCCTGATCATCCGATATGACTGGCGCAACAATTCGGCGCTGTTCGTGCACAATCTCGATGAGAAGCCGCGCGAGATCGCGTTCGCGACCGGGCTTCCCGGCGAGGCCGGCAAGCTCCTGGTCAACCTGCTCAGCGAGGACCACAGCCGGGCTGACGAACGAGGCCGCCACCGACTGGTGATGGAAGGATACGGCTACCGCTGGTATCGCGTCGGCGGGCTCGATTACCTGCTCAAACGCAGCGACATCGACGTGAATGCGGCCGGCAAGGCCGCGCATCCGGCTTGAGCAGCGCTCGGCGCGACTGGCGGCCACGATGCTGCCGGATTTGCAAAAGTCGGGCGTTCGAATCAAGCCGTTCGCGCTGACAAACACGGCGGTATCAGGCTCTTTGCGTAGTTTCCCGGTGATGTGAACGGCGCGTCCAAGCGCTACCTTCGACGGCATGATGTATTGCGTCGATCAGCCGAGCTGCGAGGGTTGCGGCCATCAGATGAAGGCTCTCGGCCAGCTGCCGCCAATCAACGGGCGGCCAGTCGTGGACGTCTTCAAGTGTGATTCCTGCCGGCGCATTGCATCGCGCGAGCAGCCGCGGCTTCCCAGGACCACCTTGCCTCAGCTCGACCGCATCCATCGGATCAGGACTACCGCTCCCGAGCCGAACGCAGACCGCGATCCGCCAGCCGCGGCCCGGACTGTCCGATAAGGGCCACTCAGCCCGGCCAGGCCCGCATCGCAAGCCGCCCGATCTCCGACAGCTTCTCCCGCGAAGCACCATCGCGCGCCTGCACCGCCAGCCCGCGCGCCACCGCGCTGTAATACGCCGCCAGCATGTCGCAGTCGGTCTCCTTGGGCATGTCGCCATTGGCGACGCCCCTGCGCAGGCGCTCGGCCATCGCGATCTCGGAGAAGGCGCGGTGCTCGGCCATCATGTCGCGGATGTTCTTCATACCCGGCGAGCAATGCGTGCCCGCGAGCGAGATCATGCAGCCGAGCGGATGATCGCCGCGGGTGAACTCTTCAGCGGTCGCCTCGAACAGGCGCGCAAAGGCCGTCCTGGTGTCGATCGAAGGGTCATGAAGGATGGCGTTGAACCACTCGCCGGCCCAGTCGAGATAGTGCCGCGTGGCCTCGCAATAAAGCGCTTCCTTGCTGCCGAATGAATTGTAGAACGAGGAGGCGCTGATGCCCATCGCCGCGATCAGCTCGTCGAACGACGTGCCCTCGTAGCCGCGCTCCCAGAACAGCTTCATCGCCTTGTTCAGCGCGCGGGCGCGATCAAACACCACGGGCCGTCCGCGGCCACGCTTGGTTTCGTGCAGTCTCGCCTCCTCAGCTTTCTTCCCTGTAATTATTTTTGGTGTCATCGCTCCAAAAATCCTTGAACGGCGCCTCCCCGAGTTTATCTGCTGGGAAGCATATTGGAGTGCCTCCTCCAGATATCAACCCCAACGCACTGTTTTTCCACTTCTCGCATGACAACCACATGGCATCACCCTCTCGACACCCTGGAGCGGCCGGCGCGCGCAGTTCGCGGCGCCGGACGGACCGCGGCCGAGTTTCGGGCGGCCTGGCAAGGACTGACGGAAAGTCTCATGGATCAGATCACCGACCCAACCAAGCTTGAACGAGAATCGCAGAGCGAGCCCGCGCAGCCGCGCCGGCGAACATGGCGAACGGCCGCGATCGGCGTGGTGACACTGCTCGCCTTGTTCGGCGCGTGGTTCGTCTTTGGGCCACACAAGGCCAACCAGGCGGCCGCCGTGCCGACGCCGGCGCTGCCGGTAACGGTGAGCCAGCCGTTACAGCGCGCGGTCGATAGCCGGGCCGGCTTCCTCGGCCAGTTCTCCGCCATCGATCGCGTCGAGCTGCGCGCCCAGGTGGGCGGCACGCTGACCGAGATCCATTTCAAGGACGGCGATATCGTCCACAAGGGCGATCTCTTGTTCGTGATCGATCCGCGTCCCTACGAGATCAAGCTCGAACAGGCGAAGGCCGCGCTGGCGACGGCGAACGCCCGCGTCGCGCTCGCCAATAACCAGCTCAGCCGCTCGCAATCGCTCAAGCGCAGTGACTTCGCGACGCAAGAAACCGTCGACCAGCGCACCAACGACCAGGATGCGTCGGTCGCCGCAGCCGAGGACGCCAAGGCGCGCGTGCGCGATGCCGAGCTCGATCTTGAATATTGCCACGTGGTGGCGCCCTTCACTGGGCGCATCGGCGCGCGCCAGGTGTCGCTCGGAAGCCTGATCGCGGGCAGCCGCGCCGCGACCAGCCCGACCACGCTGCTGACGACGCTGGTTTCGCTCGACCCGCTCTATCTCGATTTCGACATGAGCGAATCCGATTTTCTCACCTTCTCGCGCGAGCGCGCGCATAATCCGGGCCCGCTCGCCAACAAGGTGCTGATCGCCCTTTCCGACGAGGATGGTTTCAAGCGCGAGGGCACGCTCGATTTCATCGACAATGCGCTCGATCGCTCCAGCGGCACCATCCACGCGCGCGCCACGGTTCCGAACTCGGATCTGTTCCTGGCGCCCGGCCAGTTCGCGCGGCTGCGCGTGGCGATCGCACCGCCCACGCCGGTTTATCTGCTACCGGACGCGGCCGTCGTGCCTGACCAGTCGCAGCGCCTGGTGATGACGGTGGCGCCGGACGGCACGGTGAAGCCGAAGATCGTCACCACAGGTGAGCTGCGCGGCGGGTTGCGGGTGATCAGGTCCGGCCTCGAGGGGAACGACCGCGTCATCATCGACGGACTGATGCGAGCCATTCCCGGCAGCAAAGTGACCCCGCAGGACGGCGCCATCAAGTTCGACGCCGGTCCCGACGGGCAAGGCTGACCAATATGAGCTGCGATCGCATCCTTCGCCGCGGAGTCCGTTCACCTCTCCCCAGCGGGGAGAGGTCGGATCGCGCAGCGATCCGGGTGAGGGGGCGCAGCGCCATCGAGGGACCCAAACCCCTCACCCGGATTGCATCTGGCGATGCAATCCGACCTCTCCCTACGGGAGAGGTCACAACGCCGATCCACTTCGACCGAATTGCATCAGACTTTAGAGCGCAGACTTAAAACAGGAGCGCGCCGTGACCCACAGTTTCATCGACAGGCCGATTTTCGCGACCGTGCTCAGCGTCTTCCTGACGCTGATCGGGCTCGGCGCGCTCGCCATCCTGCCCATCTCGCAATATCCGGAGATCGTACCGCCCACGGTGCAGATCACCACGCAATATCCCGGCGCCTCCGCCGAGACGGTATCACGCACGGTCGCAACGCCGCTCGAGCAGGAGATCAACGGCGTCGAGAACATGATCTACATCAACAGCCAGTCGACCGGCGACGGCAAGCTCACCGTCACCGTCACCTTCCGCATCGGCACCGACCTGAACGTAGCGCAGATGCTGACGCAGAACCGCGTGCAGGACGCGCTGCCCCGCCTGCCGGAGGACGTGCAGCGGCTCGGCGTTCAGGTGCGGAAAGCAACGCCCAACATCCTGCTCGCGGTGCATCTCTACTCGCCCGACTCTACGCGCGACACGCTCTACATCTCCAATTATGCGACGCTGCATGTGAAGGACGTGCTGGCGCGCCTGCCCGGCGTCGGCGACGTGCAGATCTTCGGCGGCCGCGACTATGCCATGCGGATCTGGCTCGATCCGGACAAGGTCGCCGCGCATAATCTCAAGGCGAGCGAGGTGCTCGCCGCGTTGCAAGCGCAGAACATCCAGGTCTCGGCGGGCGTGCTGAACCAGCCGCCGATCGCCTCGAAGCAGGCTTATCAGCTCAACGTGCAGACGTTGGGGCGGCTTTCGACGCCGGAGGAATTCGCCTCGATCGTGCTGAAGTCGGACAATGAGGGACGTGTGACGAGGCTGCGCGACGTCGGCCGCGTCGAGATCGGCGCCGCCGATTACGGCTCGACCGCATTCATGGACCGCGGGCCCGGCATGCCGCTTCTGATCTTCGCCCAACCCGGCGCGAACTCACTCGCGGTCGAGCACGAGGTGCTCGACACCATGCAGTCCTTGGCCAAGGATTTCCCGCCCGGCCTGCACTACAAGGTGATCTACGATCCCACCATCTTCGTCGGCAAATCCGTCGACGAGGTGATCAAGACCATCTTTATCGCGATCCTGCTCGTGGTCGGCGTGGTGTTCCTGTTCCTGCAGAGCTGGCGCGCCGCGATCATCCCGGTGATCGCGATCCCGGTCTCGCTGATCGGCACCTTCACCTTCCTCTACGCGCTTGGGATATCCCTGAACAATCTGTCGCTGTTCGGGCTCGTGCTCGCGGTCGGCATCGTGGTCGATGACGCCATCGTCGTGGTCGAGAATGTCGAGCGCAATCTCGAGCGCGGCATGAGCCCGAAAGAGGCCGCGCACGTCACCATGAGCGAGGTCGGCGGCGCGCTGATCTCGATCGCGCTGACGCTATGTGCGGTGTTCGTGCCGTCGGCGTTCCTGTCAGGGATCACCGGGCAGTTCTTCCGCCAGTTCGCGATCACGATCGCGGCCTCCACGCTGATCTCCTGCTTCGTCTCGCTGACCTTGAGCCCTGCTCTCTGCGCCGTGTTGTTCAAGGCACATGAGCCCGGCCACAAGAAGCAAGGTTCGTGGATCGTGCGCATGGTGCAGGCGTTCTTTGCCCGCTTCAACTACGGCTTCGAGTGGCTGTCGACCAGCTATGGCCGGCTGACGCGGCGGCTGGTGCAGATCACCGGCGTCGTGCTTCTGGTCTATGCGGCACTGATTGGCCTTGCCGGCTTCCAGTTCGCCCGCGCGCCGACCGGCTTCATTCCGGAGCAGGACCAGGGCTATCTCATCACCGTCGTGCAGTTGCCGCCCGGTGCCACGCTCGATCGCACCGAAGCCGTGGTGAAGAAGGCGATCGACATCATCCTGTCGACGCCCGGCGTCGAGCATGTCGCGCCTTTTGCAGGTCTTGACGCAACGACCTTCACCATCGCTTCCAACGCCGGCACGATCTTCTCCGGCCTGCCCTCGCTCTATAACCACGACGTGCCGGGGCTGACCTCGATGACTGTGCTTGCGGATTTGCGCAAGCGGCTGTCGGTGATCCAGGAGGCCTATGTGCTGACCATTCCGCCGCCACCGGTGCAGGGCCTCGGCAGCGCGGGCGGCTTCAAGGTCATGGTGCAGGATCGCGCCGGCCTCGGTTCGGAGGCGCTCTCGAAGGCGGCGCAGACGCTGGTCGCGGCCGCCAACAAGGATCCGAGCTTTGCCGGCGTGTTCACGCTGTTTGGCACGCGCTCGCCTTCGGTTTATGCCGATATCGACCGCGAGAAAGCGGAGAAGGTCGGGCTGACGCCGACCGACGTCTTCAACACGCTGCAGGTCTATCTCGGCTCGCAGTATGTCAACGACTTCAACTATCTCGGCCGCACCTACCAGGTGATCGCGCAGGCCGACGGCTCGTTCCGGCAGGATCCGCAAGACATCGCGCGGCTGAAGGCACGCAACGCGTCCGGCGAAATGGTGCCGATCGGCACTGTGGCACAGCTCAAATCCGTGAATGCGCCTTACCGCGTGCCGCGGTACGATCTGTTCCCCGCCGCCGAAGTGATGGGCGTCGCGGCACCCGGTGTCGCCACCGGCACGGCGCTGCATCGCATGGAGGAGCTCGCGCACCAGGTGCTGCCGCCCGGCATCGGCTTCGAATGGACCGAGCTCGCCTTCCAGCAGCAGCAGCCGGGCACGTCGTCGCTGCTGGTGTTCGGTGCGGCTGCGCTGTTCGTATTCCTGGTGCTGGCTGCGCAATATGAGAGCTGGAACCTGCCGCTCGCGGTGGTGATGATCGTGCCGATGTGTCTGCTCGCCTCGGTGACGGGGCTGCTCTGGCGCGGCATGGCGATCGACGTGCTGGCGCAGATCGGCTTCGTGGTGCTGGTGGGACTGGCGGCGAAGAACGCCATCCTGATCGTGGAGTTCGCCCGCCAGACCGAGGAAGCCGGCGCCACGCCGGGCGAAGCCGCCGTCAGCGCCGCGCGCACGCGGCTGCGGCCGATCCTGATGACCTCGCTCGCCTTCGTGTTCGGCGTCGCGCCGCTGGTGGTCGCGACCGGCGCCGGCTCGGAGATGCGGCAATCGCTGGGCACCGCGGTCTTCGCCGGCATGCTCGGCGTCACCGCCTTCGGCCTTCTGTTCACGCCGGCGTTCTACACTGTCATGCGCAAGATCAGCGGCGGGAAGCTGCACAAGGACCATGCCGCGCCGAAGTCCGAGGCCCATGACGACGCAGCCAAGGTGCACCTGCCGCTCGCGAGCTGAAGCTCAGCCGGTCCACAGCGCGGTCGCGACACCGGCGGCCGCGCTGACGACGACCACCACGAGCGGCGGAGCGCGCCACATCGTCAGCAGCACGAAGCCGACCAGCGCGATGCCGACATCGGCGCTGGTCTTCACGGTAGAAGTCCAGACCGGGCTGTAGAGCGCCGCGCCGAGGAGGCCAACGACGGCGGCATTGACGCCGCGCATCACCGCTTGCGCCCCGGCGCGGGTGCGGAACGAATCCCAGAACGGCAAGGTGCCGAGCAGCACCAGCATGCCGGGCAAGAAAATCCCGATGAGGCCCAGCGCCGCACCCGTGAGGCCATGCGGCTCTATCTTCACCACCGTGCCGAGATAGGCGGCGAAGGTGAAGAGCGGACCCGGAACGGCCTGCGCCGCGCCATAGCCCGCCAGAAACGCATCATCGCTGACCCAGCCGGGCGCCACGAACGCCTCGCGCAACAGGGGCAGCACCACATGACCGCCGCCGAACACCAGCGCGCCGGAGCGGTAGAAAGCCTCGAACAGGGCGATGGCGGAGGAACCCGTGAGGCCGCGCAGCAGTGGGATGCCGATCAGCAGCACGAAGAAGGCCGTGAGCGCGAGGACGCCCGCGCGCCGCGATACCGGCATCGCTACATGGCTTGCGACCGCCGCCGGACCATTTCGGCAAAGCCAGAGCCCGGCGATGCCGCCGAGTGCGATCGCTGCGATCTGCGCCACCGGCGAGGTGCTGAAGAAGATGATGAGCGTCGCCACCACCGCGATCGAGGCCCGCTCGCGGTCCGGGCACAGCGAGCGCGCCATGCCGAAGACGGCTTGCGCCACGATCGCGACCGCCGTCAGCTTCAGCCCATGCAACAGGCCCGTGCCGATCGCGCCGGTCAGCGCGCCGGCGCCATAAGCAAACAGCACGAGCGCGATCGCGGACGGTAGCGTGAAGCCGGCCCACGCTGCCAAGGCGCCGAGATAGCCGGCACGCATCAGCCCGATCGAAAAGCCGACCTGGCTCGAGGCCGGTCCCGGCAGGAACTGACACAGCGCGACGAGGTCGGCATAAGCCTGCTCGTCGATCCACTTCCGGCGCACCACGAACTCGTCGCGAAAATAGCCGATGTGGGCGATCGGCCCACCGAAACAGGTCAGCCCGAGCCGGAGAAAGACGCGCAGATTCTCCAGCGCCGAGCCGGCATGGCGAGCTTGCTGTTCCGTTTCACCTGCGACCGGCATGGCGCCCCCTTCCATGCGAACTTTCCAGTCCAACGATAATAGCGCCATCCGGATGCCCGCAAGACGCCTCCACACACCGGTTCGGTTGTGTCAGGATGGGCCCATGAATGCGGTCCAGGCTTCCGACGACATCGAGCTGCGCTCGGCGCGAGACGTTTTCTCCGCCCTTGCCGGGACGTGGGAGCTGTCGCGGACCGTCGGCGATTGGAAGTTCCACGGCAGCGCCGTCTTTCGCGCCCAGGGGCCGAATGAGCTCCGATACGAGGAAAACGGCATCCTCGCAAAGCCTGATAACGCGGATATCCAGGCCTCCCGCCGCTACATTTATCGATACGAGGCAGACCGCATCGTCGTTTATTTTGACGAGCGGCCGGCGCGGATTTTTGAGATTCTCGATCTCAAACGCGCGCCAAACGGAACCTGGGAAGCCGAGGGCGAACATGCCTGCGATCCCGATCACTACGCGTCCCGCTATGGATTCGGCCCTGAGACGATCGCGATCACCCATATCGTCCGCGGCCCCCGCAAGGGCTACGAGATGGTGTCGAATTATCGGATCCTGTGGCGTTAGTTCCGGCCGGTTCCCGCGGGCCGCCGGCGGGATGGTGAATCCCTGCCAGTTGTGTCTAGATCGATGCTGCATCCGCACACTGATTCTGCCACGGCTTACATGCTCGCTCCGCCCGCCGACCCCGACGACGACGCCAAGATGTTCGATCTGGCGCCGGTTTCGCTGTGGATCGAGGACTACAGCGCGGTCAAGGCGTTGTTCGCCGAGTGGCAGGCGGTCGGCGTCACCGACATCAAGGCCTTCCTCGCCACCAACCCCGAGCGCGTGCGGCAGTGCTCGGAACGCATCCGCATCATCAAGGTCAACCGCAAGACTCTGTCGCTGTTCGGCGCCCGCGATCTCGAACATTTGATGGCTAATCTCGGCCGGGTGATCCGCGACGACGCCTTCACCAGCCACATCGACGAGCTGGCCCAGCTCTGGGACGGGCTGACCACCTTTTCCAGCCACACCGTCAACTATACGCTCGACGGCGAACGGCTCGATATCCAGCTCAGCGCCACCATCGTTCCCGGCCATGAAGAAAACTGGGATCGCGTCATGATCGCGATCGAGGACGTGACCGAGCGGGAAACCGCCCGCCGCCGCCTCGTCACCAGCGAGAACTACGCCTTCGGCCTGTTCGCCCACTCGCCGGTGTCGCTTTGGGTGGAGGATTTCAGCGCGGTGAAACGCCTGATCGACGACGTCCGCATGCGCGGCGTCGAGGATTTTCGCGTCTTCACCGACGTGCACGAAGAGTTCGTACCGCGCTGCATGAGCGAGATCCGCGTGATCGACGTCAACAGCCGCACGCTGGAGCTGTTCGGCGCACCGGACAAGCCGACCCTGCTGCGCAATCTCGCCTCCGTGTTTCAGGACGATATGGAGCCGCATTTCCGCGAGCAGCTCGTCGATCTCTGGGACGGCAAGCTGTTCCAGCAGCGCGAGGTGGTGAACTACGCGCTCGACGGCACCAAGCTGCATCTGCTCCTGCAGTTCTCGGTGCTGCCGGGCCACGAGCGGGACTGGTCGCGGGTGCAGGTCGCGCTGACCGACATCACTGCGCGCAAGAAGGCGGAAGCCTATCTCGAATATCTCGGCACCCATGACGTGCTGACGCGCACCTTGAACCGCTCCTTCTTTGTCGACGAGCTCAACCGGCTCGAACGCAAGGGGCCGCAGCCCGTCACCATCATCATCGCCGACATCAACGGGCTGAAGAAGGCCAATGACGAACTCGGACACGCCGCGGGCGACGCACTGCTCCGCCGCGCGGGCGAAGTATTCGGCTCGCTGGTCGAGAAGCCGGCCTCGGCCGCGCGCATCGGCGGCGACGAGTTCGCGGTGCTGCTGCCCGGCACGGATACTGTGGTCGGCGAAGCGGTGCTCGCCTCGCTCGACCAGCTCGTCACGCTCAACAACCAGTATTATCCCGACAGCGAGCTCAGCATCTCCGCCGGCATCGCCACCAGCCGCCCCGGCGATCGCCTGGAGCTCGTCGTCAAGCGCGCCGACCTGAAGATGCTGCATGCGAAGCGGCTGTATTATTTGCAGGCCAACCGCGATCGGCGCGGGACGGGCACGGCTTGAGCCGGCGGCCGGCGGATTGATCTCCCATCAACTCTTCGACGGCTTCTTGCCGTGCGAAGCATCCGGCGTGCCGCGGAACAGCGACATATGCGTATGCGTGGCGACGAAAGGATCGCCGATCTTGGCGCGGGCGAAGGACACCGTGGCGCGGCCCTTGCGGTCGAACGGTTTGCCGTCAGGCAAGTAGCCGGTCGAATCCCACACCGCGAGCCCGACCGCGAACAGCCGGTCCGGCGAGACCAGCGCCTTCGCATCGTCGAGCCGCCAGACGAAACCATCGATGGTGGGCCAGACATTGCGCCACTGGTTCTTCTCGGCGAGTTCGCGCCCGATCATGAAATCGGTGAAGGTGCCGAAGGCCAAAAAGTCCTCGGCAAAGAGATGCCGTGCGGCGGCGAAGTCGACGGCTCCCACGTGCTCGGCCAATTCGCGAAACCAGGCTTTGACGGCGGCGAGATCGTCGGGGGTGGCTTGCGGCAGGGTCATGAGATTTCCTTGTTGTCAATTTCTACCGCGGCACCGGATGCAGCCGCGCCAGCTGATCGAGCGGCAACTCCGCCTCGCGCTCCGACAACGGAAACCGCACGATCACATCGGTGCGGCCGAGCTGGCCCCAGAGGCCCTCCGATGACCATTTCTGCGGCTCCGGTCCGCGCAGGCCTTCGATCCAGACGAGGTACCACTCGGTCACCGGTCTACGCCTTGCCCTGGCTGATTTGTTCGATCCACGCGGCAAAGCGTGGATGTCGCGCAAATCGGCCCTGCAAGGCCGCCAATTCCTGGCGGAAGACCGGCAGCGAAAGCAGTCGTTCCATGTCGGGCTCCCTGATCTTCCAGATCGCCGGTGGCACGAGGCCATGCACCTTGAGCTCATAGAGCTCAAAGACGGAGTGGATCATCTCATGTGCCGTCCGGCGCTCTTCCGGCGTCATTTCCGTGTTTCCGGAAATATCCGCTTCGAAGAAGGCAGACGTCGGCAGGCTGCGCCGCAGGTTGGATATCCGATCGGAGTATTTGAGGAAGATATCGGCTCCCAGCCGCCGGTTGTTGGTATGCAGCGCCGTGTAGATGGCAACGCTGCTGACGATGAGGGTCCCAAGCGTCATGAATTTGAGAACATGATCGAGCACCGCGATTTCTCCTTCTTCCGCGCGAACAGCCTGTCTCCTCTCACCACCAGCTGATCTTCCCGATCGATACGGTGGCTGTGCGCCCGGCGACCAGCTGCAGGTCCGGCGGCACATCGTCGAGCTTGATGCGCACGGGGATGCGCTGGGCCAGACGCACCCAGCTGAAGGTCGGGTTGACAAACGCGAGCAGCTCGCTGCTGGTGGTGCGGTTCTGGTCCTCGATACCCAAGGCGATGCTCTCGACGTGTCCTGACAGCACGCGCGCATCGCCGATCAACTTGACGGTGGCCTCCTCGCCGACGTGGATGCGCCGCAGCTTGGTTTCCTCGAAATAGCCCTCGACGCGGAACGTGTCGGAATCGATCAGCGCAAAGACGGCAGCACCTGCATTGACGTAGCGCCCCGGCAGCAGACCGAAATTGGTGACGATGCCGTTGACCGGCGCCACGACCGTCGAGCGCTCGAGATTGAGCTGTGCGACTTCAAGCGCCGCGTTCGCCGCATCGAGTTCGGCCTGATCGACGTCGACGGCCTGCTGCCGCTGTTCGACCTGCTGGACGGTAATCGCGACACTGCTCAGATTCTTGGCGCGATCGAGATCGCGCTTGGCCTGGTCGAGCGTCGCCTGCCGGCTCGCGACATCGGATTTTGCCTGGTCGAGCGCATATTGAAAGCGCCGCTGATCGATACGGAACAGCTTCTGGCCCTTGGTCACCTTTTCGTTGTCGTGAACAAAGACGTCGCTGACCAGGCCCGAAACGTCGGCTGCGACCGTGACCACGTCGGCGCGCACACGCCCATCGCGCGTCCACGGCTCGAGCATGTAATAGCTCCAGAGCTGCCAGCCGACGGCAATCGCGACCAGGACGACAACGAGCGTGAGCAGCACGCGACCGGTCGAGGCGAAAATGTTCTTCATGGCTCCATTATCCTCACGATCTCATACCAGCGGCAGGATGCTCACGCCCGCCGCCGTGACGACGCCGAGCAGAATGACGTAGACGGCGAGGTCAAACAGCGCGCGATGCCAGACCCAACGATAGAAACCGAAGGCATCCAACAGCCGGTTGATCACGACGACCTGAAGCAACAGAGCGATGGCGGCAAAGACCGCGAAGGCCGGAAAGTACACGCCATAGACATCGAACTCGCCAATCACGATACGCTCCCAACGCTGGCGGCCTCAGTCGGCCCGGCTGGCGCTGCATCAGCCTGCCCCGTTGGCCGCGGCTGATAGGCCGGCGCATCAGGGTAGAGCGTCTGGCGCATGCCGACAATCGCGGCGATGCAGGCATGGCTGGATGCGGTGCAGGCCGTCACTTCGCTGATCGCAGTGTCGATCTTTTGCAACAAATCATCGGCAAGCGGCGCCACCCGGCCGTGCGCCAGGGCATTGAAATGCGCAGCGATGGTCGGGAACATCGCCGCCAGGGCGTCTTGCGCCGGCTTCGACATGGTGGGCGCCATCGATTGCGTCTCGATCATGTTGACGCCGAGCCTGAGATCCTCGAGCGCATCGGCGAATTCATGCCGCGGCCGCGGCTCGAAGCGCGGTTGCCGGTACAACAGCAGCGCGACGCGATCCATCATGCGGCTCACCCATTGCTCGCGGGTCGGATGCGAGCGCCCGGCGGCAAGGTCGGCGAGGTCGCGATAAATGGCCCGCAGCAGGCGCCGCGCGCTCTCCTGCGTGCCGATCACGCGCATCAGCCGGGTCACGATCAGCGCCGCGACGCCGCCGAGCACGAAAGCGACGTTGGAATTCACGATGGCCGCGAGATCAGCCGTATAGGCCGTCTGCAGGCTCATTTCGACGCAGAAGCCCAAAGCGAGCGCGAGACCAACCGGCGCATAGGCCGGGATCGCCATCAACAGGCCAGCGGGAATCAGCACAAAGGCGAGCACGATGCAAAGCAGAACGAAGCCGGTGATCGCCGGCAACACGAAGAACTGGTAAATGAGCACGATCGGAATGCACAGCGCCAGCATGAGGGTAATGTTGCGAATGGTCGGCGTCGGATCGTCCAGGGCAGCAAACAAGGTGCTGGCCACGGCCGCAAAGGCTATGGCGCTGGCGCCTTCCGGCCATGCGGTGGCGATCCAGAAGAAACCGCATATGCTCATGGCAACGGCGGCCGCCAATCCCGTCAACAGCGCGATGCCCGGATCCGTATGCATCGGTTTGGGGCCGATCTCGGCGGCGGCGGCGCGGATGTCGGCGCTCGGCGGGTGCTCGGGATCGGCGAGATAATCAACGAAGCCGAGATTGGCTTGCCAGGCGTCGATCAGCTCGATCAATCGCACGCAGATGTTGAGCCTCAGGAGATCCGCCCAGCTCGACTCTGGGCCGACCGTCGGCGTGGCCGCGTGGCAGGCTTCCTTGAGCTCTGCCACGCGTCGTTCGTCGCCTGGCTCTTTCGCCTTCACCCAGTCGTAAACGCCCTCCACCGCCTGCGCGAGCCTTGCATCAAGCGGCCCCATCCGCCGAAGCAGCGTCAGACGGTCCTCGAGGGCGCTCACCAGCGGCAGCAGCGCGACGATCTTGCGGTCGAAGGCTCTGATGGTGCCGATATCCGGCCGATGCGGCGAGGTGTCGAAGCGCAGGCTGGTGCCGAGCACATAGAGCTCGCTGATATCGGCGGCGATCCGGCGCCGCTCCATCTCGACTTGCGGACTGGCCTGCTGGATCAGGCCGTCGGCAAGCCAGCGGCGCGTGTCCGCCATGGCGCCTCTCAACTTCTGTTCAAAGGCGGAGAACACGCTTTGAGGAAAGAAGACGCTGTGAACGATGGCGGCGCAGACGACGCCGAGCGTGATCTCCTCGACGCGCGACACCGCGGTGTCGAACACCGTGTCGGGCGCCAGCACGCTCGGAAAGCCGATCAGGGCCGCGGTATAGCCCGACAGCACGAACATGTAGGAGCGTGGCGTGCGGTCGAGCTGCGCAATGAAAGCGCAGAGCGCCACCCACAGCATGATCGCCAGCGTCGTCAGCTCGGGCGCGTCGACCAGATTGGGAACGATGGCGACCATGGCGGCGGCGCCGACGAAGGTGCCGATGGCGCGATAAACCGCCTTGGCCCGCATCGAGCCGGACAGCGGCTGGCTGGTCAGATAGACCGTGGTCATGGCCCAGCCCGGGCTCTTCAGGTCCAGGCTGAAGGCGATGAACATCGTGAGCATGGTCGCGATGTAGCAATTGACCGAGAAGATGACCGGCCGGATGCCAATTTTACTGATCATATGTCCCTGATCATATCATGCCCGCTTTGTCGCGACGACGATCAATCAGCCGCGCCGGCGGGAGCGCGAAGACCTTAGACCGGGCGAAGGTCAGGTTCCGGCCTCCAGCCCAACAATCTATTGTGAGCGGGCCGCTTCTCGGCTTCCTATTCGAATATCAAATAGCGGCAGGACACAAGTGCGCATTCCCGCGGCATGACATTGCCCGGGTGATGCATCGTGCGGGACCCTCTTGAGAATGGAGGGCGCAGGGAATGCCGGGTGCAGGCCGCACCCATGGCCCGCCTGCAACAAAACAAGCAGGCGGCAGTGACCACAGGCAAGGCCGGAGCAACCGGCATTCCCTGCGCGATGGTTTACGGCTTATCGCGCGCTCTCCCCGGTGTACCGGGCTTTGTAGCCACCGTCGCCTTAGGGCTCGTGAGCCCAAGGCTTGATCCCAGCGTCGGGAGATCAGGACCACACGCCTTCGCCGTCCGTAAAGCTGCTTTCGTCGGCGCGCGCATGCGCGCTGCACACCCTCACGTCCATCGCATCCCGCCTCCAACGTCCGTGACGATCGCGAGCCGCCCTCCAGGGGAAGCAGGATGCGCGGAGAGAACCATGAATTTCGGAAAAATGGAAGAGGAATATTTTTGAGGAGAGGGCTGGACAGGGGAAATCAGGTTGAAATCGCGAGAGAAAATCGGGGTTTCGAGCGGCAAACTAAGTACCGCCTTTCGTGGATTTGACCCGGATCGTCGACACAAGCATGTATCCGGTGGGCGTCTTGATCTCTGTGGTAACCGGCTCGACTCGAAAAGACCGGTGCTTATTGAGGAAGCCTTCAACCCAGTCGTGATTGTCACGAAAGAAGACGAGTTCCTCGCCGCATCGAGCGATAGTTTGGTTTATGCCGCAGACTTCCTTCCGAGAAGGCGTCAGCAAACGACATCGAAACGCTTTGAACGTCGTATCCTTGTTCAAGTCGCGCGCATCAAGGTCGGGACGAATACGCAATGTGAGGTCGGGAGCAAGCGGCACCAACCTGTTGATGATCCTCGGATCGTCCGAGAGTTCTATGCCGCTTGCGAAATCGGTCGTGAAGAACGGGCTGTCCCCGGCATGCTCGTTTATCAATATATCCCAAGCGGAGTTTCCCCAGATGTTCACGCGGTCCATGATGCCGTTGATGCCAAGAGCTTGCGGATACTTCTCGTCGATCGTTGTTTTAATGACCCCGCTCTCGATCAGCTCGGTATAGCTCTTGCCTCCGAGCGATTCCGGCGCCCTAGGAATCTCTCCCGAGGCGTCGAGGATCTTGCCGGTGGCTTCAACCGTGCTCCTCAAGGGTCCGGCATGTAGCCGCATTGCGGTTGGCGAACAGCTCGTTACATAGGCTGCGAAACCCGCGATCACATAGACCGTGTCCAGGCTCGGTCTGCCGGCGCGCAATTCAGCGATTGCAGCGTTGTAGTTGGGCTCGATCGTTTTCAGGTATTCTTCGATTATTCGGTCTTTCAGCAGATATTCGTTCGTGCTGCCATCCGCCACACGGCAAACATCCTTCGAACTGCACGGGAAAACCTGGCCGTCGCGCTTGCGAAAGCCATGCATCTGCTTTCCGCCAAGCGCTGGCGAGTAGAACTGCCGCAGATGAACCTGCGAAACGTAATGATCGAGAGGCATCGCGAACGTTCAGCAGCGCGGTTCGAGCAGGTCGAAAAATTATCTTCGTCCCACTACGATTCGCGTGCTACTAGAGGCTAGAACAAATCGTAAATTCTTGGCAGGGTCGCCGACGCGCATGCGAAAGTGCGGCTCGGCCCGACATAGGTGTTCGCGGCCTAAACCAGCTGGTGGGTATTGGATAGACGCAAAAAACTTCTCCAAGGGATCATCAAACACTCGAAAATGGCTGGCGAGCAATTAGTCGTGTCTGTGCGACGAACTCTGCCGGGGTCTGGCTCAAACATTCGATCGCGCGGCTTGGGCAAGGGAGGGTTCAACGCTCCGACGAAAAGAGCGCTGAACCCCTTAAACATTCACATTTTTCGAGTGCGGATTTAGCGTCAGTCAGTCGTGTGATCGGCGAATCGGAGTCGCGCAGGAAATGAACAATCTCTACCGAGACTTAGCACCATATCAAACGAAAGCGTGGGGGTTCAGCGCTCTTTCGCCGAGACTGCGGATGCAAGCCTAGTTCGCCTATGTATATGAGATTCCAGCGCATTGTTTTCCGATGCCCCCTTTCTGTTGCGCTCGGGCTTCCAAATGCCACCATACCTTCAGCGCCGAGAGGACTCGGCAATCAACGCCTGAAGGTAAGTCGAATGTCAGACGCCCCACGACTCGATATAAAATTCTTTGGCACACAAATTCACGCGCATGGATTCAGCGGGATTGTTGGCACGATAGTGATTGTTGGTCTTATCCTCGCGGGATATTTTCTCTGTCGGGTGTTTTGATGGAATATTCCCTAGATGAATTGATCGAGTGCTATCGCACCGATCCGCAGTCTTCCTTTGTCAAACTGAGCTACGCTGTTCGGGTCAAGCATGAGCGTCTTCTGTCCCGCATGAGCCGCGAGCACGGCCGGATCATGCTGAGATCAATACGTACCCGCACGTTGGTGATTTGGCATCGGGATTGGTCGGGCAACGGCAAAGTTGCGATGGCTCATTCGCTTCTCACTCGCCTCCGTGTTCTGTTCCGATTTGGTGCCGCCATGTTGGAGGACAGCGAATGCGAGAGACTGATGGGTGCTCTGGAAAAATTGCAATTTGAGAAAGGAGTGACCCGCCGCGATCAGACGATGTCTAGGGAGCAGGCCGTGGCCATTCGTGCGAAAGCCCATTGGCGAGGATGGGATAGTATGGCCCTCGCCCAGGCGCTTCAGTTCGAGCTGACGCTGCGGCAGAAAGATTGCATCGGTGAGTGGGTGCCGATGTCTGAGCCGGGCTTTTCTGACGTAACCCATAGAGACTATGGAAAGTGGTTTCGTGGGCTGCGTTGGGAAGAGATTGACGCCCACATGGTCCTTCGCCGCACCACCAGCAAAGGTGATAATATCGAAGTGGAGTTGCGGCTCGCTCCGATGGTCATGGAGGAGCTCTCGCACATGCGTCGTGACGTCGATCCTTCGACGATCACGCGTGGTGACCTGCCAACTGCCGGACCTGTCATCCTCAATGAGATATCGGCCTACCCGTACACCCCCGCAGAGTTTCGTCGGAAGTGGCGGCTCGTTGCAAATCTTGCTGGTATCCCAAAGCACATCACAAATCGCGATAGCTATTCCGCGACCTAGCGCCGACCAGTGATGAGCCGATTTCCGAGGATAGTCTCCCACTGAGCCCTCGGCCACCCGAGCTGGGGTAGAGCTATCCACACCAATTCAGAGCTAGCACCGTGGCCCCGAGCTAACTTTTGAACTGCACTGCCGATTTGTGCAAGCCGGCTTTACGGGAACAAGGCCCGGCAATCCCGAGGATCGCCGGAGCCCTTGGTCGTCTTGGTTGCGGGGGCAAGATTTGAACTTACGATCCCGGGGTTATGAGCCTGATGAATGACCTCGCTGCTCCATCCCGCGATAAGCCGTTGCGCGCCTTCTAGAGAAAACCTCCGGCGCGACGGGGATGGTCAACGCGGCAATCGCGCCGATGTCCCGGGCGACCTGCCCGGCCGAGGCCAGCGCATCCGCTCGAGTAAACCCTTTCATAACCTTACGACGATCTTTGATCGGACCTCCAAGAACCCGCCGGGGCACAAGTCCGGGGCCGCTAGCTTCCGCCCACTGCCGAAGGCTGAGGCGGCCTTATCATAAGGAGATCGTCATGCGTTTCGCCTTTTCGTCTCTCCTGCTCATGCTCACCATCGCGGGCTTTGCCGCAAGTGCCGGTCCTGCTGCCGCTCGCGACTTCAAATACTGCCTGCAAGGACGGAGTTGGGGTCATCCCGGCAACTGCTCCTTTTCAACCCGCGCCGAGTGCATGGCGACGGCGTCGGGTACGGGTGCGACGTGCGGCATCAACCCGCGCTATGCCTTTGCGCGCCAGCGCAGCGGGCAGCAATAGGCCCTGACTGGTACTGATCGTTCGGGCCCGCGTGCCTAAAACAAAACCCAGCAATCTTCCGGGATTGCCGGGTTGTGCGAGGGTTTACTCGGTTGCGGCGGCAAGATTTGAACTTGCCACCTTCAGGTTATGAGCCTGACGAGTGACCTCGCTGCTCCACGCCCCGAAAGGCAGCCTCGTTCACTCGAGCGCGGCAGTTCACTGACAATACGAAAGCTCATCTTCGGTCACGACGCGCTCGATCGTGTCGCACTTGATGCGATATCTGAGGCGTCCGTCTGTCTCGATGGGCAGGCACCGAACGATGGTGTAGACCTTCGGCTCTTCGAGCTGCACCCGTCCTTGCGGGCCCTGGCTGCGATGACGGACGGCATCGTCCAAGCGGTAGCTATGGGACATCTCGGGCGCCTTTTCTGGATCTTTTGATTCTGGATCCTTTTGACTGAGAAACGGACGCGTTAGGACGAACGAACGGCACTGCCGATTTGTGCAAGCCGGCTTTACGTGAACGAGGCCCCAGCAGTCCCGGGGATTGCGGGGACCTTTGGTCGTCTTGGTTACGGAGGCAAGATTTGAACTTGCGACCCCGGGGTTATGAGCCTGACCAGTGATCTCGCTGCTCCGCCCCGCGATAAGCCATTGCGCGCCTTCCACGGAAAACCTCCGGCGAAGCGGGGCTGGCCAACGCGGCAAGCGCGCCGATCTCCTCGTCCCAAAAGGCTTCCTGAGAAGGCACGGCGGGGGCCACAGGCCGGCGCGTGCGGGCGGCATGTACCGACGCCGCGCCCTGCGGTTCGTAGCCCGAAAGCTCGTCTCGCCTGGCGCTGGCAGACGGGATGGCCTCAGCGAAGGAGGGATCGTCCCAGTCGTCATACGCGACGACCGGGAACTCCGTCCTGGAGCTCAGAAATGGCACGGGCCACAAGGCCCGCCGAAGCGTACGGCTCGAGGTCAACAGGGCGGCGCCCCCCAGCGCGATCAGCAGCACGCCAAGCCATGAGACTATCCAGTCTTCGCCGCCACCCGTCTTCGCGGTGCGAGCGGCGATCGCCGGAGTTGAGGAAGCAACCTCCTCGCCCGCCGCCGGCGCTTTCGCCAGAAGCGTTTCCGCATCGAGCCGGCGCGGCTGATCGGGCGCGGGCTGATCGGCGCCGGGCTGGTTGAGGACGGGCGCCGGCGGGACCTGCCCCGCGGCATCCGCCACCCGGACTGGAATGGTGTGGACGATCGTGAGCTTTGGCTCTGAAGGCGCCGGCTGGGGCGTTTGCGCCGGCGCGGAGTTCAGCAGCTCCGCACGCGCATCCTCGACGTTCTCCTGCTGGCGCGGAGCGGGCTTGTCCTCTTCCGAAGCGGCGACGCTCCGCCTCGCGAAGGGATGGCGAACCGGCTTCCTCGCCAGCGCCGTTTCTTCGGCGGCCTGGAACCAGCATTTGCGCTGGCCATCGTAACGATAGACCCAGTGCTGGCCGGCAGCTGCCGACCTGCCGGGTTGTGACAAGCACTCCTCTTTCGCAGGAGTGGCCGCCGCCGTCGGTTGCTCGGGAGCGGCATTGGGTGTGAACAAATCGGTGAAGGCATTCGAAAACGCAGGCGTCGAGAAACCTGCGACCACGAAAAACGCGGCAATGCCAGATCGCAAATGGCTGGACACGGAATCCCCCCGTGTTACGCCCCGCCCGCGCATGACCTTTGGCTCCGAACTGGGTCGCAATACGACCTAAATCCGACGACGCAGGGGATTCATTTTGTTCCGCAGCCGGGCTGACAGCTCTAACTCTGGTGGTGTTCTAGTGCCATGCTACTAGTGGTAGCCGGCGCCGGCATGTGAGACGGAAGGCTTGGTTGCGAGGGCAAGATTTGAACTTGCGACCTCGGGGTCATGAGCCTGACAAGTTACCGGGCTGCTCCCCACAGGCGGCTTTGTTCACTCAGGCGCCGCCGTTCACTGACAATACGAAAGCTCGTCTTCGGTCACGACGCGCTCGATGGTGTCGCACTTGATGCGATATCGGAGGCGTCCGTCTGCCTCGATGGGCAGGCACCGAACGATGGTGTAGACCTTCGGCTCTTCGACCTGCGCACGTCCTTGCGGGCCCTGGCTGCGATGAAGGACAGCATCGTCCAAGCGGTAGTTATGGGACATCTCGGGCGCCTTTTCTGGATCTTTTGACTCTGGATCTTTTGACTTGGAAACGGACGCGTTGGGACGAACGAACGGCAGTGCCGATTGTGCAAGCCGGCCTTATGTGAACAAGGCCCCGGCAATCCCGGGGATTGCGGGGGCCTTTGGTCGTCTTGGTTGCGGGGGCAAGATTTGAACTTGCGACCTTCAGGTTATGAGCCTGACGAGCTACCGGGCTGCTCCACCCCGCGATAAGCCGTTGCGTGCCTTTAGAGAAAACCTCCGGAGAAACGGGGATGGCCAACGCGGCAGCCGCGCCGATGTCCCGTTCCATAAAGGCTTCCTGAGAAGACTACCCGGGGGCCGATAGCCGGCGGGTGCGGGCGGTATGTACCAACGCAGGCCTGCTTTGGAAAGGGTGTTGGGGGCGGTTTTTTCGATTTTATGACAGGTGAAATGGCGCGAAATGGGCGTGAAACCGGTTTGTTCTTGCCAGAAGGGGCGCAAAGGGGGAGCCTTGGGGAAATAGTGAGGGTGGACTCGTGGAGAGACCCCTCACCCGCCGCGCTTCGCGCGTCGGCCTCTCCCCGAAGGGGAGAGGCGAAACAAGAGGGGAAATGCCATGGACCAGTCGCTGAAAAGCCCTGCCCTCTCCGCCCTGGATGACGCCTTCCACGCCCAGTTCGACGCTTCCCGCGCCGATCCCTTGCCTGCTTGCGAGGTGCGGATCGACCGCCTGCGGCGGCTGCGCGCCGTGATCGAGGCAAACGAGGCGCGGTTCGAGCAGGCGATCTCGGCCGATTTCGGCCACCGCGCCCAGGTCGAAACCACCATCGCCGAGACGCTGTTCCTCTATGTCGAGATCAAGCACGCGACCAAGCATTTGCGGAAATGGATGGCACCGCGGCGGGTCGCGACCGCGCTGCAGTTCCTGCCGGCCAAGAACCGCCTGATCCCGCAGCCGCTCGGGGTGGTCGGCATCATCGCGCCCTGGAATTATCCGCTGCAGCTGACCCTGGCGCCCGCGATCGGGGCGATTGCCGCCGGCAACCGGGTGATGATCAAGCCGGCCGAGCTGACGCCGCATTTCTCCGCGCTGCTGAAAGACGCGATCGCGCAAAAGTTCGATGCGACCGAGCTGTTGATCACCGGCGTCGAGGACGAAGTGGCAAAAGCCTTCCCGACCTTGCCGTTCGATCATCTCATCTTCACCGGCTCGACCCGGATCGGACGCATCGTCGCGGAAGCCGCGGGGCGCAATCTCACGCCGGTGACGCTCGAGCTCGGCGGCAAGTCGCCGGCGATCGTCGACCGCTCCGCCGACCTCAGCGAGGCCGCCGAGCGCATCGGTTACGCCAAACTGCTCAATGCCGGGCAGACCTGCATCGCGCCTGACTATGCCTATGTGCCGGAAGAATCCGTGCAGGCGTTTGCAGAGAAGGTGCGCACGCATATGCGGAGGATGTTCGGCACCGAGCCTGCCAACAAGGACTACACCTCGATCATTTCCGACCGGCATTATGCGCGGCTGGAAGCGCTGGTGGCGGATGCCGCGGCGAAGGGCGCGAAGGTCCTGCAATGGGCGAAGGCGGACGATCCGAACTGGAAAGCCAAGCGCAAATTCCCGCCGACCTTGGTGATCGGCGCGACGCCCGAGATGAGCCTGATGCAGGAGGAGATTTTTGGGCCGATACTCCCCGTGCTCGGCTATCGCGACGAGAAGGAGCCGCTCGCCTTCATCAACAAAGGCGACCGGCCGCTGGCGCTGTACTGGTTCGGCCGCAACAACGCGATGCGTGACGCGGTGCTGACGAAGACGGTCTCCGGCGGCGTCACCGTGAACGACTGCCTGTTCCACTTCACGCAGGTGAACCAGCCGATGGGCGGCGTCGGCGCGTCGGGCACCGGCGCGTATCATGGCGAGTGGGGGTTCAATAATTTGAGCAAGTTGAAGCCGGTGTTCTTCCGCTCGGCGCTCAATCGTCTGGCGGATCTCTATCCGCCGTATGGGGGGAAGATCGCGCGGCTGGAGAAGATGCTGCGGTTTATGTCGTAGGGGCGATCGCTAATGCCGTAGGGTGGGCAAAGCGCAAGCGTGCCCACCATTTCGAGCACGATGTTGACGGTGGGCACGCTTCGCTTTGCTCACCCTACAAGAACTACGCTCCTCGCAATGACGAGAAAATAAACACAGGGGGGACACATCAATGAGCGACGAGTACGACTTCGTGGTGGTAGGCGCGGGCTCGGGCGGCTGCGCGGTGGCGGGGCGGCTCTCGGAGGATCCGCAGACGTCGGTCGCGCTGCTCGATGCCGGCGGCACCAACGACAATTGGGTGGTGACGTCGCCGGGCGCGATGATCCTGATGATCTCGGGCGGGATCAACAACTGGAAATTCGACACCGTGCCGCAGAAGGGCCTGAACGGCCGCATCGGCTATCAGCCGCGCGGCAAGGGGCTCGGCGGCTCATCGGCCATCAACGCCATGGTCTATATCCGCGGCCATCGCGCCGACTATGACGAATGGGCCTCGCTCGGCAACACCGGCTGGGGCTATTCCGATGTGCTGCCCTATTTCAAGCGCTCCGAGGACAATGCCGAGCTCGACGGCGAGTATCACGGCAAGGGAGGTCCGCTCCACGTCCAGGGGCTGCAATCGGACAATCCGGTGCGCGAGATGTTTTTGCAGGGCGCGCGCGAAGGCCAGTTCCGCATTCGTGACGATTTCAACGGCGCGGAGCAGGAAGGGCTCGGTGTCTACCAGGTCACGCAGAAGAACGGCGAGCGCTGGAGCGCCGCGCGCGGCTACATCCACCCGCATATGACAACGCGGCCGAACCTGCGGGTCATGACCGGGGCGCAGGCCAGGCGCATCATCTTCGACGGCAAGCGCGCGGTCGGCGTCGAGTATAGGCAGGGCAAGGAAACGAAGACGATCCGCGCGCGGCGCGAGGTGATTGTGTCGTCCGGCGCATTCCAGTCGCCGCAGCTTCTGCTGCTGTCCGGCGTCGGCGACGCGGAGGCGCTGAAGAGCCACGGCATCGCCTCGACGCATCATCTGCCGGGCGTCGGGCAGAATTTGCAGGACCATCCGGACTTCGTGTTCGGCTATGCGTCGGATGCGCCCTATTTCTCCGGCCTGTCCTGGAGCGGGATCGGGCGTATCGTCAGCGGCATCTTTCAATATCGCCGCGAGCGGCGCGGGCCGATGACCTCCAATATCGCCGAGTGCGGCGGCTTCCTGAAGACGCGGCCCGATCTGGAGCTGCCGGATATCCAGCTGCATTTCTGCATGGCGATGGTGGAGGATCACGGCCGCAAGCCGCGCTGGGGCACCGGCTTCTCCTGCCACGTCTGCGTGCTGCGGCCAAAGAGCCGCGGCAGCGTCGGGCTTGCCAGCGCCGATCCGTTGGCCGCGCCCGCGATCGACCCGAACTTCTTCGGCGACGAAGCCGATCTCGAAACCATGGTCGCCGGCTTCAAGACCACGCGGCGGCTGATGGAGACACCGGCGCTCCGCGCGCTGCAGACGAAGGACATGGTCACGGCCGACGTGAAGACCGATGATGATATCCGCACGCTGCTGCGCGCGCGGGTCGACACCGTCTATCACCCGGTCGGCAGCTGCAAGATGGGAACGGATGCTGACGCCGTGGTCGATCCAAAGCTGAAAGTGCATGGCCTCGAGGGCCTGCGCGTCGTCGACGCCTCGATCATGCCGACGCTGATCGGCGGCAACACCAACGCGCCGACCATCATGATCGGGGAGAAGGCCGCGGACATGATCAGGGCGGAGATGCGGTGAAGCCTAGCTCAACAAGGTGCGGACCTTGGTCACGGCGTCATAGATTTCGACCTGGAGCCTCGGATAGGCCGACTTGAGCTCCCGCCCCGATGCTTCAGCGGCCTCGACAGTGTCGAACTCTGTCTTGAAGTGGCCGTCGACGATCGTCACGAACCCTTCGGTGGGAGGCCGGTCGGCTCGAAGCGCCTTCCTCGGCTCTGGCTCGTCAATTGAGAGAACGGGTTTTTTCATCGTTTCTTCTTCGCGGTTGCTGAGATCATTGCCTGTGAAACGCCGGCGGCAAGGGTTCGCGCACGAGTTCGGTTAGATCGAGGCTCTCGCCGCTTTCCGTGATGTCCGAGAACAGTACCTCGACAAAGGGATGCTGCCGGTTGGACGCGGCGCCTTGCTGGTATTTCCCGCTCACAATGCGCTGAAGCGCGGCAAGGTTCAGCTTGCCAAGCGCGTTATATTGATCGCGGAACAGACTTTGCCGTCCTCCGCGGTGCTCGACGGAATCCGCCCAGACGTCCAGTACCTTGCGGCCTACGAACGCCTCGACTTGTTCAGCGCCATCCTGGGCAAAGAGCCGCAGCCCGTCCATGTTGTGGGGTCCGTCATCGATGCTGAATTGTGCAAGTGACATCGGGAATCCTCCTGTTGTCGGCATTCATTCACGTCGGCAGTCCGTCGCGAACTGCGCCTCCCTCGTTATCCCACCGCGACAAAGCCGCAGCGCCGGACCTCGCATCGCCAGCCGTGTCTTCTGTCAAAGGCAATTTGACGCAGCCGGATTCATTCTTGTGCTTGTGCAGAAATCGGGCGATCTGCCCGCGGAGCGCCGCTGTCTCCCACAATTTTCCGACGGACCCGGCGGTATCGAAGATCTCCCGTTGTAGCGACGTCGGCAAGCTGTTCCATTGCATGATGATCGCCGCCCCAAGACAGCGCAGAACCTGCTCTTCTTCGGCAGCAAGGACCGCGCCGCGGGTCCGGTCCTGCCCGTCAATGTGCACGGCATCATGATAAGCATCCGCGAGGTCGTGCTCGTTATTCGCCAACGAGACGAAGCGGCTCTCCAGATCTTGATATTTGCGGCTTTCGTCAGCGTCAGCCGAACTCTTGACGAGTTCGCTGTACTGGGCTGCTTTCGCCCGATACTGTTCTGATTTGAACATGCAGAGCCCTTTCTTTTGGAACTCTCCGCTCGCCAGCTACCACTGAATAAGCACAGCGGCGGCTACCAACAGCGCAAAAAAGATTGGCAGCAATATCGGCGGCACGAGCCACTCGCGCATGCTGAATTTGTCGATGTTTGACATGTTGACCGCCTTTAGTCGCGGCGGGAGCACGATGCTCTCAGTCACCGATAATGGCCTGGGGCGAGCGGTGATATCTAAGATATGGTGGCCCTTCGCCGAATAACGAGGCTCTGCGCGACTTATTTATTCGGCCAGGATGGGCCAGCATTGTAATCCGATTTCAGCGTAGCCATTTGTAGGGAAGCGTAACACTCTCGGCGTTGCGGTCAGGAAAAACTGTGGCCATCGAAATACCTCGGTGCAGATCGTGCGCAGGCCGGCACGGATCTCGTGCACTGGCAACTTGATCGGTTCCAGCCAATGATTGACTTTCCGAATTATAGTCGCTCATACGACCGAACACGGCATGCTGTGCGGTTTTGGGGATATGATAGCGCGATGGAGGCATCCTTCTTCATCAACGAAGCCGCGCTGCGGCGCATTCAACCAGATACCCGCCTCGATGAGTCTGGTTTTCTGAACGCGTTCGATTCCAACCGTGACTTGATATGCGCGGCGGCTGCCAAGGTTTATGTTCGCGGAAGCAGGGGTTCTTACGACCTGGTCGCCAATAATTTCTGAAACGAAAACCCGGTGGTTGGCGCCTAAACGGCAAGGTCTTTCGACGAACGAAAGAGCGAACTCCCGACCTCGAATGGTTTGCGCCATTTGAAATTGGATCGCAAGCAAAGCCGCGGATTGCTCCGCGGCTTTTTGTTTACGACCTTCTCGTCGATTTCCTTAGTAGCGGTCGGTGCCAATTCCTACGCTCACGCCGGGAGCGCGGAAGCCGACACCACCACGGTCGTCATAACCGCGGCGCTCGATATAACGCTCACGAGGAGCGTATCCATAGGAATCGCCTGGATCGCGGATGATAACGCGGCGTTCACCGCCTTCGCGCCAGCAACGGCCACTTTCATTGCAGACCATCCGAACGTTTTGAATGTTGCTCTGCGGTACGACCGATACGTCGGCGGAGAGCGGTGCAGCAGAAGCAGCGGTGACGAGGAGCGAACTTGCTCCGACTGCCAGAGAGATCGCGAGATTTTTCATGCCAATACTCCAAAAGTGATTGTGTCAATGAACCAATGGGCTCGCGACCCAATGGTTCCGGGAGCCGCGATGCTAATATCGCGAGAAGGGGGACCCTGTTCGGGCAGCACGGATTGACGCATAACACTGCAAGCGGACGCGTGAGGTCTGCTCGCGGATATTGCGTATTCACAATTCAGCGCGAGTCCAAGTGCGCGGGTCCTTGATCCTATTTGACGTCCTATTTGACCGACGGGCCACCATGGCCGCCTCTCCAAATGAAACCAGACGCCCCCCATCCTCGTCCCACAAGGCGAGCGGTGCACACTGCAAGCTCTGGAACAGGGTGATTCGTCCGACGGCGGCGAGCTCCGGGTGATCCCGCAATACATCCGGCAACCGATAGCAGGGAATTCGACTGCACAGGTGATGGACGTGGTGAACGCCGATGTTCGCCGTGAACCAGCGCAAGACACCCGGCAGGTGATAGTAGGAACTGCCATGCAGCGCGGCTTCGTGAAAACGCCAGGCCTCATCGAGGGACCAGGACGTGTGCTCGAACTGGTGCTGGACATAGAACAGCCAGACGCCGATCGATGCAGCCAAAATCATGATCGGCAGATGCACCAGCAGGAAAGGTCCGACGCCGACCAGCCGGATTATCGCGGCGATCAGAATCGCGATGGCGGCGTTCGTACCCATCGTACTCAGCCAGGGTGCCCAGCCGTTTCGCATCATCCCTATCGGCAACCGATGCCGCAGGATGAACAAATAGGCGGGACCTATGCCGAACATCACGATCGGATGCCGGTACAGGCGATAAAGCATCCGGCGCCATCGCGGCCGCGCGACAAACTCGCGGACCGTCAATACGTCGATGTCGCCGACACCTCTTTGATCGAGATTGCCTGAGCTCGCATGATGGCGCGCATGGTTCCGTCGCCAGTAATCGTAAGGCGTAAGGGTCACAACGCCGATCGCGCGGCCGACCCAGTCGTTCGCAAGGCGGCCGTGAAAGAACGACCCGTGACCGCAATCATGCTGGATCATGAAGAGACGGACGACCAGGCCCGCCGCGGGCACCATCAGCAGCAGACCACTCCAATGGCCATGGACAAGAACGACCGACATCACGGCCCAGATGATAAAGAAGGGCCCCGCTGTGATCGTCAGCTCGAACACGCCGCGCGCGTTGTTGGGCTCGCGATAACGCGCGAGCTGTTGCGCCAGCACGCGGGCTTCTGGTCGGCTTTCAAACATGTCTGGACTGCTTTCGAACATGTGCATTCAAGGCGCGTTCATCGGCGGACCCTTCCAGGGCCGCGTCACGTTGGCTGGCCGGCAGGTGAAATCTCTTCGATCCTGGAAGCGTTTTTCTGCTGCGTGGAGCGGTTGCTCGGTGGCAGCGATCCAGTCGCATTGCCCTGCGCGGTGTTGTCCTGCCTCGCCAAGGCCAAGGCCACGACGGGGTTCATGCTGTCGACCATCGATGTCGGCATCAGGATCGTGGTGCCGCGTTCCTTGGTGGTCTCATAGATGATGTTCATGGCACGGAGTTGCAGGGCTGCGGGCTGGCCCGCATAGATCATCGCCGCCTCGACGAACTTGCCGGCGATCGCGGCTTCGGCCGATCCGAGGATGACGCGCGCCTGCTTTTCCCGCTCGGCCTGCGCCTGCCGAGACATCGCGTCCTGCAAGGCCACCGGAATCGCGACATCGCGAATCTCGACCGACTTCACCGAGATGCCCCAGTCCGCCGTTTTTCGCCCGATTTCGCTGCGCAACAACTCGTCGGCGGCGGTCCGCTCCGACAACAGCGCTGATAGCATCGACGAACCGATCATCTCGCGCAGCGAAGTCTGGGCGACCCGATCGATGGCTTCCCGATAGTTCGTGATGTTCAGGGCCGCTTTCTGCGCATCATGGACGAACCAGAAAATGATGGCATCCACGTTCACCGGCACGGTGTCCTTTGTCAGGGCCTCCTCGGCGCTGAACGCGGTCGTCTGAATACGCTCGTCAATGACAGCCACGACGCTGTCGATCACCGGAATGATCAGGAACAGTCCCGGCCCCTTCACGCCGCGCAATTTGCCGGCGCGCAGGATAACGAACTTCTGCCAGGCGTTCGCCATCTTCAGGGCGGAAGCGATGACGATCGCCAGGAGGACGAAGATGGCGCCAGGGACGAGGTAGCCTGTGGTAACGAGGATCGCACCGATGGCGACGCAGCCAAGCGCGATAAATGCCGTGATCGGATTCACTTCGGCTCCTGCTCGATAGGCCGTCCCCGAATCCAATACTGATCCATGTCTCGACGTTTTGCTGAGCAATATTGCTCAGTTCGCAACCCAGGCTTCGCCGGCAATTTTCAGGGAATGTGAGCAATATTGAACGGTGGCCGGCCGCGGAGCGCCCCATGCTTGTTGTGTCGTAGCCGCCGAGTCGGCCGCTATCGGCGGGGCACAGCATGCACCCGTCATATAAGCAGGAGCATCAAATGTCCGAAGCTTATGCGCGTCTCGAACCAACGCTGATTCCGATGCTGCGGCCGCTCTGCCCGGCGTGCCAGGGCCGCATGATGCTGACCTGCATCGAATCCGGTTGCGACGGCCGCGATCTACGGATCTTCGAATGCTCCAAGTGCGGGCACGTCTACAAGGCACCGGCCGAGGATGCGATCAAATTGGCCAGGTAACGGTGGTGTGGTCTCCGGGCGCAACCTTTGCAGGTCTCAAACGTCTTCCCGTGCTGGGGTATTGCAATTTCCAGCTCTGATGCGGCGCCGCCAGGCATTATTCAGCTTGGCGGCGTCGTACGTTCGAGGGTGTCATGGACACTCTCAAAGGAAGTGAAAAAAGCTTCTGCTCTCATTCGTCGGGGGTAAAAAAAGCGCCCAATCGGGCGCTTTTTGAATTCGTTACTGGCAGAGATGTCTGCGGCCGTCCTCGCCACGGAAAACTGTTCCTGGCTGGCAGACGAAGCCATTGCGAGTGGCATAGCCATTATCGTAACCGCCGCCGTAGCCGTTATCGTAACCACCGCCGTACCCGTTATCATAGGCATATGAGTTGTCGTAGTAACCTGGCCCGTAACCGCCGCCATAGTAACCGGATGTCGCGCCAAGTACTGAGCCAGCGACAACACCAGCCGCGATTGCGGGTCCAAAGCCGCCTCCACGGAATCCGCCGCCTCTAAAGCCTCCGCCGGCAAAGTGCGCAGCACCACCGTGGAAACCTCCACCGCCGTGGAAACCTCCACCGCCACCGTGGCCGCCTCTCGCCAGTGCAGGGGACGCCGCTAGTGCAACCGTCAGACAGACAGCCGCCATCGTTCCAAATCTCGTCATGACCATTTCTCCTGATGAGTCGGAGAGAGAACATGCCAACGTCTCGGATGTTCCGGTCGCGCTTCGTATTCGACTTACTCAGGTCGCGATTGTGCTCCAACTAAATCCCGGCAAATCATGAAGCCGTTAAGGCTCGCCACAACTCCTTAAAGGCCGCGCCGACCCCTATGGTTGTGGGCGGCGGTGGCGAGCTTCAGCGCGAGTTGGCGAACCGGGCCCCAGTGGCGGTCCACGAAGTCGCAGACATGCTCGGGCACGGAGACACCTTCGATGTCGCATCGGGTCTGGATTTCGATGGCAACCGCCTCCGATATGTCATCCGACCAATGCTCGAGTGTGTTGAAGGCGATAACGCGGATTGGATCGCTGAATTGGCCAGTCAAAAAATCCGCGATGATGGTTTCGAAGTCCGTCCGTTCGACCTCGGTTTCGCGGCGGGCGCAGCCACTCGCGCTGACGCTGTCCACAACGAGGTAAGCGGTCTGATCGGCCCCATAAGGCACGAGCTTCGGTGACGGGCGAGATCCAGGCATCGCACATGCCTCCACGGAACAGAACCCAGACTCAAGCCTTAATTGGGCAGTTGGTTCCGACCATGGCCGCGGCGCTCCCAGGTCGCTGGGCTGTCAGCCGATAGCATCGATCGGTTGCGGCTTGCCTTGCGGCCGATCCACATCCGACGGCGGCGCGCGGCGCACTTTGCTCACCGTCCTGCCTTCCGAGTGTTCGACACAGCGGCCCCGGTTCGACGCTGGTCGCGATCCGGGGCCGCCGGAACGACGCGAGGGCGGCTCACGACGTTCGGCTACAGTCGATCACATCCATCTCGCCGCCGGTGTTCAATTTTGAACACCGTCTGATTTCGCGGAGCAGGTATCCCAATCAGGAGGATTGCATACTTGACAGATACGACGGTCGTTAACTTTTACGAAGTGGTCAATATTGATCAGTATCCCGGGCAGAGAGGGTGGAAGCTGGTTGCCATCACCGCCCGCAACGGCATCTATCGGTGACTGAGAGTGTAGTGCTCCCGCCATGATGTAAGGGACTACATCATGCCCTCATTAGCAGTCCTAATTGATCCAAGCCGCATAGCAATTCTGTCCCACCCCTGTCCGAAATGCTACGGTCCAATGGTCCTGACACACATCAAACCGGCACGGATCGGATTCGAGAAGCGCACGTTTGAGGGCGTCAATTGCGATCACGTCGATAAGGTCATTACCGAAACCGACTCGATGAAGTGGATGTGTTCCGGGTTGCAAGCACCGGTTTAGGACCCGGCATGCATGCGCCCTCGACGTCCCTTGCGCAGCCGGCAACCAGGCTGACAGAGAGTCCGCAATACTCCGCCTCAACGCAAGGAAGTATCGTGCCCGCACCCCAACAATTCCTGACGGCTGTGGAGCGCCCTCGCTGTTCTCGTTGTCAGGCGCGGATGATGCTGGAGCGCGTTTCACCGGGACCAATTGGCTTCGAACGCCGATTGTTCGAATGCCCCAGGTGCGATCAGGTGGAGACAAGCCTTATTGCACTGGACCCGTTCAACCCAATGCGGCCGGTCGGACCGCCGGCGAACTCAGAACGCAAAACTGAGTGATAAATTTCAAGGAGCATCCGAAAAACGACCCCAGCACGGGGGGCGAACTGGGGCCGTCATTCATCGGATGTAATGGGCGGGCATACATCCGGTCGCCCATCACCAAGTGACCCCGGCAACATTGGTTCCGAGAGACTGTCCTGATTTCTCCGAGGGGAATGCGAATTCCGAAATCTGATCGTGCCGGTCCCTTGCGCGCTCGCCGGGATCAGCCCTGGCCTGGCGCCTGCCGAGCAACAAGAGCTAGACGGCTTCGGCCATGCGATGAGCAACCGAAACAGAAGTGCCTTGGGCACCCTTTTCAGTGTCCACCTGCGCATCCAGTTGGCGCGCGAGGGCCGCGATGATGCCGGTACCGAGCCCGCCTTCGGCATTGCTCGCGCGCATTTGCTTGCCACTGCCGTTGTCGGACACCGACAGCGTCCATTCGGGTTCGACGGCATCGTAGATCACGACGATGCGGCCGCCTTGCATGGCATTGCCGAATGCGTGCTTGAGCGAATTGATGACGAGTTCAGCGACGATCAAGCCGAGGCTCTCGGCCTTCTGACGGCTCACGTTGCCACCCTGGCCGCGGACTTCAATCGAAATTGGCTGGTCGTCGCTGACCATCGATTGCGAGATGGCTTCGCACAGACTCGTCAAATAGGGGATCAGGGCGATAGACCCGCCTACGACCGATGCATGGAGGTGCTTTTGCACGGCCGCGATCGACATGATCCTGCTGTGCGCGTCCTCCAGGGCTCCCCGTGCCTCGTCCGAAACAACCTTCCTGGCTTTCATGGAAATGATGCTTGCGATGATTTGCAGGCTGTTGGCCACGCGATGGTAAATTTCGTCAAGCAGCATGTCTTTCTGCCGAAGCAGATCGGCATTCGCGCGCTCCAGAACGCGCTTGCCGGTGACGTCCTCGATGCTGAGAAAGATGTTCGCGGGCGATGCCTTCTCGTAGAACACTTCCCGCGCGTTGAGCAGCATCGTTCGCCGTCCGAGCTCGCGAAAGTCGTGTTCGACTTCGTAATTCTCCATCGCCCCTTGTTCGGGTATGATTTGCTCCAGCAGCAATCGCAGTTGGGGGATGTTCCACTCCCCGCCTCCCAACTCGTACAGCGGCTTGCCGATGATATCGCCGATATCGAGCCCGAAGGTCGAACAGAAGGCGCGGCTCGCGGCGACCAGTCGCAGGCCCCGGTCGAGAACCAGCAGAGGTTGGCGTATGGTGTCGACAATTCCCTGAGCGATCGTTCTGGCAGCATCGGTCTCCGCGAGGTGGGCCGGTTGCCAGAATTTATTCCTGATACCAGCCAGCGACGTCCGAGTTTGCGGGATCATGTCCATCTCTACATTCTGCAACTTTCACCACCAGCGTCTCCGCCAGCCGCCCCAGCTTCCTCCCCATCGGCTTCTTCCATGGACCAGGCCGATGACCAAGAGAAGCAATACCGCGCCAACCGCGGCCTCAACGATTGCCGAGACGATGCCCGAACCGAGATGGATCCCGAGTTGCGGAAAGATCCAGCTTGCGATGAAGGCGCCTGCTACTCCCACGATGAGATCGCCGACGGGGCCAAAGCCTGTACCCCGGACGATCTGGCCCGCGAGCCAGCCGGCGGCGATGCCGACAATCAATATGATGAGAAGGCTTTCGCCTGATAGGGTCATTTTGCGTCCTCATACCGGGACAGCCCAGCCTCAGCGCCACCACATGGCTCCATCCTAAGCCCCGAGCCACGGGGATACTGAGCAAAATTGCTCACATGCCGTTCGTCGATGCGAATCGTGATGTCGCCAGCGCCGATGCACGAGGTTCGGACAGTGCCCCGGCTGTCCCTTATTCGAACACTCGCGATTTGAATTTAGGAAAGTGAGCAAAATTGCACAGCGCGGACGTGCCGACATGATAGTTTTGTGACGGGTGCTACAAGCCGACCTTTGGCATCCAAAAATGGTCTTGGAGCGTAACCCGCACTGAGGCCATTTTTTTAGCCGCACAAAGGAAAGAGGCCGCGAACTGAGGGCGGCCTGAAAGGTTCATCATGACGCCGAAGATCAAAGAGCATACCTGCCCGACCTGCAACGGGACGGGCTTCCCCACGGTGAAGCAGCCGATGCTGGCAACTCACAAAATCTATCCGGTGAAGTGCACGGTTTGTGCGGGAAAAGGAAGGATCGCGGACAGCACCAAGTGAGGCGGCCTTAACTTCTCGGTGGTTGCCGCCGGTACGAAACTGGCGCGCCCACACCCCATATGACAATAACAATGCCCCCGCTCATCGCCGCGAGGAAGAGAAGCAGGACGACAACGAGCGCGTAAACCATAAGCACTCTCCAATATAGAAGAGTACCCTCTTTACTCAGCCGAATCTGAGCAAAATTGACCAGGCGCCCTTACTTTGGCGCCCTCAATGCTCCTGAGAGCAGCTTCTCTACCTCAGGCAATCGCAATGGGTCTGGCATATCGCAATCGGTGCAGCGGAATTTGCGACCGCCGCTTTTGACCAGCATGAACTTCATCGGCTTCTGACATTTTGGGCAAGTGGGAGGCGAGGGGTTTTTGGGCATGCGTCACAGGGCGCTTGTCGGCCCCACAAAGCGACTCAATTCCGCAGGACCATTAGTCGCGGCGCTCAAGCCCTTGTCGTTGGACAACTGTGAACCGCGATCTGCGATCCGATAGGCGCGCCTTCCTGATCCGGTCACGTAGCCCGTCCAATTCCTGCATTTGAGTTTTTAGATTGGCTGTCGTGTTGGCAATCGCTGTAAGGCGCGGGTCACTGACGTTTCCAGCGCGCTTTTGAAGAGAACTCATTTGAAAGCCCCAACTAACTGAAATGAGACCGTCGATATTGCGACACTATGCTTTCCCGGGTCCAAGGTTGCTGATCAATATTGCTCACATCTGAAAAAGTTAATGAATCAAAACAGGCCACCAAACCGCGATCTGATTTGCCGGACGGCCGCGCGGGTGTATTGGCGGGAACGAAAGGGCCGCCACGAATTGGTTGGCTTGGATTTCAAGTAGATTCGTTTCGGGACCAGGTGAGCCGAAATATGGCCCCTTCCATGAAGCGACCGTCGCGGGCGTCCATACGCAAGGCTCGCCGGCGCAAAACAGCCAAGTTCCCTAACATGCTGGCCGCCGGAGCTGCTAAACTAGCGCCAACACCGGGCACCAAAGGCCGCATGCCAAAAGCCGTGAAAAACCTGTTTGATCCAAAGCTCTTTCTCGCCAAGGTCGGCGAGGGCACGACCATATTGAAATTTGACAGGAACGCGGTCGTTTTCTCGCAAGGAGACGCCGCAGATACTGTTTTCTATATCCAAAAGGGAAGGATCAAGGTTCTCGTTGTCTCCGAGCAGGGCAAGGAAGCCGTGGTCGGAATCATGGAGCCCGGACAATTCTTCGGCGAAGGTTGCCTGAATGGCCATCCCTTGCGAATTTCAACAACGACGGCCATGGAAGAATGCGTGATCACTTCCATCACAAGAGCTGCGATGCTTGCGGCACTTAAAAGCGAGCCAAAGTTTTCCGAATTGTTCATGGCGTATCTTCTCAGTCGAAACAGCCGCATCGAAGAAGATCTGATAGACCAGTTGTTCAATTCCAGCGAGAAGCGGCTCGCGCGCCTTCTCCTGCTTCTGGCAAATTTCGGAAAGGATGGCGCCCCACAGCCCATCACCACGCAGGTTAGCCAGGAGACGCTTGCCGAGATGATCGGCACAACCCGCTCCCGCGTCAGCTTTTTCATGAACAAGTTTCGCAAGCTCGGCTTCATCACCTATAACGGAAAGATCGAGGTTCATAGTTCGCTCTTGACCGCGGTCTTGTACGACAAGCCCGAAATCAAGAGCGGCGAGTGAGGCCTCGATGGCGCGATCTGCCCGGCGGGCCCGATTCCCGGCGGCGTCGGCCCCAAAAAGTTCGCGGTCTTAGCCGCTAACTTTTCCGGGATGTGGTCAATATTGGCCAGAATGTTGGGACGCCGGGTGGAAGACTGCTTCCCCTCACCGCCATGTAACGACATCCACCGGTGACCGAGAGCGGAATACTCCCGCCCTGAGCAAAGGGGAGCGGCCATGACACGACATGCAGAGTTCTTCGATATTCGAGGGTTAGTCGAAGTCCGGTTAGAAACAGTACGAGAAGCCCGCGCGCTACGACCCGGCGTTGAGCGCAATCAGAAACGGCAGATCGCGCAGTCGCTCAAAAAGCTGATCGAGAGTCAAATCCAGATACGGGATCATCCGCCCCGTCGCGCGAGCCGCTACTAGGCGAATGATCGGAGCAACATCATGCACCGCCGTTCCAAACAGACCTCCCCCCTTCGGGATCGCATCGCATCTTTCGCTCGAAAGGTCAGAGAGAAAGCCTCTCGGCTTCCACCTGGCAAAGAGCAAGATGACTTGCTCCGGAGAGCCCGGCTGGCCGATATGGCGTCCCATCCGGACGATCGGGCCAATCCCCCCGGTTCGCAGTAGCCATAGGGTATGCCGTATTTGGGGTATGTCCGTATTTGCCGCCCATTGTCCTGACTGGCTTTCGCTAACTTTTCGAGAAGTGCAAAACGATTATGATGCTGGTTGGTACCCAAAGGCGTTCCCAGGCGTTGAAAAAGACCTGCGCTCCCATTTGTCGACTTGCGTGTGCACGCACGTCGTGGCGGCCCGGTCGGAGGAACCACGTCATGGATCGATCGAACTTACCGCGCCACATTGTGGAGAGATTCGAAAGGCGATGGGCACAAAAACTCGAAGCTCAGCTGCAGGCATGGAAGCCGGCAAAGCCAGGCGACCGCAGCATGACCGATCGAGGGGTGCCTGTCGTCCATCGTGGCAAGCGGGCGAAACCGACGAAAGAAGTGGCGGCCTGACGACGACGTGAAGGCCGCCAGTGGCTCGACCCCGTTTCCTGCCGAGCCACGCGGTGGCCGAGTGCAATTACGGACGGGCTCGCCGGTTGGACCTCAGATTGTGATCACAGATCGCGATTCGATCCACGCGTGCCTAAATTCGCCCACGCCCCGCATGCCGATAGAACTGCCATCCGCCGTCGCGACGGCCGCCTACAATTGCGCCACGAGATTAAGGAACGGATGTTGGCCATCGGGCCTTACCTATCAAATCCCGGATTACCGTGAGAGAGCCAAATGAACATACTGCCAGTCGATCGCGCGCTGAGCATATACGGCGCCCTTGCCGACCGTCCTGAGGCAAAAGGCGCCCGTGAGGCGCTTTCCGAGCACCTAACCAGGATATGCTTCGAGGGCGAAAAGGACGAACACCGCTTGACGGTCGAAGGACTGTCTTACCTCCAGGCTTTCCATCAGGAAATCGACACGAGAGATTAATTGTCAGGAAGGTTGCCCCTCAGGGCTTCTCGCTGCATGCTCAAGGAGTTTCGACGCGATAGCTTCGCTTTTGCAATGCGGACCGCTTCGGTCCTCGCTGACTTTTGCTCTGGCTTCGCACCCTGATGGGAGCTTCCGATCGCCGGCTTCATTGGCGTCGGCATTGTAGAGGTGCTTCCCACGGGCTGGGTGTTCATCGGGCCCGTTATCGATTTGCTTTTGGGCATAGCGGATAACTCAGCCAAGCCCAGTTGGTTCGAAAAGTAGAAAAACCACCACCGTGAACTGCCGGCGTTAGGCCTCAACGCCTTATGCGCGTTGAGGTGCTGACCGCATTCTTCCTGGAAGTTCGTGCCGGCGGGCTCCCGGCTGCCGATCATCTTTACCGCCAGCTCCCCTTCCGCCGCGTCCACACGGAAGGGGGATTAATGCCCCATCGGGCTGTAGCCCGCGGCGCCCATCGGGTGGTAGCCGCCGCTGCGGGTAATGGTGGTGGTGTAGGTCGCCGTCGTCGATGACGACGAGATCTGTTTCGTGGTCGCGGTGACGCCATTCCCCGTGGTGGTGACGGTGTGGCTATCGCGGTTGACGGTCGTGGTATAGGTCTGCGCCTGCGCGACACCGGCCGCCAGCACCACACTCAGGCAAACGAAAACTCTCATCTCACGCCCCATTCGACGCTGCAATGACAGGTTGCATAGCAGGTGAGCTTTGAGGAAAGTCTTCCGAATTAGTTCAAATGTTATGTGACCAAGCCGTCGTTCCGGGGCGCGCGTCGGCGCGAACCCGGAACCTCGAGATTCTTAGGTACGCAATTGCGCACCATAGTTCGGTGCTTCGCACCTCCCCGGAATGACGTCTGTGGGAACGGTTGCGCACGCGCCAATCCCCCTCGTTACTCTGATAACACGGAATGGTTTGTTTACGGACGTCGATTAGGTGAGACAACCACAGGTGATGACGGGACACATTGAAGCAGACGATTTTAGCGATCGCTTTTCTCTTTCATTGACCAAACGCGCGGGCGGAAACGGGCAGGATCATGGACGGCATGAATGGTTTCGATCTCGCGGTCTATGCGGGGCTCCTGATTGCGGTGGTCTCGGGCTTCTCGACGGGACTGGTGCGCAGCGGCGTCACCATCCTCGCCTATATCGTGGCGATGCCGATCGCGGTGTGGGTGATGTCGTATGTGCCGCCGCTCGACACTGACAGCCACTCGCCCCTGATGCAGAACTGGGGATTCTTCCTCGGCGCATTCCTCATCATCGGGATGGCGCTCGGCAAGCTCGCGCGCATCACCGTGGACGAGGCAATTGGCTCCGAGGCCGGCCTCCTCGATCGCTTCGGTGGCGCGGCACTCGGCGCGGTGCGTGTCGCGCTGGTTGCGACCTCCGTGGTGCTGGTGTTCGACCAGATCGTCCCCGCCAACCGCGAGCCGGCTTTTCTCAAGGGCTCGCAACTGCGGCCGCTGTTTTCCGCCGCAGGGCAAAAGGGATTTCGCTCGCTGCCGCCGGAAGTGGCCGCCACCATCGACCGCCTGAAGCGCAACCAGCATATCTGACACACCTCCTCATGCATCTTGCTCATGCATTTTGGTGAGGCGCCCGCCCTTACCAAAGCCCTCCCGTGTGGCTAAAGTCCGCCCGCAAAACCATCCGCTTTATACGGGAGTGAAACTGTGGATCTGGGTATCAAGGGCCGCCGCGCCATCGTCTGCGCATCGAGCAAGGGACTGGGACGCGCCTGCGCGATTGCGCTTGCCAATGAAGGCGTCCATGTCACGCTGACGGCGCGCGGCGCGGAAGCGCTGAAGAAGACGGCCGATGAAATCCGAAAAGCGAACCCCGGCGTCACCGTCACCGAGATCGTCGGCGATATCACCACACCCGCCGGCCGCGAAGCCGTGCTGAAGGCCTGCCCCGAGCCCGACATCCTGATCAACAATGCCGGCGGCCCGCCGCCCGGCGATTTCCGCAACTGGACCCGCGACGATTGGATCAAGGCGATCGACGCCAACATGCTGACCCCGATCGAGCTGATCAAGGCGACCGTCGACGGCATGATGGCGCGCAAGTTCGGCCGCATCGTCAATATCACTTCGGCCGCGGTGAAATCGCCGATCGAGGTGCTCGGTCTTTCCAACGGCGCTCGCGCCGGCCTCACCGGCTTCGTTGCCGGCATTTCGCGCAAGACCGTGATTGCCAACGTCACCATCAACGGCCTGTTGCCCGGCCCGTTCGACACCGACCGGCTGCGCGGCCCCGTCGCTGTCGCCGAAGCCCAGCGGCAGGGCATTACGGTCGATCAGTTGATCGCCGCGCGCGGCAAGTCCAATCCGGCCGGTCGCGTCGGCGACCCCGAGGAGTTCGGGCTGTTCTGCGCCTTCCTGTGCGGCGCCAAGGCCGGCTTCATCACCGGGCAGAACATCGTGCTCGACGGCGGCGCCTTCCCGGGCACGCTGTAAATGGTTTCGTTCACCTCTCCCGGCTTGGCAGCAGCTCAAGCTAACTCTGGAATGTCAGGATGAAAGCCGTCTGGTATGAGCGGTGCGGGCCGGCGGCGGAGGTGCTTTCCTATGGTGAGCAGCCGACGCCGGTCGCAGGTCCCGGCGAAGTGCGCGTGCGGCTGGAAGCCTCCGGCTGCAATCCGGCCGATGCGGGACGCCGGGCCGGCAACTATCGCGGCCTGGAGTTTCCGCTTGTTATCCCGAACAGCGATGGCGCCGGGATCATCGACCAGGTCGGCGAAGGTGTGACGCGGCTCAAGGTCGGCCAGCGCGTCTGGCTGTTCAACGGCCAGCGCAACGGCCGCGCGCTCGGCACCGCGGCGGAATACATCGCACTCGCCGAGCAACTGGTGACGCCGCTGCCGGATCAGGTGTCGTTTGCGCAAGGCGCCACCTTCGGCATTCCCGCGATGACCGCATGGTGCAGTCTGTTCGCGGACGGGCCGCTCGCCGGCAAGACGGTGCTGGTCACCGGCGGCGCCGGCGCGGTCGGCAATTATGCGGTGCAGCTCGCGAAATGGGGTGGCGCCAAAGTGATCGCGACCGTGAGCTCGGCGGCAAAGGCCGAGCAGGCGCGGCTCGCGGGCGCCGATCTCGTGGTGAATTACAGGAGCGAGGACGTCGTCGCGAAGGCGCTCGCCTTTACCGACAAGCGTGGCGTCGATCATGTCGTCGAGGTCGATTTCGGCGGCAATGTCGCGACGACGCCAAAGCTGATGGCGATGAACTCGACGATCGCGGTCTATGCCACCGTCGGCAACCGCACACCGGTGGTGCCGGTGCGCGAATTGATGGAGCGATGCGTCAATCTGCGCGGGCTGGTGCTGTTCGCGCTGCCCTGGAAACTGCTGTCGGCCGCGCAGGCCGACATCAGCAAATGGGCCGCGGCTGGAAAACGCCTGCACAACATTGCCGGGCAATATTCCCTTTCCGAGACGGCCGAGGCGCATCTTGCCGTCGAGCAAGGCGGCAAGCTCGGCACCGTCATCGTCGATTGCGCGCGATAAACGGGGATGCGTCCATGCAGTGGAAGGTCGGCCGGGTCAAAATCACAAAGGTTGTCGAACTCGAAACGGTCGGCTCGACGCGCTTCATCCTGCCGCTCGCCAGCAACGAGGAAATCCAGAAGCTGCCCTGGCTGATCCCGCATTTCGCGACCGAGGAAGGCCGGCTGAAAATGTCGATCCACTCGCTGGTCGTGGAAACGCCGAAGCATCGCATCGTGGTCGACACCGGGCTCGGCAACGACAAGCAGGGCCGCAACGTTCCGACCTGGAACAACCGCAACGAGCCTTTCCTGGAGAAACTGACCCTGGCCGGCTTTCCGCCCGACAGCATCGACACCGTGCTCTGCACTCATCTCCACGTCGATCACGTCGGCTGGAACACCAGGCTCGCCGGCGGCAAATGGGTGCCGACCTTTGCCAATGCGCGCTACCTGTTCGGCAAGACGGAATTTGAGCATTGGCGCGACCATTCGGTCGAGCCCGCGCATATCGCCGTCTTTAGCGACTCCGTGAAGCCGATCTGGGACGCCGGCAAGGCCGAGCTGATCGCGGGCGACGCCAAACTGACCGACGAGATCAGCATGATCTCCACCCCCGGCCACAGCCCGGGCCATATGAGCATTCACATCCGCTCCGACGGCGAGGAGGGCCTCTTGACCGGGGACGTCGCCCATCATCCCTGCCAGATGGCGCATCTCGACTGGTCCTCGACCGCGGATTCCGACCCCAAACAGAGCGTGGTGGCACGGCGCGAGCTGTTCTCGCGCTTTGCCGATACGCCTACGCTTGTCATCGGCGGGCATTACAATGCCGGGCATATCAAGCGGGACGGCGAGGCGTTCAGATTTGTCGCGCTGGGGTAGTATCTCCCTCATGGTGAGGAGCCGCGCCAGCGGCGTCTCCGGACGATGCTTCGCATCGCCGGGAGAACCATGAGGCCCCGCCGGTGGCCTCACCCTTCGAGACGCCCGCAAGGGCGGGCTCCTCAGGGTGAGGAACGACAACGGTGGGCACGGCGCTAAAGCGCCTTTGCCCACCCTACCCTGCGCTGCGGGCAGTTGAATTTCCCCGCCGCCTGTTCCAATAAGCGTCGCAAGTAAAACCCAAGCTTTCCCAAGGGAGTGATGAAAAATGAAGCTTGTTCGTTATGGCGAAAAGGGTGCGGAAAAGCCCGGTCTGATCGATAAATCCGGCCAGTTGCGCGATCTGTCGGGCCACATCAAGGACCTCGACGGCGCGGCCTATGCGCCGGACTCCCTGAAAAAGCTCGCCGCGATCGACGCCGCCTCGCTCCCGGCCGTCTCGGGGAAGCCGCGCTTTGGCGCCCCCGTCACCGGCATCTCCAAATTCGTTGCCATCGGCCTGAACTACTCCGACCACGCCAAGGAGACGGGCTCGCCGATCCCGACCGAGCCGATCTTCTTCATCAAGGCCAACACCTCCCTGTCCGGCCCGAATGACAAGGTCGAGAAGCCGCGCGGCTCGACCAAGCTCGACTGGGAAGTCGAGATCGCGGCCATCATCGGCACCCGCGCCAAGTATGTCTCGGAAGCCGACGCGCTGAACCATGTCGCCGGCTATTGCGTCTGCAACGACGTGTCCGAGCGCAACTTCCAGATCGAGCGCCTCGGCCAGTGGACCAAGGGCAAGTCACACGACACGTTCGGCCCGGTGGGCCCGTGGCTCGTGACCAAGGACGAGATCGCCGACGTGCAGAAGCTCGGGTTGTGGTGCGACGTCAACGGCCAGCGCCGCCAGACCGGCAGCACCTCGACCATGATCTTCTCGATGGCCAAGTGCATCTCCTACGTCTCGCAGTTCATGACGCTGCTGCCCGGCGACATCCTCACGACTGGCACACCGCCCGGCGTTGGTCTCGGCATGAAGCCGCCGACCTTCCTCAATGTCGGCGACGTCGTCACGCTAGGGATCGACGGCCTCGGCGAGCAGCGCCAGGAGATCGTCGCGGCGTGAGCTGAGGCCTGCCGTGCATCAATAACACTCGTCATGCCCGGGCTTGACCCGGGCATCCATCGACAAGAAGACTCTTGCGAAGTGGATGGATTGCCGGGTCAAGCCCGGCAATGACGATCCATAGAGTCTGCACAAGGGGGCTCCACCATGAAACTCACCTTCTCTCCGGCCTCGCCGTTCGCGCGCAAGGTCCGCATTGCCGCGATCGAGCTTGGGCTGATCGACAAGATCGAACTGGTGCCGGCTTCTGTCGCTCCGGGCACGCCGAACGACGAATATCAGCGCATCACGCCCTTGAAGAAGCTGCCGGTGCTGATCCTTGCGAATGGCGACGTCATCCTCGATTCCTATGTCATCGTCGAATATCTCAACGAGCTTGCCGGCGGCTCGCTGATCCCCGATTACGGCCCGACGCGCTGGAAGGTGAAGACCGACCATTCGCTCTCGCAGGGCATGCTCGATTCCATGCTGCTGTGCCGCTATGAGAACATCACGCGGCCCGAGGCGCTGCGCTGGAAGGCATGGTCGGACGATCACTGGAACAGGGCCTGGAGCGGCATGGCGCGGTTCGAGGCGCGCGACGACGTCCTCAATGGTCCGTTCACGATCGCGCAGATCGGCCTCGTCTGCGTGCTCGGCTATGCCGACTTCCGCTTCGCCGATTGCGGCTGGCGCAAGGCGTTTCCAAAGCTCGACAAGTTCCACCAGAAGATGCTCGAGCGGCCATCGATCAAGATTTCGGTGCCGCCGGCAGCGTAAAATCAAAAACAGGAGTGTGCGATGAGTCTGAAGTTCTCGGCCGGCGATCTCACCATCCACCGCATCATCGAGCAGGAAGTGCCGTTCTTCCCGGCGCAGGAGCTGCTTCCCGACCTGACACCGGAGCTGCTGGCCGAAAACCGGGCGTGGTTGAAGAAGGCCGGCGCGCTCGACGACAATGACGTGCTGATCCTCTGTTTCCAGTCCTACATCGTCAAGACGCCGCATCACACCATCCTGATCGACAGCTGCATCGGCAACGACAAGCAGCGGCCGGCCCGTCCGAACTGGCACCAGAAGACGGACGACAACTACATGAGCGCGCTGAAGGCGGCCGGCTTTTCCGTTGGCGACATCGATTACGTGATGTGCACGCATCTGCACGTCGATCATGTCGGCTGGAACACGCGGATGGAGAACGGCCGCTGGGTGCCGACCTTCCCGAAGGCGCGTTACGTGTTCGCCAAGAGCGAGTACGATTACTGGCACGAGCAGAATGCCAAGGCCGAGGTGCCGCCCTTTGCCGATAGCGTGCTGCCGGTGGTCGAGGCCAAGCGGGCGGAGTTCGTCGGCAACGATTTTGCGATCGGCGATCACGCCCGCATCCTGCCGACACCCGGCCACACGCCGGGCCACGTCGCCTTCGCCTTCGGCAAGGGCAAGGATGACGCCGTGTTCGCCGGCGACCTCATGCACTCGCCGCTGCAAACGCTCCATCCCGAGCTGTCGCCGAAATTCGACGTCGATCCGAAGCAGGCCGCGGTGACCCGGCGCAGCTTCCTCGAACGCTATTGCGACACGGACACCCTGTGCTGCACCGCGCATTTCCCCTCGCCGTCATCAGGCAAGATCAAGCGCAAGGGAAATGCGTTCGTGTGCGAGATGGCCTAAAGAGTCACCTCGCCCCGCTTGCGGGGAGAGGTCGGATTGCGGAGCAATCCAGGTGAGGGGGACTTTCCGCGAGTCTAATTCTCACCATTTTCGCGGATAGAAGCCCCTCACCCCAACCCTCTCCCCGTAAGAACGGGGAGAGGGAGTTCACTGCCGTCGCGGCACCATCGAGCGTCAATCAAACAGACTCGGCGTGTGGTTCACCGCCGCGCCTTCGATCGCGAGCATTTTCAGCTTCGTCGACACGCCGCCGCGGGCGGAGAAGCCGCCGGGCTTGTTGCCGGCGGCGAGCACGCGATGGCAGGGGACCACGATCGGGCACGGGTTGCGGCCGAGCGCTTGGCCGACGTCGCGCGACAGCTCGACGCCGCCGAGCCTTTTCGCGATGTCGCCATAGGTCAGGGTCTTGCCCGGCGGGATCCGGCGCGCGATGTCATAGACGCCGCGGTTGAACTCCGGCACGCCGTCGAGATCGAGCGGAATGTCCAGGAGATCGTCGGGCTTGCCCGCGAGCAAATCGACGATCCGGCCGATCGCGACTTTCACCTCAGCGGTGGGCTCGGCCTCTTCGATGTCAGCGTGGCGCTGGCGGATGCGGGCACGGGTTTTGTCTTCATCGCCCATCGGTAGCTGCACCCCGTTGATGCCGCGCGGGCCCCATTCGATGCCGCAAATGCCGATCGCGCTGTCGAACAATGTATAATGCTGGTTGGTCATGGCTTGCTCCAAAATCGCATGCCTTGTGTCTCTTTGATTGAGCATGATCTTCTCGGAAAACCGGTTTCCACTTTTCCGGATCATGCTCTACGTTCTGAGCTGGAATCTAGGCTTGGAAATAGTTGCGATCCACCCGGATTCCGTCAATCTTGCACAGGCTGGTTCCACCCTTGCCTGCCCTTCCCGCGAGCCCAGATGCAGACCCTTCACGTCAACGGATACGACATGGCCTATCTCGACGTGGGCCAGACGCAAGGCACGCCGCCGCTGGTCTGCGTGCATGGCTCGCTCAATGATTTCCGCATCTGGGGCTGCGTGCTGGGACTGCTGGCAAAGCAGCACCGGCTGATCTGCGTCAGCTTGCGGCATTTCTTCCCCGAGCAATGGGACGGCAAAAGCAACACCTATTCCATCGCGCAGCATGTCGATGACGTCATCGCCTTCATCGAGAAACTCGATATGGGGCCGGTCGATCTGCTTGGCCACTCCCGCGGCGGGCATATCTGCTTCCGTGTCGCGCAGCGCAGGCCCGAGCTGCTCCGCAGGCTGATCCTGGCCGAGCCAGGCGGCGAGCTCGATGCAAGCCTCGACCCCGAGTACAAGGGCGGCCCCTCGCCGCTGCTCGAGCGCTTCACGACCGCCGCGGACAAGATCGCCGCCGGCGACATCGATGGCGGGCTGGAGTTCTTCGTCGATACGCTCGAAGGGCCGGGCCGCTGGCAGCGCCTGCCGCCGCTGATGAAGCAAGGCCTGATCGACAACGCCATGACGCTGATCGGACAGGTCCGCGACGAACGTCCGGGCTTCTCCAAGGCCGATGCTGAATCGATCACCATGCCGACGCTGTTCGTCGGCGGCGCCAGGACCAAGGGCTTGCTCGCAAAAGTACTGCATACGCTGGCGGAGTACGTGCCGAACTCGAAAGTGGCCATGATTCCGAACACCACGCATCCGATGTTCGAGCAGGCGCCGCAACAATTTTCCGAAATCGTACTGGAGTTCCTGGCGGCCGGCTAAGTCGAGCGTCAGGTTTTCGCGAGAGCCGCCGTGGATGCCGCCCGCAAGGTCATGCTGCGTATGTGAACGAGCAGTATCCCGACGCATGCGATTTCGATCGCCATCGTGAGGATCGCGACCCATATTTCCACCGACAGTTTCATTCCCCGTAGCTGCAGCGCCGTCAGCAACCCATCGCTGAGGACCGAAACCACCAGCGCGGCTGCGGTTGCATGGCACAGCATGGAGAAGCAGCGAAGCTGGCGCCGATAAGCCGGATAGAACGCGGCGGGAATCTCGCGGCTGTGGATATAGGCCAAGGCGCCGAGCCCGATAATGACCGACATCCAGAAGGCATAGCGGTCGATCAAAATCACGAGACCGCGGAGCGCCCTCATGTCGTCACTGGTGCCCCACTGCGCCGCCGCGTACCATGCGATGCGGGCCTTCATGGCAATCAAATCGCTGGCGATGACGAGAACCGCGGCGACGGCGGCTCTCCGGGTATGCTTTGCCAGCGAGACTACCGCAAACTGAGCAGCGATGGCGCGGGCGTCGCCAAAACTCGCGATCGCGCGCCGCTGTGCCTGAGGCGTGTTCCCCGTCGAGTCGGCCGCGACGGCTTCCCATAGATGGTCTTCGACTTCCTGTCGCACGCAGCGCGACAGCGATCGATCGAAATCGAGCTCGCGCGCCAGCGATTCGAGATAATCGGGGATCATGCCGGGGTCTCGCGTGGCCGGTTTCCACCGAGCAGGCCGCCAATGGCATCGGAAAATTGCTTCCAGACCGCGCGCCGCTCGACCAGCGCCCGAGTGCCGGTTCGGGTCAAGCTATAGACCCGCCGCCGCCGCCCGCTATCGGCGGTGGTCCAGGTACTCTTGAGCAGGCCTGCCTGCTCAAGCCGGTGCAGCGCGGGGTAGATCGTGCCCTCGGGTAGATCGAACGCGCCACCACTGCGCCGTTTGATCTCTTCGATGACAGCATAGCCATGCGCCGAGCCCGCCGCCGCCAGTGCGGCGAGTACGATCATGTCGAGGTGCCCCTTGAGCATTTCGCCTTCCATGCCTTGTATTACTAGGCTTCGAAACCTGGACGGTCAAGCCGCGGGTAATGCAAAGGGGCGGACCGCCGACCGGCTATTTGGGACGCGGCACGAAAACCTGACCGTTGACGCCGAATCCGCCCTCGACTGTTTCGAAGATTTGCACGAACGATTTTCCAGCCGGATCGGGCGGAAGCTTCATCGCATTGAGGACGACATCGGTCATGCCCTTGATCAGGGCAGCCCTCTGCTCGAGCGTGAGGATGCCGTGGGGAATATTGAGCTCCACCAGCGGCGCCCCGAAATCGGCTGCCGGAGCGGGGTCGGCGAGAACCTGCGAAACCCCGGCCGCTGCACCCGTTGCAAGGGTGGCTGTCATCAGGACGGCCCTGCGGTTCAATCCGGTGCCGCCCGACGGTTCCTTGTCGCTGCTTGGCTTGCTGATCTTGTCCATGGTCCAATCTCGCGTTGATGGTGGCTTGTTATCGACGGTCAGGTTCGAGGCGCATAGACCTTGCCGGTCGCGCCCCAATCGCCGGTCGCTATCTCGGTGATGAGCACGTAAGTCGGCGAATCCGCCGGCCGCTTTTCGACGCTGACGATGACATCGTGAATCCCCTTGACGATCTCGCGCCGCTGATCCGGCGTGAGAATGCCTTCTGGCACGTAAACCTTGGCGACCGGCATCTGAGGCTCCTATTCGTGATTGATTATACCTCGCTATGGTATGCCTAGTAACGCTAGGCGTCAAGCCAGCTCAAAACTGGGCACACTGTAGGTCTTGTGAAATGATGTGCTCGCGGCTCTTTCGCCGATGCATCGCGAGTCTCCATGCAAACCCTGCACGTCAACGGATACGACATGGCCTATCTCGAAGTGGGAGTCGGCCATCCCCTCGTCTGCGTGCATGGCACGCTCGGCGATTTCCGCACCTGGTATGCGGTGCTCGGGCCACTGTCGAAGACACGCCGCGTGATCGCGGTCAGCCTGCGCCACTTCTTTCCCGAACATTGGGACGGCGAGGGCGACGACTACCGCATGGCGCAGCACATCGCCGACGTGATCGCTTTCATCGAGCAGATCGAACCCAAGCCGGTCGACCTGACGGGCCATTCGCGCGGTGGGCACATCTCGTTCCACGTTGCGCAGCAGCGACCCGACCTGTTGCGCAAGGTGGTGCTAGCCGAGCCCGGCGGCGATCTCGACGCTTCGCTCGATCCGAGCGTTTCGCCCTCGGCGACACCCGCGATGGCACTACGCACGGCCGCCTTTGCCGAGCGCGTCAGGTCCGGCGACGCCGAAAGTGCGCTGGAAGATTTTGTCGACGGCGTCGATGGCGAGCACACTTGGCGCCGCCTGCCCGCCGCGGCGAAGCAGCAGCTTCGCGACAACGTCATCACATTCCTCGGACAGCTCCACGAAGCCCGCAAGCCTTACGCGAAGGCCGACATGCTGGACATCCGGACGCCGACGCTGCTGATTGGCGGCGGCGACACCACGGGCTCGCTCTCCAGGAACTGGCGCGCGATGGCCGAACACATCGTCGGCGCCAAGACCGCCATTATCCCGAACGCCAAGCACTGGATGTTCGAGCAGAACCCGGAAGTATTTTGCCGCGTGGTGACTGAGTTTCTGGAGAGCTAGCCAAGGCCGCCGGGGGCACCAGCCCAACGACGTGGATGGCCGGGACATAGGCGAGCGGAAGCGACGCCGTCCTTCGGACGGCTACGTCCGGCCATGACGAAATCGACGTATTTCAACAGCTTATACCGTGAGAAAGAGACGCCTTGACCACCCCTGCCACCTCGACTAACTTCGAATACGGCATTCCGTATTCCAAATCGAGCGCCCGGCCATGATCCCACTCGATCCCGCCCCCAACCTGATCGACCAGGTCTATGCGCGGATTCTGGAAGCAATCACCGACCGCACGTTGCTGCCGGGCCAGCGTATCCGACAGAACGAATTGGCCGAGAAGCTCGGCGTGTCGCGCCAGCCGGTCTCGCATGCGCTGCATCTGTTGCACCGGCAGGGACTGGTGGCCGAAAGCGGCCGCCGCGGTTTTGAAGTGACAGGGCTTGATCCCGCCCGTATCCGCCAGCTCTACGAAGTGCGCGGCGCCATCGACGCGCTTGCCGCGCGGCTCGCTGCCGATCGATCCAAAGTGGATGCTGCCGGACGCTTGCAACTTGAGAAGGCGCTACACGCCGGCCGCGGCGTCGACAAGAAGACGCCGCTCGCAAAGCTGATCGCGCTCGATGTGGATTTTCACAGCGCGATCTATCGCCTCGCCGGCAATCCCGCGATCGAAGAGATGATGGCGCCGCAATGGCCGCATATGCGCCGCTCGATGGCGACCGTGCTCGCCGAGCTCGACTATCGCGAAAGCGCCTGGAGCGAGCACGAGACGATCGCGTCGGCGATTTTTGCGGGCAATGGCAAGGTTGCAGAAGCCGCGGCCTCCGCGCATGCGCAGACGGCGGGACATCGGACCGAAGAGAAGCTGAAGGCTATCGACGAGGCGGCTTAACGACCCTCATCCTGAGGAGCCGCGAAGCGGCGTCTCGAAGGATAAGGCCACGAGATTAGAAGAGCTGCGAGCCTCATGGTTCGAGACGCGCGTGCCGCGCTTCTCACCATGAGGAGAGAGAATGAAAACAAAGCAAGGAGGAAGTCATGAAACTCACGCCACAGCAGATCGAGCATTTCAACCGCGAGGGCTGGCTGTTCCTGCCCGAGCTGTTCAGCCGCGAGGAGACCGATTTCCTGGCACAGGAAGCAGCGAGTATCTATGACGCCAACCGGCCCGAGGTCTGGCGCGAGAAGAGCGGCGCGCCGCGCACGGCCTTTGCCGCGCATCTCTACAACGAGGCCTTCGGCCTGCTCGGCGCGCACCCGCGCATGATCGAGCCGATCGAGCAGCTCTTCGGCGAGAAGGTCTACATGCACCAGTTCAAGATCAACGCCAAGGCGGCGTTCACCGGCGATGTCTGGCAGTGGCACCAGGATTACGGCACCTGGAAGCGCGACGACGGCATGCCCGAGCCGCGCGCGATGAATATCGCGATCTTCCTCGACGAGGTGATGCCGATCAACGGTCCCTTGATGCTGGTGCCGCAGAGCCAGACCGCCGGCGATCTCAAGGCCTCGCATGACCTCGAGACCACCTCCTATCCGCTGTGGACCCTGGACGAGGAGACCGTGACGCGGCTGGTCAAGCAGGGCGGCATTGTCGCGCCGACCGGCAAGGCCGGCGGCATGCTGATGTTCCACGGCAATCTCGTGCACGGCTCGAGCGGCAACATCACGCCCTACCCGCGCAAGATCGTGTACCTGACCCTGAACGCGGTCTCGAACTACATCCGCACGCCGACCCGGCCGGACTACATCGCCCACCGCGATTTCACGCCGATCGAGACGGTCGAGGACGACGCGCTGGTGCGGCTCTCGCGTGCGCCGCGGCAAGCGGCGGAGTAAGCTCGCGTAGCTCCACACAACTGCTCGTCGTGCCCGGCTTGTGCCGGGCATCCACGTCTTGACTCAGGATGACGAAAGACGTGGATGGCCGGGACAAGCCCGGCCATGACGACGGCACACATTTGGATTTCCCATGAACCTCTACCATCTCCTCCAGGCTCGCCATAAGGCCGGCAAACCCGTTCGTGTCGGGCTGATCGGCGCCGGCAAATTCGGCTCGATGTTCCTGTCGCAGGTGCCGCATGTGCCGGGGCTCGAAGTCCCTGTTATCATCGACCTCGATCCGCAGCGGGCGAAGGATGCCTGCAAGACCGTCGGCTGGGATTCCGCGCGGATCGCGGCGACCACCTTCACCGAAGACGGCATGCGCGCGATCGCGGGCGGCGCGATGGATGTGATCGTGGAAGCGACCGGCAACCCGGCGGTCGGCATCCGCCATGCCCGCGCGGCGATCGCGGCGGGCAAGCACATCGTGATGGTTAATGTCGAGGCCGATGTGCTGGCGGGCGCGCTGCTCGCCGAGGAAGCGCGCAAAGCGGGCGTGGTCTATTCGCTCGCCTATGGCGACCAGCCGGCGCTGACGGCGGAGATCGTCGATTGGGCGCGCGCCACGGGATTCCGCGTCGTCGCTGCCGGCAAGGGCACCAAATATCTGCCGGCCTATCACGACGTGACGCCCGACGATGTCTGGCAGCATTACGGCCTGACCCGCAGCGAGGCGCAATCGGCCGGCATGAACCCGCAGATGTTCAACTCGTTTCTTGACGGCACCAAATCGGCGATCGAAATGGCGGCGATCGCCAATGCGACCGGGCTCGACGTGCCCTCACACGGCCTGTTGTTTCCGCCCTGCGGCGTCGACGACCTGCCCCATGTGATGCGGCCGCGCGAGGCCGGCGGCGTGCTGGAGAGAGCGGGCGTGGTCGAAGTGGTGTCCTCGCTCGAGCGCGACAGCCGCCCTGTCTTCCGTGATCTGCGCTGGGGCGTCTACGCGGTGCTGGAGGCGCCGAACGATTATGCCGCCGATTGCTTCAAGCAATATGGGCTGAAGACCGACGCCAGCGGCCGCTATGCGGCGATGTACAAGCCCTATCATCTGATCGGCCTCGAGCTGAACATCTCGATCCTCTCGGCCGCGCTGCGGGGCGAGCCGACCGGCCAGCCCTTCAGCTTCCGCGGCGACGTCGCCTCGGTTGCCAAGCGCAACCTGCGCGCCGGCGAGATGCTGGACGGCGAAGGCGGCTATACGGTGTGGGGCAAGCTGATGCCGGCGGCCGAAAGCCTGAGGGTCGGCGCGCTGCCGATTGGGCTTGCGCATCGCGTCACACTGAAGAACGACATCGCACATGGCGCCGTCGTGCGCTGGAGCGATGTGGAGTACGACGCCAGTAACGATACGATCAAGACGCGCAAGGCTATGGAAGCGGCGTTCGCCAAACATTAGGGAGCGCGTCCGTTCGCCGCGTCAAAACGCCCGCCGCCTTCGCAGCTGCACATCCCGGCGCGCCCTTGATTCCCTCAAAGCTATTGCTCATCCTGCCCGCGGACCCAAAAAAGTCCGGACATCATCAACGCCGGTCGGCGAAACATAAAGCGACAGTCAAGATCGTTGTCCCTCGTCGAGTGATCGGCAAAGAGAGAGGGGAAGCGCATGAAACGTCGTGAGTTCCTGAAAGTGGGCGGCGTCGCTCTGGCGGCGAATGCGGTCGCGGCACCCGCGATCGCGCAATCCAATCCCGAGGTGAGATGGCGGCTGGCGGCGAGCTGGCCGAAGGCGCTCGATACGCTCTATGGCGGCTGCGAATATTTCTGCAAACGTGTCGCCGAAGTCACCGACAACAAATTCCAGATCCAGTCCTTTGCTGCCGGCGAAATCGTGCCGGGCCTGCAGGTGCTGGATGCGGTGTCGAACGGCACGGTCGAGATGGGCAACACCGCGCTGTATTACTACTGGGGCAAGAACCCGGCCTTCACCTTCGGTACCGCGCTCCCCTTCGGTCTCAACACGCGCCAGCACATTTCATGGCTGGTGTCGGGCGACGGCCAGGCGCTGATCAACGACCTCCTGAAGGAATACAATGTGATCGGCATTCCAACCGGCTCGACCGGCGCCCAGATGGGCGGCTGGTTCCGGAAGGAGATCAAGTCGATGGAGGATTTGAAGGGACTGAAATTCCGCGTCGGCGGCTTTGCCGGCACCATCATCGCCAAGGTCGGCGGCGTGCCGCAGCAGATCGCCGGCGGCGACATCTATCCAGCCCTGGAGAAGGGCACGATCGATGCCGCCGAGTGGGTCGGTCCCTATGACGACGAGAAGCTCGGCTTCGTGAAGGTCGCGAAGTACTATTATTATCCCGGCTGGTGGGAAGGCACCGGCCAGGGCCACAATGTCATGAACCTCGACAAGTGGAACACCCTGCCCAAGCACTATCAGGCCGCGATCGACATGGCCTCACGCGACACCTACACTTGGGTCACCGGCAAGTATGACTATGTCAATCCGCCGGCGCTGAAGCGCCTGCTGGTCGCCGGCGCGATCCTCAAACCGTTCCCGCAGGAGGTGCTGGAAGCCTGCTATGCGGCTGCGAACGAGATCTATGCGGATCTGTCGAAGACCAACGCGCATTTCAACAAGCTCTATTCCAGCCTCGTCGCATACCGCACGGAATCGCTCGCCTGGATGCAGGTCGCCGAGCTTTCGTTCGACAGTTTCATGATGCGGATGCGCACGCGGACCTGACGCCGCGGACGCGGAGCGCGAAATGAAAAAGCCCCGGAGGTTTCTCCGGGGCTTTTGTTGTTTGTCGTTCTTCTGACGAGCGAGGATCTTACTGCTGATCCTCGTTCATGACAGGCGCGAGCTTGTCGAAGTTCGCCACGACGAGATCGATATTGCCCTTGTTCTGGACGGCAGGCTCGGGCTGCTTGAGTGCCTGGTTGAGCTGATCGAGCGCCTGCTTCTTGTCGTTGGCGGACATCTTCTTGTCGGCCGTGACTTCGGCGATCTGCGACTTGATGACGGCTTCCGAGCCGACATACTTCTTGGTCGCGGGATCGATGCCGCCATAGACGAGGCTGATGTTGTCCATGACAGTGTAATATTCGTCGGTGCTGGCAAAGCCGTTCTTCTTGGCGGTGGCCTCGACCTGGGCGAGCACCTTCGGATCCGGCTTGGCGTTCGGCTGCATTTTGGCGGTGAGCGCCTCCATGTCCTTTTGCGCGGCGATCGCGCCGTCGATCTGCTTCTGCGTTATCGCCATCTGCTTCAGCTCACCGCCCTGCTGCTGCGCCATGGCGCGGTCGGTCGTAACGGAGGCGAACGAGGCAGCAGCGCACGCGATGGTCAGGGCAGTGAGAACAGGACGGATCAAACGATTCATGGGAGTCTCCTTGCGGGGTGGGGCGACTTTTAGTTCTAAGGCAGGACTGCGTACGGATTTTGAAATGAACGGGAAATGAACTGGAACCAGCACACGACAAGCACTCGAAGCGGAGGGCCGCGTTCCAGGCGATCGCGCCTTAGCTAAGCACCTGATCATGACCGAAAATCGCGCGTTCGTCGAAGCCGGGCGGCAAACGACAACAAAAAACGCCGCCTCCCGGAGGGAAGCGGCGTTTTCATATTCGTGACATCGAAAGAGGAGTTTTCCTTGTCCTTGGCAGGCCTGGCAGTGACCTACTCTCCCAGGGCTTGAGCCATAGTACCATTGGCGCTGAAGAGTTTAACGGCCGAGTTCGGGATGGGATCGGGTTGAGGCTCTTCGCTAGAACCACCAGGCCGGCGAAGGACAAGGAAATACGAAGCAAGCGTTAGAGCGCGATGCGCTCGGGTCTCATTTGGCGATTTTCATTTAGTCATCGGGCTCGTTGAGCCCTATGGACACTGAAAATGAGAGCAATCAAGCCAATCGAACGATTAGTACCGGTAAGCTACATGCATTACTGCACTTCCACACCCGGCCTATCAACGTGGTCGTCTTCCACGGTTCTCAAGGGAATGCTCGTTTCGAGGTGGGTTTCCCGCTTAGATGCTTTCAGCGGTTATCCCGTCCGTACATAGCTATGCAGCACTGCCGCTGGCGCGACAACTGCTCCACCAGAGGTACGTTCATCCCGGTCCTCTCGTACTAGGGAC